>VOFC01000417.1_pt1 | contig 170000 bp, 180 predicted proteins | sample 5384161 | NCBI WGS metagenome assembly VOFC01 (sample SAMN12384722, study PRJNA508395) | human gut metagenome | isolation source: healthy gut B | host: Homo sapiens | reverse complement strand
TTGGACGTATTGGTAATCGGTTCGGGCACGCTGCCCAGAAAAACAGAACCGGCTGCCAACACTTCTATATTCACAATTCCCATGACTTTCACTTTCTCTACATGAGTCTCCAGGCGGGCACAATAACCGTCTCCCCGTTTCTCCCGATAAACCGAAGTATTCGTCTTGGTGATTCCGCAAACCTTGGCCATCACATTCGACGTTGCCCACGGCGAACCTCCCTGATTCGTATAAGCCTTGTTCTCGTTCCACACCGCGTCCGGACCGATTTCGTACAACTGTTTGGTATCTCCACCGATAATGCCGCTCTCCTTAATGTTGCGGACTATCCATTGATCGAAATCACCAAACTTAATCAATTCCGACTGGGCCATGCCCTGCATCACGGGCCATACAGCCAACAGCCCTGAGACATACACACTCTTAAAATTCATTTTATATCTCTGTTTTTAGTTTTTTTCAAAAAGCCTCATTGATATTAAAGGTGAAATTCGGGCTGTCTTTGGTAAAGCCCAAATCAAAACGTATATTCACCCTTTTCTTGAACTCCCAACGATAGCCGATACCATAGTTGGGAAGCATCTCATCATAATATATATGACCGAAATTAGGAAACACGTTGGCCAGCCCCACCCATACGGCTATACCGTTGCGCCCCTTGATATGTTGGCGCAGTTCCAACTGCCCTTCCATGATATTACGGTCGCGATATCGCCCTTCATAATACCCACGCATGCGCCCCAACACCCCGACCTGGGCCATCATGGTCCAAGGCACATCTCCATAATTGAACAAGGTATGCAATTCCATGGCCAGCACGCCGCCTTTCCACACCTGATGGTAGGTGCTATAAGTCAAGTCGGTATAACTGAAAGCGTAGTCGTTTCCGAAACCGGACGGGTAGAACATCTGTTCCCAACGAAAGAAATTGCCGCGGTAGGCATTCAGTACAAAGTCCCGCGTATCGTACGTGAAATTAAATCCCGCTCCGTAATTCGCCACCGATTTGTCTTGTCCCTCCAGCAACGTCTCGTTTTCAAAACCGAAACTGTTCACCCATTCTACGTCCACGACCGGCCCCAAAAAGACCGATTCGTTCAGGCGAAACAAAAAACTGGGCTTGAACTGAAGCTTCACACGCTCATAGTCGCTCTTATTCGCATCACTGGCACCGTTTTCATAACCTATTCCCCAAAATTTTCCCGGAAAGGTATAAAACGACAACTGATAATCGAAACGGTATCTCTGATGAGGTAGAAAATTATTTCCCCGCAACCCTACAGCCAACATCCCCGACAGGGAAGCATTGGCGTACACCGAAACATTGGACTTGGGCAACAAAGGATCGGAACGATCCCATGAATACAGACCGGAGGCCGTAGCTCCCAATCCGACAGATGTAGCAGCCGAATAACTCGGCCCTATCAGCATACTGAAATCGAAGGGCCGGTCTTCGTGTTTATTGGTGTTACTCAGATAACGCCCTATCCACTTGAGCGGATTGCGCGTCTTGCGAACCGGCTCCACAACTGAAGATACAGAATCCGCGCCAGGTTTTATACTGTCTTTCACCTCAGCGAAGGCATGTCCACCTTCTCCGACAGCCCGAACAAACATGCAAGACAGCCCGTACAAAAGCACAGTACAAAAGAATCTATTCCGCATTTCTTATTCCATGAAGTTGCAAAATTACAGTTTTTTTGCCATTAAGAGCTACTGTTTTCAGTATATTGATGCTTTCTTAAAAGAATTAACACTATGATTTCTACATCCTATCAGCCTGTTTGTCACGAAAAACCGCCAGCAAACATTGTAAGGAACAAAAGATTTGCGTAATTTTGTCTTAATGAACAAACGAAATACAAATACCATGACTCAGATATACTCCTACGAAAAGATTCGGAACGACATGAGACTTCTGGAACTGCTCTCCCAAAGCGTCCCCAACATCGGTGCCGCATGCACGGAAATCATCAACCTGGAGGCCATTCTGAACCTGCCCAAAGGCACGGAACATTTCCTGGCCGACATACACGGGGAATACGAGGCCTTCCAGCATATCTTGAAAAACGCGTCGGGCAATATCAAACGTAAGGTGAACGAAATATTCGGAACCACGATGCGGGAGTCGGAAATCCGGCAACTCTGTTCCCTGATTTATTACCCCGAACAAAAGCTACAATACATCAAGAACTCCGAAACGAACCTGAACGATTTCTACAACATCACCCTTCACCAACTCGTAAGCGTATGTCAGTCGGTCTCGTCCAAATACACGCGTTCTAAGGTGCGTAAGGCGCTCCCTAAGGAATTTGCCTATATCATAGAGGAGTTGTTGCACGAGTCTCCGCAAGACTATAACAAACAAGCTTACTTCAACCGCATCATCGAGACCATCGTGTCCACCGGACGGGCTGATGAATTCATCTGCGCCATCTGCAACCTGATACAACGCCTGAGCATCGACCAGTTGCACATCCTCGGCGACATCTTCGACCGCGGCCCCGGAGCGCACATCATCATGGACACACTGTGCAATTACCACAACTTCGACATACAGTGGGGCAACCACGACGCGCTTTGGATGGGGGCGGCAGCCGGCAACGACTGTTGCATTGCCAACGTGCTGCGCCTGACGCTCCGTTACGGTAACCTCGCCACACTGGAAGACGGCTACGGCATCAACCTGGTGCCGCTTGCCACGTTCGCCATGGAAACATACGCCGACGACCCCTGTCATTATTTCGGGCCGCAACTGGACAAAGACGACACGAGGCATAACCAGAAAGCCCGACGCCTCATCGCACAGATGCACAAGGCCATCAGCATTATCCAGTTCAAGCTCGAAGCTGCCATGATAGACAGCCGCCCCGAATGGCACATGAAAGAGAGGAAACAACTGGAGCACATTGATTTTGAAAGAAAAGTTTTCGTGCGCGACGGGAAGGAATACGCCATGCGCGACTGTTATTTCCCCACCATCGACCCGAAATCGCCCTACAAACTCACGCCCGAGGAGCAAGAACTGGTCAACAAACTGCACCACTCTTTCAGTGTGAGCGACAAGCTGAACAAGCACATACAATGCCTGTTCTCCCACGGTTGCATGTACGGGATATTCAACTCCAATTTGCTGTTCCACGCTTCCGTACCGCTAAATGCCGACGGAAGCCTGAAGGAAGTGGACATCAACGGAGAAAAAGTCAAAGGACGGGCCTTGCTGGACAAGATAGGCCTGGTCTTGCGCTCCGCTTTCAACAGCGACACCGAGCCTAAAGAAAGAAAGTTTGCCGTCGACTATTTTTGGTATCTGTGGTGCGGCGTGGACTCTCCCCTGTTCGACAAATCCAAAATGACTACTTTCGAACGCTATTTTCTGGAGGACAAAACCACCCATACCGAAGAGAAAGGGTACTACTACAGATTGAGGGACGACGAGAAAGTCTGCGATATGATTCTCGATTCGTTCGGAGTCACGGGACAGCACCGCCACATCATCAACGGCCACGTCCCGGTACGCGTAGGGCGCGGAGAGACACCCATCAAAGCCAACGGCAAACTGATGGTCATCGACGGCGGCTTCGCCAAGGCCTATCATAATACGACCGGAATAGCGGGCTACACCTTGGTGTTCCACAGCCGGGGCTTCCAGTTGGTACAGCACGAACCGTTCACATCGGCCGAAGAGGCCATCAAAAACGGGACGGACATCGTGAGCACCACGCAAATCGTGGAAATGAGCACTCAACGTATGATGGTGAGGGACACCGACAAGGGTGCCGAACTGGAAAGCCAGATAGAAGAGCTGAAAGAATTGCTTTATGCCTACCGGCACGGTTTCATCAAGGAAAGTACCAAAAACAAGTTCCGCTATTGACGCGCAGCGAACGCGTTTCCTTCGCCTGCCCCACGAAGCGTCATCGGTCGGACGTGCCAGGCATCCGGTATTCCGTACATATTATTTACCAGAAGAACATCATTGATTTACAACCGATTACGGTTGTAAAAACGTTCTGCGCCAAACGGAAAATCGTTCTCAGCAGATTGATAAATCATTCTCAGCAGAACAAAATTTCGTTTGGCGCAGAACGTTTTTTGTATATCATTCTTCCTTTTCACGCTTACCGAACAGCAGTTGACGGTCGCGCTCGCAGGCCGGGACGGCCCATGCTTCCGGCACGAAACGCCATTGGTACAAAGGACGGGCGTCAATCTCGCCCTTGCCCTTGATATATTCTATGATACATGCACGCAAATCCTTATCCGTACTGGACAGCAAGCGTTCGTTCAACTTCTCGTGAGGAATGCCGGCACCTTTGGTAAACAGTTCCCCTCCTCCATTTCCACGGTAGGAATTGACAACCACCGTGTACCACGTTTCAAGTCCGAACGTACTTCCGTCCGCCATCCCCGTCACGCGGATTTTCTCACCGTAAGGTTTCGTCACGTCCACCGTGTAACAAATGCCGGCAGCCGAATCGAAGTTGTAGGCCAGATGCTTGAAACCCAAACGCCGGCCTTCGTCCAATACATAGTCCAAAAGCATCACGTGGTCGTCCGGCGCTTTCATCTGCGCCGTCCAGAGTCCGTAACTCATCTCCAGCATATCCTTGATTTCCTGTCCGGTAAGCCGCATGGTGTACAGCACGTCGTCGTAACGGTAAAGATTGAACACGTCGCGCACGCACACGTCTCCCTCCTTGATGCTGGCCGCAAAAGAGACCGGAGCGGCAAACGACACCTGGGCACCCGTGGTTTCCAACTGCGCCCGGTGGACAATGTCTACAAAAGCCGAGGGGCCGAAATAAGCATCCTGACTCTCTATCGTATGCACGAACCTTCCGATTTTCTGCCCTACGTAATACTCCGTATTGCGGATATAACGGCTGAAATAACGCTGCATGTATTTGGATTCTTCGCCTTTATAGTACGACAAATCCGTTATTTTCCCCTTCACGGACACCACACGGTTGCCCTCCCGTCCCGTCTCTACGTCTATATCGACCTCGCCCACCGTTACGGCCATGCTCGAGGGAGCCAGACAAAGCACCTCTTTGCCGTCGGGACCTTTCACCGTTTCACAGTTCTTCATGTGGTCATGCCCATAGCACACGACATCGAATCCCGCCACTTCGCGAGCTACGTCCAAAGCCGCGTTCTCCGCATAGTCCGGCGTAACGATGCCGCCCTCCTTGCCGGAATGGAACAGTCCGACGAGTACATCCGGCTGCTCTTTCTCCCGAATCAGGGGAACCCACCGCTTTGCACAAGACACCATATCCTCAAACTCCAGGCCGTCCCACAAAGCCGGCGGAAGCCAGTTCGGCACAGCCGGGGTAGTCATCCCCATTACGGCTACTTTCACACCGCAACGCTCCAATATGCAATAGGGAGGCAAGTAGCATCCGCCCCTCGCCCGGTCTATCACATTGGCCCCCAGCACCGGAAAACGGCAGGCGGCCGTCCAACGGTCGTACACCGCATGCCCCGTCTCGATGTCATGATTCCCCATCGCACCCACATCGTATGCCATATAGTTCATGATTTCCGCTGCCAGATTCTTTCCGGAAGAAGCCACGAAATTACTGTAATACACCACGGGGCTTCCCTGCAATATGTCCCCGCCGTCCATCAGCAACAACCTTTTGCCATAAACTTTTCGCAACGACTGCACGTAGGCATACACTCGCGAAAGGCTTCCCCTTACGGCATGATTGTTCACATAATCCCGCATGAAAAAACTGCCATGCACGTCACTGGTATGCACAATTTTTAAACTCACTATCTGTCTCTCTGCCGTACTATTTGCCATAATCTTCCCTCTGAAATTGAATCTTCCATGCAAAAATAACAATAATGCCGTCTTCTACAAACAGATTGGCATCTTATTTGTTGCAAATTATGCAGAAAGGAGATTTTTAACTATGGCATTTATCGATTATTATAAAATAATGGGTATCAGCAAGGATACTCCGCAAAAGGACATCAAGGCCGCTTACAAGAAAAGGGCCAAACAGTTCCACCCGGACCTGCATCCCGACGACCCTAAAGCCAAAGCCAAATTCCAGGCACTGAATGAAGCGTACGATGTGCTGAACGATCCGGAAAAACGGGCCAAATACGACCAATACGGCGAACACTGGAAAATGGCAGGCATGGGCGGCGGTGCCACAGGCGGTGCAGACGCAGGCGGCTTTGAAGGATTTGATTTCAGCCAGTTTACAGGAGGAGGCTTCTCGGACTTCTTCACGCAAATGTTCGGCGGAGGCGGTGGACGCGCACGCAGCTACCGCAGCGGCTTCAAACGGGGATTCGACCCGTTTGGAAACGAAAGCGGGACTGTAAGTTATGCCGACCGTGAGTGCACGGTAAATATCGACATGTACACGGCGTTGCTGGGCGGCTCCATCATCGTACAAACCCCGGAAGGCGACAAATTGAAACTGAAAATAAAGCCCGGTACACAGCCTGGCGCCAAAGTCCGCCTGAAAGGCAAAGGCGACATGCATTCCGACGGTACGCGCGGCAACCTGATTCTGACATACAACGTGCAACTCCCTGCCAGCCTGAGCGAAAGGCAAAAAGAGCTGTTGCAACAAATGAGAATGGGATGAAGATAAGGAAATATGTTGTAAAATCCGGAGAAAAGTGCGATATTTGCACCGGATTTTAAACTTCAATATCAAGCAATATGAACGACAATATCACACCCTACGTCAGATACATTGGCGCCGACGACAAGGATTTGGACTTATTCGAGAGCCAATACGTCGTACCACAAGGCATTTCGTACAACTCATACGTTATCACGGACGAAAAGATAGCCGTGATGGACACGATAGACCAGCGTAAAACGGAGGAATGGACAGTTCGTCTGGAAGAAGCCTTGGAGGGAAGGACGCCGGATTATCTCATCGTGCAGCATATGGAACCTGACCATGCGGCCAACATCGGATGGTTTGCCGAAAAATATCCCGAGGCCACAATCGTAGCCAGTGCCAAGGCCATCCAAATGATGCCTCAGTTTTTTGAAGAAGTCAACTTCGCAGGACGTACGCAAACCGTCAAGGAGGGCGACACGCTCTGTCTGGGACAACATACCCTGAAATTTATCATGGCGCCGATGGTACACTGGCCGGAAGTGATGCTGACGTATGAAGAAAGTGAGAAAATCCTGTTCTCCGCCGATGCTTTCGGCAAGTTCGGCGCACTCTGCCATGAGGGGGAATGGATAGACGAAGCCCGCCGTTACTACTTCAACATCGTCGGAAAATACGGGGCGCAAGTACAGGCTTTGCTGAAGAAAGCCGCCGGTCTGGACATCGCCATGATTTGTCCGCTCCACGGGCCTGTCTTGAAAGAAAACTTAGGGTATTACATCGGGCTTTACGATACTTGGAGCAAATACGAACCGGAAACGGAAGGGGTTGTCGTGGCTTATGCCTCCATACATGGAAATACGGCTGCCGCCGCACGCCGGATGGCTGAAATCCTAAGCGAAAAAGGAGCCACCGAAGTCATGCTTATTGACCTCTGTAGGGACGACATGGCTCTGGCCGTGGAAAGTGCGTTCCGTTACAGCAAGATGATTGTGGCCGCATCCTCATACGATGCAGGGGTATTCCCCCCGATGTTCGACTTCCTGCACCATCTGCAAATCAAGAATTTCCAGAAACGCCGGGTGGGCATCATCGAAAACGGCTCTTGGGCACCTACCGCCGGACGCATGATGTCGTGCATGTTGTCGGAAATGAAAAACATGGAAATCATGGAACACATGGTCACGATTAAAAGCAGCATGAAGAAAGCCGACCTCTTGCAAATGGAAGAATTGGCCGAAGAACTCCTTGCCACAGAATAAAAGAAAGCCTACACTTAGCAAAGAAATCAGAAAAGCGGGAATGCAATGAAAAGCACTTCCCGCTTTTTGTTTGTCACCCGCCACATCCTTCCGCAAGCCTCCCTTCCAACCACGCGTCAATCAACATGCGTGCCATGGAGACCTTTCCGGGTATGTCCGGCAATTTGTCACGATTAAACCAACCGCCGTATGCGATTTCACTACGTTGCAAATGTAAGTCTCCCTCCACATAGTCCGCATAAAAACCAATCATCAATCCGCAAGGATAAGGCCACGGTTGGCTGCCGAAATATCGGATATTCTCCACACGTACGCCAGTTTCTTCCATCAATTCGCGGCGCACACATTCTTCGAGCGTCTCTCCGGTCTCCACAAAACCGGCCACCAGTCCGTAATACTTCCCACGAAGATTATGGGCATGCACCAATAGAATGCTATCTCCCCGGCGTACCAATACGATGATGGCCGTGGCCAACTGGGGCCAGACTTCTTTCCCGCAGTTCGTGCAACGTTTGCTGATATCCGTATGCAACTTCATCGGTGCCCCGCATACTCCGCAAAACTTCGTATTCTTATCCCAATAAAGAATCTCGGCTCCCTTTCCGGCCTTCAAATAAAGTTCGCGGGGCAAAACGTCGTATGAGGCCCGAAGCCCGGTCATGACATAGCGTTCGTCTCCCACCACCGGCATATCAATGCTTACCGCCCGGCATTCCCGCCCTTCCAACGGGGTCAGCCGATGCACGATATTCCATTCTGCCAACTTCACCGGAGGTTCTGCCCCGTAAGGCACCGTACAACGGCCTTCCGTCTCTCGCTGCAACAACAATTCGTCCTTACAAAAAACAAACCAATACGCCGGCTTGTCATATACAACCTGTACCATAAGTCTTATCATACAAAACGGAAGCCCCAACCTTAAAGGCGAGGCTTCCCGAACAGTTATTTCATCAGACGTCCTATTACAATCCCAAAGAAACCTTCACGGCTTCGACGGTTTGCATAGCCTTCTTTTCTGCTTCTGCATAGCATTTCGGACATTTCATCTCACCTGTCACTTCAATGTAGAACTTGATTTTAGGTTCTGTTCCGGATGGACGGACACTCACCTTTGTTCCATCTGCGGTATACCATTGCAGCACATTGGAGGTAGCGGGTTGCGCAATGTCCGTCACGTTACCCTTATTATCCGTAGCCTTCAGGCTCTGATAATCCTTCGTCAGTACGACTTCCGAACCGGCCAGTTCCTTCGGCGGATTCGTACGGAAGTTCACCATCATTTGTTTGATTTCGTCAGCTCCCGTCTTGCCAGGCTTCACGACATTAACCGTATGGTTGAGAGAGAAACCGTACTCCACGTAAATATCCATCAAGACATCGAACAGCGTCTTCCCCTGGTCTTTGGCCCAAGCACAGATTTCTGCCAAGAGCGAACAAGCGGACACAGCATCCTTGTCGCGCACAAAGTCTTCGGCCAAGAATCCGTATGACTCCTCTCCTCCGCCGATATACTGCTTCTTGCCTTCGTTTTCGCGAATAACACTGGCAATCCACTTGAAACCGGTGTAACAATCGTACATCTCTACGTTGTTCTTGTCAGCAATAGCCTTAATCAATTCCGTGGTCACGATGGTCTTTACTACGAACTCGTTCCCCTTCATCTTACCCATTGCAATACGGTTCTTGATGATGTAATAGAGGAAAATCATACAAGTCTGGTTACCATTCACCAACACCCATTCCCCGTTGCTGTCCTTGCAGGCCATACCGACACGGTCGGCATCCGGATCGGAAGCCATCACGATGTCTGCGTCTATCTTCTTGGCCAAAGCAATGGCCATGGAAAGTGCTTCGGCATTCTCGGGATTCGGTGACACTACCGTGGGGAAGTTACCGTCTTTCACCATTTGTTCGGGTACGGTATTGACGTTCTCAAATCCCCACAACTGCAACGACCGGGGAATCAGCATCATGCCTGTACCGTGAATGGGAGTATAGACAATCTTCATGTCCTTCTGACGGCGTATCGCCTCCGGGTCGATGGAAATGGTTTTTATTTTATCCAAATAAAGTTTGTCTATCTCTTCACCGATAATCTCAATCAAAGGATTGGCCGTGTCCAATACCGTATGCAAACCTTTAATATCCTCGGCACCGACTTTGTTCACCTCGTCGATGATACCCTTGTCGTGGGGAGCCAATACCTGGGCACCGTCGTCCCAGTAAGCCTTGTAACCGTTGTATTCTTTCGGATTGTGGGAAGCCGTAAGGATGATTCCACTTTGGCAACCCAACTGACGAATCGCAAACGACATTTCCGGCGTAGGACGCATGTCGTCGAACAAAGATACCTTTATGCCGTTTGCCGCAAAAATATTGGCCGAAACCTCGGCAAACAAACGGCTGTTGTTACGACAGTCATGACCTACCACTACGGCAATCTGCTTCAGATCCTTGAAGTTCTTATTCAGATAATTGGACAAGCCTTGCGTAGCTGCCCCCACCGTGTAAATGTTCATACGGTTCGTGCCCACTCCCATGATGCCGCGCAGACCGCCCGTTCCGAATTCCAGATTCTGATAAAAAGATTCCACCAAATCCGTCTTGTCGGGATTGTCGAGCATCTTGCGTACTTCCGTCTGCGTAGCCGCATCATATACTGAAGAAGAAAGCCAGGCTTCAGCTTTGGCCTCACATGATTTAATCAGTTCATTATCCATTTCGTATCTTATTATTATGAGTTATTTTTTATCCTTTGTTCCAATTTACAGGCAAATATACTCAATTCACAGCATATCGCCTACGATGAAATCTGAAAATACCCTAATTGCACGATTTATTTCACCTCAAAGCGGTCTCCCGTAGCTTTCACGATTTCACGGCGATAACGTTCCGGATATCCCGGACGTTCTACCGGAACACCCACCCCTCCGGGCGTACGTACATACTGCCCGTCTCTTTCAGGGCGCACAGTCCCGTCAATATATTTCACCATCAGACGCTTGCCCAGCTCCATCCATTCATAGAGCATTCCGGCAGCCGTCCGGTTCGTATAAGCCGTCAGGTATTTACGGGCGGCCGACATCCCTTCGCCCTCCGTCCCGGCCAATGCCATGGCTTCTTTTTCCGTTTTCTCCTGTAACGTATTGTAATCGGTTTCCAACCGGTCGCGCACCGTTTTGAGTTCACCGAACAACTGGCTGTAACGGGGATACACGATGCTGCTTACCCAATTACATACCCAAAAAGCACTTTTAAAAGAAAAGTGCAAATCGTCCGCCACCTTGTCGCTATAACACTCCGGCACCAAGTCCGTACAGCAATACACCGGCGTGAAAGCCATCATGTTCGCATCGTCGCAGCCGAACCACAGTACGCCACCCACATAATCAGGCAACTGGCTGCGCATCTGTGCCACCATGACAAATGCCGACTGTTGGGTAGAGATAGGACGTTCGTTGAAATACATCTTCCCGTCCACCTCCCATGTCAACGGCGTGGGGCGGTAAGGAGCTTCGAAAGGCCCCATACCGGGATCGTTGTCCAAAGCCAACGGAGTACCTTCGTAATGGTCGCGCATCATATCCTTCACGTCCTGCACGGAAAGCAGGCGGTTCGGCTTGACAAACAGCGGCATCGGTTCGGCCTGCGGATTTTCTCCCGAAGCGTATGGCAAATATTTCTCCATTCCGTCCACATAGCGGTTAAAGAAGCTCCACACCCGTGCCTCGCAAAAACGCAAAGCACTGAAATCAGCGGGAGCATAAGCATCGGCAAATGAAAAATCGCTGTCTTTCTTTCCCTTGAAATATCCCTTCTCGCGAGCAAAGCTAATCACGTCTTTGGAATAAAGACAGTTCTCCTTGTCGCGCAACGGGAAACGGCGGATGCGGCTCTGGTTGGCATGGGCACAGATACAATCGTCCGGCACACGCACGGCCACCCACACCGCACCTTTGCGTCCCGTCCCTTTTCCAATCAGATCCATGACCCACGCCTCGTTCTTGTCTGCTATCGTAAAGCTCTCGCCTTCACTGTTATACCCGTATTTATCAATCAGATTCGTCATCACTCCGATAGCTTCTTTCGCAGTCTTGGCACGCTGCAAAGTAATGTATATCAAGCTACCGTAATCCAACAATCCGGTTGAATCTACCAGCTCGGCACGGCCACCGAAAGTCGTTTCCGTAATCGTCAACTGATATTCGTTCATATTCCCTATCACGTTGTACGTTTCGGGAGCTTCTTCTATCTCTCCCGCATAATTGTTGTTTTCCCAATTATATACCGAACGCGTAGCGCCCTTCGCATGCTTTCCGGCCGCCCAATGGCGCAAAAAACCGAAACTTCCGAAGTCGTCCGCACTGTAAGATACGATGACCGACCCGTCGGCCGATGCCTTCTTTCCCACAATCAGATTCGTGCAAGCCTGCCCGTAGCCCGTGCACACAGCCAACACGACCGTCATTACCCATTTGATTTTCATCTTTCTGTAAATAAACCTATCGTTAATAAATAAACTCTTTCTCATCCACCGTTTCATTCCCGCAACGGTCCGTCACCTTCACGGTCAACCGGCGGCGTTTGCCCTCCGGACGCAACGGCGTTTCTTTCAACCGGCAAGTCCATACTCCCCGATAAGAAGTAAAGAGCACAAACCGGCCGTCCACGTATGCTTTAAAAGACTTCACCCCCGAACCGCTGTCCATCAGTTCGCAACGCAACACACTGACTTTCTTACCATTGAAATCCGTCTTCCAACGAACCACAGGCGCCACGGTGTCCATAGCCAACGCATACGACTCTCCCAAATCCCGAATCTGGGCAGAAAACCAACCGTCTGCATAGTCTCCCCCTACATATCCACGGGAAGACTCGATATAACATTTCTCCGGACGGGACACTGGCGTACGGGGAGCCAACATCAACGTGGCCCGTTTCACCAACGGCAAAAACTCATCGTGAAGCACATAAAGGTTGGAAATTCCGTCTTCCTTGGCTTCCACTCCCACGCGAAGCACTTCATCTTTTGTCAATGCTCCTGCCGGAATACGCAACTCCATCCCCGGGCGTTGCACCACTTGCGGACGACCGTGCTCCAACCATGCGCCCGAAGCCTTCCGGAGCTGCTCGCGCTCTTCCGCTTCGGCCAAACGCGCGTCGTCACGTTCGCCCCGCACCGTAAAACGGCACACCCGGACGTTTCCCTTCAAATCCTCCAAGGCATATTCAAAGAGGTAGTCGCGTTCCTCGTCCACGTCCACCCAACCTCGGTTCTCGTCGGCCGAAAGGAAACACAATGTGTTACCCGGATCCACAAAAGACTTCAAATACCAATGCTTCGTTTTCCGGTAGTGGGGATAGTCTCCCCACGAATTCACCAACGGATTTTCGTCCGGCATGAATTCGTCCATCAGGCTTTGGAAAACCTGCCTGCCGTCCACTTTCAGCGTGATGCGACGGATGCCGAACTTGTTCTGTGTGTTGTTCATCAGGTCGTCCGCCCAAACGGCAGCACCCACATGCCCCCAAGCCCGAACCACACGGGCAGAAGCATCGGCCGTGACCGTAAAAGTCTTGGACGACCCTCCGGTGTCTATCCAACCCCGCCCCGGACAAGCATACAGCTTCACCCCGTGGACGACCGGTGACATGTCGTCCGTCAGCAAATGTTGGAAATAAGGTAACGGATCCACCAACGCCCCGTCCGACACACGATGCAATTCCAAATGAAGATGAGGGGCAAGAGAAGCCCCCGTATTACCGCTGTAAGCAATCAAATCCCCCGCCTTTACGGGAAACACGGCGGGTGGAAGCTTCACGTCTACCCGCTCCGTCTCTTCTTTGTACTGACACCTGCGGACAACCTCCTGCAAGGCCGGAACGAACTCGTTCAAATGGCAATAAACGGATACCAGGCCGTTGGGGTGCGTCACATAAACGGCATTGCCAAAACCGTCGTAACCCACCGTAAGCCGCGACACATACCCGTCGCACACAGACAGTACCCGTTTACCCACCACGCCTTGCGTTTTCACGTCGATGCCGCAATGGAAATGGTTCGGACGCGGCTCGCCGAAACTGCCCGACATCAGGAACGGAATGTCCACCGGGAAATGAAAACGCCCGTCCTGTGCCGCTGCCTGCAAAGGGAGCCACAAAGCCACACTCATCCACCAAAAGTGTTTCTTCATATCTTACATACCTTATTATATATGCAAAAAACGATTACCAAGGCTGTCTCCCTTCCGTTTTCACGACGAGACAGTCCCGGCAACCGTTTGTCAATCCGACAGACTCATGGCCTGTCAACAAGCCTTAAAACTCATATCCAACCCTTTGACGGAATGGGTCAGTGCCCCGACGGAAATGAAGTCTACCCCACACTCGGCATAATCGCGCAAAGTGTCGAAAGTGATACCGCCGCTCGACTCCGTTTCAAAACGTCCGGCCACCATCTCCACGGCCTTACGCGTATCCTCCACGGAGAAGTTGTCGAGCATGATACGGTCTACGCCGCCCATATCCAACACCTGTTGCAATTCATCGAAGTTACGCACTTCGATTTCTATCTTCAGGTCCTTTCCCTTTTCCTTGAGATACTCATGGCAACGGTTGATGGCGTTGGCGATACCTCCGGCGAAGTCTACGTGGTTGTCCTTCAGGAGAATCATGTCGAACAATCCGATACGGTGGTTCACACCGCCTCCGATTTTCACGGCCGCCTTTTCCAACATACGCATGCCCGGGGTCGTCTTACGCGTGTCCAGCACACGGGTATTCGTCCCCTTCAGCCGCTCCACATACTTGTTCGTCATGGTAGCAATGCCACTCATACGTTGCATGATGTTCAACATCAGACGCTCCGTCTGCAACAGGCTCCTCACCCGCCCTGTGACGACCATGGCCACGTCGCCCGGCTTCACGTGCGTCCCGTCCTGTATGAACACCTCCACTTTCATGTCCGGATCGAAGCGACGGAACACCTCCTTCGCGATTTCCATTCCGGCCAACACGCCCTCTTCCTTGATGAGCAACTTGGATTTTCCCATGGCATCCGCCGGAATACAGCAGAGCGTAGTGTGGTCTCCATCGCCTATGTCTTCGGCAAAAGCCAAATCAATCAAGCGGTCATTCAATTCTTCAACTGACAACATATTTCCTATTCTTTTAATGTATTCGCAATGATTTGCAGACAAAGATACAACATAAAAACGAAAGGAGGTGCTTTTTTCAATGCCTTTCGGAAGATAAAGAACGATGGACGGCATTTTTTGATTTTTGAATAACAAAAATCATTCGGCTGAGAACGTGAAATCAATCTCAGCCAAACGATTTTTCATTCTCAGCCGAATGATTTTTCGTTTGGCGCAGATTGATTTTACGAAAACACCATACTGATATTCAATGTATTATAATATTCAAAAACCACGACAAGATGGCAAAGACCAAATACCTTGAATCCACCTTTACAAACGCCCGTACCGGATCTGTCATTTGATTTTCCACACGATGAGGAGCGGATTGCCGTCGGGATTGAACTTCCGTTCCACCTCTTGCAGTTCAGGGGGCAACGTGCCTTCTTTTTCCCGATACTGTTTCAACGTTTCCGCTATGGTTTCTGCAAAAGGACGGTAGACGACTGTGCCGGGCAAGCCTCCCGTGGGGATTATCCGCGAAAAGGAAAACGGCAACATGTCGTTATGGAAATTCAGGTATCCGCCTCCGGATTTCCGGTCGGTGTTCACCATAAAGGCATACTCCCGGTTGGTATTGAACAACATCACGGAATCCGAAACGGTCATATTGACAATCGACCAATTCAAATCCGCACAGTTGCGGTCGAACCAGTCGGGCGTCACGCCGCTCCGGATGGGGTTCTCGATAAGCCCTTCTTCACCAAAATCCATATTATAGGTTTCCACGACTTCCGCATTCCGGATTTTATACACGTGGGTGTCGAACGGAAAACTCACGTAAGCCCCGTCCACGGCCTGCATAAGGCTCTTCCCGGTGGTCAGCCTGCCAGGCACTCCCCCCGTGAAGGACAGCAGCACACGAGGCGTATCCTGCAACCGGTCCCGCTCCAAAGCCACCAGCTCAAAACCCGTCTCGTCACGGTATAGCGTGCGGATACCGTAAATGAAACGCCCGTCGGCCACCACCTCGTCCATATAATAATCAGTCTGCACGACCTCTTTCAGGTTCAGGTCGAAATCGAACACCATGATTTGGTAAGGCGCATCGCAGTGCACGTAAAGCGTTCTGCCTTCCTTATCCATGGCGACATCCATCAACCGGATATACTCATTATGCCCCTTGCCCACCATCGAGGCTGTGGACTTGAGGAAGTTCCCCTCGCGGTCGAACATCAACAGTTTGTTGTCCGCTTTGTCTACCACGAATATGCGGTCTTCGGCAAACAAAATACGGTCGGGAAACTTAATGAGGGCTTCGGGCACGCTGTCCGACAAGGCGACTATTTCATAGCTTTTCAGGAAAGAAGAATATACTAACTCATCGTGAATGCCATGTGTCTCTACTTTTACTAATTCCGCATTCAAAGAGGCTCTGCTGACACAACCGTTCAACGTCCACCCGATACTGATTGCCAATCCCCAAACATAATGAAAACAAGTCTTCTTCATGGTATTGAAAGTGAATAAAACATACAGTCACAAAGTTAATCCACTGGAATATATAAATCGTACCATTCGCCATATCTTTTCACGTTATTTAAACATCAATATACACAGCACCATCCTATAAAGAATGCTAATTCCGTAGGACCGAAGCCGCGACTTGCCGTCTTTTTGCTTACCTTTGGGCAACAACAACCCCAAAAGCAAAGCGACATGAACAGAATATGCAAACTTTTCGGCATCCGTTACCCCATCATACAAGGCGGTATGGTGTGGTGCAGCGGTTGGCGGCTGGCCGCCGCCGTCAGCCAAGCCGGTGGATTGGGACTGCTCGGAGCCGGTTCGATGCACCCGGAAACTCTCGTGGAACACATCCGTAAGATGAAGGCATCTACAGACCGGCCGTGGGGCGTGAACGTCCCGCTGATGTATCCGGAAATAGACCGGCTGATGGACATCCTCATACGGGAAGAAGTGAAAATAGTGTTCACCTCGGCCGGAAGCCCCAAGAAATTCACCCCGATGCTTCACGAGGCGGGCGTGACGGTGGCCCATGTGGTGTCGAGCAGTAAATTCGCACGGAAATGCGAGGAGGCCGGAGTAGACGCCATCGTAGCCGAAGGATTCGAAGCCGGAGGACATAACGGACGTGAAGAAACGACGACCCTCACCCTGATACCGCAAGTGCGCCGCGCCACCGGCCTTCCGGTCGTGGCAGCCGGAGGAATCGGCAGCGGAGAAGCGATGTTGGCAGCCATGGCATTAGGAGCCGAAGGGGTACAAATAGGCACCCTTTTTGCCCTGTCGGCAGAAAGTTCGGCTTCGGAAGCCTTCAAACAGCGTTGCCTCGCTTTGGACGAAGGCGGCACGATGCTCTGCCTTAAAAAACTGTCGCCCACACGTCTGGTGCGGAATGGGCTGTTCGACAAAGTGGCCGAAGCGGAGGCCCGCGGGGCTAATTCGGAAGAACTGCGCGACATTTTAGGCAAAGCGGCCTCCAAGCGCGGTATTTTCGAGGGGGACACTGAACAAGGCGAACTCGAAATCGGACAAATCGCATCGTCCGTAGATGCCATACGTCCCGCCGGAGACATCGTGCGGCAACTCGTGGAAGACTTCCGGAAAGCGCAGAAGGACGTGGCCGCCATCGGCTTTTGAAGAAGGCCGGAACGCGCCTTGCCCTACCGTAGGCACAAAACCGTACAGAAACGGAGGGTTTCCGTGTCGGTTTTTGAAACTTTTTCCTAACTTTGACCCGTCAATCAAACGCATAAGAAAATAAAATGTCATTATTCAGAGTTCTCCTTTCCATCATTTTTCCGCCTTTGGCCGTACTGGACCAGGGTTGCGGCTCGGTAGTCATCGTGTTCATCCTCACCCTGGCCGGTTGGATTCCGGGAGTCATTGCGGCTTTGGTCATCCTAAACAAAAAATAATAATCCGTCGCGGCCATGAAGATTACCCTACTCGTTGTCGGCAAGACGAACGACCCGCATTTCATTGCAGGCATAGAAGAATATGCCAAACGTATCCGGCACTACCTGCCTTTCGACATCGAAGTCATACCGGAATTGCGGAACACCAAAAGCCTTTCGGAAGAACAACAAAAGGAGAAAGAAGCGGATTTGCTGTTGAAAGCGTTCCAACCGGGCGACCATATCGTCTTGCTGGACGAACACGGACGGGAACATCGTTCGGTGGAGTTCGCCGCATGGATGGAAAAGCGGATGGCAGCCGGACTGAAACGGATGGTGTTCGTCGTGGGCGGTCCCTACGGTTTCTCGCCGCGCATCTACGAAAAGGCAAACGAGAAAGTCTCGCTTTCGCGCATGACATTCTCGCATCAAATGATCCGTCTGATTTTCACCGAACAAATCTATCGGACCATGACCATCATCAACGGTGAACCTTATCATCATGAATAACCTTTCCAGGCAGACATTCATTCGGGAAAACGCCACTCGAAATCCAGCGTCACCGGAAAATGGTCGCTGTATCCCCCTTTATACAACGGGCCTTGATAGGTGCGAAACGGACGAACGCCGCCATACGTCTTTTCCCGTTCGCACATAAAAGGAAAGGCCACTATGGCGCGACATCCGTCGGACGTATGAAACGGACGGCTGTTGTCCATCAACACCGGACTGACCAAGATATGGTCAATCGTTTCCCATATCCCCCGGTAGCGGTAGGAGCCTTTCACTCCGTCTGCGCAGAAGGGAGAAAGCCCCGGCTCACGGAAATACGGGAAAACCACCTCGCGGAACACTCTATCCTCCACATCGGCATTGAAATCGCCCATCCACAAGATACGGGCATCGGACGTAGCCGTACGCAACGAATCGGCTACAGCTCGCACCGTCCGTGCGGCCAGCATCCGATAACGGCGCGAAACACGGGTCGCTCCCAAACGACTGGGCAGATGGCATACGAGCACGTGCAACGTATCTCCCGAGAGTACTTCTCCTTTTACGTACAAGACGTTGCGCGTGGGCCGGAATCCGGCTTCTGCGGAAGGGACAGGAATTTCATGGGACTCCAATAAACGGAAACTACCCGGCTGGTAGAGCAGGGCCACGTCGATGCCCCGCACATCGGGGGAGTGGGTCGCCACGTAACGGTAACCGAGCGCACGCAGGGACGAACGCCGGGTCAAATCGAAAAGCACACTGTCGTTTTCCACCTCGCACAACCCGACCAAATCCGGCAAACGTTCTTTTCCCACAGCCGCAACGACCTTGGACAAGGCGTCCAACTTGCGCCAGTAACGGGACGGTGTCCATTTCTTCTCTCCGTCGGGCAGAAACTCACGGTCTTCCTTCAGGCTGTCATGACGGCAGTCAAACAAGTTTTCCACGTTGTAGAACATGACCCGGAAAGGTTGCTGCCCCTTGACCGGAAGCCACGCGCTCCATCCACAAAGCAATGCCGAAAGCCAAACAACCGGTTTCATTCTTCGGGCACGAATTCATAGCACCCGGCATCCGGTGTAGGTTCCGTCAGACGGTCTGTCCCGTAACGGTCCGTCGGATAACGGGCGACCCACTCCGTCGAGCCTTTGCCACGCGCCACGGAAATGTCTTTCAAGCGGAAATCGTACAGATAGTTATCCGTATCAAACAACCGGAACTGTTCTTGGCCGGTACCCTCCTCGCCTTTTTTTTCATACACCACGCCGACGAAACGCGCGGCATCGTCTTCCGCCTCGACCGTACGAAGTACGCAATTCCCGAAATAGTAATCCACATCCTTGTTCTCGTCTTCCAGATTCCCTGTCACTACATCATCGGCATACCCCGTCACCAGACAGTTCAGGAAATGAGCATGCTGGAGGGGATAATCCAAAGCCAACCATTTGTTGGCCAAATACAAGGCATCGCCCCGCGCAGCATCCCAAGGATAGAATTGTGCCAACGTGCAATGCACGAACTCGGCCCAACCGCCCACCACGGCCACACAATGCCCCAACGTATTGCTGATTTGGGTGTTGCCCACCGACGCACGGCAATGGTACAGCCCCAATCCTTCGCCACCTACGTTATGAATCACGCTGTTCTCCAACGTTAGTTTCATCACGTCTGTGGAAGAGCTGTCGCACGCAATACCGTAGGAAGCACTATGGATGTCCACATGGTTCAGCCGGTTGTCCGTACTCGTGGCCTTCAACCGTATGCCCCCCCAACGGGAAGGCGTATTGTCGTATGGCAGGTAATCGAACATCCGGTCTGTACGGTCGCCACGGAACACCACCGGACGATCGACCGTCCCTTCGGCCACGATACGACCGTGCACCCAAAGGTTGGCTCCGTCGTGGAAATACAACTGTACGCCTGCGGCCATGGACAATGTCACTCCCTCTCTCACGGAAAGACTGTCGTACACCACAATCGGACGTCCGGCCTCCAACAAAGTATCGGCTTCTATCACCTTGCCACGCCACATATAGGCATCCTGCCCCACGGCTGTAAGAATGACATGCTGCTCCCCCCCACTCTCCAAAGCAAAAATCAGGGTGTCGTTCAGGGCTACGGGGGCATCCTGCCCGTTTTCGGGCATTGTCACCTCTGCAAAAACCCGGATACTGTCTCCCGTGCGTACCTCGAAATCGTATGCCCGCGCCCCGCTTTCCGGCTCCAGATAGGAACCGTCCACATTCACCCGAAAGGGAGTGGCATACGCTTGTTTCAGACGTACGGACGCAATACGCAGGCCGTCTGCGTTACGGTTGTAAACCATCAGTTGGCGCGTGCTCGACCCTACGGTTGAAATCACGGTGTCGAACCTCACCGTATCGGTGGAAAAGGATAACAGCGCGCCGCGGTCGGTCGTGAACGACATGGAGTCGTCACAAGACGTAAAACCGGATACGGCCACGACGCCCCACGCAAGGACTGAGCCACAAAAGACGGATATTTTTCGCATATTCATAAATTCAAAAAAGGCATATCTGCCTTGTTATAACGCAGATATGCCCCGCTTATTTTAGGCTTTCGCCGGAATATTCTTCAAAATGGCTTTGATATGGTCCCAAACCATGGCAACCGTCGGTATCAACAAACGTTCGTCGGGCGAATGTACTCCACGCAACGTCGGGCCGAACGACACCATGTCCAGACCGGGATACTTCTCGCTGAACAATCCGCATTCCAATCCGGCATGTATCCCCAATACTTTCGGTTCCTTGCCAAACAAGGCTTTGTAAGTTTCCACTGCAATTTTCAGAATGTCCGATTCCGGATTCATTTTCCAACCCGGATAGCCTTCGCCCACTTCCACACGGGCACCGGCCAATTCAAAAGCGGCTTTCACCATATTGCTCATGTGGTGGCGCGCACTCAGTATGCTGCTGCGCTGACTGGTTTTCACCTGAATCTTATTGCCGTCCGTCAGACGGATACTGGCCAGATTGGAACTGGTCTCCACCAAATCGATGTCCTGCGACATGGAAAGGATGCCGTTGTGCACGGCCTGTAAAGCCCAAATGAGCTTGCGGGCCACTTCGCGCTCCACAGCTTTCGGCCTCGCGCTTTCGCTCTGCAACTCGAAGACCATAGTCTTTTCGGTCACACTGTATTCTTCTTCCACATCGGCACTGAACAGGTTCCAATCCACACGGATGCTCTCCTTGTCCTTCATCGGGATGGCACAAACCGCCATCGCTTCACGAGGTATGGCATTGTGCAGACCTCCGGCCTGAATGTCGCATAAATATAAATCGTATTTAGCCCAGGCATTATATAGGAAACGCGCCAGAATCTTGTTGGCATTCGCCCGCTTCTTGTTAATGTCGTCACCCGAATGTCCGCCCGTCAATCCTTTCACCTTCACTTCGAAGAAGAAATAATCCTGCGGAACATCCACCGGCGTAAAGTCGAATTCAGCCGTAGTTGCCGCTCCCCCGGCACAACTTACGAACAACTGCCCTTCGTCTTCCGAGTCCAAGTTCAACAAAATATCACCGGACATGAAACCGGGCTTCATCCCGAAAGCACCGCTCAAACCTGTTTCTTCGTCACGGGTAAACACACATTCTATCGGGCCGTGGGCAATATCCGAAGCGTCCAACAAGGCCAACTCCATCGCCACGCCTATCCCGTCGTCGGCACCCAACGTCGTCCCGTCCGCACGCAACCAATCTCCATCAATCAACGTACGAATCGCGTCTTTTTCAAAATCGAACTCCACCTCACGGTTCTTCTCGCAAACCATATCCATGTGGCTCTGTAAAATCACCGTCTTACGGTTTTCCATCCCCGGAGTCGCCCCCTTACGAATCAATACGTTTCCCGTCTCGTCCACCTTACATTCCAAACCTCTTTCACGGGCAAACTGTTCCAAATAAGCTATCATCCGCTCTTCTTTTTTGGAAGGACGAGGTATCCGGTTGATTTCTGCAAAAAACTTAAAAACCTCGGCTGGTTTCAATGAATTCATTTCCATATCCATAATTTTATATATTCATTCTACTAAATTTGGTTAAAAGCGAAGATACGACACAATTCCACGCTTTTAAAGTTTATCTTTGTAGCACAAATATACGCAAAAATGTTGAAGACACTATTGTTTACCCTGATAATTGTGGCCATAAGTATGGCATTTTTTGCCATAAAAATCCTTTTCAAGAAAAACGGCCGCTTCCCAAACACCCACGTAGGCCACAGTGCGGCTATGCGCAAACGGGGTATCACGTGCGTACAAACCATGGATGCCTTGGAACGGGTGGAAAATCCACATAGAATCAATGAACGCAGTACAAGAAAATCATAAATAAGGAAAAAATAATGAAGAAAAACAGTATCATTGGCGCAGGACTTATCACCTTGGCAGCCACATTCGCCCTGACGGGATGCAACAAGTCGGCACCGGAAGAAAAAACAAACACTCAAGCTACGGAAATCCCCGCAGGCGGATTGAAAATCGCATATGTGGAAATCGACACATTGATGTCGCAATACAATTTCTGTAAAGACTATACGCTCCTGATGAACAAAAAGGGAGAAAACATCCGGGCTACATTGGCCGGCAAAGAACGCGCTCTTCAGGCTAAAGCCGCAGAGCTGCAAAAGAAATATGAAACCAACCAGTTCACCACCAAAGAACAAGTGGAACAGGCTCAAATGACATTGGCCAAACAACAGCAGGACTTGCAAGCATTAAACGACCGATTGATGAATGATTTCGCTGCAGAACAAGCAAAATACAACACCGAAATGCGGGATTCCATTCAGGCATTCCTGAAAGAATACAATAAATCTAAAAAATTCGATTATATCATCAGCAAGGCCGGAGACAATATTTTGGCAGCCAATGCTAAGTACGACATTACAAAAGACGTAGTAAACGGCCTGAACAAACGGTATAAACAGAATCCGGAAATGGCCGAAAAAATCAGCGGTAAAAGTAAGGAATAAATATCCATTTAAATAAGGGAGGTTCAAGGGCCTCCTTTATTTTTGGAGAACCTTTTACCATTATTTTTCCAAAGCTTCTTTGTTACTTAATATATTTTTCATATCTTGCCGACACTAACGAATGAAATTATCCGGAAAACCATAGTCAAGTAAAATCACAACCACCAAAAAGCGAAAATATGAAAAGAATAAAATTATCAGTATGGAGTATTATGGTCTTGTGTTTAAGTTTAGCCCTGGTATCTTGTGGAGACGACGACCATAAAAATGATCACCACGGAATGAGGACGGGTATTCATAAAATCGTAGTAGAACAGTCTGGGAACACCGAAGATTTTGAGGTGAACCTCGTATTCGGAGCTACAAACGTAAACGGACCGGCAAGACTATATGACGAAAACGGGGAATACTTGGGTGATTCGTATTCGGTAGGCAAAATGAAAAGTAACAGAGTGAGTTGCCAAACGGGACAAGACGGTTTTTTCATGACTTGTTCAGGCTCGACAACAAGTACTTCCGAGGAATCGGGAAAACGGTTAAAAGTAACTATTATCGCTTACGTAAATGGAGAAGAAACCAATCGGCTCGTAAAAGAATACACCACTCAAGGAGAGATTCTGATGGAAAACTTCAGTCTTTCGACCACGAGTGTGGAATGAACTTTATTCCATCCCTATCCATAAACGAAGCATCCTCTCACTCGAAAATGAGAGGATGCTTCGTTTTAAAGGGGGATACGGATTCCCATCTTACGGATGTATCTCATAATCCCAATCCTTAAGGGCATATCCCCAATTTTCATTCACCAACTGAATGGTACGGGGCTTATACTCATATTTGTTCTTTTTGTAGCCTTTCTTCCGGTCTGTATACTGGCGTATGGCAGCCTCGGCACAATCAAACTCACGAATACCTAATTTTTCATACGCAAGCTTCGTGGTTCCGAATGCATCAGCCTCAAAATCCTCGAATTTCACTTCAAAAAGATTTCCTTCCGGCACATACTTCTTCTGCTCCTCATAAGCGCGGTAAAGCTTCGTATAGGTAAGAAGGATATTCTTCTCCATCTCCTCGTCGCTGATATGCTGCAATTCCAACGGTTTGATGGTATTGGTGAAGAAGCTGCGTGTGCTCTCGAACACCGTATAGGGGTTACGCATCAGATAAATGAACTTGGCATTGGGGAACATCTCGACCAAGGCTTTTACGCGTCCCGTATGGGGCGGGTTCTTGGATAAATACACATCTCCTCCCGTCGTACAGTATCTGGAAATTTTCATCAACTTCAAAAACGTTTCCTTGAATACCTGAAGTTCCTCTTTCGTAATGTCCTCGAACGTCAGATACTTGTCGCAATATTCCTGCCATTTCTGAGGAAAGAACCAAAAGTCATAGAAGGAATAAGGCATCATGTTCGACAATGCGAATTCTTCCTCCTGCGGCAGGTCGGGAGCCAACTCCATATTGTCCGTCGGACGTTTGTTCGGCATAAGCCAACCCATCGTCTTCTTGAAGAAAGGTTGCCCGAACATCATCAGATGGGGGAATACGGTCTGGTACGTGGTCGTATAACAGAAATTGTCATCCTGCGCAAAGATGTTGTGCACAAAGGTCGTCCCGCTTCTCCAATGTCCGAGAATGAAAACAGGATCGTGGTCGAATTCGTACGCCCCCAACTTCTCCTCAAACCTGCGGTCTTGGATAGGCGCCAACAAACTCAACAGCCTGCATACGCTCTTCGTCAGATAATACTTGGTACGCTTGTCCGGAGCTATCTCCTGACCACGCGTCATTTCTTTAAACGTTTTCCAATCGGCACCTACCAACGTATTGACCGGAAGTTTGCTGAACTCTAATAATCCCATGAAACTTTGATTTTTAATTAAGGTTATTCTTTAATGATTTCTATCGCGAGACCTTGGCGTCCCAAATCTTTGACGGCTTTCTCTATGGCTTCGTAATGCTCTTTTCCGATACCCAATTTGGGCAGGTTCAACTCCGGAAGGCGCTCAACGTCATTCTCCTTGGCATCCACCGGACCGATAATCATGCCCACTGCACTCGTGTTGTTCGTAATCGGATCTATCAATATGAAGGAACCGGTCGCACGGTTCTTCTGATAGGCATCGAAAAATATGGGTTTTGCCGTCGTGATATGCACTTTCCCGATTTCATTCAAACGAAAACCGTCTGCCGGACGCTGCTCCATCGTATTCACATCTACCTGATAACAAATCTCACCTACCGTGGCACGGGTCGTATTCGTATTATGCTTCAGATAAAAATGCTTGTTACGATCCATCGGTTCTTCGTCCATCCATACGAGCATCGTCTCGAAATAGCGCCCTACTTCCGGCACATTGTCGGGATGTACTAACATTTCACCACGTGAAATGTCTATCTCATCCTCCAACGTCAACGTCACACATTGCGGACAAAAAGCCTCTTTCAAATCTCCGTCATACGTCACAATACGTTTCACATGAGACTTCTTACGCGACGGAAGAGCCATGATTTCATCTCCTTCCCGTACCACACCGGAAGCTATCTTCCCGCAGAACCCACGGAAGTCGAGGTTAGGGCGCAACACGTACTGCACAGGATAACGGAAATCCGTCATGTTTCGGTCGGTATGAATAGGTACGGTCTCCAAAAAGTCCAACAGACTGGTGCCTTCATACCAAGGCGTACGCTCAGACTTTTCCACCACATTGTCGCCATCCAAAGCGGAAAGGGGAAAACAGGTCACATCCTCTATACCTAATTTATCCGTCAAAGCCTTGTATTCCGCTACAATGGCATCGAACACGTTTTCGTCGAAATCCACCAAGTCCATCTTGTTGACGGCCAACGCGATATGTTTGATTCCCAACAAAGAAACAAGAAATGTATGACGACGGGTCTGCGTGATGACTCCCGTACGGGCATCCACCAATATAATGGCTAAATTAGCCGTGGAACCGCCGGTAATCATGTTGCGGGTGTATTGTTCGTGTCCCGGAGTGTCGGCAATAATAAATTTGCGTTGGTTCGTCGAGAAATAACGATAAGCCACGTCTATGGTGATGCCTTCTTCGCGCTCCGCTTTCAAACCGTCGAGCAACAAAGCATAATCTATATGGTCGCCGGCATTCCCCACACGTTTGCTGTCACGCTCCAAAGCCTGCAACTGATCTTCATACAGTTTCTTGCTGTCGAACAAAAGCCGGCCTATCAATGTAGATTTTCCGTCGTCCACCGAACCGGCCGTCAACAGGCGCAACAAATCTTTTTTCTCGTCTTGGTCTAAAAACTCCTTTATATTTAATGTAGCCATATAATACCCTCCTGAATTAAAAATACCCTTCACGCTTTTTCTGTTCCATGGACGCCTCCTGGTCGAAGTCTATCACACGGGTCGTACGCTCGCTCTTGGTGGTAGTCATCATTTCCTCCACAATCTTCTCTATCGTGTCGGCTTCGCTTTCGATGGCACCGGTCAGCGGCCAACAGCCCAACGTACGGAAACGAATCTTTTTCATCTCAATCTTGTCGCGGTATTTTTCCGGCAAACGGTCGTCGTCCGGCATAATCAGTTGCCCGTCGATGTTCACTACCGGACGTTCCTTGGCATAATACAGCGGAACGATAGGAATGTTTTCCAAACGGATGTACTGCCAGATGTCCAATTCGGTCCAATTACTCAATGGAAACACCCGAATACTCTCTCCTTTGTGGATACGGGCGTTATAAATGTCCCATAACTCCGGGCGCTGGTTCTTAGGATCCCACTGCTGGAACTGGTCACGAAACGAAAAGATACGTTCCTTTGCACGGCTTTTCTCTTCATCGCGACGCGCTCCACCAAAAGCCGCGTCAAACTTATACTTGGCCAGAGCATCCAACAAAGCCTTGGTCTTCATCAAATCCGTATGCACCTTACTGCCGTGCGTAAAGGGGCCTACCCCTGCCCGAAACGCTTCCATATTGGACTCCACTATCAGGTTCCAACCGTATTTCTTCGCGTACTCATCGCGAAATTGTATCATCTCCTTAAACTTCCACTTGGAATCGATGTGCATCAAAGGGAAAGGAACTTTTCCCGGAGAAAAGCCTTTTCTGCCAGGCGAACCATGACGGAAGAGTCCTTTCCTATGGAATAAAGCATTACAGGATTCTCAAACTCGGCCGCCACCTCACGGATAATGTGAATGGACTCTGCCTCCAACTCCTGCAAATGACTCAATTTATATTCAGACATAATATTGTGATTTATTTATTGTTCAATATAAGTTCCAACACTTTATTCACCGATTCTTCCAACGTCAGAACGGAAGTATCCAACGTCAGGGCCGGATGTTCCGGCACCTCGAAGGGGGCACTGACCCCTGTAAAATCCTTAATTTCTCCCCGACGTGCACGAGCATACAAACCCTTTACGTCGCGTTGCTCGCAAACTTCCAACGGTGTGGACACATAGACTTCTCTAAAATCGTCCGCCCCGATAATCTCAGAAGCCATGCGACGGGATTCGTTCGTGGGACTGATAAAGGCAGAAAGCGTCACCACTCCCGTATCTACGAATAATTTTCCGATTTCAGCAATACGACGGATATTCTCTTTCCGGTCGTCGGCCGAGAAACCTAAATTCTTATTGATACCGCTACGAATATTATCACCGTCCAAAATGCGGCACAAGATACCACGCTTATGCAACTCCCGTTCTACACCGAGTGCCACCGTACTTTTCCCGGAACCGGATAAGCCGGTGAACCAGACCATCACCCCACGTTGTCCAAGAAGTTGTTCCTTGTCCGAACGGGTCATCATTTTTTCGTATATCGGATAGATATTTGTCGCCTCTCCCATAAACTGCTTACTTCTCTTTTAAAAATTCCAGAACAAAGGTATTAAAAATACAGATAACACAAACACAATTATGTTCAAAGGCAAGCCTATTTTAACGAAATCGGTAAATTTATAGCCTCCGATACCTTGTACAATCAGATTGGTCTGATAACCGATAGGTGTAGAGAATGAAGCCGATGCAGCCATACAAATCACTACAAAAAACGGAGTCGGACTCACGCCCAAGTGATTGGCCACCTCCAAAGCTATAGGAAAGGACAGGGCCGCCGCCGCATTATTCGTTATCAACTCCGTAAACAAGTTCGTGATAATAAAAATCACGGCCAGCAAAGCATACGGTCCGAGAGCATCGGTCATACCTATTATATATTCGGCAATGAAAGCTGCAAAACCGGAATTACTCATCGCCTTACTGATAGCAAAAGCACAGGCGATGGTAATCAACACGTCCCATGAAATGAACTTCGTATATTTCTTAGGATTAAACATTCCCGTCCAAGCCATAATCACCGTCGTGACGCAAACAAAGAAAAACATATCCAACTTCAGTCCGGGAAGGGCCTGCTCCACGACCGGAAGCTCGCCTACCGTTGCCCCGATAATCATCACCAACAACAGAATCATGGCCAGATATTTCTTTTTCTTTCCCATTTCGGGTTCCGCATCCAACACCGACAACATCAAAAACACACGGCTGTCTCCCCATGTCGGAATAAAGGTGCCGTCTGCATCCAGAATCAACGTATCATTCTCCGACAGACGTACATTCATCCAATCCCCTTGGAGACGTTCACCATTGCGATGCAGGCTCTTTACCGTAGCTCCATAGTGACGGTGAAAATCAAATTCGCGCAACGTTTTTCCGTTTCCGGGGAAACGTGCTCCCAACACGGCCTCCACGCGCACAACATCGCCCGAGTCGCTACTTTCTTCTATGTCGTCATCTTTCAGGGTTCGGTCGGGCAATAAACGTTTGGCAAAACAAACCAAATAGATGATGCCCGCAATGGCTATAATCACCCCGACCTGCCCCAACTCGAAGATGGAAAAGCCTTTAAAACCTGCATCTTGTATCATTCCGTCCACCACCAGATTCGTAGAAGTTCCTATCAACGTACAAATACCGCCAAGGATAGTGGCATACGAAAGAGGAATCAGAAACTTTGCAGGTGGCAGTTTCATCCGTCTCGCCCAGTTCTTGATGATAGGCGCAAAAATAACCACCACCGGCGTGTTGTTCAGAAAAGCCGAAATGAAAGCAATGACCGGCAGAACGCGTAGATTAGCCCCTGCCACCGTAGACTTCTTTTGCGGCAACATGGCAAAAATCAAACGTTCCAACACTCCGCTCTTACGTATTCCCTCACTGACCAGAAACAAAAGAGCCACCGTAATCATGCCTTTGTTCGAGAAACCTTCCAACACTTCCTTGGGCGTAAGTATTCCCGCACAGAAAAACAGGATGACGACAGAAAAAAGTATCATGCCCGGACGCATACGGTCGTAGATAAGTGCTACGACCATAGCGGCCAGACAGATTAAGACATAAACAATTTCAAAATTCATGGTATGGTATGATTGTGTAGTGTTTACTTATATTCAGACCAACTCTTTATGGGCAAATCATCCATATCAATATGGCAGAAAGCCTGGATAAAGGCACTTGCCAAACGGGAGTTCGTAATCAAAGGAATGTTCAAATCCACCGCAGCACGGCGAATCTTGTAACCGTTACTCAATTCGCTTACCGTCAAATCTTTCGGGATATTGACCACCATGTCTATCTCCCGATTATGCAGCATGGTAAGCGCCTGAGGCGTCCCCTCTTCGCTCGGCCAATACACCAGGTTGTTCTCTACACCGTTCTCCGTCAGATAGCGGCTCGTCCCTCCCGTAGCGTAAAGCGTATAACCATGCTCTTTTAAAGTACGGGCTGCTTCCAGCATGTCGGCTTTCTGTTTAGCACCACCGGTAGACAAAAGAATGTTCTTCTTCGGAATACGATGCCCTACCGAAAGCATAGCCGTAAGCAAAGCGGTTCCCGAATCGTCGCCCAAACAACCGACTTCTCCGGTCGATGCCATATCGACTCCCAGTACGGGGTCGGCCTTCTGCAAGCGGTTGAAGGAGAACTGACTGGCCTTGATACCCACATAATCGAAATCGAACAGGCTCTTGTTCGGTTTCTCCACGGGCAATCCCAGCATGACTTTCGTGGCCAGTTCAATCATATTGATCTTAAGCACCTTGCTCACGAACGGGAAACTCCGCGAAGCGCGCAGGTTGCATTCAATGACCTTGATGTCGTTGTCCTTAGCCAAGAACTGGATATTGAACGGTCCGCTGATTTTCAACTCGCGGGCTATTTGCCCGGAAATCTTCTTGATGCGGCGTACCGTCTCCACATACAGTTTCTGTGCAGGGAACTGGATTGTGGCATCTCCCGAATGCACGCCGGCAAACTCGATGTGCTCGCTGATGGCGTATGCCACGATTTCTCCCTCACGTGCCACGGCATCCATCTCCACCTCTTTGGCATGCTGTAAGAACTTGCTGATGACAACCGGGTGTTTATGAGACACATTGGCGGCTAACTTCAAGAATCGCTCTAACTCATCCTGGTTGGAACATACGTTCATCGCCGCACCTGAAAGCACGTATGAAGGACGCACCAGAACCGGAAAGCCCACCTTATCTATAAATGCGTTTACATCGTCCATGCTGGTCAGCGCGCTCCACTCCGGCTGATCCACACCGATACGGTTCAACATGGCCGAGAACTTCTCACGGTCTTCCGCATTGTCGATGCTCTTGGCCGTCGTGCCGAGAATAGGAATACGCTGCTGGTCCAAACGGATGGCCAGGTTGTTCGGGATTTGTCCGCCCGTAGAAACGATAACCCCTTTCGGACATTCCAAGTCCAGAATATCCAACACGCGCTCGAAAGTCAGTTCGTCGAAATAAAGGCGGTCGCACATGTCGTAGTCGGTAGATACCGTTTCGGGATTGTAGTTAATCATCACCGAACGGAAACCTTCTTTACGGATGGTGTTCAACGCCTGCACGCCGCACCAGTCGAACTCGACGGACGACCCGATACGATAGGCACCCGAACCCAAAACCACAATACTACGCTTGTCGTGTTCGTAATGAATGTCATGGGATATACCGCTATAAGTCATGTACAAATAGTTCGTCTGCGCCGGATACTCGGCAGCCAACGTGTCTATTTGCTTCACAACCGGTACGATACCTGCGGACAAGCGGCGACGGCGCACTATCAGCGAAGCCTCTTCGATGTCCATTTCCTCTTCCATACCCAAGGCACGGGCTATCTGGAAATCCGTAAAGCCCTGCACCTTCGCCCGGCGCAGTAAGTCATTGTCCATCACATTGATGCTTTTACAGGCATGCAAAGCCTTGGACGTATCCTTGATGTTCTGCAGTTTTTGCAGGAACCACTTGTCTATCTTCGTCAGTTCATGAATCCGGTCTATCGTATAACCTTGCTGCATGGCCTTGGAGATGATAAAGATACGCTTGTCGGTCGGTTCGTGCAGGGCGGCATCGATGTCGTCGATTTGCAGTTCCTTGTTCTCCACAAAACCATGCATCCCCTGACCTATCATGCGCAAGCCTTTCTGGATAGCCTCTTCGAAAGTACGGCCTATGGCCATCACCTCGCCTACAGACTTCATGGAGGAACCCAACTCGCGGTCCACACCCCGGAACTTACCCAAATCCCAGCGCGGTATCTTGCACACCACATAATCCAACGCCGGCTCGAAGAAGGCCGACGTTGTTTTCGTCACGGAGTTTTTCAGTTCAAACAGCCCGTAACCCAACCCCAACTTGGCCGCCACAAAAGCCAACGGATACCCCGTGGCCTTGGAAGCCAAAGCGGAAGAACGGCTCAGACGGGCATTCACCTCGATGACACGGTAATCCTCCGACTCAGGGTCGAAAGCATATTGCACATTACATTCTCCCACGATTCCGATGTGACGGATGATGCGGATGCTCAACGCCCGCAATTTGTGGTATTCCGAATTGGTCAACGTCTGCGAGGGAGCAATCACGATACTTTCACCAGTATGAATGCCGAGCGGGTCAAAGTTTTCCATGTTGCACACCGTGATACAGTTGTCATAACGGTCGCGCACCACTTCGTATTCAATCTCTTTCCATCCTTTCAAACTCTTCTCCACCAACACTTGAGGTGAAAACGAGAAAGCCTTCTCTGCCAACTTGTTAAGTTCTTCCTCATTGTCGCAGAATCCGGAGCCCAATCCACCCAGCGCATAGGCCGCACGGATAATCACGGGATAGCCCAGATGGGCAGCCGCCTTGCGGGCTTCTTCCATATTCTCGCAAGCATGGCTCTTGATGGTCTTCACGTCGATTTCATCGAGCTTCTTCACGAATAATTCACGGTCTTCCGTGTCGATGATAGCCTGTACCGGAGTTCCGAGCACCTGCACGCCGTATTTCTCCAAAATGCCTTCCTTATATAAGGCCACACCGCAATTCAAAGCCGTCTGTCCTCCAAACGCCAACAAGATGCCTTGCGGCCGTTCCTTCCGGATGACTTTCTCCACAAAGAACGGAGTCACCGGCAAAAAATAAATCTGGTCGGCCACACCTTCGCTCGTCTGCACGGTGGCGATGTTCGGATTGATGAGTACCGTCTCTATCCCTTCTTCTTTCAACGCTTTCAATGCTTGCGAACCGGAATAATCAAACTCACCGGCCTCGCCGATCTTCAGCGCACCGGAACCTAACAACAAGACTTTCTTTATTCCTTTATCTTCCATAGACCACCTGTTTCTTATTTGAGCAAATTAACAAAATCATCGAACATGAACTCCGTATCCACCGGACCGCTGCAAGCTTCCGGATGGAACTGCGCGCTAAACCAAGGATTCACTTTATGGCGTATGCCTTCATTGGAACCGTCGTTCATGTTGACGAACAAGGGTTCCCAGTCTGCCCCGAGCGTTTCCGCATCCACAGCATAACCGTGATTCTGGCTCGTGATGAAACAACGGGTCGTGCCCACCATCCTCACCGGCTGATTGTGGCTGCGGTGTCCGTACTTCAATTTATAAATCCGGGCGCCGGCCGCTTTGCTCAAAAGCTGGTTGCCCATACAGATGCCCATGCAGGGGCGCACCGAAGGAGAAGCAAGGAACCTGCGGATGTTCGCCACCGCAGCCTCGCACGTGTCCGGATCGCCGGGACCGTTGGCCAAGAAAAGGCCGTCAAACTCCAACGTGTTGAAATCATAGTCCCAAGGCACGCGTATCACTTCCACGCCACGACGAAGCAGGCAACGTATGATATTGTGTTTCACGCCACAATCCACCAGCACGACTTTCTTCCGCCCGCCTTCTTCATTGTAGCGGATGATTTCCTTACACGACACTTTATCCACGAAGTTCACACCGTTATAATCGGCCTCGGGTATGTTATCCGGTTCGTCGTCAAACACGATCTTACCCATCATCACCCCGTGCTCGCGCAACACTTTCGTCAACTCACGCGTATCCACTCCCGTGATGCCCGGCACCTGTTCCCGTTTCAGCCAGTCCGCCAGACTTTCTTTTGCATTCCAATGGTTGTAGGCCAGACTATAATCGCTTACGATAATGGCCGAGGCATAAATCCGGTCGCTCTCCATAAAAGTGGCCAGGCCATTCTCTTCCATGGTAAAAGCCGGCACACCGTAGTTCCCGACCAAAGGATAGGTCAGCGTCATCAACTGCCCGGCATAAGACGGGTCGGTCAAACTCTCCGGATACCCCATCATGGCCGTATTGAAAACCACTTCGCCGGCCACCGGTTTTTCATAACCGAACGACTTACCGTGAAAACGGCTCCCGTCGTCGAGGATAAGTGTCACGTTTCTCATTGCAGAAATACAATCTTTATTATCTTATTTATTTGCCTTAAACACATTCTCATAATAACTGATGAACGCCCGGTTCACCAGCTTCACGCCACCCGGTGTCGGATAGTCGCCACTGAAATACCAGTCGCCCGAATGCTCCGGGCAGGCCTCATGAAGGCCCTCCAGCGTCTGGTATACGATTTCAATGGGCGTGGTGACTCCTGCCGGGCGCAACATCTCCACCATCTTGCGTGAAATGTCTTCGTCCGTAAAAGGGGCATAGATGGCTTTCACACTGTTCGCCATCTCTTCTTTAGGCAACCCCATCTGCATTTTACATTGTTCATAAACCTCGCCTACCACGTGCGCCATGCCCCGTTCTTTCAACAGCTCCACGGCTGCGCGGAAAGCGATGAATTCGTCCATATTGGACATGTCGATACCGTAATAATCGGGATAGCGCACCTGCGGAGAAGAAGACACCAACACGATTTTCTTCGGATGCAGGCGGTCGAGGATGCGGATGATGCTCTCTTTCAGCGTAGTCCCGCGCACGATACTGTCGTCGATGACCACCAGATTGTCCTCGTAGGCATTCACGCTCCCGTAAGTGATGTCATACACATGCGCGGCCAAATCGTTCCGGCTGTTGCCTTCCGTAATGAACGTACGCAGTTTGATGTCCTTGATGGCCACTTTCTCGCTACGGATATACTGGCTCAGGATGCGTTCGAGCTCCTCATGCGTGGGCTTATGTCCCAACGCTTCTATCTGGGCAATCTTGGTTTGGTTCAGATATGCCTTGAAAGCGTCCAACATGCCATAAAAGGCGACTTCCGCCGTGTTCGGAATAAAAGAGAACACCGTATGTTCCAAATCCCCGCCAATGGCTTTCAGGATGGCATCGCGCAACTGCATGCCCAAAGCCTTACGCTCCAGGTAAATATCGCGGTCGCTTCCACGGCTGAAATAGATTCGTTCGAACGAGCAGGCTTTCACCTCCTTGGGTTGCAGGATTTGTTCCAGACGCATCTCTCCGTCCTTATGCACGCTGACCGCCTGCCCCGGCATGAGTTCGTGTATCTGCTCCGTCTCCAATGCGAAAACCGTCTGGATGACAGGACGCTCGGAAGCCACGACCAAAACCTCATCGTCTTTATACCAAAAGGCCGGTCGGATACCCCACGGGTCGCGCAGGACAAACATCTCGCCGCTGCCCGTCGCCCCGCACACCACATAACCGCCGTCCCACAAGGGGGCCGCCGTGCGCAACACGTTGTTCACGTCGATACGCTCCTCGATATAGTGTGTAATGTCCATACCGGACAGGCCCAGCCCTACGGCTTCGGCATAAAGGCGTTCGCTTTCGCGGTCGAGCCTGTGCCCCACTTGCTCCAGCATGATATAAGTGTCGGAATAAATCCGGGGATGCTGCCCTTTGGCCGTAATGTCGGCAAATACCTCATCCACATTCGTCAGATTGAAATTGCCGCACAACGCAAGGTTTTTCGCCCGCCAGTTGTTGCGCCTCAGAAACGGATGGACAAAAGAAAGGCCACTCTTTCCGGTCGTTGAATACCGAAGGTGGCCCATATAAATTTCACCGACAAAAGGAAGCTGCCGTTTGGCATACGTGGCGTTTGCAAGCTGTTCCGCGCTCAAATCCCTGAACCGGGACTGCACGGAAGAAAAAATCTCGGTAATGGCACCCGTACCCAACGCCCGTTCACGGAACATATACTCTTCTCCGGGATTCGCCTCCATCTTCACGCAAGCCAGTCCGGCGCCTTCTTGTCCGCGGTTATGCTGTTTCTCCATCAACAAGTAAAGCTTGTTCAAGCCGAACATCCAAGTACCATACTTTTCCTGATAATACTCCAAGGGCTTCAGCAAGCGTATCATAGCGATACCGCATTCATGTTTCAACTGTTCCATGACAATCGTTCTCTACAAACCTTATTAGTGGGCAAAGGTACAAATAAATGCGAATACTTGCAATTTATTTCGCTATTTACGCCGAAAAAGACACTTCTCATGACAAAAAAGCAACCTATCCGCGCTTTCATGAACAAAACGAAAGACAAGCGCCCTACTTTACTTCCACATCGGAAACGAACCCGTTCATCTCCATCCCTTCCGTGCCCGTCAGTTTCTTTCCGTCTACCGTGACACTCTCCAACAGTACGCCGCGCACGTCGTTGTCTGCGTCATATCCTTTTATCCGCATAGGATACATTTTTCCCCCTTCCCCTTGGTAGCGGATATTACGGAAGACAAGGTTACGAATCGGACCGCCAGGCTCACGGTTGTATTTCTCATTGAAAATAACACGGATGTCTATCAGCCGGGCCTCTTCGCAGTCTTCCACCCGGATATCCTCGAACGACACATCCTCCACCCGGTTCTTGTCGCCCGCACACACGGCCATCACTCCACGGTAATTGTCGTCATCCTCATCCACGTTCAGCACGTCTATGTTGCGGAACCTCACGCCGCGAAGCGTCTCTCCCTTCGGGGAACGGTCGTCGCCATGGCCTCCCACGTTAATGGCATGCGCCACATCGGCCCACAAAATGGAGTTTTGCACCGTCAGGTTGCTCGTCCCTCCCCAAAACCACCAACGGTGGTTGTAAAATGCCAGACAGTCGTCGCTCGTACGAAGAAACACATCGTCCACCAACCAGTCGTGGCAACACATCAAATCTATTCCGTCGCTCCACCCCCGGGATGAGAAACTCTTCACATTCCTGACCGTCACCTTACGGCTCTCGCCGCCCAATATGGTGTAATGCTGGGGATTGACCACCGTAATGCCTTCCACGTGTACGTTGCGCGAACGGGTGATTTCCACGCCGCGCAAGGGCTGAAACAGCATCCCGCGTCCCACAATCCGCACATTCTTCGCCCTGTCCACCCGGAGTTTGGCTTTCACCAAAGCTCCCGGTGCCAGATAGACCGTGCAGTTGCTCGGTACGTCTATCTCGCCGTTGGGCAGATCCTTGGGCTTATGTACGCCGGGACCGAAATAAATCAGACGGCAATCTTTCCGGAAAATATCTTTCGAACCGCCGTCCCAAACCACGACGCCTTCGCCCTCCGTCCCGTCATACGTCTCCGTCTCCACCGCATTGGCAAACAAATGAAGATTGCCCATGCGGTCGCCCCCGAACTCCACACTCAACTTGACCGGACGCTCCAAGCGGAACGTCAAGGCGTGCTCGCCCACCTTATTATATGATATACCTTGCGAGAGCGGCCGTATTTTTACGTTGTCGGCCATCTGTCCCAGCGTGACGACCTTCACCTCCACCGGCTCGTCTGCGTCGAACTGCGCCATGGCCGCCCGGCTCCGGGTGTCCATGTCCACTTCCACCGAAAAGACCTGTAACTCCCGCCACGCATTTTCCGTTCCGGCTTCCCTGACGTACACCTTGTAACGGCCGTCGTCCACAACGGCCCTGTCTTCTATCCTCGGATACACGAGTATTTTCGCTTGCATGGGAAAAGAAATGAAGAAGGCTCCCAGCGCGCCATACAATATTTTATTCATACTATCAACTTAACGTGAATATAATATATATACGAACGAACCTCATAAAATACTTGCCGGAAGACGTTATATTATACTTAAAAAATATTAAAGCCCATTCCGGCATGCTGTTGACACTTTGACACGATGTCATTTTCGCATCCTTAAGAATCGCGTATTTGCACATAGATAACGCTTCGGACAAGAATAACGCAACCATACAGCCCGTCAGGAATAACAAAATGACAACTCATGCGCAAGAATATTTATCCTCTGTCACCCGTTCATGCCTTTCCTGCCGCATGAAGTGGCTCGGCGCGTAAGCTTAAAGACACATCCGGCTTGCATGATGTTACCGGATTTTGGAACGGAAAAAGCAGCCAAATAAATCCGGCACGCGGTTTGCAAGCCGGAATTCTGCCGGAAAAAAGACATTTTTCCGGCGTTTGAAAGAGAAACACGAACCGACATGCGGAGAATGATTTTCCGCTTTCAGCCGAATGATTTGTCATTCTCTTGAGATTGAATTGCATATATGCAGAAAATATGCAAAACAGCAACACATATACCGTATAAATATACAAGAAGATGCTCTGTATGCTACGGTTCACCCGTTTTTGGCCTGTCAGATAAAACGAAAACGCTGTCTTTTTGGACTGAAATCCTCCCATACAGTAACAAAGACATTTTATGAGACAGAAGAACAAAAGAATAAAAAGGCAAAATGACTTCTACGGGAAAAATATGTTCTTTTGTGCTTATGTCTTATAATCTTCAGCACACAAACATCCTGAAAAGTGTTAAGACAGAAGAACAAAAGAACAAAAAGATAAGATGACTTCTACGGAAAAAAATATGTTCTTTTGTGCTTATGTCTAATCTCCCTCTCCACAAATCCACCCACCATCTTCCGTCCTACGGAGAATTAATTTCTTTTGAAACCATTAGGCTGTAATGGAAAAAAGACGTACCTTTGCACAAGAATCGGTTCTGTGCGCAAGTCCTTGCGTACGGATTAAAAGGGAATCGGGTGCAAATCCCGGACAGTCCCGCTGCTGTGATGCTCCGTGAACTTTCTGAAAAAGCACCATCACCACTGGCCACTTGTTTGTCATGGCCGGGAAGGTTTCAGAAAGGGGGCGAGTCAGAAGACCTGCCATTCACTAAAGAACTGTTCTTGCTCGTGGGTTAGAGAACATGTAGGATAAATGAAATAAAGATGATTAAAAAAGTTTTGATCGCCAATCGTGGCGAAATCGCTGTACGGGTCATGCGCTCGTGCCGCGAAATGAGTCTGCGTACCGTGGCCGTATTTTCTGAGGCCGACCGTACGTCAAGGCACGTGATGTATGCCGACGAAGCTTACTGCATCGGCGCGGCCGAGTCGCACGAAAGTTATCTGAACATCGACCGTATCATCGACGTGGCCGTAAAATGCAAAGCCGACGCCGTCCATCCCGGCTACGGCTTTCTGTCCGAGAATGCGGAGTTTGTCCGCCGTTGCGAGGCCGCAGGCATCATCTTCATCGGCCCGACAGCCGATACGATGGAAGCCATGGGAGACAAGATTGCAGCCCGACAACGCATGATGGCGGCCGGAGTACCGGTGGTTCCGGGCACTGCCGAACCGCTGAAAGACGCCGACGAAGCCGTACGCATCTGCAAGGAAATAGGTTTTCCCGTCATGCTGAAAGCCTCCATGGGTGGCGGCGGAAAAGGCATGCGCCTCATCCATAGCGAAGACGAAGTGAAAGAGGCTTACGACTCGGCCCGCTCGGAATCCATGTCTTCTTTCGGAGACGACACAGTGTATCTGGAGAAATTCGTGGAAGAGCCGCATCATATCGAATTCCAAATACTTGGGGATGCCTATGGCAACGTGGTGCATCTCTTCGACCGGGAGTGCTCCGTGCAACGCCGCAACCAGAAAATTGTGGAAGAAAGCCCTTCGCCTTTCCTCACGCCGGAACTCCGCCGGGAGATGGGCGAGAAAGCCATAGCCGCCGCCCGGGCGGTGAACTACCGTGGTGCCGGTACCATAGAATTTCTGGTGGACAAATACCGCCACTTTTATTTCCTGGAGATGAACACCCGTCTGCAAGTGGAACACCCCATCACGGAAGAAGTGGTGGGCGTAGACCTCGTCAAAGAACAACTCCATGTGGCAGGTGGTGAAGCATTGCGCTTCAAACAAGAGGATCTCTTCCAACGCGGACACGCCATCGAGTGCCGTATCTGCGCCGAAGACACGGAAAACGGGTTTATCCCCTGCCCCGGCATCATCCGCCAGCTCACGGAGCCGAACGGCATCGGCGTGCGTATCGACAGCTACGTGTACGAAGGTTACGAAATCCCCCTCTACTACGACCCGATGATCGGCAAGCTCATCGTATGGGCCACAAACCGCCAGTTTGCCATCGAACGTATGCGGCGTGTGTTGTATGAGTTCAAAATCACGGGACTGAAAACCAACATCAGCTACCTGCGCCGCATCATGTACACCCCGGCTTTTGTGAAAGGCGAATACGACACTTCATTCCTGTCAAAATATTCCCGTTCGCTGCAACGCAGCAACGGAGAGAACGAAGAGATAGAAAACATGGCCATGATAGCCGCCTACGTGGACTACCTGTTCAATCTGGAAGAGAATAGCCCCGTGCGCACGACAGACTCCCGCCCCATCAGCCGTTGGCGCGAGTTCGGCCTGCAAAAGGGAGTATTACGTATATAATAAGGAAAGGGATATTTTATGGAAATACACATAGGAGACCGTGTCGCGGACGTGACATTGGTAAACAAAGAGGGAAACCGCGTGGAACTCACCATCGACGGCAAACCGTGCGTGGTGGACATCGTCATGGCCGAAAACGGCAGTTGCTCCATCCTGCACGACGGTAATTCCTATAATGCGGAACTGATTCGCGGCGAAGGCGGAAAGAGCTACGACGTGAACATGTTCTACCGCTCCTACCACGTGGACGTGGTGGACACACAGGCCAAATACCTCCGCATGAAAAAGCATGCGGACGAACGCCAGTCGGATAAAATCGTGGCTCCCATGCCGGGCAAGGTGGTCAGCATCCCCGTACAGCCGGGCGACGAACTGAAGGCAGGTGACATCGCCGTCGTACTCGAAGCCATGAAGATGCAAAGCAATTATAAGGTCAGTTCGGACTGTAGGGTGAAAAACATTCTCGTGACAGAGGGAGAGGCCGTACAAGACAATCAAACGTTGATAGAATTAGAACTCATACAAGAAGCATGAAAAGAGAAGAACTATATGCCCGGTTTGAGGAATTGGACAAACGGGCTTCGCAGGGTGGCGGACCGGACAAGATAGAAAAGCAACACGCCTCGGGCCGCATGACGGCACGCGAACGCATCGACATGTTGCTCGACAAAGACACGTTCTGCGAAATAGACAAATTCGTGAACCACCGTTGCACCCGCTTCGGAATGGACAAGAAACAGATTCCGGGAGACGGCGTGGTGTGCGGTCACGGCAAGATAGACGGACGGCAGGTGTTCGTTTACGCTTACGACTTCACCGTACACGGCGGTTCGTTGAGCGAGACCAACGCAGCCAAAATCGTAAAAGTGCAGACTTTGGCCTTGAAGAGCGGCGCACCCATCATCGGGCTGAACGATTCGGGAGGCGCCCGCATACAGGAAGGCATCACCAGCCTGGCGGGATACGCTTCCATATTCTACCAGAATACGATGGCCTCCGGCGTGATTCCCCAACTCACGGCCATCCTCGGCCCATGTGCCGGAGGTGCCTGCTACTCTCCCGCCCTCACCGACTTTATTTTCATGGTCAACGAAAACAGCCACATGTTCATCACCGGACCGGATGTGGTGAAGGCCGTGACCAATGAAGTGGTGGACAAGGAAGAGTTGGGAGGAGCTTACACGCACAGCAGCAAGAGCGGCGTGGCTCATTTTGTCTATCCGACGGAAGAAGAAACACTGATGCAACTCCGCGAACTGCTCAGTTTCCTACCGTCCAACAATATGGAGGACGCGCCGATCGTGCCTTGCAGCGACGACGCGAACCGCCGTGTAGAAAGTTTGCAGACGGTGATTCCGGAAGATCCGAACCAACCATACGACATTAAAGACGTTATCGAACCCGTCGTTGACAACCAATATTTCTTTGAAGTAATGCCGCATTTTGCCAAGAACATCGTCATCGGTTTCGCCCGCCTCGGAGGACAAACCGTCGGCATCATCGCCAACCAACCGGCATTCCTGGCCGGCGTGCTCGACATCGACGCTTCGGACAAAGCCGCCCGCTTCATCCGTTTCTGCGACTGTTTCAACATCCCTTTGGTGACGTTCGAAGACGTACCGGGCTTCTTGCCGGGTACGGCACAAGAACATGACGGTATCATCCGTCACGGTGCCAAAATCGTGTATGCCTACGCCGAGGCCACCGTTCCCAAAATCACGTTGATTACGCGTAAAGCCTATGGCGGAGCCTATATCGTCATGGCCAGCAAGATGATCGGTGCTGACGTGAACTTTGCCTGGCCGCAAGCCGAAATTGCAGTCATGGGGGCATCCGGTGCCATCAACATCCTCTACCGTAAAGCATCGGAGGAGGAGAAAAAGACGGCTGTGGAAGCATACGAAGAAGAGTTCTCCAATCCTTACCGCGCAGCCGAGCGCGGACTGGTGGACGAAATCATCATGCCGCGCGACACACGCCGGAAACTCATCCGCGCCTTGGAGATGGCCCGAAACAAAAATCAAAGCAATCCGCCCAAGAAGCACGGCAATATGCCGTTATAACCTCAAAACCTCTGCATCCGCTCCTCGGGTGCAGAGGTTTTTAATTCCGTGAATAACGGAACTCACCCGGCGGCACCCCTACCACCCTTTTAAATATCAGACTGAAACATTGTACGTTCGGATACCCCAGCAAACGGGCCACTTCGGCCGGTGTGTGCATGCCTTCCGACAATAAACGCCGGGCCGTATCCAGTCTCCTGAACTCAAAATATTCCTCCAAACTCTTACCGGTCTCGAACTTCAACAAGTCGGAAAAATAAGCCGCAGACAGATTCAGCGCAGCGGCACACTGCGCCAGGACGGGCAAACCTCCTGCCGATAACCGTCCGGAATCAAGATATTCATCGAACATGCGGTCCAGACGAGCCAGCAAAAGCTTGTTTTTGTTTTCACGGGTAATGAATTGGCGTTCGTAGAACCGCGTACAATAATCCAACAAAAGCTCGATGTGGCGCGAAAGGATGGTACCGGTATGTGCATCAATCGGATGGTGCAGTTCTTCTTCTATATGCTCCAACAGACAAGTCACTGTGGAAGTCTCTCGCCGGGAGAGGTGTAACGCCTCTTCCTTGTGATAAGAAAAGAAAGTATAATTCTTGATGTGGTTCTTGAGCGAGGTGCGGAACAGCAAGTCGGGATGGAATGCCAGGAGCCAGCCCTTGGGGGGCAACGTGTCCTCCTTGCTCATACGGAAGATTTCGCCCGGCGTAAGGAATACCATCGTGGCCACGGAATAATCATAATACTTCCGGCCGCAACAGCAACAACCGTCCGGACAATCCTCTATCAACAAGATGGCATAGAATTCGAACTTCACGGCATCCTCTTCCAGTTCCGGCTTTTCCAGATTGATAAGGCTCACCTGCGGATGCAGCGTCTTGCTGCCCAAACAATGACAACATTCGCACACGGTCTTTATGTCCAATGTCTTATTATCCTTTTTCACTCCTGTCTTTGCCATTTTACCCTATCCATACGAAGCCTCCGGCTCCGTGTATAACCTTTTTCATACTCATGTTTATCTTATATGTTATTACAAAGGTAGCGGATTATCCTTTCGCTTATATAACCCCAATTACGGATACAACAACCCTAATTACGGATTTCTTTTTTTTGCCGGAGCGAGCCATCCCCAAATCTGTAATTAGGGTTGCAGAATCCGTAATCCGTCTACCCGCAGCAAGCACATAAGTCCCTATCTTTGCCTTCATCAAACCAAACCCTAAACGAAATGAAACAAACGTGGAAAAGCATGCCTGCGGCAATGGCTATATGCCTTTGCGTGTCGGGAAGCCTTATGGCACAAGTAAAACCATTAGAAAAGGATAGCTTTATGGAAAAAAGACTCAATCTGACGGAAGAATGGGACAAGACGTTCCCTAAAAGTGAAAAAGTAGACCACGCGAAAGTTACTTTCCACAACCGCTACGGTATAACGCTCGCCGCCGACCTGTATGTACCCCGGGACGTGGAAGGCAAGTTTCCCGCCATTGCCGTGAGCGGCCCGTTCGGAGCCGTGAAAGAACAGGCCTCCGGATTGTATGCCCAGACATTGGCCGAACGCGGGTTCCTGGTCCTTGCCTTCGACCCCTCTTACACCGGAGAAAGCGGCGGTGAACCCCGTTACGTGGCTTCACCCGACATCAACACGGAAGACTTTTGCGCTGCGGTAGACTATCTCGCCACACGTGACGAAGTTGACGAAAACCGCATCGGCATCCTCGGAATCTGCGGGTTCGGCGGTTTTGCCCTTAATGCGGCAGCCATCGACACCAGAATCAAAGCCACCGTGGCCTCTACCATGTACGACATGAGCCGGGTGACGGCCAACGGCTATTTCGACGGGACGGACGCCGACGCGCGCTACGAACTCCGCCGGCAACTCAACGCACAACGCACGGAAGATTACAAAAACGGAACGTATGCCCTCGCCGGTGGAGTCGCCGACCCGTTGCCCGAGGACGCGCCACAGTTTGTGAAGGACTACCATGCCTATTACAAGACACCGCGCGGCTACCACAAACGTTCGCTCAATTCGAACGGAGGCTGGAACAAAACCTCATCCCTCCCGTTCATCAACATGCCGATACTTGCATACAGCAACGAAATACGGAGTGCCGTACTGCTCATCCACGGGGAAAAAGCCCATTCGCGCTATTTCAGCGAGGACGCGTTCAAGACATTGCAAGGCCCAAACAAGGAGTTATTGATCATCCCCGGAGCCACCCACGTAGATCTTTACGACAATCCGGAAGCCATTCCATTCGACAAGCTCGAACAGTTCTACAAAGAATACCTGAAATAAAAAACGTATCGTCCATTCCGCAGGTGCAATCACCCAACGGAATGGACGATATATTCATTCCCTCCTATTCTTATCAAACCTGCAAATCCCGATATCCGGTCGGCGTACATCCGACACTCTTCTTGAAAATCCGTGTGAAATGCTGCGGATATTGGAAACCGAGACGGTAAGCTATCTCGCTTACGCTACGGCTCGAACCGAGAATTTCCTGCTTGGCCACCTCTATCAGTTTGCCTTGGATGTACTCTTGCGCCGTACGCCCTGTTTCTTTCTTGACGAGATCTCCGAAATAATTGGGCGACAGGTTCATCCGGTCTGCAAAATATTTCACGGTAGGCAGCCCCTCCGACTGCGGATGTCCACCTTGGAAATAAGCATCCAATTGTTCTTCAAATCTTACCAGAATGTCTTTGTTCACCTTGCTCCGCGTAACAAATTGCCGTTCATAAAAACGCATGCAATAATCCAACAGAAGTTCGATGTTGCGGACAATGAGGCGGCGGCTATGTTTGTCCACCGGACGGGCCAGCTCCATCTTGATTTTCTCCAGACAGTCTCGGTAAATGCTTTTCTCTTCGTCGGACAGATGAAGAGCCTCATTCGAAGCATACGAAAAGAAGGAATACTGCTTGATGTCTTGCCCTAACGAAGTACCGCGTATCAGATCGGGATGAAACACCAACCCCTGCCATTGCGGACGGACATTCGTGTCACGACGGATTTCCACCACTTGCCCCGGTGCAAAACTCGTCACCGTACCTTCTTGGTAATCATATAACTGCCGACCGTAGCGCAGGTCTCCGCACTTGGTTTGCTTTAGATAAAGGGCATAAAGTCCGTAGTTGAGCGTGACGTTTGCCGGAAGGTCCTGTTTGATTTCCGAAGCATCGACGACCGAAACCAACGGATGCAACGTTTCCACACCATAGAGCTTATTATACAAACCTACCGTGTCGAGCTTGATAATTTCTTCCATATTGAAGCACATTGTTTATGTTCTTGGAAACAAATATAGTGATTTTGCCCTAATCTTCAGCCTGAAATCGTAATATTGGTAAGAATATCCGTAATTCGGGTTATAACAACCGTAATTTGTCTACTCCCCAACCCTGACTTTCTCCCGAACTTTGCATGGTCATAGAAGAGTGCAAGCCAAAACCATCTGTCAAACAGACCCAAAACATACATGAAGGAAAAGAAGAAGAAAACAGACCACCTGCTCGCCCTAATCCGCGAAGGCCGACCGATGACATCCGGCGAACAGCTCCGCCTTACGGTGGCATTGAGCGTGCCCGCCATCGTAACCCAGCTCTCGGCCATCGTCATGCAATACATCGATGCCGCGATGGTGGGAAGCCTCGGTGCAAACGCCTCAGCCTCTATCGGATTGGTATCCACCACCACATGGCTTTTCTGGGGACTTTGTGCTGCGGCATCCACAGGCTTCTCCGTACAAGTAGCCCATCGAATCGGAGCTGACGACTGGGACTGCGCACGTTCCATATTGCGCCGTTCCGTACCTTCGACATTTGCATTCAGCGCACTGTTGGCCGCAATCGGAGTGTCCGTCAGCGGAGCCTTGCCTCAATGGTTGGGAGGCGACAGCGCCATTCGTAGCGACGCCTCGCTTTATTTCCTGATTTTCTCGCTCTTCCTCCCCATCCTGCAAATGAACTTTCTGGCCGCCGGCATGTTACGTTGCAGCGGCAACATGCGCATTCCCAGTATCGCCGGTATACTGATGTGCATTCTCGATGTCGTTTTCAATTTCTTCCTCATCTTCCCATCGCGTGAGTTTTCCGCAGGAGGGCTGACCTTGTCCATACCCGGTGCGGGATTAGGCGTACAGGGTGCCGCCTTGGGCACGGGACTTGCCGAAAGCGTAGCTGCCGCCATAACCTTATGGTATCTCTTCACCCGTTCGTCCGGCTTAAAGATAAAGGCATGGCGCAAAAGCCCGTCTCTTCCCACGCCACCGATAGTCCGGAACTCCATCCGTATCAGCCTGCCGATGGGCCTGGAGCACGTCGTCATTTGCGGAGCACAAATCATGACCACCGTCATCGTGGCTCCTCTCGGCATTCCGGCCATAGCCGCCAACTCATTTGCCATCACCGCCGAAAGCCTTTGTTACATGCCCGGATACGGGATAGCCGATGCCGCAACCACGTTGGTAGGACAAAGCCTCGGTGCCGGACGGCACCGGCTCACTCGCCGCTTTGCTTACATCACCGTATTCATGGGCATGGTGGTCATGGGAATAATGGGCGTCGTGATGTACATCTTTGCCCCGCAGATTATCGGTACGATGACTCCCGTGGAAGAAATCCGCAGATTGGGCGTAATGGCACTCCGCATCGAAGCTTTTGCCGAGCCGATGTTTGCGGCAGCCATCATATCATACGGCGTATTCGTCGGGGCAGCCAATACCCTCGTCCCGTCATTGATGAACTTTTTCAGCATCTGGGCCGTGCGAATCTCTTTGGCAGCGTGGCTCGCTCCCACCATGGGCCTGAAAGGCGTATGGGTGGCCATGTGTGCGGAATTGTGCTTCCGTGGAATCATATTCCTGATCCGGCTGAGAGGAAAACGGTGGATGAAAATCTGACCGGAAGCCTTGCACGACAAAAATCTCACGGTTTCTGTAATTTGGGTTGTAACATCCGTAATCCGTCTACCCTTCAATCCATGATATTGGCGTAACTTTGCACATATATAATAGGTATAGAAACATAAGAAAGCCATATACGACTTCTAAAGTCACAAACTTTAAAAACAATAATACAATGCAACTGATAAAAGACATGGAATTCGGCGGCGAACGCCCATTGTTCGGCTCGCACGACTTGCATCTGGACCACGTGACCGTCCGTGCCGGGGAATCGGCCATCAAAGAATGCAGCAACATCATCGCCACCAACTGCCGCTTCGAGGGCAATTACCCTTTTTGGCACGTGCACGGTTTCGTCATCGACCGCTGTTTCTTCGACGTGGGAGGACGCTCCGCCCTGTGGTATTCCGACCATTTGAAGATGACCGACACACGCATCGACGCTCCCAAAATGTTCCGCGAAATGACGGACATAGAAATCGAGAATGTGGAAATCAACGATGCCGACGAAGTTTTTTGGAGATGCAACCGGTTGGACATAAAGAACCTGAAGCTGCACGACGGGCGATACCCGTTCATGTTCAGCCGCAACATCCGCATAGACGGGTTGGAAAGTGATAGCAAATACGTCTTCCAGTACGTGAAAGACGTTGAAATCCACCATGCCAGGATTACCACAAAGGATGCGTTCTGGGAAGTGGAAAACGTCACCGTGTACGACTCCGAACTGAACGGCGAATACTTGGGATGGCACTCGCGCAACCTGCGTCTGGTGAACTGCCACATCACGGGAGAACAACCGCTCTGCTATGCCCGCGATCTGGTGCTTGAGAATTGTACTTTCGGCCCGGAATGCGACCGCGCTTTCGAGTACAGCAGCGTACGGGCCACCATCAACGGACCGATAAGCGGCGTGAAAAACCCCTCTTCCGGATGTATCATCGCCGAAAGCTACGGCGACATCATCCTCGACGAAAACATCAAGGCACCTGCCGACTGTGAACTTAAACTTTGGGACGAACAAACTTGTTTCAGCGACTGCGTATGAAATACGATTTTGACGAGATAATTCCCCGCCGCCATACGAATTCCTACAAATGGGACAGCGCGGCGGACAGCGACGTACTTCCTTTATGGGTGGCGGACATGGATTTCCGCACGGCTCCCGCCATCACGGAAGCTTTGGCCGACCGTGTGGGACACGGCATCTTCGGTTACACACGGGTGCCCGATGAGTATTATGAAGCCGTCTGCGCGTGGTTCAAACGCAGGCACGGATGGGCCATTGAAAAGGAGTGGATGATTTATACCTCCGGCGTAGTGCCTGCCGTGTCCGCCGTCATCAAGGCCCTGACCGTGCCGGGCGACAAAGTACTGGTGCAGACACCCGTCTACAACTGCTTTTTCTCCTCCATCCGCAACAACGGCTGCGAAGTGGCAAGCAACCCGCTCGTTTACGAAAACCATACCTACCGCATCGATTTCGAAGACTTGGAACGGAAAGCCTCCGACGAACGGGTAAAAGTGATGCTGCTCTGCAATCCCCATAATCCTGCCGGACGGGTGTGGACAAGGGAGGAACTGATACAAATCGGTGAAATCTGCCTCCGCCACAACGTGACGGTGGTGTCCGACGAAATACATTGCGAACTGACCTACCCGGGACATGCCTATACTCCTTTTGCCTCCTTGCCGGAAACATTCACGGGACATGCCGTCACCTGCATATCCCCCAGCAAAGCATTCAATATCGCAGGACTGCAAATCGCCAACATCGTGGCTCCGGACGAAGATATGCACCGCCGAATCGACAAAGCCATCAACATCAACGAGGTGTGCGACGTAAATCCTTTCGGAGTAATCGCCACCATCGCCGCATACCGCAAGGGGGAGGACTGGCTCGACCAACTGTTGGCATACCTGCAAGGGAATTACAGGTACATGAAAGAGTTCTGCACGGAACACCTTCCGGACTTTCCGATTTGCAAACTGGAGGGAACTTATTTGGTATGGATGGACTGCCGCACACTGGCCACACCTTCTGCCGAACTGGAACACCGCCTGACCCGGGAAGCCCGGCTTTGGCTCAATGCCGGAGCCATGTACGGCAAGGAAGGCGAAGGCTTTATGCGTTGGAACATCGCCTGCCCTCGTGCCATACTGGCAGAAGGCTTGGAACGTTTCAAAGATTTTATTGTCCATAAAACATAATAACTTCTAAAAAGCTATAGTCCTTTCGTTTTATTCCCTATCTTTGTGGACATGAAGGCAATGCCCCGACTGAGGGCGGAAAAGCCGGACAAATAAGGTGTTTAACTAAAAAGGAAAACGGATGAAAAAGTTCTTATTGAGTTGCGCGGTGCTTCTAAGCGCAGTGTCCTTTACCGTTTATGCCGCACAGGAAAACAGTAAGGACAAAAAAGACAAAAGGGATAAAATAGAATGCTGTTGCAAAGATTGCACATGCAAGGATTGTACGTGCAAGACGGACTGCTCGGAATGTGCCGGATGCCGTAAAAACGAAGAATGCAGCGAGTGCAGGGATTGCAGGCACGAAGGACATTGCTGTGACTACGACCATCACCGCAAGGACAGAAGGCATCACCACCGCAGAGGAGGCTGTTGCGGAGGCGGGTGCTAATCCCTTTCCGGCATGATCGCCCGTCGTAGAAAATCCGTTTGCATGTTGAAGATGATAAGACATAAAAACAAAAGAACATATCTTTCTCGTGAAAGTTATCTTGCTTTTTTGTTCGTGTGTTCTTCTGTCTTATAGGTTTCAAGATGTTTGAAAGCAGGAAACAGGCTGTTTTCAGGTGTTTCTGCGAGAAAAGCATATACAAAAATGAATCTGCGCCAAACGAAAAATCAATCACAGGAGAACAATTTTTCGTTTGGCGCAGATTCGTTTATCATTCTCCTGTCATCAATTTCAAGAGCTTAACACTCTGAAAAACAAGCATAAGCAGAAGGTAAAAGGAATTAACAGCCACGCATCCAAAGGACAGGTCAGTTGCCATCGGGTTTCTGCATTTCCACAAAAGGGCTTTCGTCCCAGTGGAACGCATCCGGACTATCCGGCACGGAAGGCCGGAAAGGCTGCACGTCTTCGCGAAGGTGGTCTACAAAAGGCAGACGGGCTTGTTTCATTCCTTCGATGACACACCGCGCTATCTGGTATGCCCCGTAAGGATTGAAATGGGTGTTGTCGGCCAAAGCCTTGTCCTGCCCCGGATAAGTACCGGCCGGATAATGCACGAAAGCCCTTTTACTTCCTTCCTCGCCCAAAGCCTCAAACAGAACGCGCGTCATTTCCTGCAAATCTATCAAAGGCACCTGCTCCCGTTCGGCCACCCAATGCACGGCATCGGGATAGTCGGCGTGTGTGGGCTGTATCTTCCCGTCCTTGAAAGCCCGGCGGCAGGTCGGGGTCACCAAAACAGGATGTCCGCCACACTGCCGGACTTCGTCAATGAACGTTTTCAGGCTTGTGGCGAAGGAATAATAAGCTCCCCTGCCCGGTCCTTTTTGTTTCTGGTCGTTGTGCCCGAACTCCATGAACATGTAGTCGCCCGGTTTCATTTGCGACAAGGCTTTCTTCAACCGTCCGGCGCGGATGAAAGTATCGGCACATTCGCCGCTCTCCGCATAATTGGCAAAGCAGACTTCCGCATCGAAGAAACGGGGAATCATCTGTCCCCAACTGGCCCACGGCTCTTCGTCCTGGTCCACCACGGTAGAGTTTCCGGTCAGGAACAGGGTCGGGACACGGTGGTCCGGTTCAATCCGGATGGCCGCACACTGCGGACGGTCGCCGTTGATTTCAATCGTCAGCTTGTCATCCCAGTTCAGTTTGGAGCGTTCGCGCGGTTTGATGCGCACCGCCTCGGTGTCGGAGATTTTCGGTGAACGTTTGTTGACTGTGAAAGTAAACGTGCGGAACTCCCCTTTCTTCGTCGGCACGCTTTCCAAAAACAAGCGGCGCGACTCCGCCCGTACCGTGGTAACGCCTGCTTCCTTGCGGTTACCCAAGAGTACCGTGACGCGGTAGTTCCCGTCGGGTACCTGTACGGAGACATAATAAGGGCGATCGCCGCCTTCGTCCGGCGAGGCGAGCAGGTCATAGCCGTACCCTTTCTCCGGCGTATAACGGTCTTCGGGAGACAGCCGGTGTTCGGTCAACGGTGCGGCAGACGACGTATCGCCCTCCCCCAACAGACGTTGCACCGGTACGCGCTTGTCCGAAGTCAGTTGCAGCAAGTAACCGCCATCGGAGGCATGCAACACGGAAAATCCCGTGCCGCATGCCCATAGTCCTATTATAATAAGGTGCCGTCGCATCATTTCTTGGTATTAAGTTTCGGTTTCAACTCATCGGGCGAATCGTTGGTGTACATGTTCACCTTGGGAGCTTCTTTGGTGAAAAGGTCTTTGATGCACTGCAAATCCACCGTGTATTGCGGACGGAAATCGTCCGACTGCATGTAAGTGATGACGGCCTTGCGCATTTGAGCGATAACGGGCACCCCGCTGTCCGCATCCAACGGCATGGTGGTCATCATCAGCCGTCCGCCCGCCACGTTGGCTTCGAACAACATACCGATCTTGCGGCTCAGGAACCACGTGTCGATGCTCTGTACGATCGGTTGGAAATCAGCCGGAAATTCCGTAAACTGCATGACCTGTTTACGGTTCACCAAATCCCACCACTGCATGTCGCTGTGGTAATCCGTGGGGAAGTTCCGGAAGAGCGGATGGTTGCTTTCGATGTAAAGCCCTGTGGTGTGGGGCGGACGCATCTTGAACCAACTCGTGTTCCAGAACACGGGCGTGAACTGTTGCACGATGTCCTTTCCATAAGTAATCTTTCCGGCTGCCGTCACCAAAACCTTGCCTCCTGCCTTCAACACTTGTTCGGCTTTCTCGTCCAAGATGTCCGTGATGCACACGTCGCCGGTGTCCATACGGGCCAAATCAGCCCACGTCGTCTGAGGATACACCCAAAAGTCCCAATGGTTCCTGCTTCGCACTTCTTCCTTGCGGCCATCGAGGTCATACGTTCCCTTCAGCATCACCTCGAATACCATTTGCCGAGGTGCACCAATCTTGTCCAAAGCAACCGTCACGTTGCCCAAACCGATGTTGTTGCCCAAAGCCACATCACCGTTGTACAAAGTCCCTTCCGTATACGTTTTCCCGTACTTGTCGCAGATACGATAAGACACTTCTGCATCACGAATCGCCGCTTTGCCATAATGGGCCACCTCAACCGCCGCCGTAAAAGCGTCCCGGTTCCAATAGGTGAACTTGGGAATGCGCGCCAACAGCACCGTCGGCGAACAGAACTCCCGGAAGTCTTCCGGTGAACAGTATTCCTTTTCGTCAAAAAAGACATCCGTCAATCCCACCAAGGCCGTGCCCTGCCCGGAGTAGTCGTTCAGGGCCAACAACTGGAATCCCGCATAATCCGGTGTACGCAACGTCCGTTCAATCTCATGTTTGTAACACAGGGTTTGCAGCTTGCCGGAGGCCATCATGAACTTGTGCGCCATTCCGCCCATGTGATTGTCGTTCAGTATGTCGCGGAATATCTCGAAGTTTTTGGCTTTGTTCACCCCCGTGTACTTACTGATTTCATCGAAATTAGGGAATACGCACCATTGTCCGGTCTCGTGGGAGACGAAAGGCACACTCACCGTGTCGATTTTCGCTCGGAAGTCGGACATGCTCTCGGGTGCACGGCGCCGCCATTCGTCCAACCCGCGCACACCGGCTTTCACATGGTACATGCTTTTAGGCTGCCAAGCCCAACCGCCTCCGACCGACGCGCCGGTGTACACATGACGACTGTCCGTCTTCTTCCAATAGTCCACGAAATCGCTCACCCAAGCCACCCAGTTGCCCGCCGGTTCGTTGCCGCAGGCCATCATGCAAAACGAAGCATAATTGCCATACGCCTTGTTCATGCGCTGCGTTTCTTCCATCAAATAACGGTCGATATACATTCCGTTCCCCAGCTTCACCCCGTGGTTCGGCCAGCTCGGTCCTTCGGGCTGCAAATAGAATCCCACACGGTCGGCCGCCGCAAAGGCGGCTTCGGGCGGACAGAAAGAATGGAAACGCATGTGGTTCAGCCCATAGCTCCGGCAAATGCGGAACACCCGTTCCCACGACTCCTCGTCCATCGGGGCATATCCTGTCAATGGGAAATCGCAGTTCTCCACCGTGCCGCGCAACTGGGTGAGCCGGCCGTTCACATAAAACATCTTTCCGTCTATCTTGAACTCACGCATCCCGAAAGTACGGGTCTGTTTGTCCGTCCCGTGCTCGGAAGAGACTTCCGCCGTCAATTCATACAATGCCGGATTGAATTCATCCCACAACTGCATTTTCTCGCCCATGTCCAACACGACCTCTACTTCCGCCTGTCCTTTTTTCAGCTTCACCCGGCGGGACACAACCGGTATCTCGTGCGCCACATCGGTATTGAAACTCTTGGCCGACAACTTGACTTCGGCATCGGGACGTCCTTTGCCGCGATGTTGCTTCAAACGTATCCGCACGGTGGCCGTACGGTCGTGTATGTTCGGATAAACCTGTATGTCTTCGGCATACAGAAGAGGCGTGCTCCGCAATTCCATACGTCCCACCACACCATTCCAGTTTCCTTGTGTCTGGTCGGTCACGCTATGCGAGTCCGCTCCCACACAAACGCCGTCGATACGATTGCTGACGCGCAACGCCAAAGCGTTTTCCCCGCTTTTGACATAGTCCGTCACGTCATAACAATGAGGCACGCACAAGCTGTTGTCGCCCCCGACTTTCTTTCCGTTGACCCACAATTCCGTCTCGATATGCGGACGCTCAAGATACAATACGACGCGACGGTTCTTCCAATCAGCCGGAACTTCCACCGTCCTTCGGTACCAGGCCGTCCCCACATAGTGGCGGTCTGGCGTCAGGAAAAACGGCAACTTGAAGTTCTCTTCCCGACGGTATTTCTCCATGTAAGGGTTATAAAAATAGGAACTGTCGTAGAGCGACCCTGTCCACTGCGTTTCCACCGACGGCCTGTCGCCCTTCAAACGTTGCGGCATACTGCCGGGCAACAGGATACGGTCTTCCAAAGGCCGGTCGTACCACTTATCGGCTGTTCCCTTATCAGCCCTGTCGATTTGAAACTCCCACTGTCCCGCCAAGTCCAAACGACCTTGTGCGAGCAGCTTCCCACCGTAAGTCAAAGCGAGCATGGCAAAAGCCGATGCCCAAATGTGATGCTTATTCATGAAAATTAGGTTAATAAAACGATTATATTATTGAGTTAAAAACTTTATCATCTCGGCACCGGCCAACAAATAACAACCGATGGCAAAATCCTCGAAATCCGGCTTGCTGTCATATCCAACCGGCTGACCGTCTTTCGGTTCCTTGCCGGTCCCTTGCACATATCCCAAAAATCCGTCCGGATGAACCGCGTCGTGCATCAACGCATTCCATGCCTTTAATGCAGGCTCTCCAAAAACTTCGTCCGACAAGACCCCGTTGCGCATTCCCCATGCCATACCATATAGGAACAGCGCGGTACCGGTTGTTTCCGGACCTCCGTAATGAAATTCATCGGTCAGGCTGCAATTCCAGAAACCATCGCTCCGTTGGCATTTCTTCACTGAGAAAGCCATGGCAAGGAAATCATCCGTCAGCAATTTCTTGATGTCCGCAATCTCCTGCTTCTCGCCTCCGACAAACAAATCCTCCGCCCGTTCCATCTCGTCTATCGTACGTGCCAACGCCGCCATAACCCAGCCATTCCCGCGGCTCCAGTAGCAATTCTTCCCGTTCGGCTCCTTATAAGGCGGAATAAAATCGGCATCACGCCACCACAAACCGTCTATCGTATTAAACAGTCCGACCTGTCCGGCACAGTCGCGCGTATAGCCATACAGTTCCCTCATCGTGCGGAAATAGCGAATGTCCTGCTTGACTACGCCCATTTTGGCATAGACGGGCATGGCCATTTGCAAGGCGTCTATCCACGACCAATCCCCTCGTTCCGTACTGTTCACCACGTTATTGAGCATACGTTCCGTATTCCCCAAAACCTGGGCATCTTCATGCAGGCGATACAAATCAATATACACCTGCGCGCAACATTGGTTGTCGGCATTACGTGTATGCGAACCTCCACGGAATCCCCACAAATTCGCCACAGCCCAATCCATGGCATATTCCACATACCGAGGCTGTGGAGCAACTTCGTTCAAAGCCAACAGCCCCTCCATATACACACTACGCGTCCAAATATTAGAGGGACGAACACCGTTTATCCGTATGGAATCCCCCGCCACAGGGTGCTGAGCCATGAAACGTTCGTTCACCAAAACCATCTGCTCTATCATAAGCTTTCTATCCGGCCGCCGGCCGGCCATAAGCCCGGTAACACAAGCTATAAAAAGGATTAACCACAGCGCTTTCTTCATTTAATATAGGTATTAATAAAAGCAAAGATAGTTTTTTTTCATCTTACCCTGAAAAAAATCCGGTTTTATTTTTGTATTTAAAAAATATGTCCTACCTTTGCACGCGAAATCAAAAGCCGACATGGCTCAGTTGGTAGAGCATTTCATTCGTAATGAAAGGGTCCGGGGTTCGAGTCCCCGTGTCGGCTCAAAAGCAAAATAGGGGGCAAAAGATTTAATATCAAGTATTTCCTATTTTGCTTTTCCTCTTTCAAAGAGGATTTGAGCTTTTAAAAAAAAGGAAGAATGTCCAACAGTGGACAATTCTGCGTATCTTTTGAGTATCCTTTAATTTTAAAAGCAAATGGCAACATTATCTCCAATTATATATAAAGCCAAAGTCCTGAAAGGAGGAAGGCATAAAATCAGAATCGCAGTAAGACATAAACATGTCACTGCTTATATTTTAACGAACATCATTATCGATTCCGAAACTCAATTCAAAAATGGACAGATTGTGAAAAGACCTGATGCTGCAACTTTGAACAAAAAAATCAGGGTTCTGATGGATTTGTATCAAACCAAATTAGATGAAATTGACCATCCGGAGCTATATTCATGCACTCAGCTCAAGCAAATCATAATAGAATCATCAATGGGTAAAAGTTCAACGACGTTTGTAGACGTTACAAATGAATAAATAGAAAATGTGGCCCGATATTATACTCGTTGAAAATGAATATGTTAACAAGTAATTTTGATGTAATTCATAGCCTATTTGGTCCGGTCTAAAAATGTATTATATAAAAATGGGAAAAAGTTGTATATAAAAACGTGTAAATCTTGTATTCTTGTTCACGGAAAAATCTATATGAGATTCCAATACAGTACCGACAGTAACCGGCAATAATCCATATACGGAATATTGTCGGTTCTGTCAATCAGCTCATCAATGTCTTCCCTTCCTCGCATCACGTTCAAGTTTTCTTCGCATCCCCCGGCTCACACCATGACGGGAAGCAATGTCATTCAATATTCTCTTCTCATCCGCAGAAAGCATACTATATACTTCCTCCCGGCTCTTGCCGCTGAACACGGCTTTCAATACCTTCATTACTTCCATGTTCTATTGAATATTAAAGTGAGCAAATATATCCAAATCCAGGAGAAAGAATTGTCATTGTATCCGTACTTCATCCGTTTTTCCCAAATCGGAAGCTTTTTCTTCTTCATGACGGTTCATTTTAAAAAGATCCATAGCCTTCTCCATTGTCGCATTCGGATTGTCATATTCCGATAAATCCAATGTTCCAATGATATATTTCTCAATAACCTTTGCCATTTCATCAAAAGTTTCTTTATCTGCGCCACTTTCTACGGCAAGACGGGCTGCTTCAATTCTTATGTTTAATTTATCCATGATTCTTTATTAAATTATTTCTGCAATGCCCGCAAAGGAATTTCTTCGCCACCGGAAACATTTTCTGGCCCACATACCCGCTAAGGTACTGCGCCTCCTCCCCAAACGGGTCAATCCCGAACGCCTGTGAGATATGTCGGCACAAATGCCCCTTCTCATGGTCCCATGAGTTCTGGAACTGCTCGGGGGTGGACGTAAGCGAAATCACCACCAGCGTCTCTCGTCCGTAAAAGTCAGAATACGTAAGCCCCGTGTCCGGATTACCCTCAGAAAGGCTCCGGGCAGCCCTTTCAAGCTGTCCACCCCGGCATCCTATCCTTTTCAACTCATGAAGAATCTCATACTTCCAGTACGTCGTCACGGCATAGTAAACCCGAACCTTCCAGTCATATTCCGGTATGTAGAAATCCTGCACTATCATAACATATCCGACCACATAATCGGTGTACCGCTTCCGATGCAATCCGCGTAAAACCTCGTGAAAGGCAACCCCTCATATCCGTCCGGATCATCAATATAATCCTTGACGAACAACGCAAGATGTGATTCGTCGGCAATCGAGCTCTTGTAATAATCCGCCTTCGCCATGTTGGCCACGTACACGCAGTCGTATCCGGCATCCTTCTCCAGTTTGATACCGTATTTCTTCAAAAGTTCCTCGACTTCATCCTTCTTCATTGCCTCCAGCTTACGTGTCTTACCTGTAGATGCGGCAGATGAAGAATCATCCGACACCCTCATTTTCGATACGGCCCACTCGCACATCTTTTTTGAGAAATGCCACCCGTACTGTGAAAGATACTCTTTCATTCCTGACGGAAGCCTGTCGTATGTATCCAATCTTTGTCCCATAACCCATTTATGATTTAGTGAAAGAGGGGCATTCCACCCCTCCCATGTTAATAAAACTCCCCGTTGGCACGTCTGCGCCGACGTTCGCCCATCTCATCCATTCGGGGATACTCAGGAAAGTAGCCCGGCATACGGCGTTCTCCCATGTCGGAATAACTTCCTCCACCGTTGTAACCGCCTTCACCACGGAACCCCATTCCTCCGTGCATCTCTCTCATGGCCTTTTCATAACCATGCCGGCAACCTTCCCTGTAAGCCTCCTCCAGTTCACTGCCGCCTCTCATTCCGAAGCCGCGTCCGTAATCGTCACGCCCCTCTTCCAAAATAGTCCACATTCCCATAATTATTTCTTGGTTTTAGATGTTTCAGTATTCAGGCCAAGCTGTTCCATAAGCTGCCGGTTCAACGCCATAAGGTCAGACATGTTCTTGCTCATGTCGGCCATCTGGCTTTTCAAGCTTGAAATCTCCTGTTCCTGCCTTTGTTTCTCCGCAAATTCAGGGTTGAGCATGGTCAGCATCTCATCGCATGCGGTTATCACATTAAGATGGTAATCCCGGCTGTTGACAATCTCGCTGCTCTTCTGTTTTATCATCGAGATTTCATTGTTCATCGCATCCCGCGAACATGAGACCACGATATTCCCGTTCTGTCCGAAGTCCGCGATGTCACCGCCTGCCGGAAGGTTCTGGAACGTCGTATTCTGCCCGTTGATACTGGCCACCACGTCCACCACCATTTCTATCTGCGGTGACGGGAAAGGCTGTGTCATGGGATATTTGGGCTTGGGAGCCGACACGCTCACCACCGAACCTATCTCCACATAATGCTTAGCTTCCTTATGAAGGATGAATAACTGATTGTTTGCCCTTAAATTCTGAAACATGATTGTTGTTTTTTAAATAGGGACACCGCAACCTGCGATGCCCCGGTTAATTACTTGTTCACTCCAGCCGGAGCCGTTCTCACGTTTGCCTGTGCCGCCGTGGCGGTCGTAGGCCTGTATCCTCCATTGACAAGGAACAACTCATTCGTGTACTTGTTATAATGGATTTCATAAATGCCCGTTCCCGCAAGGTTGGCCACCGTCACCGGCTCACCCCCGTAAGCCATAAGCGGACGGGTGTCACCGTTTGTCCCTATCAGTATGGGAAGCGTGCCCGTCGTACCGGCCGGTATCGCCTGACGGAGGTTGATGTAGAACCCTCCCACATAGTCCCTGTTACGGAACGCATGGTTGGGAAGCTCCAGCGTCACATTCTCCGTGCCCACCGTGACCGCCACCGTCGGGAGGGTGTTGAAATTCACCCTGCCCAGTGACGGGAACGGAAAGGGAAGTCCTGTAAAAAAGTTAGGCCACATAGCTACCTCCTTTCTTACCGGAATTAACCCCAGTAGTTGTTACCACATCCATAACCGCTACGGCCATAAGCCATGTCTCCGGCGTATGCACCGAAAGCTGCCGCACGGAAAGTTTCCGGGTTATATACCTGCAACTGCGGGTACGGTACCGCTACTGTGGGAGGCATCTTACACTTGATACCATCCACATCCCCTTGCAAAGCCTGCAAGCCTGCCGCCAAAGGCGCAATCTGCTGTCCTACGGCATTCAGGATGGTAGCGTTCTGGTTACGTTGCGAAATCTCACCCTTCAATGTGGCAATCTCCGCATCCTTGGCTGCCAAAGCCTCTTGCTGACGACGCGCCTCTGCCGCATCCATTTTGGCGACAAGCGTATTAAAACCGTCACGGTAAGCATCAGCCAAAGAGCGAGTGTTACCCTCCATAGTACGGGTGAGCGTATTCATGCTTTCGCAATTTGCCAAACGGTTCTCATATCCCTGACGTTCAATAGCAGTCTGCGTCTTGCAGCAGCAGTCGGCAATCTGAGTGAGAATAGCTTGGTTTCCGCTCTGGAAGGCGTTGATGATTTGCTGCGTGGACATGCCCACCTGGTTCCCTACACCCTGAATCAAGCCTTGGATGTTGCACAAAGCCGTCTGCAACTGTTGTGTAGAACAGTTCAAAGAAGAAGCGAGCTGGTTAATGGCATTGCCGTTACCTTGAATGGCGCTCAGCCCCAGCAGAACCAAAGCAGGATAATCCAGATAAACCACCATGAGCCTCCCCATTGGTCCTGGTTGTTGCGTCCCTGAGAAAGGAGCGCCATCAGGTTAGGATCCACTCCCTTGCCGCCCATCAGGTTAGGAAGCATGGCCATGATGTCAAATTTGTTGCCCCCGCCACTCGAAGGCTCCTGATTAAAAACATAAGTTCTCTCCATAATGTATTTTTAATTAATAGTTACAAGGTCAGGCATATCCTGACCCTGCAAAACTACAAATACATTATGTCACTCAAAATCAGTTCTTTCCCAACTCATTCCCGATTCTTTCCCGATATATTCCCATCATTTTCCCACACCTCACACGTGAAGAAAAATTAGACAGCATATAGTTTACCGCCCGTTTCGTCTTGCCGACCAATGATGCAATCTGGGAAGGGTAGAAGCCCTCCTTAAAAAGGAAATACACAAGCAAGTAACGCGCATCGACGACCTCTGCTTCCTTGCTTCCCGACAATATGACTTTGGGTGCAATCTCCGTTTCCCTGCTGACAATCTGAATAATCTCATTAAAAATATCTGCCTTACACATACAATATTCAATTTTTATTCATACCTTTGTCAAACCACATGACAAGGCGTTTATATACAACAATAGCTCGCGATGAAGACATAAAGCCCTCAACGCGCGAGCTATTTTCGCGTCTTGTCATGTGGTAATGCAAGGAACGTTGGGGGCTTTTTTCATACTCCCGTCCCCGAAGGAGTAAACGTTACTTTTTCAGCCTGTACACAAACCTTCCGAATCCGATAAGGATACAAACAACCACAGCCAGAAGCGCAAAGCCTCCGTAATGCAGCTTGGTTTCCTCCCACCGCGAAAGCTTACGTTCTGCCGGAACCGGTACTGATACACTGTCCACCCTGACCGTCTCCAATGTGTCATGCACCACGCGGTCTCTCCAATGTGTCCGATACCTATATTCTGTCCTATACACTGTGTCCCTCTCCGCCCTCAACTCTATGTAAATAGAATCTTTGAGGAAAGTACTATCCGAAAACCAACGTACACCATACACGCTGTCCACCCTGACCGTTTCCACCGGAACATATTGTACCCGTGCACATCCACACATGGCAAACAATAACAGGCCGACCACGAGCCAGAACATCGGCACCATCAGCCAAGGCCAGAACACTTTAAAAAATCTATTCATTCCTACTTCTTTTTGTGGCAACGAAAAAGCGGCAACCCCGACTTGTTTATGTGGGATTGCCGCTTTATTACCAATTATACAATTAATTATTCAAAGGTAGAAAACCATTATTATCAAGAGACTTAAGAACAGACCTAAGCAAATAATTACTACCAAAAGAGATAACATATTTTCTTGCTCGTTCCGAAATGGGAATTAACATTCTTTTATCAATAAGCGAACGTATGATCCTGGATATTTCTGATGAAGTCTTCGTGATATAAAGCTCTTTTATATCTGATGCTTGTATTTCTTGTGTCTTTTTAGACACAGTTAATTTCAAAATGGAATGTTCCACATCTGTGATATATTTATTCGATAATGCATCCGATAAAGATGGAATAAGTATCTTATCCCGCAGATAAGAATAATCCACAATATGGTCTATTTTCTCAATTTCAACCTTAAGCCCATTCAAGACATATTCACTCCAAGCAATCAGACCCTCGTTAGTATATTTATCAGCCAAAGATAAATAATTATAGTATTTGCTTCTATCAGAACAAAATACAGCAGTCGGATTTATAATTCGTTGCTTACTCTTAAAGACATTCTTCAACAATAGTGCATAAGTAAACAATCGTACGACACGGCCATTTCCATTTTCAAATGGATGTATCCACACAAAACGATGATGTGCTATACATATTTTTATTAAGTCAAATTTAGGTTTGGTTGTCTCATTGATAAAATCAACAAGTTCTTGCATCAGAGGTAGTACCTGCAAAAAGTCAGGAGGTGTATGGAGAGACCCACTTATCCGGACATTGCATTTCCTAAATTCACCTTTTGTACAACAACCTTCCTTGCTTTCACTAAGGGAATCGACAACCAAAGAATGAAGTTCTCTTATAAAATACAATGTAATTGGAGTGTCATCAATAACACTTTCAATAAAAGAAGTTGCTTTTTCAATATTTAATATTTCTAAAATCTGTTCATTTGACCTATTCCTATTTTCGTCATTAATTTTTGTACTCTCCACATAATCCATGATGGTTGTATTGTTTCCTTCTATACGAGAAGAACCAATACTTTCAAGCATATGGAAAACGTTTTTGATTTGCATAAAAACCAAAGGATGTGTGGTACCTTCAAGAACTTTGTATCTTAATTTTTCCAATTCAAGAACCAAATCTGTTATAGGCATATCAAATCCTATCTCAGGCATAATTATCTTTTGTTCCATCATTTGCACATTATCATTATAACATTTGCAATATTATTATTTTATTATATTGTATTACAACATCTTGCAAAGATACAAAACTACTACGCATTTGCAATGCAATTAATTGTTAATTTGCAAAAAACTGCAATCCCACCAAGTCAAAGACCGCTTCCCCGCCACCGGGTTAATAATCATTCATTTCACATCGCCAATGCCCGCGCCAGCATCCAGACACCCACGGCCAACACGAGGAAAACCAACCAAGGCGGCAAACCCTTCCCGTCGTCTCCCCCGCCGTCGTCAAGCATCGGCCAGTATTCATCACTCGTTCCCATTGCTATGCGATATTAAAGAACCTGTCAGCCTCCCATTTCCTACGCTTCACCAGCCCCTCCAGCTTCCGCTTCTTCCCGGCTACCGTCGCATACACCCACTTCATGAACTCCGCCACGCACCTCCGCGTCAGGCGCGCAAGCCCGTATTTTCTTCAAAAGTGTGGAACCCTCCAACGCATCGCACCCAAGATTATACGCGAAATCCACCAACGCGTCAAACTTGTTCTGCTGACACGTCACGCCCAGTTTGTCCACGAATGCCTCATATTCCGCCAAGTCACGCCTGAGCTGCCGTTCCGCCTCGCCCTCCGTCATCTTGTCGCCACGCTTTACGCCCGCCGTATGTCCGTAGCCTATCGTCCACACGCCCGCCGGGCAACGGTAAGCCGTGCTCCGGAATCCCTCGAACCGCTTTATCGCCTCAATCAATGAATTACTTGCTTTCATATCTCCACTTTTTTGTTTAACTTTGTTTCCGCCTCCCGTGAGGGACGCCCGAAAAACTGATTGTTTTTCATGGTATTTGTATTTAAAGTTAATAAGGGGGAGGCAGCGTGCCTCCCTTTTTTCATGCCCCACTTCCCTTTAGTGCTTCTATTTCCTCCTTTAATGCCGAAACCTCCGACAGCAAACCGGAGATTACGTCCTGCACGGATTGGGCTGTGAAACCATCGTTGATGCCGTCATATCCCCAGTCATTGAACCACTGAGTCCCGTTGCCGATGGAAAACAACGTCTGCTTGTCCGCAGAATCCCCTTTGTGCGATTTGTTGGACATCCCCAACGCCGTCTCGGCGAAGTTCCGCGCCACCGTTTGCCAACACAATGCCACGGAACAACCACCCGTGGACACGCAACGGTCGCCAAGGGCAACGCACCCGTCAGCACTTTCCGCGCCCGCCACGCACTCTTCCCCGGCGATGCCGAGAAATGTGGAAGTGCCTGCCGAAAGGCACAACGAACCGTTTTCCGCATAGGCTTTGAACGAGGCGGAATAATCATTGAAATCCGTGTATGGGTTCAAGCTCTCCGAGAACGTCACGGTCCCCCCTTCCGCATCCACGGACACCACTTCGGCCACGTATTCTTTTTTCTTCTCATCCGATTCGCTTGTCTTGTCTTCACTTACTGCGACCTTTCCGGAATGGAAAAATTGTTCCGGGCAGTTCTTCATCATCCAGTATCCCACTGAAGCATTCGACACAACCTTATAAGTGGTACTGTTTTTAACTCCTGTCAGGTGAAGGGCAACGTCTTGAGTTGAAATGGCCAAAGCCCCGTCTTTCACTATGGAGCGGTCGAATATGTTCCCCACCTGGAACCCGGTGCCTAAAAAAGTAGTTCCCACTTTTTCGTAGGCTTCATTGACGCACAGGTATCTTCCCACGGTACTCCGCCACTCAGTCCACTTCCCGTTTGTATATTGTCTTGTGAGAGAAAAGGGGAGTATCCTCGAATCCGAATTCTGGGAGTAATACGTCTGTATATACCCGCAATTATCCTCATCCACATACCTCACGCACATGGATTCCAAAACGAAGCCTCCTTTTGCCGGTATATTCGATATGTTTTCCGCTGTGGAGGCGTTCTTGTTCAGGTATCTTACAGTGAGTTTCGGCACGATAAGGTCATCGGCATCCACCGTCTGCCCGGAAATTTCCTTGTACTCGATGGCACCACCATCTTTCATGTTGTCAAAGGTTTCCTTGTCCTCCTTCGACATTAATCCATCCTTTTCCGCAGAGGCAGGATTTGAGATTTCCGCAATCTTGTCGTTCAACGCCTTCCCCTGAGCAGCCGACAAGGCTTTTGAAGCTTCATCCGTAGTTAGGTTGTCCACCACATCCTCCTTCGCCAACTTCTCATCCTGCAATTTCTTACCCATGGATGCCGATAATGCCTCAGATGCTGATGTAGATGTCAGGGTATTGTTTACTGATGGGATGGAATTTATAGGGTCTTCTATGCCATCAACCCTGAAACTGGAACTGCTCCCAGAAAGCACACTAATATGTACAGTTAAAATGTTACTGCTATATGCAGAACAATAAGTGATTGATATAATATTGGGGGCAGCATACCGGACTGAACACGGACATAAATTTTTATCCGTGGACTCTGTATCAACACTAACAAAATTTAATCCTTTAGATATTAAAGATTCAAGGTCTTGTGGACTGTCTATGTTTAATGCTTTCTTAACATCATCCGAAGAAGATGACGTGCTTAATCTTTGTAGGTTCTTAAATACATGTACCCCGTACTTCTTCCCGTTGAACAGCACACTGTTCTCATCTTCGCTGAACCGGATTCCGTCAACCTTGGCCTTGTCCTCCTTACTCATCAGCCCGTCATTGCTGGCAGATGCCAAAGAAAGTCGGACTGTGCCGTTATCAAATACGCCCGTCCACTTCGTCAGATCTTGTGGGTCATACTTCATGCGGAACCCTCTGAACTGTATTTCCATATTGTTATTAGACTCCAGGAAATACAGCATAAAATAGTAATTGCTTGCCGAATATATACGGTAACATGTCACGGGGCTGAAATTCTCATTCGTGTCGTCCTGAACCCCGATGAAAGGTGCTTTCAGGTTACCGCCGTTATAGTTCTCCAACATCTGGGGTAGGGTGCAGAACCATTCGCCACTGTTGGCCTTCTCCAGTATCGTGGAATCGTCCGAGGTTTCATTATATTTGGGATACCTCAATATGACCGGCTTGCCGGCATCGCTTTCAAAGGTGATATCTCCAATTCCGGTCAACTTTTCCCCGTTGATGGTCTTCAAGCCGTCCTCTTTTACCAAGCCCTCGCCCACATACTCTTTCAACCTTTCCACGAGCACGTGCCCGTTCTGCGTCCCCTCCTGAAACGGGATACCCTCTTTCCCCGTCAGCTCCGTGCGTTCCGTAGTCTGTAATATCGTTTTTCCTTCTACTGCCATAACTACTTATGTTTTAATTGTTTCTTAACTGTCCTTCTCGTCACCTCTGCCATCATCACGGGACTTCCGTCAGCCCAAAGCCAAGCCTTCCCTTTCTCCAAGAGCAAGGCATTGTCAATAAGCTCATACGAATCCCCGCACTCCGTGATACCGGAAGAATTGACGCGGGCTGTCCCCAGCCCCGTCATATTCAACCGTGAAAAGTTCATCCTCTCCATCATTCCGCCTCCCTGATAGTGCCCTTCGTCACCTCCGTCATGCTCTCAATCCTGATGTGCATCGGATAAACGCCATGGCCGAAACACCAGTCTATGAACTGGCCGGGATTGTACAAGCCCGCCGGGAGCGGGCACGATACGAACATGCCATCGTCCGAACTGCGCTGCAAAATATAAAACCCGCCGCCCGCCTTCCTTTCCAGATGAAGCGCATAGTCCGCGTTCACCGTCTCTTCCGCCACATACCTGTCACCCTGAAGGGTGAAATTCAAATTCCTAAGTGCCATCTTATTTTTCCTCCTTCTTTACTGTATTATTCTCATTCTCCCTTTGAAACAGAAGCTCTGCCGCCATCTTGGCTATCTCATCCTTGTTGTCAATAATGACTCTCATCGTCTTCTCCGCCTTCCGAAGCTCCTCCTTCTGCCATGATTTCTCCCTTACGGACACAAACTCACAGAAAATGCAGTAAGCCGTCCACAACATCGAGAACACCGGAATGGGAATCACCACGCAACAAAGGATGTCGATAAAACACAACGTAAGGAAAGGCGTGAAATACTTCTTTGCCTTCGTGGCCGTCTTCTTATATCCCGTAGAAGTCCGTGCCTCACCGCGTTGTTTGGCCTTTTGTACCCCCGAGACCAAATCCACGGCCATTGCACCTATCGTGGCCGCCACGCATAACGCTATGAGTATGATGTGGTTCATCATGTGGTTTTCAATAAAATCAATAATAGCTTTCTCCATTACAATACATTTTTCTAATTAATGCCAAAGCCCCCCGGTCCACAAGACAAGACCCCGGCAAACGGGTAGGCAGGCACCGCCGCCTTATACCCGTTATTTCAATAGTCAGGCAGAAGCGTCTTCTTTTATCTGCTTCACTATCTGGATGGCATCCGATATGTACTTCGGCAGTTCCTCACTCTCCGGGAAGTTCGACATCGTGTAATAACCGTTCTCATAATAGATGCTGCCCAACGGGGTTTCCTGCACGCCCTTCTGCATGCCTTCCTCCATAGGAAACTCCACTTCCTCCACCTTGTTCACCGAGGCGTTCACGCGTTTCAGTTCCTTTCCGTCCGTCTCATACTCGATGTAGTACTTGGCATTTGCCGTTGTGGTCTCTCCGTTGTAAATCACCCTCGTACTGTTTGTCTTAATCTCCATAATCTTTTGTTTTTTAATTAATGAATAATGTTATTTGAATTTCACATGTTTTTTCCACCGGATGCCTCCAATCACGCCCTGCTTATGGTCAACACCGTGCCCGACGCGGTGTACGTCGCGCCTCCCGGCACGAGCAAGAGCCACACGATGTCAGGCACGGTGCTGCTTTCCCCCGTCTGGTAGGAGTGCCATTTTGCCGCGTCCGCAGAGTTCGGCACGGCCACGAGTTCCACGTACGTGCAAGAGGTCGATACCACGAGCCGCGTGTAGGTCTCCACCCCGTTGTAGGATATCTTCGCCCCCGACGTTTGCACGCTGCTACCGCTGTATATGTAGAGGTGCGTCCCCAAGTAGTCCCCGGATGTGGGCAGTGTCACAGTGCCGCGCGAACTTCCGTCCCTTGTGGGAAAACAGAAGAATCCCCCTTTCTTCAATACGTCCCTCGTCACCGTGACGCTGTTATTGTTGGGGTCCACCTGTGGTACGGTCTTCATGTAACCCGAAAATTCCCCACTTCCTATTTTCAGAACCCCGTCTGCGTCCACGCTAGCCGTCACTTCTCCGTCATTGTTCTGTATGACAAACTGGTCGCTCGTCACGGTGATTTTTTTGTTTATCACGTCTATTCCCGTGGCAAGTTCCCCGTCATGTTTTCCCTCCACGAATCCTGAAGGCAGACTTCCTGTCAAGTCCCCTTCAAACACCATGATGCTGTCAAAATACAACGTACGGCTTGTTGTTTGTCCCGCCGTTCCAAGGCGTAATACAAGATAATTGCTTCCACTCGGAGCGGTAACCTTATATGCTTTCCTTGTCCATGACGATGTAAATTGAGGTTGGAAAGCTGTGAATCCAGCCAGTTCAAGCTGGTCGTTTTTTGAAAAGTAAGCCCCTGTCGCACCGCCGCTTTCTGTGAAAGTGGATGTCGCCCGTATCCACATGACTATGGTATATACTTTTCCGGAAACAACTGGAATTTGCGCACGCCCTACATATACCCATGAATTCCCTGTTACACACTGTATTTTCAAACTTTTGCTACCATGTATATGTGAGGACGTGTCAATCGAAACCGTACAATTTGACAGGTTTCGGTTCGCCAATCCGCCGTTTTCAAAACTTCCATCCGGGAAAATATTGTCCGGCCAAATACTATCCACCTTTAAAGAAATCTTGCTCGTCGTCTGCTCCAAAGTGCTCACATCCCCTTGTATGCCTTGTACCGTAGTTTTCAGACTGCTTGCCGTCTGCTCCACGGTACTTACCCTCGTGCCCAAGGAACTCACTTGCGATGCCGTGCTCGAAATCTGTCCCTTGGCGGATTTTATTTCGGCGGTATTGGTCTCCACTTCTTTCTCAAGCCCCGTCACGGAATCCGTCACGGTAGTGACCTTGGTAGACAATAAACCGATTTCACCTTCCGCTGCAGTTATTTCTGCATGCACCTTGGTATAAACATCCACAGCGTCACCCACAACAGGGACTTCCTGCATCATTATGATATTGCTCCCGTCATAAAGCCAGAACTTTATGGAGGTCGTCGTAGAAGTAGGGGATACCGTTACCGAACTTCCGCTTGCGGCGGTCTGTACGCTGCTGTCCGTGCCTACACGTTGGTATTTCAATGTCTTTTCCGTAGTTGTTGCCCTTGCATTGCTTCCCGTCTGTTTGTATTTCGTACAAGTCACGGACGTTGGGGTCAGCTTGTTATCCCAAGACTTCTTCACCACGTTTGCCGAAGGCTCTATGGTGTAGAATACAGCCGCATCCCCCTTGGGACCCGTCGCCCCGGTGGCGCCCGTGTTGCCCTTGAAAGCCACGGAAAATGAGAAATTCTTCGTGAAGGACTTCCCGTCCACGGTGATAGGCACAGTAAGCACGCCCTGTCCGGTAGTCAACGAAGAAGTGACGGACACCGTGAACGAGGCCGATGTGGTTCCGTTGCTTGAAATGCTCGTGGACATTCCCGACGGTGCTCCGGTTATAGTACCAATCGTTGCCGCCACCCTTGTGGCACCCTTGTATGCGATAACCTCGCATTTCGTGGATGCAGCGATGGCCGCACTCGTCGTTCCTTGGAAGGCATGCGATTCGTTGCCCAGAATTATGGTGTAGGCATCCGCGCCGTTCTTACCGGCGGCACCGTCCTTTCCATTCGTGCCATTTGTGCCATCCTTACCATTCTTCCCGTTGGTACCCGAAGAAACCTTGGCTATCGTCATCTCGTCATATACACCACCCGAGGTACAACGTATGGTCACAGACTTCGCGCTGCCCCAAACCGTTGAATTGTTATGTGCCAAGGCATAAGTCTGCGAAGTGGCTCCCGATATGTTCGTGAAAGAAGTCTGTCCCACCTGTTTATAGCTCCACTGGTATCCGGATGTCCCCGTGAGGGTGGCCGTCAGCGTAATGGAGGTAGGTGTGGGATCCCCTTGAAAATTGTTGGCGTATATGAAGACTTGGTCGCCCGCAACCCTCACATACTTGGCCGCCGTACCATCCGTACCGTAATAACTCACGGAATACACCGTTGTCGGGTCACTCTTCTTGTAAGTCGTCACCGTTTTCGTCCAAAGGTATTTACCTTTCTGTGGCGAAGGTACAGTTGCGCTCCAGCTTCCTGTCGGTGCCGTCGTGCCCGAACTGCCTATCTGGTAAGTGTTCGATACCGATACGATGCCGTCACCGTCAGCTCCTGCGGGTCCCGTATCGCCCTTGTCACCTTTGGCTCCGTTAGCCCCCATCTTACCCACGCTGTACGATGTAGATGTGGTATTGTCCGTGTAGGTTATAACCGTGCGCGTCCAAAGGTACTGATTGGCAGCCACGGAAGGGATAGAACCGCTCCACGTACCCGTGGGCGGTGTGGTGCCCGATGTGCTTACCTGATAAGTCACGGCGGTGCTTTTTATCCCGTTGCCCGGCGCCCCGTCCTCGCCCTTCAGCCTCGCCCACGTATAGGCCGTATAGCTCGTAGGGTCTGCTGTGTTGAAGTCGGTGCAGGTTCCCACATACAGCGCGCCGCTGAAATAGGTGGTGCTGAACCCGGTATTGCCGTCCGCGCTCTTGGCGTAGGCAAAGTGCACGTAGCTCGTCTTTCCGTTCGCGCCTGCCGCCCCCGGTGTTCCGTCAGCACCGTCCGAACCTATGCGGCTTACGGCGTACGTCTTGGTCGTGACCCCGTTGCTGTACGTCACCTCCGTCTTGCTCCACAGGTACTGCCCGGGAGAGAGCGAGGGGATGGAGGTGGCCGTGAACGCGCTATCGGCAGGCTGGTTCCCGGTCGTGTTCACTGCGTATTTTGTGGACTGTGCCGTAACGGTCACGCTCGTGCCGTTCGCGCCGTTCTTCCCTTGGTAGGAGCACGAATGGGTCGTGGTGCTCTTGCCGTCCGAGTACGTCACGACCGTCTTGCTCCACAGGTACTGCCCGACAGGAACACTCGGAATGGTGGCCGACCATCCGCTGGCGGGGGCTGTCGTACCGGATGTGCTTACGGCATAAGTCACGCTCGTGGACTTCACCGTCACGCTCGTGCCGTTCGCCCCGTCCTCGCCGTCACGCCCGGACTTCACCTTCACGATGGTGAACACCGCCGAAAGTTCCGGCTTCCCGCTCTTCGTGGCCGTGATAGTCACCGAAGCGTCATCCTTGCTCACCGCTGTGACTGTCACCGCGCCCGAAGACGCGCCCACGCTGCCAGTGCAGCCGCTGAACGTGCCCTTGAACGACCATCCCGTGTCCACTTCCGTGCCATACCACACCTTCGCGTTCGTGGTAGGGTAGCCGCCAGTTACGTTGCCGTCAGCATCGCAGGCCACCTGCCCCGAATCGTTGTCCAAGTCAAGATAGTAATGCCCCGCACGCGCGGCGTCCTCCACAGCCTGATTCGCCTTGTTCGTCGCATCGTCCGCAGCTTTCTTGGCCGCGGCGGCAATCGCATCGAGGATGGTCTTCCGCGCATCGTAGTAGGCCGATATGTTCGCGTAGTCACTGCCCACCGTGATATATTCCGGTGATGAAGCCGTATATTTCGTCAGGGCAGCGTTGGCAAGGTCGTAGGCCGACTTGTAAGCCGTGGTGGACACGGCGTAGCGTGCGGCGTTGGAACTAATCTCCCCGTATTCCGAACGGATGTCCGCCTGCTGCTGTTTCAGGGCTGTCTTTTCGATGGGGGATATGAGGTTGTCGCTCTTGATGTTCGTCAGCTCCTTGTTGGCATTCGTGGCGTCTGCCTGCGCGTTCTTGGCCGCTTCCGCCGCGTCATCTGCCGCCTTTTGGGCATCCTCTATCATCCCGTTCACGTCCTCGATGGCGGGAGACCACGCCGTAGCAACGTTCCCTTTTTCGAGCTTCAGGTTTTTGATACATATGTAACTTAATGAGTTGAAAGGGAATCCGAAATACAACACTTGGGAATCCTTTGAGGACAGGCCGTTTGTCACAAGGTTCAATGCCACGTGCTTCTTCTTGTTGGCCTCGAAGCTGAACGAAGGACTGTTGGTAAGGTCCCCTTTGGAATCAGTATTCTTTATTCCTAGTGACGACTTGTTTGATGCGTTTGAAAGGATGTCGAAGCTCAACGTATAGGTGGTGTCGGCTTCAAGCAAATCCAATGTCCCGTTGAGGTTATAATAAAAAATACTCCAAGAAGAAGGTTTCTTTATCAACTCTATCTTCACGCCTTTCACTCCCGAATCCACCCATTCGGAGACAACGAAGTTCCCCATCCCCTCATTCGTATTTGCGTACCACCTCTTCTTCCCTTGGTTGGTCTCCATGAGGATGTTCCGTCCCCCGACTTCAATCCCCGCCACCACCTTGTCCGCGTACGCCTTCGCCGCGTCCGAAATGGCCGTCAGGGCGGCACTCTTCTGCGTATAGTATGCCGTGCGCTTCGTGGCGAAGTCCGAAGGGATGGCCACGGTCTCCGAAGAGGAAGACACCACGCCGTTGATGGCCGTCCGGTAGTTCGTGTAAGCCGTGTTATAAGCCGTGGGAGTGCCGAGGCCGTACTTCGTGTAACCATCCGTGACCTGTGTCTTGTCCCCGTCGATTCGGGCAAGCTCCTCCTTCAACTGTTTCTTTTCAGAAGGGGAGAACTTGCCGTCTTCCGCCCAATCGTCCATGCGCTCCTTCTCGGCGTCCACGTCCGCCTGCGCCTTGTCGGCGGCATTCTTCGCCGCCGCCGCGTCCTCTATGGCCTGCGAGGCGTTCTCCGCCGCTGCGTCAGCCGCCTCTTGCGCGTTGTCGGCCAGTTCCTTGGCCTTGGCCGATATGGCATTCAGCAAGTCCGTGCGCGCGTCATAGTAAGCCTTGAACTTCTCCCTGAATTCCGTACCCGTGATGTTGCTCGTGGAGCTTAAGTTCGAAAGTAGGGGCGTTATATACGTGCTTAATGCCGTGTAAGCGGAGCCGTAGGCCGTCTTGGACACGCCGAACTTGTCGGCCGAAGCGTCGTTTTTAGGCTTCTCGGACACTATCACGTCCCATTCCTTCTTGGCCTGCTGTTTCTCCTGCGCCGTGAGCTTGTTGTCGTTGGCGATGTCCGAAAGCATGGAGTTCGCCTCGTCGGCATCGGTCTGGGCGTTTTTCGCTGCCTTGGCCGCATTGTCCGCGGCAGTCTTGGCCTCTATGGCCTTTTGTGCCGCCTCGCTCGCCGATTCTGCCGCCTCCTCTGCCTTCGCGGCAGCGTCGTCTGCCGCCTTTTTCGCCGCGTCCGATGCTTCCTTGGCCTTTGCGGCGATGGTATCCAATATCGTCTGCCGTTTGGAATAATAGGCGGAGATGTCCGAATAGTCGGATTCCACGGTGATGTATTCGGGAGTGGAGGCAGTGTATTTGGTAAGCGCGGCATCGGCCTTCTTGTACGCGGCCTCATAGTCCGTCACGCTTATGGAATACTTTCCGGCCTCCGCCGTTATCTGCCCGTGTTCCGCCTTTATGTCGGCATGCTGTTGCTTCAGCGCGGTTTTCTCCACCGGGCTTATCGTGCCGTCGGATTTCAGGTTGTCCAGTTCCGTGTTGGCGGCTTGTGCTTCCGTCTTGGCTACCCCTGCCGTGGCGGCGGCCTCGTCGGCGGCTTCCTGTGCCGCATTCGCGGCCTCCGCAGCCTCCCGTGCGGCCTCTGCCGCCTCGTTGGCCTTCGTGTCGTCCGTATATCGTGAGGCAAGCTCCCAATGCGAGATGGAGAAAGCCTCATTCTCTTTCTTGGCGGTCTTACAACGCAGCAGGTCATTCTTGTATGTCTCCCCGTAAGTCGCGTTCACCCAAAGGTCGCCCACGTCGTAAGCCTGTCCCGTGGTGGGCTGGCTGACGAATACCCTGCGTTTGCCGTCAGCCGTATCCTGAGCCTTGGCCGCTGCGGCCAAAGCCTTTTCCGTGGCCGTGTCCGTGATGGCGTTCCATTTCCACGTGTCACCGTCCTTCACCCATTTCCAGCTCTTGCCCGTGCTGAGATTGGTATAAGTGTCGTTTGAATGCGCCTGTTTCTGTTCTTCGGTGGTCCACTCGTTCGCCGGGTAGTTGGAGGTTGTCGGGTCGGTTTTCTCAAAGTAGCTTTCTATCGCGCCGTCAATCTGGTTCTGCAAGTCCCCGGCGGTCTTCTGTAGGGCGGCGATGTAATTCTGCTGCTCCGCCAGACGCTCCACCGCGTCCTCCACCTTGCCGCTCACTTCGTCCACTTTGCTTTGTACGTCTCCCACCGCACCATTGATGTATTCCTTCACCGTCTCGCCGGTGGACAATTTTATATTGTCGGAGATAATCATGACATCTTTCCGTGAGAGGTTGACAAACTCCTTGCCTTCCAGTTTGTAGGAGTTGATGCCCCGGTACATCTTGAAATAAGGGGCATCGTTCCCATAAGCCGAAAGGATAATGGCCGCCTGTCGGGCCACGTCATTCCGGTTTCCCAACTGGACGATTTCGTCACCGGCGGCCGGTACCGTGCTCCCCGCGTCGCAGTCCGTCTTCGAGAGGTCTATGTAGTTGTCCCCCACGCCCGTCACCAGACGCCAATAATAAGTGTTCTTCACGTTCTCGTTCACGCCCTCCTTCACGTTGAACGTCTGGGCGCGTACCTGGTCACCGGCGACAAACTGGTTCTCCACCGTCTTTTCCCCGTCCGTCGCCTCGAAATAGCAACGGTAGGCACTCCCCGTGTCTTCCACGCGGACGCACTTCATCGAGGCCGGGGTAAGCACGATTTGCCCGCCCACGTGCTTGATTTCCTGAATCACAAGTTGGATGAACTCAGCTACCTTGCGCACAAGCATGCGGTCCACCTCAATATAAGAATCCCCGTTCTCGTCCATTTTCAGGCACAGCCCCGTGCCCAATGCCCCTGTCGAGAATCCCGGCGACTGTATGCCCTGTGCAGTTACCAGTCCACGCACCAACACGCTCAGCAGCTCCGCAGCACCGTCCTCGCCAATCTTCGCGCCCCGCTTCCCGGCCACGTACTTGCCAACCTCCAACGCGCCCATTAACAGCAGTGAAGCCAGTTCTGCATCCCCTTCACTGCCGATACGCCCTCCACTTTCACCTGCCCGGTAATCACCAAACAATATGTCTTTCAAGAATGTAAGGATGCCCTGTACCGTGTCATCCTTCAATTTTGAAACGAACTTTTTGTCAAGTTCCCGGTTGTTCTTATTGATGCTATCCTTTATCTCCTTGTCTGTCCTTAACGAAGAATAAGCGTTTGTATCCGACGGATCGGTTTCGTCATCCTTCTTTATCAAATATACATTTGTACCGGAGGTTGAAGAACTTACCTTTCCAGAGAAGTAACTGCTTCCATTCAGCTTGATGGAATCAATCTTGTCTTCAAGTGCACCAAGACGGGAATAGGAAGCACTTTCACCTATTGTATATACAGGAGAATCCCATGGAATGTCAAGTGCCAGTTCATAGCCAAGCACGCGCATGGTACGGGGACTTGGGAAGAATGAAGAGTTGTTTACCCTCACTTTTTGGCCGACACCGAAAGGACAAGGCGTATCCTGTGTCTCATTACGTGCCTTTGACCAGTCTGACATGAGTTTTGCCGACACGGTGCCGATATTGTTCCTGATTTTTTCGGCATATTTTTCTGTTTCCGTTTTCAGTTCCTCTTCCGCTTCCGGGACAAGGTTCTCAAAGACATATTCTGTGTCGTATCCGGCCATGACAAATTCATTGTTGGCCTCCGGCTTCATCACGGTATCCGGTAAACGGCCTCCGTAATCCTCATTGGCCACTATTTCAAAACATGTGGACGTGCCGTCACTCTTATCCGGAAGGAACCTCAGGCCGAAAGTAAGCCCGGCGAGCTTACCAGTTTGGAAAGTGACCGTAAGTTCCTCTGAAATCACATAGGACTTGTCGAACCCCACAAGTCCGGTGGTCTTGATGGTGTACACCGGTACTTTCATTCCTGTGGGTTTCTTTTCCTCTCCTTCCGTGGTATCAATCATTTCTTCTTCGACAGAAGATATTGAAAGCACCTTGCGTGGATAGATGTAATCGAAAGTCACGATTCCCTCTATCACTTCGTCGGGTGACATGTCGGGGTAAACGTCTATGTACGGCGTGCCTTCAGGAAGCATCAGCCTGCGTTGTACAACCCCGTTTACAGTAAGACCGTCCACGTCGGAATCAAAATAACCGAGGGGGACACGGAGTTTGACTATCCCTGAAAGGGTAAACTTCTCACCGATATTTATCGGGGATGAAATACTTATATCGCTTGCTTTGTCATTATCATAAGGGTAGTATTGGGGATTGATGGTGACGGAATGGTCTTCTCCTTCGATTACACTCAATGTCGTGTCTACTTTTCCGTATTCTGATATACCTTTTATATTCCCCTCAACCGTATATGGTATAAGGAATTTTTGTTCTGAGGTCGGGCTTTTATATGCCTCCAAGCACAGGACAAGCCAAATCTTCCCATTTGGGACGGAAGACTGTAAAGAGCCTCTAAAAGACTTTTCCAGTTCCGCCTTATAGGTCGAGTTGTTCCTTTCCGATATAAACTGAGATTCAGAGCGGTATAATTCTACAAAATCCGAGACATCACCGGATACAAACTTTAATGTTATATTAAACTGGATACCGGTATAGTTACTGAAATCAAAAGATATATTGCCGCCCGTACCCGAAAGGCCTGTCATATCTATGGAATATGGTACGTCCTTGTATTCTGGCTCGAACGGATTTGTCCAAACCTCACCTTTCATGTGGTTTGTGTTGTCTTCTCCTCCATACATTGACATTGAACCGGAAGCCGACATCTTTTTATCCCATTCGTCGTATGTCACCAACTTGTCCATGAACATGTCAGGAGTGGCACGGCGAATACTGTCCTTGATGATATTTCCGCTCACTTTGTCTACTTTGAACTCCAGTTTCTTCCGGTATCGGCTGGATATGTTTTGAGTGGAGCCGAAGGCGTATATGCGCGTGAAATAGTCACCGCTGCTCTTGGACAGGCTCATGGTTTCTACCTCTTCACCAAGGCTTATTTCCACCGCTTCCCCCTTCTCACAGCAGCCGAAACAGATTTTCTTGCCTTCCATCCACCACTCGCAGTTTGCGGCTTCCGCAAGGGAGGTAAGGGCATCAATGAGGTTGGTGTTGGAATAGTGCATGACCAAGGCATCCACATTCACATCATTGTCAATCTCGTATTCATAGTCCTCACCTCCATATTGGAATCCCCATACTTTCAGGTTACGCAGGAAGATGTCAAGATGGTATGACAATTGCGCCGTCAAATCCCAAGCGGCTTCATTCCCTCCTGTTTCCGGTGTGTACTTGAAGACCTTGTTCTTCCACTTCATGTAAGAGGCTTCCATCTTCAACTCATAGTCATAACCGCCCGTGGAATTGTTGAAAGATGGCTTCTGGTCTTCTATGATTTCAAAACGGCCAAAATCACATTCTGCATAACATCCCATTTTGAATGATATGGGATTAAGCAAGGAAAATTTGAGCGTGATATAGTCATCTTTCATCAACTCAAATTTTCGCTTGCTACCTACACCTATCGGTGTGGACAAAACTAATACCTCGTTGTTATCCTTTATCTCTATCATATTATCAAAAGAGCCGTGCATCTTCACACAGTATATTTATTGCCAAATATACAAATAATGTTTGAAATTCAATTATTTCTATTGAAAATTATTAATACTCCTATTTGATGGATTATATTCACATAACCTTAAACCCAATTTAATAATACCATCCACGATACCACTTAGTTTTTCACAAGATAGATATTGCATTCTATAAATTATATCTGGTTGATAAATTGTACCTATTTCTAATACTCCTTTTGCAAGTTCTTCGCAGAAACCATTATACTTAGAAAATAAATCAGTTTTATTTTTGGCAACCATGTGAATTTCTAATGTTATTGTACGCTCATCAACTTTAACATTAGAAATCACCATTCTTTTTCCATGCTCTAATCTTGACTTATTTTCAATTAAATCTTTGTTTGGAGGAGGAGTCATCAACGTTAATAAAGCTCCATTTTCCAAACCTATCCCCCATTCTAAATATGCATCTTTCCCATTTATAAACAATTCACCTTTCATGGCTAACTTAATGATTTTATAATAGAATCTAACTTTTCACTAAATTGTATCAGTATGCTTTTGCTACATTTTTGTATATCAAACAAGTATCCATTTGAAGACAATGATAAATTACGTATTTCTGACAACAAATTATTTATTGAAACCACATTTGAATTTAAATTTGACAATAGTGACAAGCTATTTAATATCTGACTTTGTATTTCCTGAATGGCCGTGAGCCTTCCGTTGGTCTCATCCACACTTTCTTGGGATGCCTGTACCTTAACCGCGCTACTGGCTTGTTGCGCAGAAGTACCACCTGACGGTTCCCAACCGAAATCATTCATGAGCTGTTCCCGGTCGGCAAGCATTTGTTCTGTAAGTTCTTTCTGTTCTTGACGTAGCCTTTCTGCTTCCTCCGAAGTAAGTCTTCCACCACTTTCTGAATCTGCCGCCCATTGGTCGTATAAACTTTCTATTTCGTCCTTATACTTGTTGGCTATAAGCGAAGAAAATATGGCATTCTGCAAATATTTCTCGAAGTTGTCGGCAAATTCTTCGTTTGTTGAATCCAAATCGGACAGCAAATCCACATATCCGCTCTTGAACTCGTCAAGGCCGATTCCGGTCAATGCTTCTTTTTCCTTTTGGGCTATTTCTTCAAGTTGGTTGCCATAATCCGCTATATTCTGAATGTATTCGATGAACTCACCGTTTACCTCGCCCAATACGGACACAAGCCTCTCGTCCGTCAACAGCTTCTCCATCTGTTCGGAAGACAAGTCCCATAATTGGTATTCAGCCGTTATCTTCTCGCCTACAAGGCCGGATATGCGTTCGTAGTCTTCTGCCGTAAGTCGGTCATTTATACGGTATCCAAGAGAATGGGAACCGGCACTACTTCCGCTTGAAGCCAACTGCTTAATGAGTTGCCGTTGACGCTCTATTTGTATATTGACAAGCTTGGCGGCTTCGTCTGCGGCTTTCTGTGCCTCAATACCGTAATCAATGTCAATATACTCCATCTTCTTGCCTATGAGTTGGTCCCAAATGCCTATCAGGGTTTCATATTGGGACTTCAAGGCATCATACTCCGAGTAGTCGGCACCAAACTTTTCTTTGAAGAAACCACCTATTCCTGATATGATTTTCATTCCGGCACTTATTGCGGCTAATATGCCCGATGCCTTTTCCAATCCCGATGCCGCTTCACCGATGCCTTTTATGGCACCCACTGCCTGCAATGATGAGGAAGCGATACCTCCGGCTAAAGAGATAATTTCACCGAATGTTCCCCCGACAGTATCTCCTATCTCCTCGAATACATCATTCACATCGGTAAGGACTTTATACAACTTGTCCCAATCCTTAATGGACTTTCCGGGAGATACCTCTTTTTCAATCTCTTTCTTTTCCAAGGCATTTCTTAGCGTGGCCACTTTCGCCCTCTTGACTGCCAAATCAGGATTGTTCGGGTCACTGATTTCCATATTCATCATCTCCTGATATGCCTGATTAAGCAATTCACGGAGTTTTTCAATGGATAAATCAATCACGCTGTCAGCCCAAGAGTTAAAGCTTTCCTCACGGGCGGCAAACTCATTGTCAATGGCTTTTAATGTTTCCTGCTCCTGATAATCTATTTCCTTCAACTGAGTATCGGAAGCACCGGCCTTCTTATATCTATCCCTTTCCTTGGCAAACTTTTCCCTCGTGGAATTGTACTTCGTGATGTAATCCTGATATTCAGAAAGGGAATCCTTATAAAAATCCGCTATTTCCATTTTCTGCCTTTCCCTCGCTTCCTTTCCCATAATGTCGAACGCGGATGTATCAACGCTTACGGTGGAAGAATCAAATGCCTTTGGCTTATAGTTCTTGTCATTGGACGCTTTCAACTTCTCCTTGGCATCAAAAGCTTCCTTTTCCATTTGTATGACGGCATTGACGTAATCCTGACGTTGGCGGCCAATCTCCTGCAACTCTTTTTATGGTTGAGTTCCATTTGGGCTTTCTCTTTCTCAAAGCCTTCATCCATGGCATCTATCCGGGATTGGGCCACTTTATTCTCCAAATCTTCCTGTTGGCGGATGCGGTCTGTGGCATTCTTCCTTTCGAGTTCGGAAATACGGTCTTTCTGTTGAGAAATAGTATTTTCTTGTTTGGTTGCTTGTGACTTACTTCCTGTTATGCCACCAAGGCCTTTGTAAGTCTTTTCTGTGGCTTCCATTTTCTCACGGGCTTCCCTCACTTGCTTGGAAGTTGCCTTTTGGTCTTTTAAAATAGCTTCATAACCTTTCTTGGCTTTTTCCCAATCGGCCTTGGCGGATACGAGATCTTGTTGGTAAGTGGTCTGCCCTTGATTACGGGAATTTAACACCCTTTCCATCGCTTGCTTTTCGGACTGCAATTGATTGCTTGACTTGATTCCGGGTAATATACCGCCAACGACCTTACCTGCCCGAAGATTCTTTCCCAGTTTCTGTGCATTCTCTAATCGTTTGAGCAAGAGTTCCCTAACTTTGATTTCACCTTCAAGCTGCCCATTTGAATAACCTGATAAATCTGACAATATTTCATCATATTTCTTTTTGTTGACTTCTTCCTGTTTCAAATCACGCTGCTTAACGAGATTGTTTCTTTCATTGACAAGTGATTGTACAGATAGCCCTGCACCGGATTTTGAGGCTAACTTTATAGCTTCGTTAATTTTGTCAATTTCAGCATTAAGCCGTTGAAGTTCCTCTTCATCTGCAACCTGCTTTCGATGCTTGTCTTCTTCATTAATTAACTTTTTGATATTTAAAATATCGCGAAGCATATCTGCTTCCGTCTTATACTGTTTGAATATATCAGGATATTGCTGTTCTAATCGGATTAAGGCTTCCCTCCTGTCATCTGTGGAAGATTGCTCGTCTTGCGCAACGGATAAAAGAGCCTCTATTTCAGCCTTATGTTCTGATGTTTTCTTCGCAGATTCTTCAACTGACCTGTTGTAAGCATCAATTCCTTTTTGGCATTTGTCCGCATTATTTGCTGAATTTAACAGAGCAATGCCTAATGCTGTCACAGAAGTAGCTACAAGTACATAAGGATTAGCAAGCATTGTTGCATTTAAAATTCTTTGTGCCTTTGCAGTTAATACTAACCAACCATAATGAGCACGTTCTGCGGCAGTGAGAGCTGCAATACCAGAAGCCTGTAAACTTTGCAAAGCGGCAACAGTCATTACGGCTACTTTGTATGTACCATAAATAGCCACAAGACTAAGCAATACTTTTCCTACCTGCTCGTAATTTTCGACCAAAGATGAAGCGGTACCAAGAACATCATTAATTACACCTTCGTTGGCTTGTCCGATTTCGTTAAACATCATTGAAATGCTATCCCCAATATTGGATATTTGCCCCGAAATAGTTTTGCTTTGGGCTTCCATCAAGCCACCGAATTTTCCTCCTTCGTCAGTAAGGCTTTCGATAACTTTCTGCACTTCGGGGAAACCAACCCTACCTGCTTCAACCAACCCTCTGACCTCGCTTTCAGCTACACCGAACTGTTTTGCCAATTCAGCAATCAAAGGGATACCACGACCTGTGAACTGATTAAAATCCTGTGTATACAAACTCCCTTGAGACATTGTAGTCCCATAGAGATACACCAAATCATTCAATGGAATAGAAAGCCCCGCAGCAATATCGCCAAGCCGAATAAGAGTTTGATTAATGTCTTCGGCAGCAACACCGTATGCGAGCAATTGCTTGGCTCCGTTTGCCACACTTTGTAAGTCAAAAGGAGTAGTCGCGGCTGTTTCCACCATTTGAGCCATTAGGGCATCAGCTTTCTCTTTGCTCCCAAGCATGGTATTAAAAGCCACTTCTAACTGTTGAAACTCACCACGTACTTTTACAATATTACTTATTAATTCTTTGGCGGTAAAGCCTGCGCCAAATGCAGTTGCCGCTTTGGTCATGCGGCTGAACATGTCCTCTATGCTCATGCCACTCCGCTCAATCTGCTTGGACGTGTCCTTTACCCCTTGCTCTGTTTCTCTCAACTTGCGCATGAAGTTGGAATTGTCTCCAGTTATATCAAAATGCAATCCTGCCATTGGCCTTTTCGATTTATTATGTATCGTGCATCATCACACAATTCTATTCTATATTTTAATATCAATCACTAAAAATTGCTCTTATTTTATCGGCATTTCGTGGGTCATCCCCATTAATGATTTCATTATTATCAAACATCCTAAGTTCTTTGCGTTCATCCTCACTTAAATAGACGGTATTTATGGCATCAGCCATAAGCATCTGTAAATTCATATAACTGACTTCCCACACAACATAATTGACCGACCATCCGTAACGCTGGCACGCAAAGTCTATCAACGCGCCATAGGTACTTTTTCCCCCAAATGAAATACTTCCGTTTCCTTTTTTATTTTTTAGTTTTGCAACACGTTCGCGCACAGCACGCTCCTTGTCTAAACCTAAATATTTGATATACCCCTCAATGTCATTCCATGTAAAAGTAAGTACTAACAACTGTGCCAGTTCTTTATCATCCAATCGATTAAAGAAGAAGTTTTTGCGTTCCAACACTTTATCCTCATTCTGTATGTCATTTTTATGCTTCAGACTGTACAATGCTAAAATGCGGCAAACAATATCTTTCTTACTCCTACACAAGCGCAAGGCTTCCATGTAAGGGTTGGTAGCCAGAATATCTTTCTTTATTTCTAATCCGTCTACTAAGCGTGAGATTAGATAATTCTTGCCTAACGTGGGTTGATATAACAAAAAACGCTGACCGTCAATAGTAAAACTGATAGGCCTCTCCATAATCAAGTCAGCGATATTCATTTCTATAATATCTTTATCTTTCATAAATCGAAATATGATTAGAGCGCATTTAAGGAATCGAACCTCAACCTCAAACGGAAGTGTTTATATGCTACCATTTACACCAAATGCACAAAGCACGTGGGGCTTTGTACCCACGTGCGGCTATTATCCTATTGAAAACTGATTATTCATCTTCAACAGTAACAACTAAATTTTCAGGTTCACCTGTCACTTTAATAACACCCCACTTCACCTGATTGCCACTTTCCGGCTTCAAAGCATCATGGGTATAAGTAATCATACCGCCATCTTGTGAAGTGAAACTATCTTCCGCCGATACGGTAGATTTGTCAATCATAATACCCGAACAGTCTCATCTTCCGGTTGTACGGCGACCGCATAGTTATTGGCAATGATTCCGTCATTCTGCTTAAACGGCATAGTCTTGCCTTTCGCCACACGAATTTGATAAGACAGCGCATAAGTGTTCTTGGTATAACGAACATCTTCGTTTTCACCGCCTTCCACTTTTGCTTCTTGTTTATCGCCTTTTGTGGCTGTCAACTGTGTAGAGTTCTCGACAGGAACAGGTACTTCTTTCCATTTTGAAGAAGGAGTATCCAAGTCTTTGATAAAAATTCGGGGTTTTCCCCATCCGATTACAGCCATAGTTCTATATCACTTAATATAGTTAAACATTATTCGTTATTAATCTCAATATACAGTTTGTTATTGATAAAGTGTTCAGTATGCCCGTCCTCAAAAGAAACGCCTGTCGGGTTAACCTTTTGGCTACATTCCGAAGGCACTGTATGGAAATCGCCTCCTCGTATGGAGAAAAGGAACTTGGACAAGTTGCACAATTCTCTGACACGTTCAGTGTTTTTCTCCCACGCCTTTGCTTCGGCATTCCATTTGTCACGGACATAGACATTGACATTGACATAAGCCTGCTGGATTTGGCCACACCCGTAGTTGGAAAGGACTGATATAACAATATCTTCCTTATCGGATTTGTTGGGCCTTCCCCTATCACTCAATTTTCCGGTCACAGACCGTTCAAGTTCTGTCCCTTTAATCTTGTGGTATACAAACTTTGCTATTTCAATATCCGATTTCATCACTTAGCAATCTGCCTTTTAAGTTTTTCAAGCATCTTGGGAAGTCGGTTTCTTGCCCACAACTCCGTAGATGCAAGTACGTCCTTGTTATCCATCGCTTCCACAAGTTCCGCATAGTTCATCCCGGCAACCACAACAAGTACATAATCATTGGAGAACCTTTTCACGAGTTCTTCCGCCAATTCTTTACCAGCCTTGACACCTTCCGAACCTTGCTTTACTTGATTGAAGTCTGAGTATTGAATGATGCTACCATTCTTAGCAATGACATAACCGACCGAGCTACGAAGATTACCTGTTTGGTCGTACCAGCTTTCCTTCCCAGAACGGTCACGTACTTTCTTTACACACTGTTCTCCAAGATAAGCCAAAGCGCGGACGGTAAGCCGTTCCACACGTTCAGCTTCTTTCATAAGAGCCTTGTGTACTTCGCCCAGTTTAGTAGTCATTCTTATACCCATAATTTGCTCAGAGTTTGGTAGCGATGAAACCCTTTCACATCAAATTCTCGTTCAACTCCTCCTAACAATGTAACCCTAACTCTATCGCCAATCTCGAATTGTCTACAATCAGAGGAAAGATATACGGTGTATGAATATTTACGTACTACACCGTCCTCGAAAGTCCTTTCTTCAGCTTTGCCATTAGGAACAGCATCGCATGGGATATTCCCATCCCAACGGCTTTCACCTTCATGATAATTCCCATCTTCATCATCATATCCGGGTGTCGTTACTAAATATTGTAGCCTGTCCTTTTTCCGATTCACTACAGACATTCGATTATCCTCCAATATAGACCATCGGTTTCGATTCCAGTTCTTTGGTCGGCTCACCAATGGATTGATAAACAGAGTTGGCTTCATTCAAAATTGCGGTCAGTTGCTTATCAGATAAACTACCGACCAACTTTTCCGCTTCGGAGAAATTGACAGCTTGAGCCAAAGACCAAAGACAATCCGCCCAAGCACCCCGATACTCTATTGAGTGCATAACCTCAGTGGTACATTCATCGCTTCCGTTAAGTGAACGATAAATCAATGCGTTTTCAATAAACCCAATGGGAATATCGTAATGTATCGCATCTTTTAGTGCTTGTTGGATTGTCTTCATGGTTTACACTGCTTTATGGGACTCAACTGCGGCCTTTAACTTGCCTTCTTCAAAATCATTCAATTTGTTCACTGCGGCAATTAACTTGTCGTCAGCAATTTTCTCTGAAAGATTCTTACCTGTCAGTTTATTGAACTCCTTGACGAACTCCGGCTTTTTGTAAGCCTGTCCCCAAATAGTGATTTTGGCATCATTAGAATCCGTACTTTCTGCATCAGTATCTACTACTTGTGCTTCCGAAACATCAAGGACGTAAATTTGGTCTACATCCTCAATGATAGGAGCGACAAAAGCCTGACCGGAAGTAATCTCACGCAGCGGATTCACAAGCGAATACTTGGAAATCAATTTGAACGTGTCTACCAACTGATAGATTACATTCTTTACAGGGTTGGATTGTTCTGCCAAGCGTCCGTAAACCAACGTACCGACAACTTCATTGCAAATGAAAACGAGACGATTTGAGTTCCACGGCTTCATAGAACGTTTCTTACCATCCTGCTCAAAAATAACAGACCGGTCTATCACTTTAAAGGTGATACCGTTATTGTCGTCCGCAAAAGCCTCATTGAATTTTGTCGCTGTAGGAGTCGGCAAAACTGTCTCAGAAGTAAATGACTGTCCGTTGTAGTTTGCAACCAACTCTTTGGCTCCTTGGGTCTGACGAAGTTTATCAAACATGGACTTGGCAATACAGATTTGGATAATTGTATTCCCATCTTCATCGGCTTTTGCAATTACACGTTTGATGTCTTCAAGTGAAATCTCATTTTTGGTTGTTGCCCCAAAAGTATTTGTTGAAAAATAGTTGAAGTTCAAACGCAACAACGCATCAGGATTGTCTTCATCTTTGATTGCAACATATCCGTTAGATAAAGCAAACAGGAAGTTATACTCATTGCGTTCATCTATGCCGACAGAACATGCAACGGGATCATCAGATAATTTCTTGGCAATATTTTGAGCATTGCCGCCTTGGGCTTCCATGACATTAATATTGTTAATATCCGATTCCTTCAAAATCTTCGACATACCAATTTTAGGCAGCTTCCCGTTTGCAGAGGCAATACTATCACGGGATTTGATTGGCAATTCCGAATCTACCGCAACAAAATCTGCTGCAACATAAGTCGTATTCACAGACGTACTTTCCCACTTGTTGTCCGGCGAAAACTCTGTGCGGAGCATGGCATTCTCACCTTTATGCAGGTAAGTCAGTTTTTTGTTTCGTTTGCCATTTACCTTTTCGATAAGTCGCTGCAATTTAGGGAAAAATTTAGCGACGTATTTTGCAAATAATGATTCATTCATAAGTTACCTCCTTTTTTAATCGTGTTCAAAAACAAGAGTCGGAACAGCAGTTTTCAAAGCCGCCTTGATTGTATCAAGTGGGTAAGGACTTGCTACATCGTTCACAACTCCGGTGTGCATAATCGACACAAACGGGTCTTTTACTGATTTGGTCGCAACACATACGCCAACGTATTCATGGCTACCCGGCAGACTGTCATAAGCATTTCCGGCTGAATTCAAAGGCATTGGTTTATATGTGTCATTTTCTGTATCATGAATAATTACGTGTCCGGCACGTATATATTCTCCTTTGAAATTACTTACATCCAGTACCTTGCCGCCTTTTATTCCGGCAATGTATTTACGGATAACTATCGGGTCGTTACCGAAACCGAAGGATTCAATTGCACCTACATCTACTACACTCATTTTAAAATCATTTTTAGTTTTACAAATCAGCCAAAGCGTCTATCTCTTCATCGCTGAATGGCTCATCTTGTTTTCCTGAACCTTTACCACCGGCAGCAGGAGGGGTTGTCAATGTTGCCAAACCTGCATCTGCACGTTCCTGGTTGTAACTCTTCAGGTCTTCCTCAACTTCCGAATAGAACTCGTCAAACTCCTCATCGGTTTCAAATTTCATGCGATCGAAACTTTTCAAGATACGACTGCCGAAAGAACCCGAATCTTTGAGCAATTCACTGAGCTTAGATTTTCTTGACGTTGTGACTTTCTCACCTTTCAATACCGAGATTTCATTTGTGAGAGCATCAACCTTTCCAAGCAATCCCTTTGCCCACTCTGGAGTGTCATCGTTCTTTTCTTTATTTGAGGTATTGTTTTTGTCTGACCCCGGTTGACGTTTATTAGAAGAAGTGTTCGATGGATCATCATTGTCATTGGTGTCATGTGGTCGTTTATACTATTTTGTTCTTAATTATCCATTACAGCGATACCCGATAGACCTTCGTCTAACATCGAGTAGTATTTATCATCACTGATTATAATGCTATCGAGTAATTTTATACCGAAGAGGTTAAGTCCTTTTTTTATTTCATCAGAAAGCTTTATATCCTCTTGGCTTGGTTTTATGTTTCCGGATGGGTGATTGTGTACGAAGATTACAGCCGAAGAAAGTGCATCAATAGCGTATTTCGCAATAATCCTTCTATCTACTAAAGTTTGGCTTATTCCTCCTTGTGATATTTTAGCGTATCCCGTCACGTTATTGGCCTGATTCAATAAAATAATAAAGGCGCTTTCATAGATTAAAATATCCTCGTGATAGAACTCCTTTGCAAAGTTGAACGCATCTTCTGATGAACGAACTTTGATTATTTCAAAATCAGAGTTTGAGCATTTCAAATCTTATCTCCACGATGATATTCGCTTTCATAGAAACTTATATTTTCTATTGGTACTTTCATGTTACTTACATTTTAAAATGTTATTCCATAGACTCAAATATATTGCTTATTCTTTTTTGTGAAACCATAGCTTCTTCTTTCTGTATTTGCTGTAATGTAGCTTCTGGGTCATTAGAACCGGCTTCTCGAATAGTCTGCAACTGACTCTTGATAGCTTTTCCACCATTTTGTTTAATAAGTCTGTCGGTTGTTGCATCCTCGTCCATTTGTATAAACGGAGTAATAATGTGTTCAACTTCTACGTTATCTACTTCGTTAGCCCATGAAGTATTCATCCTTTTCGCAAATGCCTTTATTACACTGCACTCACGTTCAAATGCTTCTATCCAAGCGCCGCTTTCATCACCAACTTTTAAATGGGCATCAGTAAGAAGTGTTTGCCGAGCATCAAATCCGATATTACCAAGAGATTTCATGTTTTCAAATGATATATCCGGCATTTGAGATTGCGCCCAGAATAGATTAGTAAGAGTATTTACATGATATTTTAGAGCTTCAATAGCCTGTGACCATGAAACATAAGACACATCGCCACCGTTTTCAACACGGAATACTCTGCGGCTTTCTCCTTTATCTTCCTTACCTTGTATTTCCCCTGCTACTTTAAGAATTGGAGCACTATTATAGGCTATAACGTCACTATTTCTGGAGAGTGTATATTCTATTTCGTTACGCAGATAAGACAGACCGTGATAAATAGGAACCGGACGATAAATATAAATGCCAGGTATCTTCTGTATATCTATTGATTCCGCTTTGATTTGTTCCCATTCCGATCCCCGCTGTTTCCACTTGTAATGAGTGTGGGCGGTGTATGTCTCAAAGAAAGTAAATTCTTCCTGCCCGATTTTCTTCGCGTATTCAAATGACATGGCAAGCATATCCCCAAGTTCATCAAGTAATGGATATAACTTGACACCATCCATCGGGGAATAGGTCTTGCATTTCAGTTTATATTTACTTTGAAAGCCGTACAAAGTATTCGGTTTCTCGACGATGTACCAAATGGTAAAAACTTCGCATGACGCAAAATAAGTGTTACCACGTTTGATATTCTCGCTATCTATACGAGCGTATTTATAAATGTTCTCAATAGCTTTAGCTATCTGTTGACGAGTTTTATTGTTTTCTATATTATGATATATGCGTTTTACAGGAATGGAAAACATGAACTCAGTCATTCGCTTTGTAAGGAGCTTTTCAAGCCCGATATAGATCCGTGAAGCCTTTTCTACTGTACCGTCAGACTTTATCTTGTCTTTACGAGTAATAGTATCGCTAACAATGTCGTGCAGGGTTGGTTCATAGTCTTTGATGAGTTTATCCCATAGAGGTACACAAACGGATTTTTCTTTGAGGTCATTGATAATATTATCAATAGGTCTACTGCTGTCAAAAATTGCTGTTATTTCGTCCATAAGGTAAGTTCCGTACTCCTTTATACGGTGGTAGTTATAACTACTGCAAATATAATAATTACGATTGAAATTCAATCATATCTAAAAAATAAAAAAACGCAATCATCGAAACAATTGCGTTAAAAAGGTTCAATTTATGAAAGTTATAATTTTACATCTAATACTCTATCGGTTAAATCCAAGAAAAGATTCTGAAGTTGGTGTAAATACTCAATAGGTTTCTCTGCAATGATATATTCATACACATTATATGTCAATCGGAATTTACCATCAATATTTGTCACCTCAATATTGTCATTTTCATATACATCGTCTAATTCCGAAAAACCACACTTCAGAAGCAGTTCTTTGGTAAGAGGAATAGGAGATAAATTGTTCGGACTTGATTTTTCCCCAAATTGCATAATGCAAACATATCCTCCTGTAAACGAGCTATTTTTTTCTATACTATTAATTATAAAAACACCATCTATGTTGTTAATGTAAACAACACTTCCTATTCTAAGCTCTTTAATGTCTATCATAAGAAATTACCACAAAGCAACCTTACCCAATTTCCCTAAATCAAGAGATGCAGTTACAATACCTAAAGCCTTAAATATCCGGCTCATCGTAGGTATAGTGAGGCTGCCCCCTTTTTCAATTCTTGATATTTGTGCTTTCTTAACTCCCACACGTACCCCAAGTTCTTCTTGTGTCAAGTTCTGTTCAAGCCGAGCCTTTTTTATCGCTTCACCAATATTATAAGCGTGTACAGCCGTATCAACATCCATCTCGAATTTATCTCTTTCAGGAGTACCGACTTCACCTATATGCTTATCCAACATTTCGTCAAAAGTATACAATTTCATATTTCCTATCTGTTTCATAATTATTTATTTTTGAAGTATTCTTTCCGCAATGCCTTAGCTTTAGCAATTTCTTTTGAGGGTGTTTTTTGAGTTTTTTTCATGAATCCATGCGTAGCAACAACTAATGTTTCAGAATCCTTATCCCAAAAAGCAAACAATCTATAGGCCGTTTTGTTAAACAATGTACGAAACTCCCAAATATCGGTATCATCCAGCTTCTTGAAAAGTTCCTTGTTTCGTTCTCCTTTTTTGTACCCTACTTATATTGTAGTATATTTTTTCCCTTGTTTTCTCCGGCAATGCTTCAAGAAATTCTACAGCATCTTCCAGAAAGACAAGTTGAAATACTATTTGTTCTTCCATATCATTCTATTTGAATGCAAAGATAGTATAAGTTTACTAAATTGTAAACTTATACATTCATATTTTTTATACCTGCAATACGAAGTTAACATAAATTATAATGCCTAAAAGTCGCAAGCGTATGTATATTGCTTTTTCAGACTATCCAATGCTTTTTCTGTAACAAGGTACGAATATTGTCCATCACGACCTATACGCTTGACAGAACGTGTTTCTTTAAGAACAACAGGTTTATTGAAGATAATTTCATATCTGTTCCCACAACTCGTTATCAGAAAATCAACACTACGTTTATATCTATCCAGTTCTGTTTCTTTGTATTCGTTTTTAGGAATGAAATCAGGACTAGACACTAAATAACCTTCCGTTACCAATTCTCCATTTTGATTATAGACCTTCATTATACATGACTTTAATAACAGATGTAAACCAAGTACCTTACAGCTTTAGACAAGCTGTAATCAGGATGATGTTCAATATATAGATGATAATTGCGCTCAATTGACTTCTTTGCCTCAGATTTATTACAACCGATTTTAATAGCTTTTGCCAACAACTGTTCTTTAGTATAAGTTTTCATTGCTCTTGTCTTTTAATTATTAGCATTATATGTTTCTTTTATTGATATGTAAAGATACTCATTTTCAATGAGTTAACCAAATATCTACACGGTTAATTTGCTCATTATCAGCAGTTTAACTTTTACTTACTTTTAAACAAACAGATACAAAAATGCACCGACTTTCACAAGCCAGCGCATATAGAGCAATGAAAACTGCATACTAAAAGAAACATAATACAGCTTTCACAACAAAAATACAAAAAACTTATCATTACAAGAAATCTCGAAGCAATTCTTCGTCACTGATATAGTCAAAATCATGCGGATAAAACGTATTTGCCAATGAATCCATATAGTCAGGAGAACGCTTGATTCGTTTTTTGATTTCTTCCTTTGGCTCAATGATAATTCGTCCATCACTTTGGAACTTCCAATGCGTTTCAGTAACTTCTTCCATGAGTTTATCACAGGGAGGCAAAGCCGCACCAAATCCATTTTTAGGATTGAGCCAGTCACGTAACGACCAATAACAATAAGCACGCATATTGGAAAATTCATATTGCCCGGTTATGTCATGCAGCTCTCTTGCTCCTTCTGAATACTTGCAAGAATAAGCATTCTTATACCCAAGTTCCTCCAACCGAGAATATACTCCAGCACCTTCACCGATGGTATCAATAAACGCCTTAGCTTTTTTATCTTTCAAGTATGGAATGTGCATACCAGCCACGTGCATATGGTCTGCCTTACCGGCCGATTGATGAACTTCAAACCTTGGCACGTAGTTGCCGTATCGAGGACAAAGTACACTATCATCACGCCCCATGCCTGCGACATCGGAACCAAGCCTGCAAGATTTGACTGGTGTGAAACCTTCCTCCTGCAATCTGTGCCAATTCTCATTCGCAATCTCAATCCATTCATAAGGAATAAGCACGTCTTCAGAAACTTTCGGGAACATTCCAAGTATTTTAACCCTGAACAGGTCATTAGGACGGTACAAACTACCTTCCCATTTAAAATCTCCTTCACCTGCATCAAAGTCTGATTGTTGGATGGGAGAACACCAATTCTTTACTTTATCCTTTACCCATTCATAATTGACTTGTCCGGGTATAATCAGCTTTTTGCTGACTACATTTTCTGCATTCAATGAATTAAGTCTGAACTTTGAAAAGCGTTCGGACTTCATTGCACGTGCAGCATAGCCGGTAGTGATGTTAGGGTTAAAGACAATGAGCAAACGGGAATTTCCCTGCAAATTACCCTCTATGGCGTTATAGATAGTTTCAGATATACCAGAGGCTTCGGTAACGACAAACAATGTGTTTACGGCATGGAACCCTGACCATGCTTCCATATTATCATCTCCTGATTTGAACCCTGTCAGAAACCACTCATCATAATTGGTTCTGATGCCTGATGAAAGTAAACGACCAGGTAATATTTCTGCATTGCGGAACAATCTGGAAACTTCAGGTATCATAATATCCTTTACTTGGCGACCCGATGGCGCAGTCATCGCTATCTTGGTATTTTTAACCAATTTACCATCCTTCCAGCGAGGGGTAAGATACATAAAACACATAGCAGCACAGGCGGCAATATAGTCCTTCCCTCTCGAAGTTCCGCTGGCAACCGCCGTCATTGGATTGTGCTGAACAGATTCCAAAATCGCTTTCTGCTCTTTATCCAGGCATGCATGGAGAACATCGTGTGCGAACTTGCACCAATCCTCGCGCCATGCCTTCATGTATCGTATTGATTTATCCGCTTTGCTCATTCTTCATCGTCCGGAAGTTCTTGCATAAGTTTCTCAAATGGACTAACTGTTATATCCTGTTCTATCTTTTCGACATACCCTCTATCACGCATTTTGGTTTTACTAAGCCAAATAAGCATTGTATTGTCCTGCTCAGTAATGGCTTTCGTGAACATGACCGTTTCAAGTTTATCCTTAAAAGATTCTTCCACATCTTCCCATTGTTTGCGAAACTCCTCATCCTTTTCTTTCCATTTATACGCAAGAGTTCTGGATATGCCAGCAGCCTCACATGCTTTGGTAACATTCAGCAATCGAGCATCAAGAGCATTAAGAAAAATCTCTTTCTTTTTCTTTACTGGGATTCTAAACTTCTGTGCCATCCTTATTTCCTTCCAATACATTGTTTACAATTTCCAACATCTTACAAATACTTAGAGCCTGTGCCTTGATTTTATACTTAGCTTGAACTTTAGCACTAACTTCATTCAACCTGTGCATAGTTTCCACATCCAACAAGGTCAAATTGCCAAGCTCTTTCTCCGAATAGCATTCCAATGTTTCCATGAGTTTATCAAACGAAACTTTCTGCGTGTCAACGAACATAAGAGTTACCGGAACTATCTCGTTATTGGGCATTTCAACTGTGTAGTTGATGTCTTTTACACTTTCCAATACTTCATTGCTAATATGTGCATACTCTTTCAATGCAACGTCTGTTATCTCGTCAAGAAGTTGCTTCAATATCTCCGCATCGTCCTGACCTACAATACTGTTATGACTTAGCTGCGTAGCAAGTAACCAATCATTTGTTGTTTCCTCTTCCTCTATGTACATGACATGGATGGAAGTAAGTCCAGCCATTTTTGCCGCTTGTGTTCGGTGGTTACCGCTTACTACCGTATAGGAACCATCCGAATGCCTTACACAAAACGGTACAGACGATAATTGACCGTCCCTACGAATGTTATTCACTAAGGCATTAAACGTATCCTGCTGCATAAAATGAGCATTTTTTTTGACCAGTTTAATATCTGACAACTGTACTTCCGCTATCTTGAATTTACCCATACATCACTCCTTTCTCGGCTCATCACCGTATTTTTTTACAAAAGCTTTTAATATATCATCTAACTTTCCCCGAATACCAGCATCCTGTATATAATGCAATTTACCAACACAGCGTTCATGTAATTTAAATACACCCCGATACTTCATGCTTACAGGTTTATCAGTAAATACAGAAGTGGCTATAACACCACAATTATGCTTATACCTTATATCCAACTCCGCTTTAAATTCTGACGAAAGCACACCCATAATTAGCAACCTGCTTAGTTTAGGCAAAGGATGGTCTATCACAAAATCCGACTTCATCCAAACTGCATCCATTCCATATTTGCTGACTTTCAAAAAGTCGAACATACAAGCTCCGAACACATAATCATCCAAGAACCACAAGTAACAAAATGGAGCGGAACCAAGTATAATACCTTTCTTCAAGTAAATCATACGGAGATAATCAATCTCTGCCATAGAAGCACGTACAAACCGGAGTTTGCTATTACTTGTAAGTACATAATCATCCGGAAGCCGTTTATACTTTAGGGGGATGATAGTTCGCTTGTTAAAACTACTATCTCCGCTTTCTACCACATTGGACCAGATATATGTACGTTGGTCTTTAAATACTTCTCTTCTGCCCATAAACCCATGCTGCGAGAGAGCCATGTAATTAACTTGTTCTTCATCAATTTCTGCATATTTTGTTTTAGTACGCTCTTGCCAACCAAAATCATCCAAAAGGAAACGCTGTAATGCGTTGCTTGTCGCTTTCATGCCGGAATGAAACTCGTTCTGATAGATCAAGATGTCATTTTCATTGCAGTTAAGTATTGCATCCGATATATCAGCACAATAAAAAACTTCGACAGACTTACTTTTAAGATTATCCACAAGTTTTTGGTAACGCTCCGTATATTTCTTATGGTAATACTCCAATTTAGCCATGAAATCATCATAAAGTGACTTGTGGTAGATATCTTGTGAGTTCTTGTGTTTCTTGATTGCATTGAACAAATGGAGCGTGGCTACTACCTCCGCCGGATTATCCGACCGGACATCCATGAAAGAGTATTCTTCTTTGAAGCGTAGTTCCTTTAGTTCACCTTTGATGGCTTTATACAATAGGAAGATGAAATATTCTTTCGTATAAACCTTTATCTCACGGTTGGTAAGCACTTGTTCAATATCCATGTAATAGGAGTTGACTACATGAGCCACATCGAAGCGTGCAGCCTCTTTTTTGACGTAAGACAACATGCGGTTGGACTTCTTGAACATTTGACCGACTATGGTCACATTGTCAGAATGTTCAGCTGCCCACAACAAAGGTTTGTGCCTTTGAGGGACTTTGCTCCAGTCAATATGGAACGCTTCAAGGCATTTCTCAATCGTAATGAGTTGCTTGTATTCCTCAATGTTCTCGTGAAGGTAGGCGTACTCCACAAACGAGTACATGAACCGTATGGTTTCTTGTACTTTATCGAAATCCCATGAGCTGTTGAATATTCGAAACTCTACTGTTCCTATCTTTGCAATGGAACACAGATTGAGCCAATATCGAATGTGCCCACGGTCTGACCCATTGTTGAAAACTTTTAATAGATTGTCAACAGTGTCAGCATTTAACACCCTATGAACCACATCGTAGGGAGGACTTGGCACAAGATACTTCGTTTCCCACCATTCTGCTATGTCGAATATCCGCTTAATCGGATAGGCTGTGTAGTATGACAGGGCGAACATACGTTTTAGTATATCCAAATCCATGTCACGAACATACAGGTGCGCATCAAACCCCTCGTTCCACATCAGATAACTTCCCGCATCTTTCATGGTCTGGATGAAGTTTTTCAATTCTTGCAAATCCTCCATGCAATAATGATACGGACGGGTGTTTATCTCGCCACCAAACTGACCGTGATGGGTGACAGCAGAACCGTCCGAATTATTCATCATGGTTAGCTTGTTATCCGTCCATTTGTAACCAGGAGGAAGTGGTATTTTTTCCTTATCCCCATCCGCAAATTCCAGTTCCAAACCAAAAGTACGGTTGGCAATGTAGCCTATCCAAGGCTTATTTAAACTCCCGTTGTGCATATCTTAGCTTGACTAATGATTTATAATTAGGGATGAAAGAAACCTTATCGCCGATGCAATAGTCCGAACATGTGGTGTTTACCGGCTTCATAACCGTGTATTCGCTTGAACTTTGATAGAAACTCAGATTATCGTCAAGGCATTTACACTCTCCCATGTCGGCCATGGAGTAGCCACAGTCGAGCAGTACATGGTTGCGTTCTGGATATACGCCGATAACTTTTGTGACAAGTTCTATACCGTTTTTGCCTAATTTATCTTTTTCGTCGTTGTATGGTATGGTACCGAACAGCATGTATTCTCCTATGCGGACATCGCTGATGAAATCAGGCAAATCTTCGTTCTGTCCAAGCCAGAAACTTCCTCCTAAACTGATTGCTTCTATCCATCTATTGAGTTTATTCCATATTTCATGCAGTTCATCCATAGCAGGGCGTTCCCCGTTCATGCAACCGGAAGTAATAATCGCATAAGCGTGTGCCTTATCATCGCAAAAATGAACTATCTTGGCTATTTGAGAAGCTTCATAAAGGCTGACACCTTCCCTGTAATCATAAGCATTGATAGGGATATATACATTGCTGATGCATCTATTCACTACGCAATCCATTGCGTCAAGTTCCGTAATCGCAACGGCTCCTTTCTGATACCTATTTGCCTTACCAATAGAATAGCATACGCTGTTATCCAAATGAAGCGAGAAAAGGTCATTCTTTACCCTTCCTTTCACGTGATAGTAAATATCCTCATAAAAGTCTTTAAACATCAAAGAAATCGGTACGTTTACAAGTGTTTCTGCTTTCTTGATGTTACCAACAATATTATCTGTATAGATGATTACTTTCATAATTTCCACTTCAAAATTATGCGGTGTTGTCCTTTGTATTTCGTATCTCGCTTGAATACAAACCCCGCGTTAGTGAAACTTTTCATGCTGGCTTTATTTCTTGGTGAAGTCATTGCGAATACTTCTTGAACTCCGTTTGATACCAGTTCCTCAAGGTTTGCATTGATAAGGATATACTGGAATCCGTTTCCTCTATAATTCTGATTGACAAAACACTTATCGATGTAAGCAGTACCGTACTCAGTAAAGTAAGCAAGTGAATAAGCAACAAGAACATTATTGAACCACAAACCGTAACTACAACCAGATTGCAAGCACTTGACAATATCTTCTTGCACCGACGCAAAGCACATTACTTGGTCTGACAATAATGTACGTTCCATATCTTGTACACTTGCTATATCGGACATTGATAGTTTTTTTATCTCTATTTTACACTCAATGTTACCTCTGTAGGTTGGGAACATAGGTTCGTAACGGTCAATCCACGCTTTTGCGAGGAAAGAATCTATGTCAACAGATGGAAGCAATGAGTTTCGGAAGTCATTAAATAGCGACAATGTGAACTCTTTATGATCGGTAAGTTGTTCATTACTTAACGGGCATTTTTTGCTCTTGAAGACGAACCCTTTATTAACAGACTTCACCCACAGAGGATAGGTACGACACATAACAGGCTTGTAGCCATTGTCGCAAGACTTGCAGTCTTTAGCTATACACTTAGCTTTCTTTCCACCAAAATAATCGTTATCTATAATTTGCAAATGGGATATTTCTTTCTCGTGACCGTCAAACTCATGTGGCAAAATGACAATGTGCCCGTCTGAGCCGAACGAGCAGCATTTATAACCGCAGTTTGCGCCTTTACACGCTTCGATAAGTCCTTTTCCGTCCATACACAAAGTTTTATATGACAATCATATAGTCGATTGCGGAGATGCAGAGTTCCGACCTCTATTCGTTTTCACGAACCTTTTATTTAGCAAATAAAGCCAGCTCCTTGCTGGTTGCTATCTCCAATAAATGACACAGGCAGGGCTTGCACCTGCAAGGATGTTATGCTGGTCACTTACTTCTTTTCTCTCACGAATTGCACGTGTCGCTGTTGCAGGTTTTGTCTGTCATATCGTGACAAACTGATTTGCAGGTCTCCTTTTCGCCCACCTTTCCCATCGGTCATTTCCTACCGACCTCAGCTTAGACCATCATCCTACTGCTTAATAGCGTCTCTCATTGTTCCGCCACTATGTCATTTGAGCGCAAACACGGACTCGAACCGCAACCTTTGGCTGGAGTGCCAATGTTCTACCATTAAACTATTTGCGCGTATGTCCGTCTTTCCGGACTGCCAGATTGCGTGATACCATCATATCTATGCGTGGAGTTGAACCACGCCGCATTTACCATAATCTCAATCACCGAGCCGACTTGAACGGCATTCGAGCGAAAACAGGGAGTCGAACCCCACTCTTTGATTGGTATATCAACGCTCTACCGATGAGCTATTTTCGCAAACGCTCGTCTTCCCGAGCCGCCATTGGTTATAGATTAGAACAGGCTTGATTGCACAACCACTGGTCCTTTCTTCTCTTCAACACCAAATTCCTTGACCTCAATTCCCGTGTTATCCGTTATCCATTTCGCCAGTATGTGACGGTGGCAGAAATCGTCGGGTTTTTCGTAGCAACATAGGGCAACGTCTTTTCCTCCACTCAATGATTCTATTTGCTTCACCACCTGATGAGCGTCTTGCTTGGCAAGTATTTGGTCGTACAATCTTAGGTATTCTTCCCGACTGCAAGGCCCGCTAACCATATAGCGCGTAGGGCAAACATTCAACATCTGTGGTGCTTGAATGAATCTTGGCCTGCCAATGGCCACACAGATAATCTTGATTCCTGCTTCATTCAGTTTTCGGCCGTTACCGAAATATGACGTGTATATTTTCATGCCTTATTATTTATGATGTAAAATTAATATATTATGTTTGAAAAACAATCATTTTTAGACTTAAAATAGACAAACCTACCAAGATTTTGCCATTTCTATGATCTTTTCATATTCCCCAGAGTGCAGCAAACTTGCTTCGGAATGAAAATTTATATCGTCTAACCGATATTCTATGAGCAAACAAGCATATTCATCACCCATTTTGCGGTGTTTTTGATGCTTTTTGGCAAGTGATTCCAATTCTTTGCCGGATAATCCATAGTGATTTTTACGGTTGAGATTCCGCATCCTATCCTTATCTTTTTCTTTTAAATCTTCATACGTCATAGCTTAATCCTCCTCAAATTCATCTTCATATACCCAAATATGTTTACCACTTCCACAAATTTCGACTTCCCATTTATACATGGATGGCCAATATTCAATTAAGATAATATTCCGATAACCCTTGTAAGGCTCTTTTAATGTTGCCGTTCTCATTGCTCTTCTATTTTTATTTATTATACGTTGCTGTTATTTTTTCGGCTTTAAGCTCAGCCTTCAGTTCGACATTCTTATACATTCTTACTGCTACGATACGAACAGTTTCAGATAAGAATCTGCCTAAGTCCTTTCTAACTTTTTGCTCCAACTTAATAGCCTTTGCCAAATCCTTAGTCCGCTTTCTAATGGTTTTCTTGAAACCAAAAACATAATCTTCCGTATCAATCTCGAACTGGTAGGTATCAGAATGCAACACCCGGTTAAGTTCTGCTGTCATTTGTTGTACTCTATTCATTGCTCTTATTATTTAAGTTGTTATTTTTGATATGTAAAGATACAAATAATATATTGAATATCAGTATTTTACATCTTAAATATCGCAAGCTTAAACTTTGTTTAACTTTCTATATTTCAACGTGTTACCAAATTTTTCAACGGTGGTGCCGCTCCGCTTGTTGCCTCGCCGGGATAATTCGTTATTAAAATCTATTCAATACGATTTGCTCTGCTTCCAGAAAGGTATTAGCCCATTCTTTTTCGTTGCAGCTAAAAAACGATATGTAAAAACTCCCTTTGCAGCTACCAATAAATGCTACTTCGTGGCTACCTATGTAATAGTGCGCTCCATCTGGTTTATGATACGTTTTTATTTCTTTCATTTTTCTTTCCTTTTGTGCGATTACTCGCGGTTAATACTTATTTCCCTTGTAATCCTGTGTGGTAGCCATCAAGCCATATTAACAACTCTTTTGGGGTGTAATAGCCGCTTATACGCTTGTTCGGGTAACGTGTCGTTATTTCTCCGTTGTCGCCATCCGCCAATATTATAGCGTATGTATGTTTCGGCAAACTCGATGGATTGAGGGAGAAACCATTTGCCCTGCAATATGATTGTAATTGCCTTAACGCTTCTTTCTGTGTTAGATTCATATTCTTATGGTGCTGATTTCAACATATATTTTGATAAAAGGATGGATTTGCTTTTCTCTATTTCGCTATTGGTATCAATACCAATTTGCTGGTAGAACCCGGCATTACCAGAAAAACATTCATACGCAATTTTCAATGTTCTGCGTTCTTCTTTGGTAAATCCAATGCGAAAAGTGGAGGAAATTGCTAGTGCGGCTTTTAAATCACCGCACTGGAGTAATGAAATCGCTTTATTGGTTTTCGTTTTCATCTCCCCACAACTTTTTAGCAAGTTCGTAATTCTTTTGTGCTTCATTAACTGCTTTCTTGGCATAAGTAAGAGTATAAGCATGTTCACGCGGATATTTGCCAGACTTTACACCTTCATGGTATTCTTTCGCTTGTTCCAACTTGTGTTCGTAGAAGTCAATGCTTTCCGGCATAGACAAATTGATCGTGTTGGCACGTTTCTCCCAATATTGGGCCACTCTTTCATGTTCATTTGCCTTATCAATGAACTCAACGATTTTACCCATGTTGTTCCAAGCATCATCTATTGCTTTTCTATGCCTTCTTTCGCTATGATGTCCGACCTTGATAGGTTCTCCAAGTGAAAGGAAATCTCTATCCTTATTCGATTTATCAAAGTATTGCTTGCTTTTACGTTCAGACGATGCGGCCCATTCACGCCTGCGCTCTGCTCTTTGCTTTGCCCATTCTTGAACATTAAAGCCGTCAGCCCGAACAATTGAGTAATAATAAAAACCATCTTTCTCGAAAATCAGATTGAAAACTATGCTTTCGTTTTCTTTACCGTACTTGGTGGTTACTAAAATTTCTTCACCTCTTTCGTGCTTTTCGTCGCACTTTGCCAAAAATACATTTGGCGCAAACTTGTAATACGTGTTCATTGCTCTTTTAATTTAATTCATTCAACTTAGCTGGTTTAAAATAAATATCCCGTTCAATCGTGAGACCAAATGGGAGTTTTATGTTTTCAAGTTCTTTCAGTGTAAAATAGCAAAGTTCTCTACCATAGCTATTTTCTACCATTCCGAAAAATCGCCAATCGCCATCTTCTTGCTTTTCGGCTTCAGTAACATACCATGTGTAAGAACCGTTCGGCTGGAAAAATTTACAGATTGCCATCATTTCATTCAGGACTTTGCTTTGTTGGCTATAAATCGGATATTTAGCCAATTGTTTTTCGATTTGTTTCGTTATCAGTTTCATTGCTCTGTTTTATTAAAGATTGTCACTTGGCAACTTAACACCTGCATTGTGAAGTGCTATTGTCATCTCTCCTATAAAGCTGTTGAGTTCACTAAAATCGTAAACTCTTTGAGGGATACTCATTGCAATTTGACATTGGATGCTGTCTAAACTGAAGTTAACCGCTGTATCTACTATGTTTCTAATGAATGCTTTTTTTTGATTTTCTTTATTCGTTTTCATCACTCTTATCTTTTTAATGTTAGTAATATTGGTTTCTTTTAGTATTGTAAAGATACTCATTTTCAATGAATTAGCCAAATATTTACACATCTAATTTACTCATAATCAAGAGTTTAACTTTTACTCACTTTTATTTGTACCCAATCAAGCAATATTCTATACATGGGTTATTGCCAAACGATAGTGAAGTGATACAAGCGTTTGGGGGTAGCTTGGTCGTGCGGGCTGGCTCCCTTTTTTATTTTCCATTTGTCTCCCGTCCCCACAGCATTGCATTGTAGAGTGAGGTTGCATAGAGTTTCACTTCCCAATTTTTGGTAAGATATTCGTTACCAAGGGCTGCAAGACTGGCTTTGTACCAGAGGTATTCATTTCTTTCAAGTTTCATATATTCCTTTATTTGTCCGGTTCAATAAATTCGACATCGTAGAGTTCACAAATTTGCTCGAATGTAGCTTCCTCTAAATCATGGTCGAAGATGTGGAAACACCCAAAGTTGTAGTCGAAGTTCTGACCGTCACAGAATGTTTGCTTTTTCGCGAGCGCACATTCTTTGCTTTTCAAAGAGAAGCATACGATTTCGTATCCTTTATCAAGGAGTTGTTTAAGCCGGGGATAGTCCTGACTAGTGGTGTAGAATATCATCATAGACTGAATTATGTAAAAATAACAAGAGAGCATCATCTTTCGTTGATGCTCTCTATATTAAAAGAATTCCTTAGTTGTTCTTTCTATTTAATTCTGTCGACTACAATATGCGCTATTTCTACAAATTCATCCAAACACTCCTTTACATATTGATAATGAGCACCTATAACGCCATCATTACTGGTAAGCTCAAATACCGGTTTCTTCGCTTCTTGAGCTAAAGGAATTAGACTATGATAATTTCTAAAATCCGCAATTTTATAATCGACTCCACCAATAACCAAATCTAAGGGGGACAACCTTTCCGAAATTAACGGCTCTATAAGGTATTGTTGAATATATGCAGGAATCTGGTTACTCCAATTCTGATACGCTTTTGTCTTGCGCTGCCTATATACATTGAATTGCTGTAAAATATATCCTGAAAATTTAGGCTCGCCTTTAGGGATGTCGAAATTATTCACTCGCGCTCTTTGCTTAGCAAAATTATAATCGTCAATCCACTGTGCAAATACTCTTCCTATATTTTGAGTGCCTCTTAAAGAAAACAAATCAGGAATCATAGGTATAATAAAGTTATCGCAACTCAATATAACAGAACGATTCAATGATCCTAAGTTAGGACCTAAATCGACGAGGATATAATCTATCTGATTTGATTCTCCGAACTCTTTTACCATCCTCAACAATGAGGATGTTACACGGAAACCTCTTTCTTGCGCTGCCAATATTTGCGTCCACGCATTAGACAATTCTCCTTCAAAGTCCGACAATAACAAATCTCCTATAAAAATCCAAATTCCTCTTCCGGGAACATGATAAGGAGTAACAGTCTTTACATCTCCAGCACCAGTAACGATTGGCTCAATAGCTTTATATAAACTATTGCCTTGTTCTCCCCAAGCCTCTTCGATAATGTTTTCCGAACAGATATGAGCAGTCAAGTTACATTGGGGATCTAAATCGACAAAAAGTACCCTTTTCCCAATTTGTTCTAAAGCGTACCCTAAATGGAAAGTAAAGGTCGTTTTCCCAACACCGCCTTTATTATTGAAAAAAGCTATTGTTTTCATAAATGACAAATTTAAAATCGCACCAAATATACAAAAATATTTGAGTAAGCGATTTGATTATACACTATTTAATTCTTTCAATTCTTCGTCAATCATCTTTTTTATCTTGGCTGCATCTTCGTATTTCTCCTGTTGGATACAGAGAGACAAAATATGATATAGCATATTAAGATGGGTGGTGTCGTGTCTCGACTTGACCCAGCGCATGAAGTTAATTGTCTCGTCCAGCCTCTTTCCCATCCGATTAATTATGCGACAGACAAACCATACGAGGAAGCATAAAGCCAAGCTGTTCACTACGAAGAACAGGACTTGCAGGATAAAATTAAGGGTGGTCATTGCTAAAATCCTCTTTCCTTATATTTACTGACACATTCATCCAATTGCTTTTTGGCGTCTTCCACAATCTTTTGATATTGCCTGATTTCTTCAATTTCATTTTCTGACAATTTAGGACAACCTTTGAGCCATGAATGGTAGTTACAACCGTTTATTCCGAAGAAGGAACATTCTGTGTTATAGTCATACCACTTTATCAGTTCCTCTTCAGGAGCATCCTCTTTGAGGTCGGTGACTATCACGTCCATGTTGAAGTAATAATCGCCACAGCACACTATTTCGCCCACGCATCCGGCGACCCAACTTTGCCGGGCATCCTCATAGTCGAAGTAGTGCTTTTTGCAGAAGGCTTCGAGCAGGGCGTTGCAGGAATCGTAGTAATTGTTCAATAATTGGTTATTCTTCATCGCTTCCTCCTTCCAGTAGTTCGGGGTTGTCGTGGATGTTACCATTTTTTTCCATTAAATAATCACACAACCATTCGCCCAAAGGTCTTATACCCAAAATCGCTTCATATTTGAGTCGTATGCACCATGCGCCAACCTTATTATTCCATCCGACAACGCAAACAAATTCTTTATTGTTGTGATAAAATTTGAGTATATCATCTTCGTAAATCTCCTTCCCGTTCTTGTCATAAAATAAGGAGAACTGCCCGACGGTTTCTGGATTAACCTGTTTTGAGGATAGGTCAATAGAATTTATGTCGTTTATGTAATCTTCGTCGGCGAGGTAGCCATACACCCATTCGCCGTTTTCGATTCTTTTTCCTCTGAATTTGATTATCCGTTTCATTTCTGTCCTCCTTTCTTTTTGAGTTCTGCCACCAAAGCGTCGGCATATATCACAGATTCTTCTATAACCTTTTTTTCTGCATTGGAAACACCTTCATAACACGTAATTAAAGACTTCATCGCAGCTATGGCCGCCTGTATGCGGACTTGATTCCAGTCAATGGTGTCTTCGTCATTGGTTTGTAAAAATTCAAGTTCCGACTGGATATAGTAAATTCCACTGCAATCATCGCTTATATATATTCGTTCGATACCGTTTTTACTAATCACGCGCTCTCCCGTTTCGTGGACATTCACTATATGCCCGTTTGATTTTATTCTTGCTTTCATACTCAATACTTTTTGTTCCCGTGTTTATACGGACGGAGTTCGTTATACTGCATTTTCTGTTCGATTTGCCACTCAATGTCTATTTCCATATCCTCGCAGAAAGAGAAGATTTCATTCAAGACAGAATGTACCTTCTCTTCCAGTACATCGTCTTCCGTAAAACCGTTCGTGATTTCCTTGGTGATGCCGAACATGGCTTCGGTAAATGATAATCCTGAATAATCGGATATGTGGCTTTCTTCGTAATTGAAGTTTTCCAAATCTATACCTTTAAGCCCGGCAAGGTCGAGCAGGCGTATCACGGCATCGGAAAGTTCGTCCTCCACGGAATCTTTGATGTATTCGTCAAAAGCGACCTTGTAAGCGTGCTCCGGGTCTCTCGTGAAACGACATATAAAATCTTCAAATGGTGTCCTGAATGCGTGCATTCTTTTCCTGTCAGCTTCCACGGCTTCCATCAACTCGGATATGACCAAGCATAAAAAGTGTTCGTTACTGTATTCTTCTTCGTGCCAGCCGTGTTCGCAGGCGGTCTTGTAGGCACGGTCGCGCCATTCATTCAAATTCATATTATTCTTGTTTTAAATATTCCTTATTGAAGTGTCCGTTTTGGATGAGCCAGTCTATCATGTCAATAATGTTTTCAAATATATTCATGGAATCAAAAAAAGCAGATCCATTATCATATACATAGGCGACAACCGGAGGATACAGTTTTAAAGCTCGCCGGTCACTCTTTATGAATATGGATTCCGGCATTATATCCAGCAACCGGCTAAGGCTCCAAGAGGGTAAATCTTGCATATCTTCGTCAGTTAAACTTAAAAGAAAATCGTCTATATAACACATGTCTGCCGTTTCGGGCTTTAAGCCCAGCGAGAGCAGCCTTTCCGACTGTTCCCTGCTTGTTGATATTTGGTTTTTGAAATTCATATTGTTTACTCTAAGTTATGTTCCCAAAAACCAAGTTTTCCTTTCACATTTTCAATCGGCTTGTCAAATAGAACCGCATCCTTCAGTACCCAGTTCCATACTCCTTTCTCTGCCCAAATAGATGGATGGTTCTGCACGCAATCGGCTATTGTTACACTGCCGATGATGGCTCCATGAGGATAACGGCTCCAATCTGTACCAGATTTTGATATTTCAGAAATAAAATTATCCGCTATTTTGTATATTTCTGGCGTACTATCCCAAAAGTTGGCTGTTCTCTGGCCGGCATGTATCAATACCCTTTGTCCGATGTATTTCTTAGGACACGGCCAAGTCCGATTCTCAATGTCTTTGATACCATGAGCGATAAGACTCGCCCACGGCTGTTTGATGGTTATTGTTTTCACAGCTTATTCTCCTCCTTGTCATCATTTATTAATCCGTTGTCATAATCAGCCCTTGCGTTGATAGCAAAGAGTGATTTATCTAAATTTTTCAACTCATTGTCTGCAAAACAAATTGCTGCTTCCTTAATCTGTTCTTTTGTCATAATTAATCCCCTTTCTCCTTAATAATTTGAACGTGTTGGATTCATTACGTCGACATCACATTCATGGCATTTACTACATGTCTTATCTTTATCTCTAATGCAAGTTGGTTTAGATTTATACTTAATCCGTTCCAAAACATCCCTATTAGCTTCTAATATTTCATCAAAAGAAGGAATAGGTTGCCAGCATATAACTTTAATATCTCGCCTTGTAAGTTCCTTCCCCGGATAGGATTCCCCATTATCACTAACCCACACGCCATTTTTATATGTAAATGTATCTATATACCTGCGTGATTCTGCCTCCCTATCATAATATTTATAGTAAAACATGAAGCCTACTAAAATACGCTGCCCTTCTTCCGGCAAGCGTTCTTCTACACTTATCCACGAAAAATGTTTTTTCATCCATTCTGCACCAGCTTTGAAAATATCCGCACCAAATTCATAAAGCGCATGATTTCTCCCAGCTTCATAATTATCTTCTTCGTTATTAATTATGGTATAATCTATATGGTAATCTAAAAGATTCTCAATATAGATTTTTCCCGCTTTTTCAATATCTTCTCTTTTCATAAATCAAAATCAAATTTCTGTTGTAATACTTCATCGGCATAGAACTGGTCAAATGACTTGTCGCTTATCCACCATTTAAACCTGAACTAGGCATCGGAAATGTTATGATTATTAATATAACCATTATCAATCAACCACTGGATAACCTTAATCCAATTCCTTTTAGCGTGCGGGAAACGTCGCATGTCTTTTACCTTTTGTTTGTAGTTTGACATCGGGCAGAGAATACAGCCAATACGCTTGTAGCCTTCATCATATAGTTTGCAATGCGGTACTTTTACTACATCATTTAAGAACTGCCACACATCACGCTCCGTCCAGTAGATGATGGGTGAAACTAATATCTTATCCTTTCCTCTTACACAGGTCACCATTGTTTCTTCGTGTTCTTCCCACTGGTCGAATGTACCACTGAACTTATGGCCGCCCAGTTCGACTTCATTCCGTTTGGCCCTTCTTTCGCTTTCCTGCTTGCGTATGCCTATCAGGGTTACTTTTCCGGAACCTGAAAACTCCTTATATTCGGCACAACACCAACGTAAAGTCCTTGTGGGCAATATATGTTTCTTTTTTGCCATCTCGTAAATACTCATCTTAGGTTTGATAATCTCCACGTCCGGATATTGCCGCCTGACGAAACGTATGACCTCCGAAGGGTCAACGCTGGTCAGATTCATGTGTGCTTTAAACTTCACACCGGCCATTTGCGCGATGTGGTAAAGGGCTTGACTATCCTTTCCACCGGAGAAAGCCAAATAGAACCCATTTTCGGGGTCTAAACGCAAGGCCATGGATTCAGCCTTGCGCAACAAGGCAATGGAATAGTCTATCTTTTTATCTAAATTCATAATTCAAACAGTTTGATTCCAAGGGCATTTTTCACAAAGTTGTCTGTTAATTCAAATTTCTTTTCCATCACTATTTCTGTTTTTCGTCTAAAAAATCAAAAGCATCGTCCACTTCAAGCCTAAGCCCAAGTTTAGAGGGAAAGGACTTGATGTAGTTGTAGAATCTGAATGCAAGCTCATCATCGTCACCGCACCTGTCTATCAGCGTAAGAAGGAGTGCATTCGTAATGTCGGCATCATGCCCGAAATTTTCCTGGGTTGAAGATTCCAAATGGGCAATATCCCGTTTTATGCACCTGATGGCATGAATGGCGGTGTTATAATTCCGCTTCACATCGTGACGCAGGGCGCAACCTTGCTTCTTGAATGCTTCCTGCATATCCATGAGGTTGGTTTCCAACACATCGGTCAGTACGTACACGATGTTGGTCAGTGTATTTAAGTTGTCTGTTCCTTGTTGCATGTCAAAATAATGTTTTTTGGATTCTGGATAATACATACCTGTTTGCCTTGTTGTAGAAGTCCTTCTTGATTTCAAAGCCGTAAGCCTTGCGACCGCACTCTGCTGCAGCAAGTAGCGTGCTCCCGCTCCCGGCGCAAGGGTCTATCACCACATCACCACGGTCGGTAAATATCTCTATGAGGCGGCGCAAAAGGGGGACGGGTTTCTGCGTGGGATGGATTTTGGGCGTGTCATTGTCACGTGCCCAATCAAAACAGTTAAAAATCATGCGTCCGTCATTGTTGAACTTGGGAAGCTTGTCACGGTATAGAAGAAGCCCGTATTCGCAGTTACCAACTATTTTCATGTTGGCTTTCAACACCTGTGCCGAAAAATCTTTCCTGAATACAAGGTTGATGTATTTCCCAAGGCCGTACCTCCGTCCCAATTCTATGTAGCGGAATTGGTCTTCAAACTCGCAAAAAATAATCATGCAGGGAGATTTTCCCTTTTCTTTCGGTTCTTTCACAAGAAACTGTGAACAGAAGTGCATGAACTCTGCCGGTCGAAAGTCCTTGTCGGTGTCGAAGAACGACTTCCCGGCTTTGTCGCTTTCCCCGTTCTTGTTGTCACCGTCCACGTACCATGCAGGATTGCTTGCATAGGCGTTCGCGGCGAGGTTATACGGCACGTCGGCGATGATTAGCTGTGCCTTCGGAATTTGGTAACGCTTCCAGTTTTGGAAGTTGTCGTTGAATAGTTCGATGTCTTTCATTCGTTTGAATTGTTTGTGGTCAGTAGCTTTCACCGCTTGAGGTGGATGCGGTGAGGGGGATGAAATAACGGCATGAGGCATCCTTCGGGCGGACTTCCTTGTAATCCCCGTGGCGGCCTTTCACGTGCCAACAGCGGCATTTGTATTCCCCTGCGGAATAATGCACGCATTCGTTGCAATGGCAAGAGGGGTCGTAGGGGCCATAATCGGCGGGCTTCCACTTTTCTTTCGGTTCGGGATGTCCCTTTTTTTTTTTTTTTTTTTTTTTTTTTTTTTTTTTTTTTTTTTTTTTTTTTTTTTTTTTTTTTCCCCGATGGCCTTTGGTGACGCTTTTGGACTGACGGGCTTTTTCTTCTTCGGTGGAGGGACGCGGCGTTTAAGACCGATAGAGCTTGCCTTTTGGTATATCCCTTGCAAAGTGTGCTTGGACAACCATGCGGAAATCTCGCGTACCGGCATGGTACCGTAATGCGCCTGAAGGAACTCCAGTTCCGCAGGTGTCCATTGGTTTTCTGAATAGTTCATGTTAAAATGGTTTATGGGTACAAAAAAAGAGACACCGTTTCCGATGTCTCTCCTTGTCGTGTTTTTTAGTATGAAGCTGTCTAATAGAAGAACCTTTTTTTGTCTATTTTACTAAATAAACGGGAACAACGCGCCATTTCAAGCACATCATTCAAATGTTCTTCCCTTAAATTACCGACAAATTCAGTCTCTCCATTCACTATGCTATGTGCTATGTAATTCCTATGCCTTTTTATTATGTTGGAAGCACATAAGAACGAATCATATTTTAGAAATCCATAATCCGAATGGCGCAACGGATATTGCATGGACAACTGTTCCTGTTTTCCAAAAATGCTTTTATGCACATTTGAGTTTATGAAAAAGAAACCGGCTATATATTCTTCCGTAACGCCAATGACTACAAAGAATTTCCCATGCCCGATATTTTCAAACATGTTTGAATGCAATATAGTTCCACGTTTGATTTGGGATGCGATTGAATCTACTGGAAAATCCATAATCAAAAGGTATTTTCCACTTCAAGTTTGGAAGCGACATATTCAACATAATCTTCATTCTCACCATTCTCACGGAGTATGTCTTTTACGGACATTTCACGGTCTCTTAACGTATTGTTCCATGCCAAATCGTGCGACATCTCTGTAAGTTCGCCGAATGTCTTTCCTTTACATTTATTTATCGCATAATCAAGGCATTCCACATCTGTATCCGAGAGGTAATCCAAATCTGCGTCCTTGTCCGCCTCTATGACATACTTGTTGATGAAATGGAAATATCCCTTCAATTCCTCTGCACGGTTGGAAAAATAGCTGTCACCCCTTACGGCTTTGAATATGTCATCCGTTTTGGACGGGACTGGACCGTAAGACATGGCTATATAACTATCCCCGGTAATGCTCCGGCCATACCGGGAAAGATGAGCCTTATCCGCGAAATAGAGCGTCTTGAAAATCTTATGCATGTCTTTCCTCCCGCCTATCTTTTGGGCGATATACAAGACTGCCTCCATGGATTTTTCCCTGTCAAAAAGAGTATTTGCTATCATAAGCTTTTCTTATTGTCTCGCAAAGCTAATTAAAAACCTGTTCAGTCAAAAGTAAAACCGGAAGTTTTGAAGGGCAGGAATAGTTAATTAATGTTTCATCGATTTTTTAAACCTGATTTGTATGAATCCCCTCCGTTCCACCTCGCGGAGCAATTCCATGTCCCCGTCCCGTATTTCGACCTGAGTTTCCTTGTTGACGGTCATGCCCCAAGGGATGCCGAAACGCTTCCTGATGCGGGCGCGTATGGATTCGTCTTTCGTTACCCAGTAAATAGTCAGTTTCATGGTGGAGTGAGTTGTCTGAGGGCTTCTTTGTCGCCATCGGCGGCACGTCGGCGAAGTTCTTGCACTAATGATAAGCTTGTATGCCCTTTCGGCGGGACAAATCTCCTGCGCTCGATTTCTTCAGCAAGCTTGTTGCGGTTGATTAAATCAAGCTCCTTGTTGCGTTCAGGAACAAACTCCTTGAAGAAAGCGTTACCTATACGCCGGGAATCAAATGCGCCGTATGAGTTATCGTATCGGCCAGCCTTGTAGCGTGCGAAGAACAGCATGACTTCGGACAGCTTGAATCCGGATATTTGCGATGAAAACGACTGGCAGAATATGCCTATGCCGTCTACAATGCCCTTTTCACGACTACTGGAAGAACCGAACAGGGCAGACACCTGTGTGTCTACCCAATAGGCGGAAGTACCTCCCCCATAAAGCGCGTCAAGCTGCAACAGTGTGGGACAATCTGCCATATACGCCTTTTCTGGATTGCTTGCGGTATACCCCCATTGCATCGGGGAAAATGCACACACTATCTCAGAACGGCCTTTCCACTTGGTCAGCCAAGCCCGCTTCGAGGTCAAGCTTATGTTGTTGCAAACGTTCAAGAGCATAGGCGTTTGCTTCTTGCTTGCTTGTATAATTGCTCCGATTTGCTGTTCCATGATTGTTTCCTGTTAATCCAAATAAGCCAGACCAGTTGTTGGCCATTGACTGCTCAACCACATTACGGGCTGTATCAGGGTTGTTTCCGCTTAACGTGAGAAGTTTCTTATAGCATGCTTGCAAGGACTTTTTCGATTTGTAGCTTTCACGTTTTTCCTGCTTGTATTTTAGCCATGTCTCAAATATGTCCTTGAAATCATCCGACACAAAGCTTATGTCCGGCAGCTTTGTGCCCTCTTTGGCCTTTAATGCCGCCTCTCGCTTTAGTAGTTCCTGTTCCCGCGCATTCAATTCTGCCTCCCTTTCCGAAAGTGTATCTTCATCCGGATTTAAATCCTGCCCACCTTTAGGGGGGCTTATGGGGGGATTATTATCATTTACATTATCATATACATTATCAGTTATGTTTGTTACCTTTGTTGCATCTTGATAACATGTGTAATCTTTGTTATCACTTGTTACGTTTGCTGAATCTTGGCCGGAATATCTTGACCTCATACCTTTCTTTCCTGCCTCACTGCGTTTGGCAACGATTTCATCGTATTTGGCATTATTATAGTCTATTTCGTTTTTAATAAAGGAGAATGCCATCTTAGCCAACGGTTTCAGCTCCGAAATTGTCCCCGATGCTACATATTCTATGATTGCATCGTACACTTCAAGTCTGACCTCCGACGGATACCCCATCAACACCTCTTGCCATGCAATATTAAAGACAAAAGACTTTTTTGTTTTTTGTGCCATTGTTTTAGTTGATTTAAAATCTCACATTGGTTAATTGCCTGTTGCCGGAATATACTGCCCACTTTCCATTTCCGCCGTCCACGAGGCGCAAATCCTTGACTTCCCCGAAACGCCTGATGTTTCCGCAAAGGTCTACAAACCATGCACTTTCCTTATTCAGATGCGGACGGATGCACCGTCCTACGATTTGGTAGTACAAGGCAAGCGACATTGTAGGTCGTGCCATGACGACTGTATCAAGCTCGGGGTAATCAAATCCTGTCGTAAGTACCCCGACATTGGCAACAACAGGAATATCGCCTGCCTTGAACGCTTCGAGAATCCTCTCACGCTCTTTCTTGGGGGTGTCACCCGAAACGATGGCCGTTCCGGGAATGGACCATGTGAGCCGTTCGGCTTCTTTCAGGAAACGGGTGAATACCAATATACCTTTTCGCTTCACTCCGCTCTTAGGATTAAGCAGGCGTTGAACAATGCTCACCAAGAATCCGTAGAAGTCGATACGTTCGTATTCCTTGACAACTGACTTGTCAGTATAGTCAGCCCCTTTCGTATTCACTTTCAGGTTGAGTTCGTTCCATCCGATAGGATTCATGGCGTAGTAGTCCAGTTTCGCCAGATAGCCCATATCAAGCAAAGTAGAAATCTGTACCTGATAAATGACTTCCGAAAAGATACATGGACGTGTACGGGTGATGAACTTTAACATAGAGCCGAAATCACGGCTTGAACTCAATCTGTAAGGGGTGGCACTGAGACCTATAATTTTGCACCTCATTGATTGGAAAAACTCCTTATACATACCTTCCTTGGGATTGCATAAATGAGCTTCATCTACAAGTACATATTTGAAGTGATTGAATAGCTCTTTATGATTGATTGCCGACCCGATTGTGGCAAATGTAATTTTCGCTATCTGCTTTTGTCCGAGCGACGCGGAATAAACGGAACAATCAAATGGACATATCTTCTGCATTTTTTCGTAATTCTGTATCAGTATTTCACGAGAGGGACAAAATATGAGAACATTATCATTCACTCTGTTTGCTATATCCGCAATAATCCATGATTTTCCGCCACCCGTAGGGATGACTATTAGCCCGTTGTGCTTTATCCTCGGATTGAGTAGAAAGGCTACCGCCTTGTCGGAGGCAGCCTTCTGGTAATCTCTAAGTTGGATTTCCATAGTCTTTTGCATATTTCCATTTGTAACCGTAGGCTTGCGCCCTTTTCCCTTTTAAGACCTTGCATATCTGTGAGGAATCATAACCTAAAATTCTTTCTACATCTCTTATTGAATCAAATTTTCTCACAAATGAATCATCCGCATTGAGTTGGATTATTGAAAGAGAAAACGGATGATTCTTTCCTGTACCGCATCCAGGAATATTTCCCAAAGTATTAGAGCCTGTTTAAATTTTATTTAATAACATCCTAATGGATGCCAGTTTTACCATTTCCTCTGCCGAATCGAAAGTTAGCTCATAGTTTCGGCATAGCCTTCTATAATTGTCAAACCATGAAAAGGTTCTTTCCACAATCCATCTTTTACCTATTGGTCTAAAGCCTTTTAGCTTATCACCACTGACGACAACTTCAAGAATGTATCCAAAAGCATTTTTAATCTTCTCAGCTATTTCTCCACATATCCGGAATCTGCCAATATGACTTTGATGTTGCAAGAGAGTTCCCTCAGACACCTTGCCAACAGATAAGCCGCCTTGCTGTCATGCACACAGGCAATCGTCACCATGACTGCAAGCAGGAATCCATTTTTATCTACCACCACATGACGTTTAACGCCTTTTACTTTTTGTTCCCGTCAATGCCATTAAGAGAACGATTATCACCCCAACGTACACTTTGACTATCCATGATACCCAAACTTGCTTCTGCTTTTTGACCCATTTTCACACGTACTTTTTCTCGTAAGTTGTTCAATAATAAATCAAATTCACCCCAAGAAGACCATTTGCGATAATAGTAGTAAACCAACTCCCAAGGAGCGAAGTCTGAGGGAAGCATACGCCATTGGCAACCGGTTTTGACTACATAGAAAATGGCATTCCATATTTCACGCAAATCATATTTTCGTTTCCTTTCTTGCACGTTCAAGATTTTCTTGATAACTTGCCACTGTGTTTCTTCTAAATCCGTCGAATACATAATTATTTGAAGATTGGTAACTAAAAATAATCATTTTCGAGGAAAGAAGAAGCACTCTTTTTTATTTCAAACAGGAAAATTTAAACAGGCTCTTAATTGAATGATGAATGTTTTGCTTTTGACTACACCATTCAAGGTTACTATATATATTGTTTTGACGATTCCCGTCTTTATGATTCACGACAGCACCTTTAGTATATCCATCACAAAAACAAATAGCTACAAGTTTATGTACTTTCAAGCATTTCACTTTTCCGTATTTGGATAGATAAACGAGAAAATAGCCCCCTCTCAAATCTGGATTTTGCTTTAATATCCTTCCGCTTGTAGTTCTTGTATAATTGCCACATTTTGTAATGTGCGACAAAGAACGGATTCTACCCATATTAGAAACTTGATATAGTCCTTCATATCCGACTACATCTTTCCAAATTTCTTCCATAAGATAAAATGTTAAAGATTAGACAATAGAAAATCTAAACAATCCTTGTAAGGGTCGTTTGAACGATAAGTATTGCAGAACTCTGCAAATGCTTCTAAAAGTCCGTTGGATAGGATGAAATAGTAAGCCTCGTTTTTGGCGTTCTTTTCTATTTCAAATTTACGATACGACACAGTTTTCGCACTGTCGGGCGCAAAGTTGCGGTTACTATTATTCGCCTTAACTCTGGTTTCGTTGGTTCTTGGCATTGAACGAAATTTGAGTTATTAAAAATAAGAAAGGCTATCGCCTCCCGTTCCGCCAAGAACCGACGCTGTTAGAGATAACGAGCATCCAATGGGATTTGATAGCCTTATATCTTTGCGATATATACGCTTACAAACGAGCATAAAAATATGCACGTTAATCTCTTTCATAAGTCATGTTCTTGGCGTGAACATTGCAAAGATAGCTCAAATTTCCGAGATGTCAAACGAATGTTTTATTTTTCTGCTTCCATTTTCTTATTTAATGCTTGGTAGTATTTTATCAGTTCTTGAATTTCAAAGTCATTCCATATCTTTGTTTGGTTATGCTTCCATTCAAGAATTTGGAATCTCTTTTCGCCAATCCGATGTATCAATGCTTCCCTTAATTTATGTAGGTGTTCTGCGTTGAAACGGTTGTCGTAGCGACATTCTGCCATACAATTATCTTCGTCAAAACGTGTGGAATTGCTTCTTCTGCTGAAATAATGAGAACAATCGGCTTGTTCAAATGGAAGAACCCTGCCACAAGTGGGACACTTGAAATATTTGTAGCCAAATGGCTTACTGTCCCTCAGCCGGATATAACGGCTGAAAACCTTGTCGAGTTTGGCTACCAAATCCGGCTTCTTCTTTATTGTTACCCCCGCTTTATCAAACAGAGGTAAAGGCTTGTCTTTCTTCTTAGGTTTACGCTTTATGTAGTATGGCATAGCTGTTTCATTAAATTCATTGTTTCTTGTATAACGGCTTGCTTACCCCAGTTATATTCATTGTCTCCATAGTGGAAAGTGTCGAAACCGAATATCCACCAATCATCGCCTATCTCTGTATTGTCAGTGATAAACTCCGCATCTTCCAACAGGATATTCCTTTTACCTACACATTCCGGCCGGTATTCCCTTTGGGTCATAAAAGATTTCTCCCCGTTGGTTACAGGTTCGGAGAATGTGATGCCTCCATGTACGTCTACATCTTTAATAACCCAATATGATTTCCCGTGATACTTGTTAGTAGGAGGCACTGCCACATAGCCGTTGTATGCTCCGTGTCCTACAAGTGTAGACTCGAACCATCCGTTTAACCTTATAAATGCTACTGCTTTGTCTTTCATAATGCTTCTGTTATTGGTTTGCGGTACCGGCAGGACTTGAACCTGCAATCTACCCGTTAACAAACAGGCGCGTTACCTATTCCGCCACGGTACCGTTTGCCCGTCCTATCTTCACAGACCGGAAGGGCGTTGTTTTAACTAATACCTAATCCTTAACCAAATAAGTATAACTATAGCGGAGGCCGTGCCGGAATCGAACCGGCTTCTTTACCGTATGGCAATATCCTTCCATGTGGACGAACGGCCTCGGGGAATACTCGTACTATCCGGACTGGTGGTTTTCGAATTTATCTTCCAAAAACCTCCTTGAACTTTTTGTCCAATGCCATCAATATCCTCATTCTTATAGCAGGATCCTCACTTTGGTCTATGGAATAAATACGTGAAAGCAACATCTTACGGGAACCACAAAAACACCCACAAGTATAGAATGGATCGACATTGGGATAGCTGTGTTTATACCAGATGTGGTTTGTTCCTTTGATTGCCACGTATGTTTCGGATACGATAAATTCATCTTCTATTGATTTATATCCAGGCGTGTTCGGGTTTACTGCGGCATTTCTGCGGACATCACAATCGCTATCCTTGGCAAGCTCAACCAACGTGTCGACAGGTGTATTCGGGTTTCCTGCGGCATTTCTGCGGACATCACAATCGCTATCCTTGGCAAGCTCAACCAACGTGTCGACAGGTGTATTCGGGTTTCCTGCGGCATTTCTGCGGACATCACAATCGCTATCCTTGGCAAGCTCAACCAACGTGTCGACAGGTGTATTCGGGTTTCCTGCGGCATTTCTGCGGACATCACAATCGCTATCCTTGGCAAGCTCAACCAACGTGTCGACAGGTGTATTCGGGTTTCCTGCGGCATTTCTGCGGACATCACAATCGCTATCCTTGGCAAGCTCAACCAACGTGTCGACAGGTGTGTTCGGGTTTCCTGCGGCACTACTGCGGACAGCCCAATGGTTATCCTTGGCAAGCTCAACCAACGTGTCGACAGGTGTGTTCGGGTTTCCTGCGGCACTACTGCGGACATCACAATGGCTATCCTTGGCAAGCTCAACCAACGTACCGGAAGGTGTGTTCGGGTTTCCTGCGGCACTTCTGCGGACATCACAATCGCTATCCTTGGCAAGCTCAACCAACGTGTCGACAGGTGTGTTCGGGTTTCCTGCGGCACTACTGCGGACAGCCCAATGGTTATCCTTGGCAAGCTCAACCAACGTGTCGACAGGTGTGTTCGGGTTTCCTGCGGCACTTCTGCGGACAGCCCAATGGCTATCCTTGGCAAGCTCAACCAACGTACCGGAAGGCGTATTCGGGTTTCCTGCGGCACTTCTGCGGACATCACAATCGCTATCCTTGGCAAGCTCAACCAACGTGTCGACAGGTGTGTTCGGGTTTCCTGCGGCACTACTGCGGACAGCCCAATGGTTATCCTTGGCAAGCTCAACCAACGTGTCGACAGGTGTGTTCGGGTTTCCTGCGGCACTACTGCGGACATCACAATGGCTATCCTTGGCAAGCTCAACCAACGTGTCGACAGGTGTGTTCGGGTTTCCTGCGGCACTACTGCGGACATCACAATCGCTATTCAAAATATCATTCTTTTCCATATTTTTTAATTCGTTTTGTGTTTTCTATTTATTCCGGTATCCACCAATCCGGAATGAAATCATTCTCCATGGGATGCCTCCTTCTCCTTGTAGTGGAACACGTCCATGATGGCCGTCTTGCTGACAGACACAATCTCATAGTCGGCCATGGTGCATCCTATCACTTTGTCCAAACGCTTCACGGCATCCCACAAGCCGGAGGCTTGTACCATAATGGTTTGCATTTTACGCTTTTCAATACCACTCCTTTCATCCAACGTGACGAATGCGACCTTACATTTAAACCATTTGTCGGCAAGCTCTTTGTCGTCTTCAAAAAGCTCGCTGATTTTCCGCTTGGACACGGCCTTTACTTCATATTCACCGCTCATGAAAGGCTGTATCTCTTCGATAAACCGCTGTTCGGCTTCGGTGAAGCTGATGGCTTCCACCAAGTAAGGTTCACTCACATATTTCTGCATTCCGTTTTCAAGCGTCTTTTCATATCTTACGCTGCATTCAAACCATTCGTTCATTGCTTGCCTCCTTTCTCCCTTTCGGCTATCATCGCATCGGCGATTTTATAAGCCGCCTCGGCCACGTTTCCGGGATTGTGTATGAAAAAAGAGCGAACTTCGTATCTCAGCCCTGCCAATTTCCTGATGCGTTGGACGGGAGTGATACGTTGTTTTATGCTTTTATCCAGTATTATTTTCATCGCTTCAAGCGCGATGTGGTCTCGTGATATGTTACTTTCATTCATATTTAAATAAATTCTTTATTACGTTCTACTTCTAATTCCATTAATTGTATCAGCCTTTCTTCATCGGGGCTTGGGATATAGACACCGGCATTTGATGAACACCAGTTACGGAAACGGTCTACCGTAAGGGAAAATTCCGAACTGTCCAATTCGGAGGAACTTCGCAGGTATTTCACACGGCCAAGGTATTTGTCTTCCCTCTCCCTTATGAATGTATCGGGGTTACAAAGTATCTTGTAGTAGTTCCTCTTCACATACTCCATGGTTTCGCCGATTTGGCATCCGAAGTATGAAAGGCAGACGTGAAGGTATTTGTTGGCTTGAATGCTTCTTTGGGGTTTCTTTTCAGTCAAGTCAAATATCTTTTTGTCTTTGATGAGCTTTTCTAATTTTGCCCTCGCCTGCCGGGCATGAAGTTCATTGGAACCGTCGTACCTCATAGGCTATCAGAAAGGCAAGTCGTCAAGAGGTGATACGCTTGGGGCTGCGGCCACCTGTTCGGGAGTGGGGGCGTTCGGTTGCGACTGGTAGGTTTGAAGATCTCCAATGAAGTAATTCTCACCGTCCTTGCGTTCCTCTTTTTTGGGGGAACAAGAAACGAAGTGGGTATACGTCCTGTCGCCAAAGGTTGAAGGTTCTTTCCTTTCCCCCACAAAGATGTTCAGGAATATACGCTCCTTGCCATCCTTGCACATAATCTTTTTCATCTGTGAGCGTGGAATGTCGCTCAGGCAGATACTTCCATATAAGCTGCTCATTTTCTAATGTTTTTATGTTACTATTTCACTTTTAAAATCACACTTCCTGAAACTTTGGTTTTGATGAGATAAGCTTTGTAAAGGTCGGGATGGTCGGCGGCAAAACGTTTCTTGTCGAAATCTTCCCTTTCGCTGTCTTCCTTGCGTGTAAAAGATACCCTGTCACCGACCCACTTGCTTACACCGGCATTCTGCATCTCGAATTTTACGCCATCGGCCAGTTCCTTTTTCTTTTCCGACCAATATTTATATTGCCGGTCGATTTCGGCTATGGCATCTTCCATGGCGGCATATTTTTCCGGAAGGCTTGTGTCCGTGACGGAAGGTGCATAAGGGTTGGTGAATTGCTCACCGCCCACTTCGTGTTCCATCAATGACACCACCACGTCATCCGGAATGCGTTCAACTTCCACGAGTTCATGTCGTTCTCCGCGTAGCCAGATAGCATAAAGGTGGAGGACTTTCGCTCCGGGGTTTTGACGTTCAAAAAGGTAGGCGTAGATGGAAAGCTGCCACCTGACATATTCCTTGTCAAGTTTATAAGTAGTCTTTATATCAGCTAATGTAAATGTTGATTCGCCATCCCTGTAAACCTTGTCGATACAGCTCGCAAAGTGTACGTTGTCTGACACAAGGTATTCGCTTTCCTCATGCCGCAAGCCGTATGTATCTTTTAACTCCTTGTACCCCATTGCCTCGGGGCTTTCATGCTCAATATTCAAGCTATCCACCAGTTCACAAACCGAATGGATGAATGAACCGCGTTCGGCGGCGTTACGCATCGTTTCCTCATCCACACCGTCATACTTACTGGGAAAAAGTTGCCGGGAAATCATTCCGGTTATCCCATCAAGCATCCGGCCGTCCGGTGTTACGTAGGTGTGAGTGGCCGGATAAAACACGACCTTGGACTTTTTAAGCTTGTACATAAGGCACCTCCTTTTTCCTTGCACCCAGACGCTCCATGAAAGCCTTGTCGGCATGGAGCATGGTATATTTATTGTATATCTTAGAAAGTTCTGCCGTGTCTTTGGCGGCATCTATCTCTTGGAAAGCCGTGTCCCTGTTGTAGGAAAGCCCGTCGTCTTTACCATCAGTGTTGGTGTCGTCGCTGTCTTTAGTGTCGTCGATGCAAAACATTCCGTTCAGGGCGTACTTCCGGGCGTATGAAGAAGCCGCGCCCGTCACCTGTGAGCCGTCCATACCTTTCTTGCTTTCTTCTTCACGAGCATAAGCAGTAGTCGATACGATTTCACCGTTTTCATTCTTTAATGTAACGGTGGCCTTTACATATATGCGCGTGCCCACAAGAACCATGTCGTCGGCAATCGTAAGTTCGCACTTATGTTCATACAATAGGGGCTTCAATGCCTCCAGTATGTCCTCGCAACTCCGGTACTTATACTTCCCGAAGTTATTCCATTGCCCTTTGGGGGCTTTCAGGTTGTGTTGGATTTCTATTAGTTCTTTCATTTTACTTCCATTTCTGATTTGAGGAATTTCTTCAGGTCACGTCCATAATAAAACGAGCAACATCCGCACCTGTGATAATTATTTTATTGTCATCTATACAAAGGACTGTGATCCAATGCCCACTTCATATCCCATTCGCATTCTTCCTCACGTTCCATTACGGATTCTTCCAAATGTACCTCGTTCATTACTTTTTCAGTACTTATGGAATCCTTTATTGATTGGGACAAATTAGAAAGCTCCATATTGGATAAATTTCCCAAAATGCCTACATCCAATTCTCCGGATAGGCTGTCATAAAAAACCTCAACCGAATAATGACCGGATTCAAGCCGGACGACAGACCTTCTTGTGTCATAGTCGAACATTCTAATGAGTTCATCTTCTATGGACGATGCCAGGTTCTGTATTTCAGTCCTTTTCATTGATAATTTTCAATATAGAAATCCGCTATCATCTCGTCAGAAGGCTCATGCCCTTGCATACGAAGGCTGTCCACGATGTCTTCGTAAATATCTTCCGGCATGGTATATATTACCTGTGAAACCATGTCGGAATGGCCAGCACGCATGAAAGCATATACAATGCCCAAAGAACATAGTATGTAAAAAACCTTTTTCATGACGATCCATTTATATTATACGGTTACGCTCGAAAAAACGGTCTAAACTTTGTAACTCATACCATATCATCCGTCCCCTCTTGGCAAATTTCACTTCGGCATTGTTTTTCAATTCACGAAGGAATCTTTCACTACATCCAAGATAAGCCATTGCTTCCTGCATCGAGAGCCATTTCTTTTGAACCGGCTCGACTTTCATAATTCTTCTTTGTGCCATAATTTTAGCTTTTAAGTTTTAGTTCTCCTCAACCCAACAATAGGTATTTAGCGTCTCCGCATACCGGAATTTTACCGGAGGAGATTGGTTTGAAAGGCGCACTTCCAATGAAGTAAAAGAAAAATCGTCACACTTAAAACTTACTTTGATATTGGAAGTACGCCGGGATTATTCTATATTTGCAGCGTCACATTTAAAACTTATGATTACAAATAGAATTTCAACAAATTTATACGTTGCGGAAGACCCTCGTTTTGGCAACTACAACAAGGATATTGTCTACCGCCTATTACAACAAGTCCAAATTGATTTCTCAAATTGGATAGGAAATGATGTATTCCATACAAGTGATTGCATAATATCATACAAGGATGAATGCCCTACCATATATGATAATGGTCAAATTGGCCATAAGATATGCTTACATGTAAGTGGTGACGACTGGTGGCGTTGGGTTACCAATTCTCTCATGAGTACTGCCACCACCTGATTAACGGCACAATGTCCGGTGATATATCAGGGATGATATGGTTTGAGGAAGCTATTTGCGACCTTTCGGCGATCGCCCATTTAAAAAGGCTAATTGTTCTTTGCGATGTTCTTCGGATAGATAGCCTTCTTTCGTATAAAGATTATGTAATCCTCTGTCTTCATGCGAACCTTGGTTCTGCTCAAAAAAACTGTCGGGAATATCTAAGGTCAAATATGGCGACACTCGAACAACCCGTGTACCAACGGGAAATTTACTCAAATCTATCCGTGACAATTCTTCCGTTTTTTGAAGAGAACAATCATCTTTGGAAGATAATCCTCCATTTTGGGGACATGCGCAAGTGGGATTACCTTGAAGATTTGTTTGACCATCTTCTTCATACTTCTGACGATAGCTATTCCGTTTCATTACGAAAACTTTATAATCTGTTGTTATGAACTTAATTTGCTGTGTTCCACCGCGCCAATTCGATTGACGGCATCACGCCTTTTGCGGTGGATTATATGTATCATGAGTTTCGGCGGTAGCGTGCTCGCGCCCCAATGCGATATACTTGATGGGATAAGGTGAAATCCCGCTGTCCGCTTTCTCTTTCAGCCTTCCGCTTGGGTGGTTTCTCCGCGTTTCCGCTCGCCAACATTCCGGCATGACTGATGTTCACAATATGTCAAAGAACTATTGTCTTGCTGGTGGCCGGGGAATCGAACCCCGGCTTCATCCCATCACCAATATATCCCGTATCCGTAACCGTATGCGCGGTCTAAGGCCATGCGGTTGTCCATTACGGCCTCGTATTCTTCATCATCCCGCGTCTCTTCGAGGTACACTTCATTGTCTATCTTTTCGGTGCTTATCGAATCCTCTATCAGCTTTTGGACGTTTGGGTAAGACTTGCGGACATCATCACCGTATATCATGGCTTCCACCTTGCCCGTCAAAGCATCGTATGATACTTCAAGGTCGCACGTCTCACCGCTCATGCAAATGGAAGATGAGCGTTTGCGATGGTCGAACTCATTTACCAAAGCATCTTCTATCGTGGCCAAAAGGCTTTTCAATTCTACTTTTCCCATTTATTTACATAAATATTATACTTACCATTTCAGTTCAGCATGTTTTATTACGTCGAAAGCATTACAATACCATCTTCCATTTTGGCGGGTTTCAGGTATCTTTTTAGCTCTTATGGCTCCAATTTTGACTAATCTAAACAACCGTCCTCTTCCTCCCACAATGTCTGCTGCTTCACGTTGACCAAATGTTTTGTCATTTAGAACAACACTTAATATCGTTTCATTCAACATTTTATTTATTCTTTAAAAAGGTTTTTACTATTTGCATATCTTATAAATTCAGACTTCTCATGTATTTTAAGCTTGGTATACACAGACTTAATATGATTCTTTACTGTATGTGGAGACAAGTACAATGTATCAGCTATTTCATCGATTCTGAATCCATCATACACAAGTTTCATTACACGCATCTCAGCATCAGACAAGCGGCTATTAAAACGTGGACTACACACTTTCCCTTCATGAACACAACGTCCTCGAAGTGGACATTTCACATGTTCAAAGTTGAATATCCCCATTCCGTCAATATCTTTCCTTGTAGTATCTAATTCTCCAAAATTACATTTGGCGAATTGTTCAACAATCAAAAATTGGAAATAAGGAATATTTGATGCACTCCTTTGAAACCAAATGGATAAATCCTTATATGCTTCCGGATAAAACTCCCGAATTTGAGAAAGAATGTCATGTATCAACTCTGTGTTACGCTCCGTAACTTGCTCATTACGACCATCGGGAAACAAACACCAAAGTTCATTTTCCAATATATAAAATTCCAAATCCTTCATAGCTATTCATTTAATCCCAAAGATATTCCGGAGAAATACCTGTAATTTCTGATAATATCCGTACATGTTCTGGATTGGAGGGCTTTATACCATACTTCACCCAATTATTGGCAGTCGCAATAGTAACATTACATCTCTCGGCGATAGTATTGACAAAATCCTTTTGGGATACGTTGGTTCAGGAAGATTCTTATAGTAGCCCTTTAAGGTCATTTTTTGTCTTTTTCTGACATAAAGTGTTTGAGTTCTTGTTATTTTCCATTATATTTGTGATGTTTAATTAATTATTTAATGCAAAGACAAGAATATATACCTATAAAATCAAATATATAAGTATATTAATATCTTATATTAACTATATTTAATTATATGTTTAGATTAAAGGAGTTCAGAACGGATAATAAGCTAAAGCAATCTGATTTACGAAATATTCTTGGTTGTACACAGCCTACTATTTCTCAGATAGAAAATGGGAGGATGCCTATGCCGACTAATTTTATTCGTATATTAAACGAAAAATTCGGCAAGGATATAATCGAAAAATACATTGAACCAAATACGACAATGGCACTCTCTGATAATGGAAGCACGTCTATTGCAGGAAACGGGAATCATCATATAAATGCTAATGCGACTCTTGAAATGGCCATAAAAGAAATTTCCGAACAGCGAAAATTAGTTGCTAAAGCACAAGAACAAATAGATAGGTTAATAACGCTGTTGGAAAAAAAGTAACATGGATTTCAAAGACCAAATTCAACAAATTTCTGAGCGTATAAGCAAGCAGAAAGACATGATAACGACTGAGGAAGCGACAAAGAACGCTTTCATCATGCCGATGATAACCGCGTTGGGATATGACGTGTTCAATCCCTTTGAAGTGGTTCCGGAAATGGATTGCGACCTCACCAAACGTGGCGACAAAATTGATTATGCCATAATGAAGGATGAACAGCCAATACTTCTTATTGAATGCAAGCATTGTAGACAAAAACTTGATTTACATAATACCCAACTCGCAAAGTACTTTGCTGCTTCAAATACACGATTTGGTGTTTTGACTAATGGCGTAGAATATCGTTTCTATGCAGATTTGGAAAAGCAAAACATCATGGACGAAAAACCATTCCTTATAATTAATGTATTAGACTTGTCGGATAATGATATAGAGCAACTAAAGAAATTCCATAAGTCATATTACAATGAAACAGAAATATTAAGTACGGCAAATGAACTCAAATACACTACTGAAATAAAAAATATATTAAGCAGCGAGTTCTCGTCTCCATCACCTGAATTTGTCAAGTTCATAACAAGACAAGTATATGACGGAGCAATATGGCAAAGTGTGATAGAGCAATTTACACCGATTGTAAAGAAATCTATATCGTCAATCATAAATGACATAATATCAGACCGGCTTAATAATGCTATAAAGAATGAGGAAAAGCAGGTAGAACAAACAGGTATAAACGCAGAAACAACTTCCAATGAAAAAAGAAATAGAAAACAACGAACTTCCTGATGGAGTGGTATCTATAGACAAAGAAAAAGGTATCATAACCACACAGGAAGAAATGGACGCATACAATATTATCCGAAGCATATTACGTCAATATGTAGACTCAAAACGTATTCAATATAAAGATTATAAATCATATTTCTCCATAAATATTGATAATAGTATGTGGTGGTGGATATGCAGATTATCACTAAAACCATATAGCAAACGAGTAAATTTTCCATTAGACAACTACCGTTCAAATGAATGGATAGAAATAGAAAGCATTGATGACCTGTTTAAGTATGCCGATAAATTAAAGTCAGGTCTTGATATTGCAATTAATTCGGCAAATTATTGGTACGAAAAGAATAAAACTAAAAATCATGAATGATGAGCCTATAAAATGTCCAAAATGTGGTTCCACGCAAATACACGTGCATGAACGTGGTTTTAAAACAGGAAGAGCCATTGCAGGAGGTTTATTAACAGGGAATATCCTTATAGCAGCGGCAGCGGGAGCAACTGGTAAAAACAAGATAGAACTTGTGTGTTTGAAATGTGGCCATAAGTTTAATATAGGAGACGTTAAAAAAAACACAACTACTAACCTTGATTATAAACCAATAGAATTAAAATATAAAGAAAATGAGTTTAACACAGTGGTATGTTCAATTTGTGGTGGTAAAACTCTGTCTTCACATAAATATTGCTGTCAATGTGGAAAATTAATAGACAGAAATGATGAACGCATTCTATTAAATCCACCTCTTTCTGTTTTCACATGCAAGAAGTGTAACCAAATATCCACAAAGGGAGGAAACTACTGTTCTAAATGTGGAAATAAGTTAAATACATCAAAATCCTCTAATAATGGATGTGCCTCAATAATTGTTCTTGTCATTATCCTATCAACAATATTTTGCCTATGAAAATATCACAAGAAGGAATAGATGTGACCAAAAGATTCTTTGAAGCCATAGACATACTAAAGGCTCAAAAGAAAATAAGAGGTCTGCAAACATTTACAAATGCACATGGAATAAATCGTTGGAACATGAATACAGTAAAATGGAATCCTGACCGCAGTGTATTAAAGCCTGAATGGATAGTATACTTAATACGTGATTATAATATTTCTCCAAACTGGATTTTATTAGGTGTAGGAAACATGTTTATAACAAAAATATCCAAATGAATATCCAAATGAATATGCAAAACAATATATAATATACTAATAATCAAATAGATACACCTTTGTTTTTATAATCATTCGTAATGAAAGGGTCCGGGGTTCGAGTCCCCGTGTCGGCTCAAAGGAAAAAGGAAGGAAATAACTTATATTTTCTTCCTTTTTTGTTATCAGATCCTAGCTCTGTTACTATAAAACAAAAAGCAACCATCGTCTCAATTACATGAAAGATGGTTGCCTTTCCACTCGACAATCCGACTGTATTTCTTTAATCTTTCTATTCCTTAGCTCTACCCTCAAAGCTGTTGGTCTCCTAAAATATGGCAGTCTTCCTCAGAGAGCTGTTTCAGGCACTCGGACAGATTGCTCGGCCGGATAACGATATTCGCCCGGTCTCCCTGGGCAAAGGCATACATATATTCGATAAAAATCTGATGCTCGGCCAACTTCTCCAAAATCTTAGACAGCGCACCGGCCACGTTAGGGCAACTGATGCAAACCACATCGGTCAGAATCACTGCGAAATCTTTCGCACGCAATACTTCTACCGCCTTGTCTACGTCGGACACAATCAAACGAAGGATACCGAAATCCGTAGTCTCCGCCATACTGAAAGCGTGCATGTTGATACCTTGTTCGCCCAAAGCTTTGGTCACTTCGTTGATTCTCCCGCTTTTGTTTTCCAAGAAAACGGATAATTGTTTGATAGTCATACTCTTTCGTTTTTGAATTAAGCCAACACACGTTTATCTATCACTCGCGTACTTTTCCCTTCGCTCCTCGGCAGACTGTTGGGTTCCACCAATTTCACTTCCGCACTGATGGAAAGCACGCTTTTCAGACGTTCGGCCAAATGTTTCTTTAAAGCCAGCATACCGCCTAAATCGTCTGAGAAATTATCCGGACGCAGCTCCACCTGCACCTCCAACATATCCATGTTGTTTTTGCGGTCTACCACCAACATGTAACGGGGCGCAAATTCCGGCATCTCCAGAATCACGTTTTCCACCTGTGAGGGGAACACGTTGATGCCGCGTATGATCAGCATATCGTCGCTCCGTCCGAGGATACGCGTAAAGCGCACACTGGTACGTCCGCATTCGCACGTGCCGGGCATCAATGTTGTCAGGTCTTTCGTACGGTAGCGCAACAGCGGCATTCCGGTCTTCGTCAGCGTAGTCAGCACCAACTCCCCTTCTTGCCCGAGCGGCAGTACCTCGCCGGTTTCCGGATGGATGATTTCCGGATAGAAATGGTCTTCCGCGATATGCGAACCGTTCTTGCAGCCGCACTCGTAAGCTACGCCCGGCCCCATGATTTCACTCAATCCGTAGATGTTGTAGGCCTGAATGCCCAGACGTTCTTCTATCTCGCGGCGCATGTTCTCCGTCCACGGCTCCGCCCCGAACGCCCCGATGCGCAACTTCAAATCGTCGGCCGAAAGCCCTTGCTTATGCAACGCCTCAGCCAGATACAGGGCATAGGAAGGCGTACAGGCAATACCCGTCACTCCAAGGTCTCTCAACAGACGGATATGTTTCTCCGTATTCCCGGTAGAAGTAGGCAATACGGTAGCCCCCAGATGCTCCACGCCATAATGGGCACCCAGTCCGCCCGTAAACAACCCGTAGCCATATCCCACGGAAACGATGTCTCCACGCGTCACGCCATAGGCCGTCAACGCACGTGCTATCACTTCTTTCCAAATCTCCAGGTCACGATAAGTATAACCTACGATGGTGGGATTGCCCGTCGTGCCGGAAGAGGCATGGATACGGACTATCTCGGACATGGGCGTAGCCAACAGGCCCACCGGATAATTATCACGCAAATCCGCCTTGGTCGTAAAAGGCAATTTCACAATGTCGTCTATCGTACGGATATCATCCGGAAGCAAATCCATTTCCTGCATCTTAGCCCGGTAGAAAGGCGTGTTATGATATACCAAATCCACCAGCTTGTGCAGCCGTTTCCCCTGTAAGTCGCGCAATTCCTCACGACTCATACACTCTTTATTCTTGTTCCAAATCATGTTTTCCATTTTGTCTGTAACCGTCCGTGCGGCCTTATATCCATTCAGATTTATTCGCTCAACTTAAAGGATGATCCAACCGGAAAGCCTTCATCCGCTCCTCCATGAGCGGATAAAGTTCCTCACGCATACGGGAAGTACATGCCCTCACGCCGGGCTGCCCGCTGCCGGTTGTCTCCAACGAGATACTGCTCACTCCATAATATAACAACTCGCGCAACAATTCGCCCCCGCTCATCCGGCCATAGCCCACGGTAAAGAAAAAACCGTCTCCCACCGGCCGCGTCACATCGTAGTCATACACGATGTGGAATCCGTTGTCGGTGAATATCTTCTTCATCCGTTCAGCCCGTCGGGCATATTCACGCACGTCGGCTGCAAAATCCAATTCGCCGTCCGTAGCCGCCCGCAGCATTTCGGCATAGCCATACTGCGTGGAGGCCGTACAACCGGAAGTTATCATATACAGCACCGAAGCTACGAAAGTCTGCCCGAACACGCCGGAGTCGCCGTAACGTTCGGCCAACGCCGGATAATGCGTGTCGAACAATTTGTCGGACACACAAGCCACGGCCATCCGCTGCCCGGCATAGCTGAAGATTTTGGAGGAAGACAGCATAAGAATGTAATTGTCCGTATAGCGGGCCACCGTAGGCGGATAAGGCGCCTTCCAAGGTTGGCCCAAGTCCTGACGGAAGTCCATACAGAAATAAGCCATGTCTTCCAATACGATAACCCCGTAACGGGTGGACAATTCACCGATAATCGCCAATTCGCTGTCCTCCAGACAAATCCACGCCGGATTGTTCGGATTGGAGTAAACAATAGCCGCAATGTCGCCTTGTTTCAGATAACTCTCCAGCTTCTCCCTCAACGCCTCTCCCCGATAATGGTAGATGTCGAACTGTTCCCACTTCGCCCCGATGATGCGCAACTGGGATTTCTGGATGGGGAAACCCGGATCGATAAACAAGACCTTGTCTTTTCCCGGCACGCACTGTGTGGTAATGACGAACGCCCCGAACGAGGCAGCCACCGAACCGGTCGTAGGTATGCAAGCCCGTGGCGAGATGTCTATATCGACAAAAGCCTTCACGAAGCGCGAAGCCTCGCGCTTCAGTTCGGGAATCCCGTCGGCTGCGGGATACTGCGCCCCCACTCCACGGTCTAAAGCGGCCTTCTCCGCTTCTATGCCGACACGATTGGCAGGCAGCCCCGGCGAACCTTGATCCATTCGGATGAATGGAATCCCCGTCTGTTGTTCCAGCCGGGAAGCCACCAACAGCACCTCGCCGATGGTGGCATGGGCGAGGTCGGCAATCTGCAACTCTTTTACTACAGATGCCACCAACTCTTCACTAAACACCTGATGTCCCATATCCGCTTACTTTAAGTCCGAAGCCGCATGCCCCAAATCGAAAGCCCGGCGATTCATTTCCACTACGGCCTCCCCTTTTGTCCCGAACACACGGGCGATACTTTCACGCAACTCCTCCACAGACAGGATGTTCAGGTAACGGGCCGCAGCCCCCAACAGCATCACATTGGCGCACTTCGGCATGGAATGTTCCTTGGCCAATGCGTCCACATCCACCATGACGACATGGGGCAATGCCCTCAATTCGGCCATCAAAGCCTCGTCCTCGGGATAATTGGGAATGTTTTTGAATGGGGAAGAAGAGGTAATCACCCAACCGTCCTTATTTAAATAAGGTATATATCGCAAAGCCTCCATCGGCTCCAACGAGAGAATCATGTCGGCAGTTCCTACCGCAATCAAATCGGAAGCTATCTCCCCGTCAGACAAACGCAAGTTGGACTGCACGTCGCCTCCGCGCTGGCTCATGCCGTGCACCTCAGCCTGTTTCAAGGTCAACCCTGCCTGCGTGGCAGCCTCACCGATGATGGTGGCAATGGAAAGGATGCCTTGTCCTCCCACGCCCGAAAGAATTATATCTTGTTTCATGCTTTCTTTTCTGCTCTTTTCTGTTTCAACTTTCTGTTCAAGGTCTGTATGCACTCCCGGCGCGGGATGATGACCGACACCCCTTTGTACTCTATTTCTTCACGAAGAATACGCGTAATCTCTTCCATGTTCTTAGGCAACGGTACCACTACGCGCACATGTTCCGGCTCCACCCCAAGCCCCAGACAAATCGCCTCGAACTTGTTCGTACCGGCAGAGTCCTGCCCGCCGGTCATCGCCGTAGTCAGATTGTCCGATATGATGACAGTAATCTGCGCCTTGTCGTTTACGGCATCCAACAACCCCGTCATGCCCGAATGGGTGAACGTGGAATCGCCGATGACAGCGATGGCCGGAAACACACCGGCGTCGGCCGCCCCTTTGGCCATCGTAATGGAAGCCCCCATGTCGAGGCAAGTGTCTATGGCACGGAAAGGCGGCAAAGCCCCTAATGTATAACAGCCGATATCGGCAAACACGCGTGCATCGGGATATTCCTTTACCACTTCGTTCAAAGCCGTGTACACATCGCGGTGGCCGCATCCCTGGCACAAGGCAGGCGGGCGTCCCACCACATTTTTCGGTGCTTCGAAGTAACGCTCCGGCCGGTGTCCCATAGCCGCTGCCACGCTGTCCGGCGTCAGTTCCCCCGTACGCGGCAAGTCGTCCGTCAGACGACCTCGTACGGGATAGTCTGCGGAAAGCATCCCCCTCACGAGTTCTTCGGCAAAAGGCTGGCCGTCTTCCACCACCAGTATCTCACGACTGTCGGCAGCCAAGCGCCGCACCAAGTCTGCGGGCAACGGATATTGGGTGATTTTAAGAATGTTGAACTTCTCCGTAGCCTCGCGTACCTCCGTCACATAGTTATATCCTATACCGCAGGCCAATATGCCCACCGGTTTCTCTCCCGAAGCCTGTTCGTAACGCGTGTAAGGAGCTTCGGCCGCAGCCTGTTCCAGACGCGGTTGCTGTTCCACCAACGCGGCATATTTCCGGCGCGAATTGGCAGGAAGGAGCACCCAACTGGCCGGATCCTTCGCACAGGGCAACGCCCTCACCTCTTCGGCTTCTTCCTTCACCGTCACGGCGGCCCGGGAATGTGCCAAACGCATCACGATACGCATCAGCACCGGCAACTTCTCCCGTTCGGAAAGTTCGAAGCCGTATTGCATCATGTCGTACGCCTCTTGTTGAGTAGACGGTTCCAAGGTCGTTATCATGGAAAACTTACCGTAGAAACGGGAGTCCTGTTCATTCTGCGAAGAGTGCATGGAAGGGTCGTCCGCCACAACCACGATCATGCCGCCGTTCACGCCCGTAATGGCAGCGTTGACAAAAGCATCTGCCGCCACGTTCAGCCCTACGTGCTTCATGCAAGCTATCACACGCGCACCGGCGTAGGATGCCCCCAGAGCCGCCTCGACGGCAGTCTTTTCGTTCGTACACCACGTGCTGTGCAGACCTCGCGCACGCGCCAACGGATGCCGTTGGATGTATTCGGTGATTTCCGTGCTCGGCGTCCCCGGATAAGCATACACTCCGCGAATGCCTGCATGGATAGCCCCGAGGGCTATGGCCTCATCACCTAATAAGAGTTTCTTTTCCATATCTGTATATCTTCTGAGTTTAAATATTCAATGTAAAATCATCGGCATCATCCAATACCGGAAATTTGCGGCGGAAATCAGCCAGGCCGTCCATATCCACCTCCACCGTCACGGCATCTACCCGGCCTTGCTCACAGGCCGCTACCGTACGTCCGTAAGGGTCTATCATCAACGTGCCTCCGCAATACTCGCAAGACGGGTCCGTCCCCACACGGTTCACCCCCGCCACATAGCACTGGTTTTCGATGGCTCTTGCCCGTAGCAAGGCCAACCAGGCTTCCACACGCGGCGTAGGCCAACTGGCCACATAAAGCGCCACGTCGTAGTCCTTCCGGTTGCGCGCCCATACGGGAAAACGCAAATCGTAGCAAATCTGGAGCAGGATTCGTACACCCCGGAACTCCACGACCACACGTTCCCGCCCGGCTGTAAAACGATGGTGCTCTCCGCCGTACGTGAACAAATGCTTTTTGTCATACGAGCGGACCGCCCCGTCCGGACTTACGAAATAGAAACGATTATAATACTTGCCGCCTTCCTGTACGGCCACGCTACCGGCCACGGCACAGTCGTGCCCTGCGGCATAGCGGCGCATCCAGCGCAGCGTATCACTGTCCGCCGGTTCGGCCAGTCCTTCGGGTTGCGTACAGAACCCGGTGGAGAACATTTCGGGTAACACATATACATCCGACCCGGGACAAGCCTCCATCGCCTGCTCGGCATTCCTCACATTAGTTTCCGGATTCCCCCATGAAATATCTTGTTGCAAAAGTGTTATTTTCATACAATTTTGATATTAGATAGGCACAAAGGTAACGAAAATAAAAGAAAGAAGCATCTTTTTCCGATAAAGTATTCAAAAAAAGTAATAAACAAACGCAGCTCCGCCGCCTTTTCATGGAAAAAGGCGGCGGAGTAGCACGTTCTTTAGGGCTATATCTTTATTCAAAACGAAGACGGTAACTCTTCCCGGCCGATGTAGGAAATACCACTGCGCCATCGGCCTCCTGCGTAAAGGCCACCTTGCCGCCTTTCGACTTCTTCACCTCGACAAGCTTGGCATCCGGCAGGTACATCCGGCATTCCTGTCCGGCAGCCGAATACACCCGGCCTTCCACCATCTTCCCGTCTTTCCACGTCACGTCGAAAGTAAAGCCGCCTTTCGCCTTCAATCCTTTGAAATGCCCGTCATCCCACGCCGAAGGCAAAGCCGGCAACAGATGCACGCCCTTCACGGTGTTCTGCAACATCATCTCGGCGATACCGGCCGTGGCTCCGAAATTTCCGTCTATCTGGAACGAAGGATGGGCACAGAACAGGTTTTCATACACGCCGCCGGCATTGTCGTCCATGCTCACCACCGTCACGTCTGTAATATTTTGTGCTTGTTTCAGCAAACGGTAAGCCCGTTCTCCATCCCACAAACGTGCCCAGCAAGCCACTTTCCAAGCCCGGCTCCATCCCGTGGCACCGTCGCCCCGTGAATCCAAAGCCACTTTGGCCGCCTCGGCATAACGTTTGTCTTTCAGGTAAGAAATCTGGTCGCAGGGGTACAAGGCCATCAAATGAGACAAGTGCCGCTGATGGTCTCCTTGTTTATCCTCTTGTATAGTCCATTCCTTGATTTGCCCCCATGAACCGATATGCAAGCCGTTGTCCAAACGGGAAAATTTCTCTTTCAGCTCTGAGACGAAAGCATCGTCGACGGCCAACACATCGGCTGCCGCCAATGTTTCCTCGAACAAGGCGTACACCAACTGTTGGGCGTAAGCCACACCGTCTTCCCAAGGCCCGTGTTCGGGCGACCATTCGTTGGGAGCCACCAACCGCCCTTCTGCATTTTCCTTCAGGCGGTCGAACCAATACTGGCAAGTCACCTTCATGACGGGCCAGGCCGTGTCGCGCAAGTATTCCTTATCTAAAGTATAAGCATAATGTTGCCACAGGTGAGTGCAATACCAGGCATTGGCCGGACGGTTGATCAACCAGTCCGTATAACCGAAGATATTGTTCTGCGTGTGTACGGCCCATCCGCGGCAATTCTCTTTCCGTGCCACTTGTTGCCACGAGCCTCCGTCCTTCAAAGCTTCGGTAGACACGTAGGTGATGAACGGGGCATAGCATTCCGAAAGATTGGCCACTTCGGCAGGCCAATAATTCATCTGCACGTTGATATTGCTATGGTAGTCGCACTCCCATGCAGGATTGTTCACGTTGTTCCACAACCCCTGCAGGTTACTGGGCAACTGGCCTCCGCGCGAAGAGCCGAGCATGAGGTAACGCCCATATTGGAAATAGAGCATGTCGAGGTAAGCATTGTCTTTATGCTCACGCACGAGCACGTCCGTCGTGTAGTCCGGCTGCTCCGCATCCAAGTCCAACTCCACACGGGCAAAGAGAGGTTGGTAATCCGCCAGATGCGCTGCTTTCAACTTCTTGTAAGACTTCCGCGCTGCCTTGTCCATCCGAGCCGATACCCGTCGGTGTATCTCGTCCGCATCTCCACGCGTGTACGTCGGCGAAGCGAGGTCGAAATTGGTCGCACCGGTCAGCACGACCGTCACCGCATCCGCCCCTTTCACCTCCAACCGGTCGGATTTCGTCTCCACCATGCCGCCGTCGGCCTGCAAGAGAGCCTGTGCCTCGTAGGACAACAAATCCAACGTGCCTTTGATGGTCATCGTATGGCCGTCCACCCGGGTCATCCCTTGCCGTCCGTCCTGCATCCGCAGGGAGAAGTTCAGTTTGCCTTTATGTCCGGGCGTCGTCAGCCGCACCACAATCACGCTGTCCGGGTTGCTGGCAAAATATTCGCGCAGGTAGTCTACTCCGTCAATCGTATAAGACACACGCCCTATGGCATCGTCTAAAGAAAGTTCCCGACGGTAGTTGGTGCAAGTTTCCGGCGTATCGAACTCGAAAAACAAATCGCCCATGTTCTGGTATGCCCCACGCCGGGTCGTACTGCCGGCCCACAACGTCTTGTCGTTGAACTGCAACTGTTCCTTGGCCACACCCCCGAAGAACATAGCCCCGATTCCCCCGTTACCGACCGGCAAGGCCGATGTCATCCACACTTTAGCCGGCTCGTCATACCACAGTTTCATCGGCACGCGTTCCGCATCCGCCGCCACTGCGTACAAGCAAGCGGCCAGACCTAAAAAGCATTTTCCCACTCTCATTTTCGTGTTTCTTTTCTTTTGTTCTTATATCTAATGTAATGAAGTGCAAAATTAACGATTCCATACTTCACACAGTAGAACAAACCCGTCAAAAAATAGGAGAATATCGATAAAACGGCTTCCACTACCGCCTAAGCCATGCTTCATGCGAAAAAATATCCCATTGCAAATATTTTGCAATCTTTCCCAAAAACATACTTCCTTTCCCGGATATTTTGACTATTTTTGGAGCATTGCAACAAACCATACGTAACGAAACATGAAAGACCGGATAAAAATAATCGTAGGCGACATCACACAACTGCAAGTGGATGCCATAGTAAACGCTGCGAACTGTTCCCTGTTGGGAGGCGGGGGCGTGGACGGAGCCATACACCGCGCTGCGGGTAAAGAATTGTTGGAGGAATGCCGCACGCTAGGCGGATGCCGGACCGGTGAGAGCAAGATGACCGGAGCGTACAGACTGCCCTGCAAGAAAATCATCCATACCGTCGGCCCCGTATGGCACGGCGGAGGGCACCACGAGCCCGAGTTACTGGCATCCTGCTACGCCACCGCCTTGCAAATGGCCGAGACCCACCACCTGAAAAGCATCGCCTTCCCTTGCATCAGCACCGGCGTGTACGGTTATCCGCACGCTGCTGCCGCAAAAATAGCCTGGGATACCGTCAAAAGCCACATACGGGATGGGAAATATGAAGGTGATGTCGTCCTCTGTTGCTTCCGGGAAGAGGACGCGGAAATCTATCGCAAACTCATGCAAGGAGACGAAATATGAAAAGTTTTAAACCTCAACCGTGGCTGTTGCCACAACCCGTGCTGATTATCGGCACTTACGACGAACAAGGACGACCCAACGCCATGAACGCGGCCTGGGGCGGACAATGGGACATGAAAGAAATCATGATTTCAATGGGCAAGCATGCCACCACCGAAAACCTGAACCGCCAAGGGGATTTTACAGTGGCCTTTGCCACCCAAGCCACCATGACGGCGGCCGACTACGTGGGCATCGTCAGCGCAAAGAACAACCCGCAAAAGATGGAAAAGACGGGATGGACGGCCATACGGTCGGAAAACATCGACGCCCCGGTCTTCACCGACTTCCCGATGACGTTTGAATGCCGGATTAAAGAAAAAATACATGAATCGGACACCGGATATTACATCGTCGCGGAGGTCGTGAACATCCTCGCCGATGAAAGATACCTCGCCGACGACGGCAAACCGGACATGGAGAAGATGGGGCTGATTGTCTTCGACCCCGTCCACCATAACTATGCCGGTCTCGGCCAAGCCGTAGGAAAAGCCTTCTCCGACGGTAAGAAACTGAAATAGGATAAGTGTCAAATCGACAGCCCCACCCTTCCGTGAATGCTTTATTCGGACACGAAACGGGGCTTCGACGAAAACAAACGATTCTCGCCTGCCGGTGTTTTAGCATAATGACAGTCCGGCAGGCTTTTTCTATTCCACCACGTCACACGGAAGACCATAATACAAGGTTATTTCTTTCCTTCCTGTCAACAAAAACAAGCATCAGGTTTCTTTCTGCATGAAAATTTCGCAGGCAAAAACCACCAAACAGACGAAAAAGAAGGATACTTAAAGCACGTTCTGGCTCCGTCTGGCTCCGTAAAATCCGGCCACATGAGGAGAACTCAGGATTTTCATGCGGAAGAAAATTTTGCATACTGCTCCAAACGAAAAATTGCTTGGCTGAAAGCGATTCCGGTTTATGCGGTTTTTATGCATTAGGAATACCGAAAGCCGTATAAATATACACCGTTTTGTATATCCTCACGTCTAAACTCTTTCTTTTCACAGGCGCCATCCGCTTCGTTTTTTGACGTTTTATTATCCAAAAACCACTTGATCCTGTTTTTCTAAGGTAAACTCGTTTCATTTAAGAAAAACGAATCTCCCCGTACGGACGCCATTACACATCCGTACGGGGAGACCTTCATAAAAAAATTACCGCAACTCCAACGCCACAATACTCATCGGCGGCATCTTCACGGTCAACTTGCCGTTTTTCAGTTTTGCCCCCTTGAAGTCCGCAGGCTTCACCGCGTCGGGCTGCTCAAAGGTATTCTTGTCCGTGATGGCCTTACAGGTCAATATGCGTCCCGCAACGGATTTCATGCCCAAGCCGGACAAATCGACAGTGACTTCGTTGGAGTTCTCCAAATCCACGTTGGACAGCGAAATATGCACCGCACCGTCCTGCGCCTTGGAAGCCGTGGCACCGAGCATAGGCAGCGTGCGCTGCTCGCCGTCCTGTCCCATGCGTGCACGCACTTGCTTGTTCTCGCACTGCACCTCTATCGGCAAGTAAGTAGCGTCCTGATGCACGTTGTACATCTGGAATACATAATAGGAAGGCGTCAGCACCATCTTGTCGTCCTTTGTCAGAATCATGCTTTGTAACACATTGGCTATCTGCGCGATATTGGCCATCTTGATACGGTCGGTGTACTTGTGGAACACGTTCAGCGAAAGGGCTGCCACGAAAGCATCGCGCATGGTGTTCTGCTGATACAAGTGCCCACGGATGGTACCGGGTTCTTCATCCCACCATGTCCCCCACTCGTCCACCATCAGAGCCACGCGCTTTTTAGGGTCATACTTGTCCATGACGGCCGAATGTTCCTTGATGCAGTTCTCGATGTCGAGGCACTTACCCATCGTCCAATAATAATCTTCCGGAGTGAAGTCCGTAGCCGAACCTTTGCTACCCGACCATCCGGCCACGGTATAATAATGGAGCGAAAGGCCGTCCATCTGGTTACGCGCCTGCTTCATCATCGTTTCCGTCCAATGCAAATCGTATTCCCCCGACCCGCTGGCTATCTTGAACAAACGGTTGCCGTCGTAATTGCGGCAGTAAGTCTGATAGCGGCGATACAGGTCGGCATAATATTCCGGACGCATGTTACCACCGCATCCCCAACTTTCATTGCCCACACCGATGTACTTCACACGCCACGGCTTCTCGCGACCGTTCTGCTTACGTAACTTGGCCATCGGGCCGTCCTCGGCCGTCATGTATTCCACCCACTGCGCCGTCTCCTGCACCGTGCCGCTCCCCACATTCATGGACACATACGGCTCGCACTCCAACAACTCGCACAGGTTCAGAAACTCGTGTGTACCGAAACTGTTGTCCTCCACGGTTCCGCCCCAGTTGTTGTTCACCATGCGCGGACGGTTCTCTTTGGGACCGATACCGTCCATCCAATGATATTCATCGGCAAAACAACCTCCCGGCCAACGCAACACGGGTATCTTCAGGGCTTTCAAAGCCTGAAGCACATCGTTCCGGTAACCGTCCGTATTGGGAATGGCAGAATTCTCGCCCACCCACAGCCCACCGTAAATACACGTTCCGAGGTGTTCGGCAAACTGGCCGTAGATTTCTTTGGGAATGGATTGTTTGGCCTGGTCGGGAAACAATCGGACTTGTGACTCTTTCTGCGCCGCAAGCGGCAAAACGGCCATCAGGGCCGCACTCATCATTAGCTTTCTTACTTTCATGATATTAAAATGAGATTAAATCGTTGCAAATATACATATCTTTTTTGAAAATCCTTCCTTTTTTGGTTAACTTTGCACGATTAAGAAACAGAATTTCATCATCATGGAAAAGAAAGAAGCATTCAAGAAAATCGCGAATGAGCGAGAGCAGTCCGAGCTTGCCCGGGGACTGCCGGACGCGAGCGGTTTATCTAAATGGGGACTGCCGGCTGCCGGCGTCATCGTGGTCTTGCTGGGACTATGGACTTACCTGGCGTTCTTCCATGCCACATTCGGCATCGGAAACACTGTATACCTTTATATAGATGCAGACGATACACCGGATTCCGTACAGGTCAAAATCAAAAATACAGCCCGTCCGGGCATCTCTTCCGGTTTCCCCTTGCTATCCGCGCTCAGCGGCTACACCGTGAAAAGCGGATGCTACGCCGTGGAACCGAAAGATAACATGTTCAGCGTATTCCGCCGACTGAAACAGGGACGCCAGACACCCGTCCGGTTGACTATTCCCAACGTACGAACGATGGACCGTCTGGCCGGGACATTAGGAAAAAAACTCATGATGGACTCTGCCGTCGTGGCGCAACACTTTGCAGACTCCGCCTTCTGCCGTCAGTACGGCTATGACACCGCGACGATGGCTTGTCTGTTCATCCCCAACACGTATGAAGTATATTGGAATACAAGTCTGGAGGATTTCATGAAACGCATGCAGAAAGAAAACGCTACATTCTGGAACAAAGAAAGGCTCCGCTTGGCGGAAGCTGCCGGATTGACACCGAACGAAGTCGTCACCCTGGCCTCCATCGTGGACGAAGAAACAGCCAATAACGCCGAAAAGCCTATGGTGGCCGGCATGTACATCAACCGTCTGCGTACCGGTATGCCTCTGCAAAATTTAAGTTGATAAATATGAGTAAAAAGTTGTACATATCGCTGATTTTTAGTAACTTAGTGGTGATCAAAACATTAAGTTCAAACCATCGTATGTACAACCTTTATACAAAATTCGTCAAAATACTTGAGATATGCAAGCAATTCTCTGAAAATCTCATCAACGAATCTGGTAATGTTCCACGTCGTGGTCCTGTTCCCAAGTTTTCGGATTTGGAAGTGGTGGCGCTATCCCTGACGGCAGAGACCGAGAGCATTGATAGTGAGAAGTGGTTGTTCGACTATAAATTGCAAGAATACAAGGACAGCATTCCCAATCTCATATCAAGGAGACAGTTCAATGACCGCAGGAAGAAAACGGCAGGCCTGTGTGAGGAACTGCGCAAGAGGATTGCCATGGAAATGGATGGCGGAGAGGAACAATTCTTTGTTGACTCCAAGCCGATAGAGGTTTGTAGGGTTGCAAGAGGAAAACGTTGCAAGATGGGGCGTACCGGAAATTTCTCTCAAGCTCCCGACTTCGGATTCTGTGCTTCGCAGAACACGTATTATTTTGGTTACAAGTTACACGCTCTCTGTGGGTTAAGTGGAGTTATCCATTCCTATGATCTGTCAAAGGCAAGTGTAGCTGACCTCCATTATATGAAGGATGTAAAACATACTTATCACGACTGTAGCATCTATGGTGACAAAGGGTATATTGGAGCTGACGTACAGCTTGACTTGTTCGAAACCGCACACATAAGACTGGAGTGTCCGTATCGGCTCAACCAAAAGGATTGGAAACCAACATTCATTCCGTTTGCAAAGGCAAGAAAGAGGATTGAGACAATATTCTCTCAACTTACAGACCAGTTCCTGGTCATCAGGAACTACGCGAAAATAACGAATGGTTTGTTTGCCAGAATCATTGGCAAAATTAGTGCACTTACCATTCTGCAATACGTAAACTTCATTAACGACAAGCCCATTGGCAGAATTAAGTATGCACTAAATTAATTCCGCCAACACTTTACCGGTATGACTGGAAAAAACCGGCCAAACAGGTCTACGAGCCACGACCCGAAGAAAAATCCCGGGGTATCCGTGTCAAAGAAGTCATGCAGGCCGGTCCCTTTCATCTGATATTCCTGAACACCGGCAGGATGCTGGTTTGGGAAGAGAAAAGCGGACGCATCGTGGGCGAAGATTCCACCGTGGCCACTCCCGCCCCCTCCGAATATTTCCGTACGGCCTGGCTGCAAGCCGACAAGGAGCACCTGCTTATCTCCGTCAGCCATACGGAAGGATACTTGTACCTCTATAATATATATACGCGCGAGTGGAAAGAAATACTTAAGGGAAAAGCCATTAATGATATTAAAAAATGCAAAGACGGCTGTTTTTGGTTAGGTGGCAACCAAACGCTCATCAAACTTTCCCCACGTTTTGAACTGCTACAAGAAACCCACCGTCTGGAACTGACCGGAAACGAATCCGTAACGGACTTCATCATGTCAGTCCTCGTCGACGACCGGCAAGGGCTATGGTTAGGGTTGAGCAGTTCCGGAATCTTGCGGGCCGTCCCTCCCGGAAAATACATGGAATACTATATCAACGAGGAGGTGGCGCACGAGGAAGGACGGATGATTCGCAGCCTCTGTCCGTACGACGGCCGACACTTGCTGGTCGGCACGATGGAAGGCATCTACCTGTTCGACACGGCCCGCAAAAACTACCGAGCATTCCACTCCGGATTCAGTCACCTCTATTGTACAGACATCAAAAGAGACCCGCACGGTGCATTCTGGTGCAGCACCCGGCAAGGACTATACAAAATACAGGGCAATAGGGTCGAGCGGGCAGACCCGACGCTGCTGCCGGGTCTCCCGTCCGAAACGGTCCGTTTCAGCCTTCCCCTTTCCGATGGTAGCATCTTGGTTTGTATGGATTTGAAAGACCTGTATCTTTGTCGGCCGGAAAAAGGACAAGCCTTGCGCCTCAATGAAGATTTTCCGGAACTGAACCGCAGCCGTGCCATGAGCTTTGCCATAGAAATAAAACCCGGCCAACTCATCATCGGCGGACAAAACGGACTCTTCGGATATGAGATTGCCCGGAGGAAACTGCAACGTCTGGCTTGGATAGTCCCTTGGGAAAGATACAGCACGAAATACAACTGTGCATACGCCGAAGGAACATCCGTCTGGATAGGTACGCAGAACGGATTGATATGCCATGACTTCCGCACGAAGGAAACCCTGCGGCTCAGCACGGAAAACGGCTTGCCGAACAACTGCATACAAGGCATTACCGCCGATGCCGAGGGGAAGCTGTGGGTATCGACTTCAAACGGCATCGGGAGAATAAACCGGAACGCAGACGGCACCTTTTCCATCGCACGGTTAGACGGAAAAGACGGCGTGCAATACGGGGAAATGATGGAACAGTCCATCACCGCCATGCCGGACGAGCATGTATATGTGGGCGGACTGAACGGCATCACCGACATTGCCCCCCAAGCCACGGACTACGGGCACGAGAACCTGAGGCCGACACTCGTCGGCCTGCGCGTCATGAACCATCCCATCAACAACGAAGGCACGTTCCGCGACCGCCAACTACTTCCGGAAGGGCTGTCCTACACCCGCCACCTGTACCTGAAACACAACGAGAATTTCATCGAAATGAAATTTTCCGCCTTGGATTACGACACGCCCCAACACACGCACTACCGTTACCGGCTGGAAGGGGTGGACAAAACATGGAATCTCACTTCGGAACCGACAGGTATCTGCACGGCCAGCTACACCTCCCTCACGCCCGGAACGTACACGCTTCAGGTACAAGCCGCCATGGGAAGCACACCGTGGGGATCCGCCGCCGAATGGCAAATCACGGTAGAGCCACCTTTGTGGAAGACTTGGTGGGCTTACGCCATTTACCTCATCGCCGCGCTGGCACTCCTCTACTACATCATCGAACTATACATCGCCGACAAGCGTTCGCGCATGATGGCTGAACAGGAAAACCTGAAACGGCAGAAGGAGCAGCATCTCGACGAACTCAAATTCCGCTTCTTCACCAACATCAGCCACGAGTTGCGCACGCCGCTCGAACTCATCATCACCCCGCTCGAACTGCTCATCCGCAAAGCCGGAGACTCCGCCCTCAAAAGCGAACTGGAAAAGATACTCGGTAACGCCCGCGACTTGCTCCGGCTCGTCAACCAGTTGCTCGACTTCCGCCGTCTAGAACAGAATGGCGAACAACTGAAACTGTCGACCGTGCAAATCAAACCGTTCATCGAAGACAACGTGAACCATTTCGGCTCACTCGCCCACGAACAGCACATCGGATTGTCCTGCGAGTGTGCTTTCGGGCAGGAAGACCTGTTCCGTCTGGATGCCGAAAAGATGACACGCGTGCTGAACAACCTGCTTTCCAACGCCATGAAGTTCACCCCCGAAGGCGGTTTCATCACCGTACAGGCGGGATGGCAGGAAATCTTCCCCGGAGGCGAAGGTCCTAACGGCATCCACATCACCGTCAGCGACACCGGCATAGGCATCCCGGCCGAGGACCTGAAAAATATTTTCGTGCGTTTCTACCAAAGCGAAGGCACACAAAGCCATCCTGTGAATACCGGCAGCGGTATCGGACTGCACCTGGTCAAAGGTTATATGGACTTGCACAAAGGAGAAATCACGGTGGAAAGCACACCAGGAAAAGGCACGCGCTTCACGCTGCTGCTGCCTGCCCAACCGCCGCAAACCGCCGCCTCCGATTCCCAAGCCGCCATCGGAAGCACGCTTCCCGACACGGAGAAAGCAACCGAATCCCCCGTGCCCGAAGGAAACAAAGTCACCGTCTTAGTGGCCGAAGACAACGAGCAATTCCGCACGTTCATGAAAGACCTTCTCGGACAAGACTTCACCGTGCTCACCGCCGTCGACGGGCAGGAGGGACTGGCCATGGCACGGGAATACGGTCCCGACCTCATCATCAGCGACGTGATGATGCCGCACATGGACGGCTACGCCTTCTGCCGTGCGGTCAAGGACGACGTGCAGTGCTGCCACATCCCGTTCATCCTGCTCACGGCCAAAAACTCCTCCGAAAGCCGGAGCGGGGCATACGAAGCCGGTGCCGACTCGTTTATCGCCAAACCGTTCGACATCGACGTGTTGCACAGCCGCATCCGTCAGCTTTTGGAACAACGCGAGCGACGGTTGGCTTCGTTCCGGAAAGGCACGCACATCAACCCCAAGGAAATCACGATTACCAGTCTGGACGAGAAACTGATACAAAAGGCATTGGAATGCATCGAAAAGAACATGGACAACACCGAATACAACGTGGAAGCCCTCAGTACCGACATGGGATTAGAACGCTCCTCACTCTACAGGAAGATGCAGGCCATAGCGGGGCAGACACCCACGGAGTTCATGCGTTCCATCCGGTTGAAACGCGCCGCCCGATTGTTGGAAAGCGGCCAATATTCCGTACAGGAAATTTCATGGATGGTAGGTTTCAACACCCCGCGCTACTTCTCTTCCTACTTCAAAGAGATGTTCAGCATGACACCGTCCGCGTATGCCGCACGAAACCGGAAGCAGCCTTCTTCAAAGGCATGAAGATGGGCATGACGAATATCAGGGCCAGGATGGAAAACAGCAGGCCGCCCGACGTGCCAATGGCGAAAGAAAACCAGAAAGCTTCCTCCTGTCCGTCTATGAGGAACGGCACCAAGCCCAAAACGGTGGAAAGCGTGGTCAGGAACACCGGAATAATCTTGTGGTTGTAAGCCTTGACGTACAAATTCACACGAGGCAACGCCTGCGCCTTGCAGGCCGCCGTTTGGTTGTTGTACTCGTTGATGATGTAAATACCGGCATTCACCACCAGTCCGCTCAGCAGGACCAACGAGGCGAAACCGCCCGTCCCGAACTTCACTCCGGAAAAGTAGAACGTCAGGAACGTGCCGATGAAGGACACCGGAATCAAAGTGATGATGACGAAAGGCAACCGGAACGACTCGAAAAGTATGGAACACATGAAGTAGATAATCAACACAATGACTAATATCAGCCAATACTGCGTGCCTTCGTCCTGATACCAGTTCGGCGTGTTGTTCAGGCAACGGTACCCCACCGGGAAGCGGTCGTTGAACTCATCCGTCACTTCCTCTATGTATTTGGCCGTGTAGTTGTACGAACCCAACACGTTGAAAGCCACACGCAACACATATTCCTGGTTCTTTTTGGGAATGCAGTTCTTGGCCTCCCGCAGGTTCATGTCCATAAAAGGCGGAAGCCACACGTCTCCTTCGGACGTCTTGACATGGGTATGCTCCAAATCCCACACATTGAAACGGTCGGATTGCAACGAACGCAGGTAGATGTCGGTCCGGATAAACTCGTCCTCGTAACGCCCCACGTCCACTCCCGAAAGCAACTCGCGCAACGTGCCGTGCATGGCCGCCGCCGATTGTCCGTACAAGGCAAAGTTCTGCGGCGTATAGACCATGTACAGTTCATCTTCCTGCCGCTCATGCCCCGGCGTTTCGATAATGATGTCCATCACGCGGTGGTTCTGCTTCAAACGGGCACAAATGTCCTCCGCGTACCGGTACAAGGCATTATAATTGTACCCGGCAATCTCGATCCGGTTCGACCGGTATTGCAGGTTCAGCGAATTACTGAAACCCCGCTCGCTCACGCCGTAAGTGCTCCAATCCGCCCCGCCGATGGAAATGACCTTGCCGATGACCTTGCTCTCCAAGACGTAAGGGAAAGAAGTGTCGCGGTATTCATCCTTGAATTCCACGGTCAGGTTGGCCCCCCACCATTCCACGCGGCTCTCGAACCGCTTGATTTCCTTGAACCCGACCAAGAAGTTCTCCAGAATCTGCACCTTCTCGTTCAATTCGTGCACACTTCCGCCCAAAGGCATTTGAGCACGGATGTGGAGTTTCATCTCCTCTTCCTCTTTGGCATACGTATTCTCGTCCAACGACTGCGCAAAGAGACGCATGGTTCCTCCGAACACCTTGCTCAACGGTTCTTTCAGCTCGGTCTGGAAAAAACGGGTGCCAAATGTGGCATTGTACGCCCTTTCATACCACGGCGACGCTTCTTCCTCCTCGCTCTGGTAATACACCTTCTCCTTGTCCCACCGGTCTGGAAGGGCATGGAACGGTATCCCGAAAGCCAACACCAACAGGACATAGTATATCCACTTGCGTTTCTGCGTGAAAGCGATGTATTTGCGGTAAAAGCGCGTCCAGGCCATCACCCGCTTGGAACGCCACAAACGTTTTATCGGCATGCGGCTGCTGTAATGAAACTGTTTGACCAAAGCCGGCACGAAGAACAAGGCCACAACAAGCGCCACCGTCAGGTTAATGATGATAATCCAAGAGAAGTCGTACAGGTCGCGCTGGATATACTCCGGCATGAAGAACACCACCACCAACGACCCTATTGTGGTAAGCAAGGCGGCCAGTATGGCCAAAAACGCTTTCCGGTTGTGGTAGTAACTGTAATGGTCCACCATCACAATGGCCGCGTCGATAATCAGTCCCAACGACACCGTGATGCCGGCCAACGAAAAGGTATGCAGACGCATGTCGAACACATAGTAAGCCATGACGGCTATCAGGACGTTGGCGGCCAACGTGATGGCGATAATCGACAGATACTTCCAGTTACGGCGGACCAACCAGACGAACACCAACAGGATGGCCAACGACATCAACGTGCGCGTAATCAGCTTTTCCAGTTCCGACTGTTTCTCCTTGGCTGCGTCGTACGTCAAAGTCAGATACATGCCGTCGCGCAAACGGGGTTTCAATTCCTCTATTTTCGCACGCAACTGGCGCGACAACTCTATCTCGTTGGCATCGGCATCCACGACGATGTTCATGTAGATGGTGTTCAGCCCGTTTACGCGGTAGTAACTGCCCGGCAGCCGGTCCCGGTATTCGAAGGTGGCCAAGTCGTTCAGATAGATAATCTTCCCGTCCACGGTCTTCAGGGGCATCTCGCCTATCTGGCGGGCAAACCTCGAGGTCTTCAGGTAAAGGGTGACACGGCTTTGCTCCCCGTCTTCATCCCTGTACATCACATCGCCCACGATATCCGACTTCCCGATAAAACTTTTGATGCCGTCCTCCACGTCTGCTACCGTCAGGCCGTAGTTCGCCACGATGAGGGGGTCGTACGTAATCTCCATATATTTGGAGGTCCCGCCGGTCACGTCCACGCTCTTCACCTCTTCCCATGCCCGTACCACCGGTTCGACGTTTTTCTCCACATACTCTTTTATCTGTTCGCCTTTCAGGTTGGAATTCACCTGATAGGTCAACAGATGCTTCACAGGACTTTCTTTCTGCGGGGCACCGTCATTTACCACTTCCCCACCCGTCAGTTCTGGATAAGAAACCTCTTCGGGCAATTTCTTCCGCACCTGCTTCAAGAGCGACGAAATCTCGAACTTCACGGCGGACACGTCGGCTTCTTTCTTCAGCACGACCGTAACCCGCCCCGAACCGAAATAAGACTCCGACGAGACTTCGGCTACGCCTTTCACCGCCGAGACCAACCCTTCTATCTTCGACGTCACCTCCTGCTCCACCACCTTGGGCGAGGCGTTCCTCCATCCATAGCTTATCGTCAGCGTCTTGCCCTGGCGCGGCCTGGGGGACGAACCCACGTCTACCAACGGAATCAGGGCAGCCCCGATAATCATCAGTATAATCATCGTGAGCAACAGGCTGAACGACGATACGCGATCCAGTATGTGAGTTTTCTCTTGCATAAGCCTTATCCCCTTCTTCTATATATAAGGTAATACACCAACGGTATGAAGAACAGGCTGACCAACGTGCCGGCCACCATACCGACAATCAGGGTCAACGACAACGGGTATTGCAAGGCTGATCCCATATCGCCCCGGCTCAGGAAAGGAAGAATGGCCAGAATAGTCGTGAGCGAAGTCATGACAATGGGGCGCAAACGACTGTGCCCGCCGCGCCAGATGGCCGTAACGAGGGGCATCCCCTCCCGCCTCAACCGGTTCATCGTATCCACTTTCAGGATAGAGTCGTTGATAATGATACCGCTCATCACCACGATACCTATCATAGACATGATATTCAGCGACTCGCCCAACAGCCACAGGACAAGGAACACCCAGAACACATCGATTACGATTTCCGACAGGATGACCAACGGTTGTACGATGCTTTCGAACTGCGCGGCCAAGATGAAATACAGCAATGCCACAGCCACGCTCAACACCAGCACCAGTTCGCCTATCATCTCCCGGCTGGAATAATAATTGCCCGTAAACGATGCCGAATAGCGCGGGTCGGCCTTCACGAACCGTTCCGTGAAATCCACGATGCTCTCCACCGTACGGTCGTCCGCCGTAATCTTCACGGGATAATAATCCCCGCCGTTTCCGGAATACAGCCGTTTGAAGTCCTCGCCCTGCGTTTCCCGTATCAGGTAGCTCAAAGGTATGTCCACCCCGTCATCGTTGCGCACGGTGTACTGCAACAATTTACGGCTGTCCATACTGCGTTCGCCGATAATGACGGGTAACGAACGGGCACCCTCATTGATGGCATACACCTCATTCTGGCTCACCAACATCCTCAACCGGGCCTGTAAAGCGGCATACGACACATGGTACACCGCCATCTGCTCCGTGTCGGCCACGTATTGTATGTTGCGTTCGGAAACGACCGGCTGCACCGCCACCTCGAGAAAACGGTGCGACAAAGTGTCCAGAAAAGCCCGGGCTTCCTGCACGTCGGGACGTCCTCCGCCCTGACGCTGCAAACGTATCTCCAAGTCCGCATCGTCATTGGAGAATATCAAATCGAAAATATTGCCGGACGCGCCGAACTCCACCGTGCCGTGCGGATAGTGTTCCGCCATGTAGTTTCTTATCTTCTCCTGCGCCTGCCGCAAGGTTTCCCCGTCCTCCGCCTGAAAGTAGACCACAGCTTCGGACGTGGTAAGGTCTTCGGTATGGGACAGCACGAAATCCTGCACGCCGACCATCGCCGTAGAAGTCTGCACCAGTCCGTCCACCTGCTTCAACACATCCCCCACACGGACATCGTTCTCCTCCACCGAAATACCCGCGTTCCAGTCTATTTTCATCAGCGCATCGTTATGCTCCATATAAGGAAGACGTTCTTTCTCCAGCCCTTTATAGATAAGGAAGATGGCCGGGATAGCCAGACAAAAAGCCGTCACGCTCTTCACCGGATTCCGTAAAACCCATTTGATACCGCGTTCGTAGGGAGCATAAAAATTAAAATGGAACTTACGGTCGAGCACCTCTCCTTCCGGACATGTTTTTCTTTTCCGGTACAACACCATGAAATACACCGGAATGACCAACACCGCCACGAAAAGCGAGGCGAACAAGGCTATCGTGACGCCCATCGCCTGGTCGTAAAACAAGGCACCGGCGATGCCGCTCAGGAAAATCAACGGGACAAACACCGAACAGGTGGTCAACACCGAACTCAACATCGGGGTGAACACCTCGTTCGTTCCTTTCACGAGGGCATCCGCAAGCGGCATCCCCTGCCGCCACCGCTGCATCACGTTGTCGATGACGATGATGGAGTTGTCCACAATCATTCCCACACCGAGAATCAGTCCCGACAGGGAGATGATGTTCAGAGAGATGTCTAACAAATGAAAGCTGAGCAGCGTCACAATCAGCGTCAAGGGGATGGTGATGATAATCAACAGCGGCAACCGCCAGTCTTTCATGAAAAGGAAAAGCACCAGACAGGCCAACACCGCCCCCACGTACAGGTTCTGTTCCAGATTGTCTATGGAGTACGTCAGCAGTCGGGTCTGGTCGCGCGTCAGGTCGAAACTGATATCCGGATATTCCTTCCTCAGGTCTTCCACCAGCCCCTCGATGCTCTCCTGCAAATCTTCCATCTGCGCGTCGTTCTGTTTGATGACGGCCATCGTCACGGCATTCTTCCCGTCGTGGCGCACCAGTCCTGCCCGCGATGCCAGTTTTTCTTCCACACGGCACAAGTCTTTCAACTGCACCAGACGGCCTTCGTGGTTGATATACACATTCTCAATGTCCTCCCGATTCAGCAACTGCGAATCGAAATGGATGTTGTAACGGTACAACCCGTCTACGACGGAAAGCGCCCCGAGTGTGATATTGTTCGACTGGATGGCCTTGGACAAGGTTTCCATATCCAGCCCCATCGACAAAAGTTTCGCTTCATCCGGGATGCAAATGATTTCCGCTCCCGTCGTACCGGATATATCCACCATGGCCGTCTGCGGCAACTGTTCGATGCGCTTGCTCACGATGTTCCTTGCAAACTCGCCCAGTTGGGTAAACTTCATACCGGCCTTCGGCAAGCTGCCGTCTTTCCCGCCCCCCTCGTTTTTCAACGACAAGTCCAGATAAAAGGCCGGGATGTCCATGGCACTGGCCTTGACCACCTTGGGACGTTCCAACTCCTTCGGCATACGGTTCATCGCCCGGTCTATCTTCTCGTTCACCTCGATGAATATCAGGTCGATATTGCTTCCCGGCTCGAACTCCATGAAGATGGAACCCGCGTCCATCCTCGATTCGCTGTGGATGTCCTTCAGCCCGGCCACCTGCATCAACTGGCTGCGCAACGGAGCCACCACTTCGGCATCCACCTCGTGCACCGACGCTCCGGGATAAGACACCTGCACCGTAATCTGCGGGATGTCGATGTCCGGCATCAGCGACACCGGTATATACTTGAAAGAGATACACCCGATGGCGATCAATGCGATCAGGCACATCGTCACGGCAATGGGCCGGTGAATCAAATTGCGTACAATCATGGCAGTCTCCTTTCCTTAGTCCATCTTCTTTTCTCTCCTCGCGCGAGGGATGACCTCCGTCCCGTCGGCCAAGTTCAGGTTGCCCGACGTGATCACCACGTCGCCGTCCTCTATCTTCGTCTCCTTCCGCGCATTGCCAGTCACGGCATACTGGCTGATATTGGAATACACCACATCCACGTAAGTCCACACGGCGCGTCCCTCCTCCAACCGGAAGAGCACATGGAAACCGTCACGCATCACCACCGCGTCCTTGGGTACGACAAACATATCCGGCACCTCCTTCTCGATGACGACCTTCACGTTCATCCCCTCCATCAACACATTGCCCCGGTTCCTGATTCTTGCCCGGATTTTCACCTGCCCCTTCTCGTCGATGGACGGATTCACCTCCGTCACCTTCCCCGTGAACTCCTCGTTTTCGTCCACGAAAGGAGACACGACGACCTTCTGCCCGATGCTCACCGACTGCAATTCGGCCTCTAAGATACTGAACTCCACGTCGAACCAAGTGTCGTCTATCAACGTGCAGAACTTCTCCTTCGGCTGTTGGTAAAGTTTGCAGTCCATATCGGCCACACGCCCTGCGAAAGGAGCATAGAGGTTGCACCGCTCCAGATTGAGCCGGGCCGTCTGCAAGGCATACTCCGCCGACGTATAGCCCGAAGTCACTTTGGCCCTCTTGAGAATCGCTTCCGGCACGTCGGCCATCGTCTCGTCATATCCCTGTCCGATAAGTTTGTCCACCAGTTCCACTTCCGCCTTCTCCATCTCCTGTTCGGCCTTGGCCAGTTCCCGTCGGGCTTCACGGTCGTCCACCGAAGCCAGCAACGCCCCCTTCTTCACCAAAGAGCCGTTCTTCACATGAATGGCATGCAACAGTCCGGTAGCCGGCATGGCCAGTTCGCTTTTGGCCGCCGCCCTCAACTTGCCGTTGCACTTGATTTGCTTGTTGAACACCACCTTGTGCAACATCATCGTATCCACATAATTCTCGTTCAGTTTCTGCACCGCGCCCTCCATGGCCTGTTCCTTTTCTTCGTCTTGTCCGTCCGTGTCCTTGCAGCCGCACACGGCTCCCCAGACGGCCCACACCACGAGGCTTATTCCCGTAATCCGTTTCATATCTGTCTGTCGTTAATTTACCAAATCATTAAAGTTCACCCCGATGTTCTCCTTGCGGATAAAGTCGTACAGCGTCAGTTTCTGTATGCCGTAATAGTCCGTCCAGAACTGTTGCAGTTGGCTGATGTACTGGTGCTGTGCGCTTTCAAACTCCTCTTGTGCCGTGTTCAGTTCCGTCACCGTCACCGACCCGTTCTCGAACCGCTTCTTCATGATGTCGTAACGTTCGGCGGCTATGTCCTGCGCCCGGAGTGAAGTCTTGCACTGTTCGGCCTGGTTATTGAACTGCAACACCTTCGTCCGCACGTCGTGCGCAAATTCGATGTTAGCCTGTTCTATCTGGGTCTTGGTGATTTCCACGTCCGTCTTGGCCATGCGCACCTTTCCCCGGCCCATGCCCCAGTCGTAAATCGGAATGGTCATCGTAAGCCCCACCGTCTCATAGTCTTTCAGGCGGCGGTAGGCGGCAGGCAACTCATTCGCTGACTGGCTCAGTCCGAGCCTTCCGCGAAACTCCACCTGCAAGCCCCTGTTGGCCTTCGCCTCGGCCAACGCCCGCTGCGACTCCAACAGGTTCAACTGTTGTTCGATCGAATGCGACGACCCCGTCCATGCCTTGTCGAGCACCTGTTCGGCGTTCATCTCGATTTCCGGCATGTAATAAGGTGGCAACAGTTCTATGTCCCCGTAGTCCACAATGCGCAAATAAGAAAACAGGCTGAACAACTGGGTTCTCAGCGTGAGGTTCGTGCTGTTCACGCTCATCTTGGCGTTCAGCAACGAAAGTTCCATCTGCAACACCTCGCTTTTTGTGGTCGTCCCCAAGTCCAGCCTCTTCTTGGCAATCTCGAAAAGATGTTTCCGATCCTCGTAGTCCGCCACGCTTTGGCGGTAATTTTCCTGCGCCGAAAGCACCGTAAAGAACAGGTTCGTCACGTTGATGGTGATGTCCTGCATCGTTTCCAGATAAGCCCTCTGCGCATTCTCGTATTGTAGCGGCGCCGTCTTCTTCCGCCACTTCAGGGCATTGTAAGCCCTGATGGGCTGCGTATAATTCAGGATGAGAGGCACCGTGTTATACGTCTGCAAATCGTAGTTGAACTGGTCCAGCCGCGAGAGTGACGACTGCAACGACAGCGTACCGCCCAGAAACGGGATGTTCTGGTCCACGGACAAAGTCAGGTCGTTCGAGAGCGAGTTGTTGTCCACATAAGAGATACGCCCCGTGTCCGGGTCGCGGGCCTCCACGATAGAGCGGTCGAAGTTCATCACCCCGCCCGAAAGGTTCAACGAGGGCAGCAGTTCCGCCCGGTAAGAACGGTAGTTCCAGTACTGTCCCAAGAAACTGTAGCGAGCCACCTGCGCCGCATACGAATCCCGTTTGGCTATTTCTATGGCTTCCGTCAACGACAGTTTACGCACCTGTTGCGCCCCTACCGGCACGACAGCCACCCACAAGCACCACCAAGCACCACGCAAATATTTTCCTATTTCGCTTTTCATGGTATACCTATTATCTTTTTGTTAACTTCTTCGCTTCGTTTTTCATCTCCCGCACCGCCGGAGAATCCACCTTCGGCCTGAAAGCAATGATTTGCCGGGCCATCTCCTCCGCCTTGCGCATTTGTCCTTCCGCTTCATAAAGTTTCATCAACCGATAGAGCGGATACATGCGCCCCGGCAACATCCCGAAAGCCTTCCGGTAAGCCGATTCAGCCTCCGCCACAGCACCCAAATCCCGGTAGTTGTTCCCCATCAGTGTGTAAAACACGGGGTCACAACTTACCCTTGTGCCCTGACGCAGCATTGCATTGCTTTCGTTGTAACGCCCGGCCTCCCGCAACGCAGTACCAAAGGTAAACAAAAAATCCGGATAAGCTTTCAAATCCTCATACTTTTTGCGGTAATCCTCCAAAAATGCCACATCCTGAATGCCACACAAGCGGCGGAACTCCTCGTATGCCTCCACGCGCCGGGCCGTATCGTCCGACAGGTTCCACACGCACCAACCGCCCACGGCCACCACAGGCCACACGGCCGTCCTTTTCCACCACCGCACTTCCGCCGTTCCTGCCTCGAGCGATACCGCCAAGGCCACCCAAGCCACAGCCAACGACAGAAACGGCCACAAAGAGAAAGGATAGGAAAACAGGGAAGAGACCAACAAGACCAACCAGCCGTAGGCCGAGACCTCACCACGCCTGCACAACACCGCCAAGCTCCACAAGCCCAACACCAAGGCCGGAACGGCCCCTAACACGCCCTGTTCCATGCCCACGCCCAACACGCCGTTGAAGGCATATTCCGGACTACCGGCCACCACCGACAGCGGCGAACCGGGACGTGCGGCGAAGAAAGCCTCCTGTGCCGCACCGTAGGCCTGCGCATAGCCGCCAAGCCCGTGCCCGCAAAGCCATTCCCCGACCCAAGCCCGTCCGGCCACCATCGTCATCAGCAGGCGTCCATCTGCCGACCCTTGTTTCAGGAAGTAAGCCGCCACGCCTGCACACACCGCCACGCCCATCCCCCAAAACACCATCCGCCGATATGCCTTCCACAGCAGGCAGGTCGCAGCCACCGCCACAGCCACCCAAGCCGCACGGCTCCACGTGGCGACCAGTACGGGAAAGCAAAAAACCGCCACAGCCGCCACGCTCCAAGCCCCCACCCGGCTCCACCGGCCACGCCCGGCAAAGGCCTCTCCATGCCTGTACCACCAAGCTACGGAGACGGCCAGCACCACGGCCACGAATATGGCATACGGGCCGGGATTGAAAAACGTACCCGTCACGTCGAACAAATGATGCCGGGATGCCTCCCGACCCGCCAACTGCATGAAACCCGTCCAAAGCTCATAGCCGCCCGCCGCACACAGTCCGACCCACCAAAGCCGGGTAAAAGCCCTGCCGCAAAAAGGAATAACCAACCGCAAGGCTACGTAAGCCACTCCCAAGGCCATGGCCTTGCCATAGGCCTCCGCCGCCGGATAGGGCGACACAAACACATAGTTCAGCGAAACGCAGACCCACCAAAACAAGACCACGCCGTCCGCCCAATGCAGACGCGGCAACCGCTGTTCCAAGCATACGGCCGTCAAGGCCAAGACGGCCAAAGCCGCCACCACCCGATAGCCCCAAACGTCCGACACGGAAGGCATCGCCTCCGTCCGCCACACGACAGGGGCGCACAACGCCGCCACCGCTGCCGCCGCCACGCCATACCTTATTATATATGTATATTGTTCCTTATTCATTGTTCGTCAGGTTTAGTCCGCGGCGTTCCCTCCGTTCGCGCCCCGTCAAGGGATGGTGCGACTCCACCACACGATCCACCACGCCCACGATGTATTCCTCCGGAACGAAGCCCCAGTAACGGGAATCCTTCGAACCGTAGGCCATGTCGCCGCATACGAAATAATAATTCTTGCGGAAACGGTAGTACGGCAAAGGCCGACCGTCCGACAGGCACTGCCCGCGCTCACCGTCCCATGCCAACGCACGCCCCGTCTCCCACTCTATCGCCCGGCGGTAGATTTCCGCCTTGCGCCAGTCGTCCATCCGCAGGATGTCGCCCCGACGGGGCACGTACACCGGCGGGATGTCCTTGATGGTATAACCCAATACAGCCGTCTCCACCAAGATGTTGCGCATCGCGTACCAAGGTATCAGGCTGTCCGGCGTTTCCTCCAATCGCCGTTGCGCCTCCGGAAGCCCCAACACGCCCTCATAATGGCTATTCACCGGACGGCTGTGCACGAAAGATATCGTGTCGCCCGGCAAGGCCACCACGCGCTTCACGTACACGTAATTCATCTTGAAGCCGATGCGCCCCTTGTCATTCACGGGATAGTTGAACACCACGATGTCGTTGTGGCGCAGGCCGCGACGCCCCCGTGTGCGGATGCTCTCCATCCGCCCGTCCGTAAAGTCCAGCGACGTGTAGAGCCGCGCACCGAAAACCGTCTTGTCCACCCGTACCTTGTCGCCCGGAAGCAACGTGGGCGACATCGAGTCCGACGGGATGACGAACGTGTCGGCCACCAAGGCGCGCCAACCGTAGTGCACGGCCACGCCCAACACGACGGCCAACCAGACGAGGCACACGCCGCACGCCACCTTATACGCCACGCCCCATACCGCCTTCATCGTCCGCCCTCCGTTTCTTTACGGCGCACCCAGACCATCACCGCCAAGCCCGCCAATACGCAAACGCCGTAACGCCACGGCAGGCCTGCGTCCTCTTCCATCATCTCCCCCACCGTGACGTTCCGACCGAACCGTGCCGGACGGAACACCGACAAGTTTCGCTTGGCACGCACGATACCCCCGTCCACCACCACGAAACCAACCTCGGCACGCAGCAGCGATTTCAGCGTCACCTCGTCCGTATAGAAAACATCCATACCCGCCCCGCCGTTCAGGCCGGGAAGCGTCCACAGGCAGAGGGAGATGCGCCCCGCCCCGGCTTCGGCACGAAGGCCGGACAGCTTACGAAGGTCGTCCGCCGTAAGCGTGCGCCGCGACACCACCGCCACCAAGGGCTTTGACCCGGACACCTCCATCAACGAATCCGTCACCTCTTCATAACGTCCGTCGTACACTCCGAAGCCCGGCACGGCGGACAGAGCCGCCCCACGGCCGAAAGGCAGGAAATCCACCGGGGGAAGCCAGACCGCCGAGTAAAGGGGAACTGCCAAAGAGAAGACCGCACAGCAAGCAGTCGTACGCCATCCTTTCAGGCCGTGCCAAGTTTCCGCACGCACTACCCACAAATGCCAGACCGCCAAAGCCCACAGCAACACGTTTTTCAGCAGCGTAGCCCCGTGCCCCAACGTGAAAGCATCGCCGAAACAGCCGCAATCCTGCACCGACATCCCCACAGGCGAGAAAGCCAGCCAAGCCGTCAGCGCGGTAAAGGCAGACATCACTGCCACCGTACCCCAAGCCACCGCCTTGCGGAACACGCCCGAGAGCAGGAGCAGCCCCAAGCACAACTCCCCGGCACAGAGACACACCGACCATGCCAAGGGATGGTCGGCCACAAAGCCGCTCCAACCCCACACGCGGAAATACTCCGACAACTTCAATGACGTGCCGTAAGGGTCCACGCCTTTCAGCCAACCGGAGGCCACGAAGCACGCACCTAACAGTAACGAAGGAATATGACGGATTATGCGTTTCATATTATTCTCGTTTGCCTAACTTTTCTTCCACGATTTGCCAAAACATTTCTTTTATCTTCTCACTTCTTGATGGATTTCCCACCAACACGACACGGTTATCTTTGTCCAACAGGAAGGTATGGTATACGGCTTCTCTCGGAATATGGGGATTCTCTCGGATGAAGACACCTGCCGTATCCACATGCACAGGAAGCAACGGAGCCATCGTTCTCATGGTGAAATAGAACTCTTCCAAATCTTTTTGCAACGGCATGAAGATAAAACAGAGCGACACACTCTTTCCATAGGATTCCAAATCATGAATCAGATCGTCCCACAAGTACATTGTTTTTAACCCACAAGAAGAACATGCTGCCGTATCGGAGTAGACCACCAACTTAAAGTCCGTGTCATATCTCTCCTCACTGACTACCGTGTCTTTGCCATTCCACATGCAACGCATCTTGTCCAAGGATAGCGAAACCGGACGGGACTGCAACTGCACGATGCCATCCTTAAAGTCTTTCTTCCCCGTACACGATACGAAGCAAAGAGCGGTCAGCAACAATAAAACACCTGTATACCTCATATATTATTTCAATTTATGGAAGAATACCACATGATTACTTTCTTCCGTCAACCCTTTATCATGAAACAAAGAAAGGCCGTACATTTCTTCTATATTCAATATGTCCAATGCCGGACGAATCGAATAAAAAGCTCCATCATAAACACCATAAGGGGCAGATATATAAGGATATTTATCAGAAAAGTTCTCATAAATCTTCATTAATAGATTCTTTCCATCTGATTCGACCTTATACACATAAGTACCGATACCATGTTTTTCCTCGAACAATGTAAAAGTCAGATATATAGAACCATTATATTCTTCATAACTTCCTAAATACTGTACTACATTTTTATTGGATGTCTTATCATACAAATCTACCAAAGCCGCTCCTTGCTCGATTTGTTCCTTGGTATTGAACTCAAACAGACAATAAGGTTCAAATCCGGTTCTGCTTAACCTATATACGGTATAGTCAAAAGGACGAAGTACATAATACCCACCATTAAAAGTACCACTAAATGGGGTAAAGTTTTTGAAGGTTATCCCCTCATTATTCTCGAATGGGGAAAACATATTCATATCTTCCGACTTGGCATAATTGAACACCACAAAATCATACTGTTTCTCATTGGAATTTTCCGAAGAAAGAAACATCAACTTGTCATCCACTATCTCAAAATGTTGATACCAGTCATCTAAATCTATCTTATCTACAAAAGTAGCTTTCCAATCATAGACCAAAATACGCCTTTGGGCACGTGACAATATATACACCAATGAATCTTTAACACAAAAATCCTCCACAGACAAATATTCTCCGGCACCGCGTCCCAACTTATCTATCTTTGTAATGAACTTGCCATCATGCTGAAACAAAAGAATTCTTCCTTTATCTTGCACGGCTATCACGGAGGAATCAACTTTCATTCTTTCAACATTTCCTAATAAAGTATTTTCGTTTGTCTCCAACATGACATAATCATAACCGGAAAAGAAATGCTCTATACTATCTCTTTGCTGTACATCGACTGAAAAAGTCGGCACAGTACTTGAATGTTTGCTGCAAGCAAACAAAAAGAATAAAACGCAAATGAATCCTATTTTTACAAAACTAAAAAATCTCATAATATATCTTTTTTTTAAGGATCGGCATTGAAAAAAGTATCAATGCCAATCCATTTAACATTTGGACGATGATGTAGATTTATATCTTATCATATAAATCAATACATTCTTCCATGGTACAACAGGTATTCCCTCCTTTTGAACAAACGATCTCTCCGACAAATTCCACATAGCCATCAGCTCCCGGTTCAAGGATCTTACCATCACGCAATTTCACACACCCTGTTGAACCAACATATATACGACATGTACGGATACTAGTATAACAATCACACCCCATAAACTCTTGTATAGCCAACGCCTCCGCATTAGCCAACAAAAGTTCACTTTCACTCACTCCATTGTACGCATCATAAGTGCGATACCCAGCGTAGGCAGACAAGCCCAACACCACAGCACCCATCAAGGGCGCAAAAAATTTTCTTTTCATTGTTTTTTAATTTAAAAATTATACCCTTTGCAGGTTTCGCGGCTGCACTCTCTTTTTTGCCGACTACCTGCGTGGGATTTAATCACAAAATTTTCAAAAACAAGCATTTGCATAGTCAAACGACTTGTTTATCTCAACATTCCCCAAAAGAAAGCCTAATATTACCGCCACCACGCTGCAAATCATTGTCCTGAGGAACACGCCCGAAAGTAGAAAAAGCCACACAACTCCCTAGCACAGAGACACACCGGCCACGCCAAAGGATAATCAGTCACAAAGCCGCTCCACCCCCACAAGCGGAAATACTCCGATAATTTCAGCAATGCTCCGTAAAGGGCCACGCCTTTCAGCCAACCGGAGGCCACGAAGCACGCGCCTAATAGCAGGGAAGGAATATGACGGACTATGCGTTTCATATTATTCTCGTTTGCCTAACTTTTTTTCCACGATTTGCCAGAACATCTCCTCTATCTTCTCGTTATCCAAAGGATTGCCGACCAACAACACGTTGTTGTTTTCATCCAGAAGGAAAGTATGAAACATTTGATTATGCGGCAAATGGGGATTTGAGCGTTCAAATATACCAAGTGTATCCATGTAAACAGGGTAATTAAAATGTGATAAAGTCGATATTGCAAACTCAACATTCGCCCACTCTTTCATTTTAGGAAAAAAGATAAAATAATAACCAAGTTTATTTTCATAAGATTCTGTTTTCCTTATCAAATCAATCCATGTATATAACTTATCTACCGCACAAGAAGAACACGCCATAGAATCCGAATATGACACAAATTTCAGCGATTTATTTATCTGTGTATTCTCCCCCATGCTTCGATGACAGATATATTTCATTCGTTCCAATGGCAATGAAATCTTATTTTGTTTTAGAGCCTGTTTAAATTTTATTTAAAAACACCCTAATGGATGCCAGTTTTACCATTTCCTCTGCCGAATCGAAAGTTAGCTCATAGTTTCGGCATAGCCTTCTATAATTGTCAAACCATGAAAAGGTTCTTTCCACAATCCATCTTTTACCTATTGGTCTAAAGCCTTTTAGCTTATCACCACTGACGACAACTTCAAGAATGTATCCAAAAGCATTTTTAATCTTCTCAGCTATTTCTCCACGATATCCGGAATCTGCCAATATGACTTTGATGTTGCAAGAGAGTTCCCTCAGACACCTTGCCAACAGATAAGCCGCCTTGCTGTCATGCACACAGGCAATCGTCACCATGACTGCAAGCAGGGATCCATTTTTATGTACCACCACGTGACGTTTAACGCCTTTTACTTTTTGTTCACGTCAATGCCATTAAGTGAACGATTATCACCCCAACGTACACTTTGACTATAAATGATACCCAAACTTGCTTCTGCTTTTTGACCCATTTTCACACGTACTTTTTCTCGTAAGTTGTTCAATAATAAATCAAATTCACCCCAAGAAGACCATTTGCGATAATAGTAGTAAACCAACTCCCAAGGAGCGAAGTCTGAGGGAAGCATACGCCATTGGCAACCGGTTTTGACTACATAGAAAATGGCATTCCATATTTCACGCAAATCATATTTTCGTTTCCTTTCTTGCACGTTCAAGATTTTCTTGATAACTTGCCACTGTGTTTCTTCTAAATCCGTCGAATACATAATTATTTGAAGATTGGTAACTAAAAATAATCATTTTCGAGGAAAGAAGAAGCACTCTTTTTATTTCAAACAGGAAAATTTAAACAGGCTCTTAATATACCTATTTTTTCTTTCATAACCCTTGTATCATCATTACAGACATAAGCATAACCAAGTACCAATAAAAATAAAAAGAATATCATTAGCATGAACTTATTCATGGCTTCCTGACTTTATTTCCACATAAACCAAAGCCGGCAGGGGGATTCTACCGTCTAACATTTTTTTTACGGCATCATGGGTTTCGACAAATGTATCTTCCCACCAATCTTCACCTTTCCTGACCATTACATCAGCCACACTGTCTTCCGTTACCAAATAAACCAAATATTTGCCTTGAATGAAAAATAAGTTGGCTGGGAAAAAACCTTTAAACAACGACGTAAATAGGAACTCTTTTCCAGTTCGCTTGTTCTTTAAATAATGTACCCTGACACCAACAGAATAATCCACATTCACCCATTCATCGTTCTCTTCATACTTTGTCAAGTTATACACATAACCTTCGTAATTCTTTCGTATAGCAGCCTCCCCTTTATGCTTCAACTCAGCCACCACATTTTGAGATAAAAACTTACCTTTAAAGTCCACATGAATAGCACGACTAAGAGTATCGCCATTAAAAATGAACACAGTATCACTCAGATTTGGAATATAACATAAACCAACATCCGAATGCCAAAACGGCATATCCGTAGTAAACATTTGATGTTCCTCCAATGGCCGATAATTGCTCTTATTATGCCCTAACGAATCATATACAGCCAATTCATAGGTAGGTTCCATATTATCATCCAACATACGGAACGCAAAAGCATAATTCCCATTCTCGGTCAAGCCAAAAGCATATGGCCAAAAGTCTTCTAAAATATCTGTAGAATAGTATTTTCCAAATACATCATACTTTATGATTTTTCGTCCCTCGCTATCAAACAGATAAATGTTACCGCTTTGTGAATTAACTTCAAAATTTGTTGGTTGACGATACAGTTCATTCAAGGCACGTCCCACTTCTCCCACTTTATACAAATAGTTCCCTAATGAGTCGAACACTACAACATTCTTTGTAATTTCCTTGTCCATAACATAAATTTTACCATTTTGGAACACAATTTTATCATATTGAGGAAGTATCATGCCCTCAGAGCCTTTTAAAGAAAGAATTTTAGGAATAATATATTGATTCGTATCCAAACATTCAGTCTGTTTTGTATCTACGATTAACTTTTCTACCGTAAAATCATTATGAGATTCATTTCTTTGCCATTTTTTACATGAAAAAAATAAGAATCCAATCAATACAATAAATAAACTTACGTTTTTCATCATAGTTGCTTTTTTACTTATAAACCTGCCCTTATGCAAAATTGCATAAAGGCAGAAAAGACATTATTCACATGGAGTTTCATTGGACGTGTTACACGTATTGATAGTGACTTCGCGTTCACATTTCCACTTTGATCCATAATATGTATATGTAGCCCCTGCTGCTATAAGGACACCTTTGTAATAAAATGCAGCCCCTCCATTCACTTTCTGTAAAGTACACTCTACATTTCTAAGATTGGAAAACCACAAACTGTTACCTTCCCTCGGATCAGCCAATGCCTCCGCATTTGCTAACAACAAATCACTTTCACTCACTCCATGGTACGCATCATAAGTGCGATACCCAGCGTAGGCAGACAAGCCCAACACCACAGCACCCATCAAGGGCGCGAAGAACTTCTTCTTCATAACATTTAATTTTTAATAACTATACCCTTTACAGGTTTCGCGGCTTCACGCTCTTTTTACCGACCACCTGTGTGGGATTCACAGGCAAAGTAATTACAAAAATTCAGGATGACAATGTTAACGACCGTACTTTTTCGTTAACGATTTTGTTAGCACCGTTAACGAAACATTAACGCCTTATTTCCAACAGTTTAGAAAATACGATTGTCTCATTTTTCTCCTCGTTAACGTTGCGTTAACGCCTTGTTAATGGTTCGTTAATGCCTTGTTAACGGTGCGCTAACGGGAAGTCCAGTCCCACGGCAGGCTAATGGGCTAAAACAAGGCTGAAACATACCCACAAACGTACATACACCGGAAATTTGCAAAAACAGGCTTCATCTTTCAGGAAGCCATACAAACATTTGGAATGCAACAGTTTGCAGGCTGAAGGAGGGGCTACCCCATCTTTCAGGCATCCTTCAGCGGCAAGCATCCCCAACCAGCATCCACCTGACTCCCAAGGTGAATGCCGTGTGAACCCTACCAACCATGAGAGTTCACCTTAACATCCTGTAAACCAATAAGTATGAAGGATGCGAATGGATTTTTCCACATATCTCCCTGTATGGAGGGGAGAGGCATAGAAAGACAAGCAAAGAAACCAAAAGCAATTACCGCAAACCGGAAAATCAATCACAGCACAACGATTTTCCGATTTGCGGTAAAAATCAGAGACGGAAAAGGAAAACGAAGGGCTCTCCGACACCTTCACTTTCCCCCCTCTTTCAAGACCAACTTAAAATTGCCAAAAGCGTCCCTGACCACATCGAACGGGGTATCCCGAAGGGTCTTATGCACTATACATTTTATATTCCTAAGCCGGGAATGACAGCTTTCCGTCCCGTCTGAATATCCTTTTCCCAATAGTTCACCGAGTTCTTCCAATGACAAAGTATGGTCCTCCTTTTGCACCAACTTTTCCAAAAACAAAAGCACACGGGGGGACGCGTCGAAAGATTTATGACTATAAATCACACAGCCTCCGAATTTATCGATATGCAAAAGCTGCAAGGCGTCATCCATGGATTCCGCTTTCAAAGGACGGACTTTCGACTTCCTCAACGTCCACACCAAACCGATACCGGCTATACCAGACAGGCATACCAAGGCACCGACACTCACAGAAAGAAGCGTGGTATGAAGTTCGTCTATGCCATCGTCCACAAGTCCTACGTTACATAGCAAACGGTATTCGCCATATTTACTGCATATAAAAAATATGACAAGCAGGAAGAAAATACACGATACACCCCACGCCAAAGCAGGAAAAAAACGTTTTAAGTCATAACCTTTCATGTGTTCCATATAGTAATACATTATTAACATTCTTATTACCAATACTTCTGTACGCCATCCTTGTATTCAAACAACCGTTCGGCTTCGCCACGGCTAAGATCACGCAACAGCAAAAGAGCATGTTTCGGAATATTCCTGAACAAGAGCGAATCGGACTGTGCAACCTGCGTGCCTGCCGATTTCCATTCCCCGCCATGGCATACGAGCAATTCGTATAGGTCGTCCTTCCGGACAAAATTGTCCCGGTTCCGGGGCGTGTAGACAATCTTTCCTATCGCTTTCTTTTCTCCTAAATCCAGTCCGGCCCAACCGCCATAATCAAAAGGATGGTCGTAGGACGTGTCCGTATGCCCGTCGAACACATTGAAATAGGAATGGCTTCCGTGCGCCCCTTCCTGCGGCCCGAGAATATCGCCCTTCAAAGGTTCCGTATCAGCCCAAGACGAATAAAAACCTACTTCCGACACATTGCCGAAGCCCCCACGGGGTCCGAAATACCGCACATAACGGTAAGTTTTCGTGGAATCGACACGCACCGCCGTACACAAGCGGAGGGGCATATCCTTAATCCGGAACAACGTGTCGGGATGTTCAAAGCCGGGAGACCGGCTGCCTTCGAACACGCCGCCCACCATGCGCCCAAGGAAGAACTCGCCTATCATACCGAATTTGCTGAACAACACCACGTCTTCCGTCTCTTTCTCCGGCTCGTAAAACTCCATCTTCGCACTGTCCACATCCACACTGAACGGGTGTGACAAGGTGACCAACTTTTTACTACCGGCATCATACGAAGCCAGACAATATACCGTGCCGCCATGGCAGTCGTTGAAAACCGCCGCCTGCCCGTCGTAACGGCACCAACCCACCGGTTTCCAATCATAGCGGTTTGACATGCAGAGATAAACCAAACTGCCCTTCCCCATCTCACGGGTGAAATGCTCCTTACCTATGGTCAGTGTATGCGACTTGTCGGTGGCATACAAACGAGTCACATCCTCGAAACAGGGAAAACGGAACTCCGGATGTACAAAATACGCGTCCGTCTGCATGGAGTCTTTCATTTGCCGGTTCAGGCTGAAACGATGGCGAAACACCTTACCATACACATCGGCATATTTCTCCGCTTCCATCAGGCGGTGCCACCAATAGAACATGGAGAAGTACCAGGTTTTGCCGTCCTGGTCTTCTATGAAATTCCAATAATGGGGCGCGTTGTTGTTCCCACGCATGGGCAACTCCTCTATGCCGCAGGGAATGCCCAAGGCCCTGCAAATATACACCATCATGTCGCACAAATCCAAGCAGCTTCCTCCACGCCAATCCGCAATCTGCGGCCCAATCCTGATATTCGTCCCCATCTCGCCCGTGAAATAAAAGGGGGCACGCAACTGATATGAACCCCGAAAGTTAGACAAAAAACTTTCGGGGTTTTATTATGTCTACACAAAAAAGGAAACAAAAATCATTACATGACTTGCTGTCCTATATGCATATGTTGGACGATGGCATATCCTTTAGTCATATCCACAAGAACTATGGAATAAATGAAGAGCGACTTAAGGTTTTATGGTCACGCTATCAGAAAGAAGGCATATCAGGATTGCAAAAACGACCTAATATCAATGCCGATTATGCATTAAAGCGTAAAATTGTTCTTGATATTGAAGAAAATCACCTTACTTTGCACGAGGCCTCGCTAAAATATGGTGCCAGTCCTCAAAGAATTGGCGTATGGTTAAAGATAATGCGGACTGAGGGTATTGATGCACTAAGCAAATGTAAAAAGCGTGGCAGACCACCACATATGGGAAGACCGAAAAAGAATATCAAGCCAGAGAGTGAGTTGGAAAGACTCAGAAAAGAAAACGAGGAACTGCGACTGGAGGTAGCATTGCTAAAAAAAGTGAGAGCCTTAGTAAAGGAAAGGAATGCCCGACTACAAGGGAGTGGGCACGAGCCATCGAAGAACTAAGGCAGGAAGGATTTGCTCTTGAGAGTATTCTCAAAATGGTAAATATGGCTCGCTCAGTATTCTATTACCATCTGTCACGTTTGAAGGACAATGATGGTTATGATGATACCAGGAAACGGATTAAAGCAATATATGATGACAACAAAGGTCGCTATGGATACAGAAGGATTTGTTTGTCTTTACGTAACGAAGGCTGCAATATCAATCATAAGACTGTGCAGAAGTTGATGTCTCAGATGGGATTGAAAGCCAAGCGGAAAAAACGCCACTATCACTCCTATAAAGGTCAGACAGGAAAGGTCGCACCTAATGTCATTAACAGGAATTTCTCAGCAGAAAGACCAAACCAGAAATGGACAACGGACGTGTCACTGGTTTGTATAAAGGATGAAAAGCTGTATATATCTCCAATACTAGACATGTACAATGGAGAGATAGTAACATATACACTCTCCCGAAGTCCTAACCTGAGAATGGTTACAGATATGCTTAAAAAGGCATTTAAAAAGTATGAGGACCTTGATGGGCTGTTGTTGCACTCAGATCAGGGTTGGCATTATCAGCATACACAATATCAAAAGATGCTGAAGAATAATGGTATTATACAAAGTATGTCTCGTAAAGGTAACTGTCTGGACAACTCTATGATGGAGAACTTCTTCGGGCTGTTGAAGAATGAGCTATTGTATGTAAACCACTTCGAAAGCCTGGACAAATTTGAGTCTGAACTAAAGAAATATATTGTTTGGTATAATACAAAAAGAATAAAGCTTAGATTAAAGGTATGAGCCCGGCACAATACCGAGCTCAATACTATAGAGAGTTGAATAATCAAATTTAATTTAACGTCCAACTTTCTTCATGGTTATATTCCTCGCACCGGAAAACCCACAGACCTTGGCCGCAGAATCCAAAGCTTGCTGATAGGTGAATTTGCCCGTACCGAACAACTCGTACGCCTTATACACCGCCCCCATGTCTCCGGAGGCGACACCTTCATGGCAAGCCAAATTACTTATCAAGAACAACGCGGCCTGCTGTTTCAGGGAATCCCCTTCATAAAGTTCCAACACATGCCGCAAAGCCGGATTCTTTTTCAAAGCCAACGCATACATGTCTTCTTCCGATGAAACGGATGTGCAACTTACACCCAATGCGAATAGTCCTAAAAAACAGTATAAAGTTCTATTTTTCATGTTCATGAAATCAGGTTAATATTAAAGTTATGCGAAATTAATAAAACAGCATAACAAATCCAAATAAAAACGCGAAAAATATGTAATTCAAAACAAATCATGTTATGTCAGAATACACGTCATACTGCATACTGCGATTCTCGCAGCCCTTTCCCCCAAAAATATGGTATTGTTCCTTCTAATTTATGGAATGCACCACAATTTTCACGACATTTCATTTTGATTTCTTGCGATAATTCCTTTTCTTTGTATTTACATAAACTCTAAAATAAATATCTTATGGGCAAGCTCAAGGACAGATACATACGATTCGACTGGGCCATCAAGCGGTTGCTACGCGACAAGGCCAACTTCGCCGTGCTGGAAGGGTTGCTCACAGTGCTCTTCGAGGACAAGACGCAAATCGTGGAAATATTGGAAAGTGAGGGGAACCAGTTGGCCGAGACCGACAAGTTCAACCGCGTGGACATCAAGGCCAAGAACAGCAAAGGCGAAATCATACTCGTGGAGGTGCAGAACACGCGGGAGGTTTATTATCTGGAACGCATACTTTACGGCGTGGCTAAGACCATTACCGAACACATTTCATTAGGCGAGAGCTATGGAAACATCAAGAAAGTGTACTCCATCAGCATCGTCTATTTCGATTTGGGCAAGGGTAATGATTACCTCTACCACGGACAGAACCGTTTTATCGGCGTGCACACTTCCGATGAACTGCAAATCTCGACCAAACAGGAGAATGCCATCCTGCCCAAGTACCCAAGAGAGATTTTCCCGGAATATTACATCATACGCGTGAACGAGTTCGACAAGGTAGCAAAGACGCCACTGGAAGAATGGGTCAACTACCTAAAGACAGGGGAAATCGAACCCGACACTAAAGTCCCGGGCTTAAGCGAAGCACGGGAGAAACTGAAATATTACAGTATGGCTCCCGCCGAACGCTACGCCTACGACGAGCATCTCAATGCCATCATGATACAAAATGACGTGTTGAGCACAGCCAAACTGGAAGGATTGACGGAAGGACGGTCGAAAGGGCTAGCCGAAGGACGAGCAGAAGGATTAGCGGAAGGACGGGAAGAAGCACTCCTATCCACGGCACGGAACCTGAAAGCCATGGGGCTGTCCATGGAAGATATTTCTCATGCCACCGGGCTCTCCAAAGAAGACATCGTGAAATTGTAGGTATGCGGTCAGCGGTCTTTGAATTCCCAAAGTATCAAAAAATATTTCATGCCCTTTCACTTTGATTTCTTGCGATAATTCCTTTTCTTTGTATTTGCATAAACCCTAAAATAAATATCTTATGGGCAAGCTCAAGGACAGATACATACGATTCGACTGGGCCATCAAGCGGCTGCTACGCGACAAGGCCAACTTCGCCGTGCTGGAAGGGTTGCTCACAGTGCTCTTCGAGGACAAGACGCAAATCGTGGAAATATTGGAAAGCGAAGGGAACCAGTTGGCCGAGACCGACAAGTTCAACCGCGTGGACATCAAGGCCAAGAACAGCAAGGGAGAAATTATACTCGTGGAGGTGCAGAACACGCGGGAGGTTTACTATCTGGAACGCATACTTTACGGCGTGGCTAAGACCATTACCGAACACATTTCATTAGGCGAGAGCTATGGAAACATCCATCAGCATCCTTTACTGTATCTTGTTAACGGGCTTTCACCTGCGGATAGACGCTCGTTTCTTCTGCCACATTCACCCCCGCAAATTCGTCTACCTGCACCTGATAATCGGGATATGCCAAAAGTCAGGGCAGGATCGCCAATCAGAGAGAAGTTCAGTTTATTCCTATCGTTAGCCAAAGATTCATCGCACTTGAAAGCCGCATGATGTCTCCAAGGCGTAAACGTTTACCTTCGGGACGCGAAAAAATATGACGGAGGAAAGCCTGATTCAACGTGGAGTTTTTGCGAAGCATACACCACCCGCGATGTAGTGAGTAAAGCTATAGCACCACCTTTAGTATTCAGGAAAGCCTGCTCTCCGGCAGAAGTTTGTATATCATCAAAACGGGTAAAGTCACAGGTGGCAGTAATCCATAGAGGAAGGCGGGGGAGACGTCATTTTAGTGATGTCAGCCATCGTCAGCAGATTCTCTGCCGCCCATGCAGAAGTACTTCATGACCTGTATAGTTGACTACCAACATTCCCCTGTTAAATAACTGCAAGAGGCGTTTCGTAGCATCAGGATAAGTTTCTCCGGTAGCGGAAGATTCACGATGGAAAGCATCGGCATAGATCCGGTTGACAAGCAGGGAAGGATAGTTTTTCTCGGTGTAACTGGCCAATAATTCAGATTGAGAAGCATGCAGATTCTTATCTCCGTCATCAGCTAAATAGCAAACTGTATGTTTCACGGACCCGCCTGTTTATTTTCCATATAAGCAATTGTCTTATCTTACAGCAGCTTTTGCCTCAGCCGCTGTACGAACGGGGAAACGTCCGATGCCAATATCCAACATACCGGCTGTAAGATCATCCCCTTCTTCATCATCAAGAAAACCGAAGTAATCGTCAGTTACATAGGAGGGAAGTCTCTTCCAGACAAGCTTGATTGGTAAGACAGCAGAAAGTTTTCAGGCCGGTAACTCTTCCAGGAAGAAGTCAACATACGATTATCGTAACTGCAATCTCCGAAGAATAACAAGTATTTGGGACGTTCAGCTTCATTCGGGAAGCGATCATACAACATCTTCATCAGACGGCGATAAGCCGTTCCATCTGGTGTACCGGAGGAAAACTCATTGTAGATTTGCGGAGCGGTAAGGACAAGGACGGACAATCCGTCTTTCTCACGATGGGCTTGTGCCAGTCGTTCCGCCTGTGCCAGCAGGTCTTTCCGGTCGGGAGCAATGATAATCATATCCGTAGCTTCCAGAGAATGCAGATTCTGGTTCGCAACCCCACCTACGTTTTCCACTGTATCAAAGCCTCCCGCTTCGGGAGTGATGGCAACAAACTCACGCAACTCTCCTGCGGGAATAGTAAATGTATAGGTGCCATCGGCAAAAACTGCCTTCTATTCTACCAATGTTTGCAGGATTGGTGACATCCCCACACAACAGTAGAAGCTGTGGCACCGGAAAGAACGAACGTTGTCTCCTTATGAATGG
>VOFC01001668.1_pt1 | contig 170001 bp, 233 predicted proteins | sample 5384161 | NCBI WGS metagenome assembly VOFC01 (sample SAMN12384722, study PRJNA508395) | human gut metagenome | isolation source: healthy gut B | host: Homo sapiens | reverse complement strand
TAAGCCTGCCTTGTTCTGTACTAATACTTCCTTAACATACATTTTAAAATCCCTCTCTTGCCATATAATTTAACCCGTTTTGTAATCCGACTGCATTTTGCAATCTTTTAATAAATATTATAGTATTTTTTCAAAAAAAGGTCAATAAGTTAATTAATTTTTGGTTTAATACTCACTTACAACCAAAAATTTTGGTCTGTTGTTGTGCAACTTTACTAAAACTGAAATTAAATTATATTAAGTATTGCTAAATATTATTTTGCAGCACTAAATTATTGTTAATTCTTATTGCTGTTCTTTTATCTTTTCAAGCAAGTCCGGGCGCTTTGCACGGGTTACCTCAAGACTTTTTTCTTTCTGCCACTTTGCTATGTTTGCATGATGACCGCTCAAAAGCACTTCGGGCACTTCTTTGCCCCTCCATACCGACGGTTTTGTGTATTGAGGATACTCAAGCAAACCGTTATAATGGCTTTCTTCGGTAAAACATTCATTATTTGAAAGTACACCAGGCACCATTCTTGAAAGTGCGTCCGTGAATACCATTGCAGGAAGTTCGCCGCCTGTAAGCACATAGTCGCCGATTGAAATTTCCTCGTCTATAAATTCATCAAGCAAACGCTGGTCGACACCCTCGTAATGACCGCACAATATGCAGACATTCTCAATCTCGGCTATTTCCTTAAGTCTTTGCTGCGTAAGAGTTTTTCCCTGCGGCGACATATAGACAAAATGCGGTCTTTTGCCGATTTTATCGCATATATCCTCAAAGCAAAGCGCTATAGGCTCGGCTTTCATCAACATTCCCATTCCGCCGCCGTACGGGGTATCGTCAACTCGTCTGTGCTTGTCAAAAGCATAGTCACGCAGTTGATGACAATGTATTTCAAGCGCACCGCTTTTTTGTGCTCTGCCGTCCTGAACAAAGTGAACGCCCTCTGCAAGATTGATGTCGTCACGGTTGATATACACAACCTTGCCTCTGTATTTTTCGGCTGCCTCGATTGTGTCAACGCCCTTGATTTTTGCAAGAGCGATATTTTTTGTGCGGACGGGATTTCACCTCGATAAACTCTGTTCCGTTTTCGTCAAGCCACAGCTTTTTAAAAAGCACAGAGAAATTCAGGGGGAATCACACCACGGATCAATTCTGACCTCACCTTTTTATGCCGTGTGTACCCACGATTTTTCCCGAATCAAGAAACTGTTTTTTCATAATTACCTCAAATTTCACAAAATAAATTCAGTCGGATTTTACTTTAATTCAATGATTGTAACACCGTCTTCGCCCTCACCGAAAACACCGAGTCGCTGACTTTTGACGGATTTGTTTGTTTTAAGATACTTGTTTATTTCACGCTTAAGCACACCCGTGCCTTTGCCGTGAATAATCGTCATTTTGCTCACACCCGAAAGTACGGCATTGTCAATTGCCTTGTCAACAATATTAATTGCGTCGAAGGCGGTTTCACCACGGACATCAACCTCTGTTTCGGGACGGACATCCATTCTGCTCGGCACATTTCTTGTGCTTGAAAATCTGTCCTTTGCAGGCTTGTTGTTTGATTTGAGCAAACGAAGATTCTTGATATCAACCCTCGTTTTGATTATGCCCGCCTGAACAAGCACAACACCGTCTTTGTTCGGCGGTGCAAGTACAGTTGCGTTTTTGTCGATATCGTAAATGAGAACCGTGTCGCCTACTTTGAGCGGTCTCGGCAGCTTGTACTCCTCATCGGGAGTATTGCGAGCCTTGACAGGATCGGCATGAGCCTCCATCTTGTCAATATTTTTTCTTTAGCTGTGTTCTTGCCTGAACGCTCATATCCTTGGCTTTTCTCGCCTTTTCAAGTTCTTCGGCAACTGCGTCGGCCTGCGCTCTTGTGCGTGAAATAATACGCTGAGCCTCCTGTCTTGCCTTTTCAATCTCACGCTCCGCACGCTGCTTTGCCTTCTGCATTTCGTTTTCTGCTTTCTGCTTTTCGGTATTAGCCTTTGCAGTAAGTCTGTTTGCGTTTTCGAGCTGTTTTTCAAGGCTTTGACGGCGCTTTTCAAGCTTTTCAACAACATCTTCAAACTGTCTGTTCTCGTTTGAAACAAGTTCGCTTGCTCGGCTGATTATCTCATCATCTATTCCGAGTCTTTTTTGAAATTGCAAACGCGTTGCTCTTGCCGGGAACACCGATGAGAAGTCGGTAAGTCGGCTTGAGAGTTGCAACATCAAATTCGCAACTGCCGTTTTCAACTCCGGGAGTACGCAGAGCAAATTCCTTTAACTCCGCATAGTGGGTTGTTGAAGCAATTTTTGCGTGTTTGTCACGCAGTCTTTCAAGAATTGCAATTGCAAGAGCCGCACCCTCGACAGGGTCTGTTCCTGCGCCGAGTTCGTCAATAAGGCAGAGCGAGCCTGCGTTTGCAAGCTTTATAATCTGAACGATATTTGTCATATGTCCCGAAAAAGGTTGACAACGACTGTTCAATGCTCTGTTCGTCACCGATATCCACAAGCACTCTTCTGAACACGGAAAGCTCGCTGTTGTCGGCACACGGAACGAGAAGTCCGCACATTGCCATAAGCGTGAGCAGACCGATTGTCTTTAAAGTTACGGTTTTACCGCCCGTGTTAGGACCTGTGATTACAAGCGTGTCAAACTCTTTTCCGAGCATAACATCAACGGGAACAACCTTGTTTTTGTCGATGAGGGGATGACGAGCCTGTTTAAGCTCAATCATTCCCCTGTCGTTCATAATCGGCTTTGACGCTTTCATTGAATACGCAAGGTCAGCCTTTGCAAAAATCAAATTAAGCTGTGCAAGGTTCTTGTAGCTGTGGATAATGCTGTCGGCAAACTCGCCTGCATTTGCGGAAAGCTCAAAGAGAATTCTTTCAATCTCCTGCTCTTCCTTTGACTGCAAAAGCTTGATGTCATTGTTTGCCTGAACAACGCCCATAGGCTCAATAAACACGGTTGCACCGCTTGACGAGGTGTCGTGTACAAGACCCGGAACATTGCCTCTGCATTCACTTCTTACGGGAACAACATATCTGCCGTCACGCTGTGTGACGATAGTATCCTGAAGATACTTTTATGTATGTTGAGCTGTGAATAATTTTATCGAGTACCTCACGAGCCTTTGAGGAGGCTGTGCGGATTTTTCTTCTTATATCCGACAAAACAGGGCTTGCCTTATCGGAAATTTCCTCCTCGCTTATAATAGCCGAGGTGATTTTGTCCTCAAGAAACTTGTTGGAAACAAGTCCGCTGAAATAACCGTCAAGAGAGCTTGCTCCTCCGCCTGAGCGTGAGTGCCACTCCTTGACCGTGCGGATTGTTCTGAGAGTTGACGCAACCGACAGAAGTTCGCCTGTGGTAAGGCAACCGCCTGCCTGTGCTCTGCGTAAATGTCCCGAACAATTTCCGGCACCGCCGAATGACGGAGCACCGAATCTTCCGCTTAACGCAACTGCGTCATCGGTTTGCTGTAAAAGCTGTTCAACCTTTTTCAGTTCAAACACGGGTTCGAGATTCAATGCCATTTCACGAGCGTCCTCAATCGAAGTCATTCCCGCAAGCCTTTCGAGGATTTTATCAAGTTCAAGTGTTTTGTAATGTCTGTTCATAATTCTACCAAATTCAATAATTGCAATTTTGTGTCCGTAGGGGCGGATATTATCCGCCCGCGGGCGCCCAATGAGCGCCCCCTACAGTTTTCAGTCATTCTGTTTCAAATAAATAAGTCATTTTCACACAAAACTGCATTGTCTGATTAACTGCTTATTGTTTTGTAAAAAACAAGCGTTTTAAAGTCTTTTTCAAATCTGTATTTAAGATAACTTTCGCTCGCCGCATTCAGCACAACAAGGTCATCCTTCGGCAATGCAAACGAAAACAGCTTGTCATCATCGGCATAAACCGTGTGCCTAAGCGCCGTGAGCGTTCCCTCATTGAGAGCGATTGCAGGTTCCGACACATCCGTTCTGCAATCGGCACATTCAAGAGCGCCTATGCGTGGCAGAAAGTACATAAGCGGAGTAATGTATTCTCCGCATTCTCTGCACATTCTCAGGTCGGGCATATAGCCCGCCATACTTGCAAGCCTCATTTCAAGACACGGCTTGATAAGGTCTGCACTGCGTTTGTTCTCTGACAAAAGGTAGAGCGAATTAAGCACAAGGCTCAGAAATGAGTCTGCCTTTTGCTCACGGGGGACAAATTGTCAAAGCGAGTTCGCAAAAATACTGTGCAAGGCACATTTTTGTAACATCACTGCGGAGCTTTGAGAAAATGCGAATCGGCTGTGCCTCGCCGATTATGTAACTTTCCCCGACCTTTATAAATTGTAAGTCGGGAATATGAGAGGAGAGATGCCGCCGCACATTTGCCGTTTTTGATGTTTTTGCACCCTTTACAAATGCACGGATTACACCGTTTGACTTTGTGAGAGCAAAAACGAGCTTGTCCTGCTCACCGATATTCTGTTCCTTTATAATCAGTCCCTCTGTTCGGAATTTCATCGGTTTCCTCCCTGTTCACGGTGATTGCACCCGTGTCTTTGGCATCCTGAATACTTTTTTGTAGCGAATGTAATCAAGAACGCTTCCCGTGGTAAAGAATATTTGCCACGCACTCCAGTTATCCATAAAAACACCTCCGCAGTTAGTGTTTCACGGATGCCGTTTATTATATTATGAAAAATCTGACATTGTGTCAAATCGTGTACCCGAATCGCTTTTAATCGGATTATCAGTCAAAATTCTTTTCGTCATAGCCGAAATTCTGAAGAATCTGGGCACGGTTTCGCCAATCCTCTTTTACCTTTACCCATGTCTGTAGGAATACCTTTGCAATCGAAAAATCTTTCGATATCCTGACGGGCAAATGTGCTGATTTTCTTGAGCATTGAGCCGTTTTTGCCGATAATAATACGCTTGTGGGTTTCTTTTTCACAGAAAATAGTAGCGTCAATATCAAGCATACCGTTATCCCTTGTTTTCATTTTTTCGATTACAACAGCCGTGCCGTGCGGAATTTCCCTGTCGCAAAGACGGAGTATTTTTTCACGGATAATTTCGGCAACAATAACTCTTTCGGGCTGGTCTGTAAGAGTATCGTCATCAAAGAAATGACCGCCCTCGCCTGCCTGCTTTTTAAGCTCATCAAGAAGTTCGTTCATACCGTTGCCGTCCTGTGCGCTCACGGGAACAACTGCGTCAAAATCGTAGAGCAGACTGTAACGGGCAATCTGTTTCATAAGTTCTTCTTTTTCTTTGAGAGTGTCAATCTTGTTGATTGCAAGGATTGCCGGCATTTCCATTGACTTGAACTTTTCAATAAGGTTAAGTTCTGTGTTACCCGGTTCTTTTCCTGCCTCAACAACGAGCATACAGCAGTCAACACCGCCCACGGATTCATTGACGGAACGCACCATATACTTGCCGAGAGAGGTTTTCGGCTTGTGCATACCCGGTGTATCAAAGAAAACAAGCTGATATTCGCCCTGAGTAAGCACACCTGTAATTCTGTTGCGGGTAGTCTGCGGCTTGCTTGAAACAATTGCAATTTTCTGTCCCATAAGTCTGTTAAGAATTGAACTTTTGCCCACATTAGGTCTGCCGACAATGGCAATAAATGCGGATTTATCTTTATTATCTGTATTTAACATATTACCTCACTATACAAAAATCGGGGGCAAGCAAAATGCCGCCCCTTTGTTAATGTTTATCTTTTCTTTTAATGCCCAAAATTGCGTTCTTGACTTTTACGGGACCTGCACATACAAAGACGGCAGAAATCACCGCAGATAAAATCAGCAAAACGAGCATAACGGGATTGTTTGCAAAATACAAAAATATTTTTCCGATTACTTCAAAATCAAGGAAGAACAGCACCGCTGTAAACACAGCCGGAAATGACACGGCAAGCACGGCTGCGGCTGCAATGTCCTTGATAATCTTAACGGAAAAATCGTATCTGTCACAAAACAAATCACAAAGCTTTTCAACACAGGTGTTGACCATTTCAAGTGCAATTATAAGTGCACACAAAACAGCGAGCAACGCCCATTTTGCGGCAGAAAAATCGTAAAAGCAACCGAAAACGAAAACATAAAATGTCGCAACAAGGTGAAATCTCATATGACTTTCGCTTTTTACGGCAAAGCAGAAACCTCTGAATGCACTTTTTAAAACTTTTGATTTGCTTTTTCATACCCCGTAATATAACTACTCTGTCAAGCCATATCGTCATCAACTATGTAGCTTGATGACGCAGGAAGACCGAGCTGTTCCATAACAAGCTCTTCTTTTTCTCTCATTCTTACCCTTTCAAGCTTTTCCATATGGTCATATCCGAGAAGGTGCAGAACACTGTGAGCGGTAAGATAGCCAACCTCTCTCTGGAGGCTGTGACCAAAGAGTTCTGCCTGATCTCTTGCCTTTTCCATAGAAATTACAACATCACCGAGAATCTGTGCGCCTGTTTCGGGATTGGTGTCATAAACACCGTTTTCGCCCATTGGGAAAGAAAGAACATCGGTTTCAATGTCCTTGTCACGATACTGCTTGTTAAGAGCCTTGATGCCCTCGTTATCCGTGAAAGTAACGCTGATTTCAGCAGAACCTTCAAATTTTTCAAGTCGCAGAACTGCGTTACAACAACGACGAACCAACATTCTGATACCTGTCGGAATCTTTACTGCTTTTTGTTTGTTTGTGATAATTACCCTGATTTTATTATGCTCTGCCATTCATGATCATCCTTTCATTATTTTTAACCCGATAGCGTGGGATATGTGAAAATTAAGTAAATTAATTTTTGGAGGCGTTGTTTTTGGAGCCGTTGTTTCGTAAATTATTAATGTCAGTGTTTTCAAATTTTGCATAAGCCTTGATGATATCCTGAACAAGGCGATGACGGACAACATCCTTTTCGTCAAAGAAACAGGTGCCGATATCGTCAATGTTCTTGAGGATTTTGATGCAGTCTTTAAGACCGCTCTTTGCACCGTTCGGAAGGTCAATCTGCGTAATATCGCCCGTGATTACCATTTTTGAGTTAAATCCAAGTCGGGTAAGGAACATCTTCATCTGTTCCCTTGTCGTATTCTGAGCCTCGTCAAGAATTATAAAGCTGTCGTCAAGCGTTCTTCCTCGCATATATGCAAGCGGTGCAACCTCAATGTTACCTCTTTCAACATACTTTTGATATGTTTCCGCACCGAGCATATCAAACAATGCGTCATACAGGGGGCGAAGATACGGATCGACCTTGCTCTGCAAATCACCGGGCAGAAAACCGAGCTTTTCACCTGCCTCAACAGCAGGTCTTGTGAGAATTATTCGGTTAATCTGCTTGCTTCTGAAAAGCCGTGACCGCCATTGCAACGGCAAGATAGGTCTTGCCCGTTCCGGCAGGGAATGACGCCGATTGTGACGGTATTTTTCGCAATCTGCGAGCAGTAGCGCTTCTGACCGATGGTTTTCGGCTTAATAGGCTTTCCTTTTGAAGTAATACAGATGCAGTCGCCTGCAAGCTGCTCTATTTTGTCCTCACTGCCTTCATTGACAAGCGAAATGCAGTAGCGGATATTTTGCTCGGAAAGTGCTTCACCACGGTTGATGAACTGCAACAGGCTTTCAATAACCTTGCAGGCCTTCGATGTATTTTCGGCATCCCCCTCAACCTTAAGCTCACTGTCACGGCAGGTGACACGAACATTAAACTCCTTTTCAATCAGCTTAATATTTCCGTCAAAACTGCCAAAAAGTGCTACGGCATTTTCCATTCTGTCGATATTTATAATTTGTTCCGTAAAGCAAAACTCCCGTTTCTTCAATAATTCAAAACAATTATAACACATTTTACTTGAAAATGTACATTAAAAATAGCTTTTTTCACTAAAAAATAATTTTTGTGAATTTTGACGAAAACTAAACTTCACATAGCCACTCATTTGTAAAGGATAGAAACACTTTTTTTGCTCTTTCGTAATTATACTCAAAATCGCATTACAATCGACTTATTTTAGTTATTTAAATCTTCCGAAACTACCACAATATTGCCGTTTTTGTAATATAACTGTACAAATTTGATAACTTCCCGAAAATTAAAAATTTATCAAAATTACTCTCAGCCGTAAAATCGGCTTAAAATGCTTGACAAACGGGCAATTGTATATTATAATTCACAGGTGTAAAGAAATTTTCTTTACACGCAGACCAGAATCACGGGAGCTGTCAGGTATGGAAAAAAAACATTGAAGTATCTCTCTTGTTTGATTTTTACGGCGAGCTTTTAAAGCCCTCGGGCAAAAAGGCGATTGACCTTTATTATAATGAAGATTTGTCGCTTGCAGAGGTTGCCGATGAAACAGGAATAACAAGACAGGGTGTGCGTGACAGTATCAAGCGCAGTGAGCAACAGCTTTTTGAGTTTGAAGAAAAGCTCGGTCTGTTCAAACAGTTCAGTAAGCTTGAGCAGGGGCTTGACGAAATTTCGGCTCTTGCACTTGAAATAAAAAGAACTTTCACAGGATACACAAATCACAGAGCTTGCGGATGTTATCATCGAAAAATCAGGCTCGCTGAAAGATTAAAGGAGTTTTCATGGCATTTGAAGGACTTGCAGATAAGCTTGGCAATGCGTTCAAAAAACTGAAAAACAAAGGCAAGCTTTCTGAAAAAAGATGTTAAGGAAGCAATGCGAGAGGTTCGACTCGCACTTCTTGAGGCCGATGTAAACTACAAGGTTGCAAAGGACTTTACAAACAAAGTAACAGAGCGTGCTGTCGGTCAGGATGTTATGCAAAGTCTTACTCCTGCACAGATGGTTGTTAAGATTGTTGACGAGGAGCTTACGAGCCTTATGGGCGGTGAGGACGCACGAATTGAGTTTGCGTCAAAGCCTCCGACAGTCATCATGATGTGCGGTCTTCAGGGTTCGGGTAAAACAACCCATACGGCAAAGCTTGCAAAAATGCTGAAAAAGCAAGGCAGAAATCCTCTGCTTGCCGCCTGTGACGTATATCGTCCCGCCGCTATCGACCAGTTGAAGATTGTCGGTGAAAAGGCAGGCGTTCCTGTTTTTGAAATGGGAAAAGCAAATCCCGTTAAGATTGCAAAAGAGGCAATCAAGCGTGCAAAGGACTACGGCAACGATGTTGTTATTCTCGATACCGCAGGCCGACTTCATATTGATGAGGCTCTTATGGATGAGCTTAAAAACATCAAAAAAGAAGTTGAACCAAACGAAATTTTGCTTGTTATCGACTCGATGACAGGTCAGGACGCAGTTAATGTTGCGAAGAGCTTTAACGAACTTCTTGACATTACGGGTGTTATTCTCACAAAGCTTGACGGTGACACTCGAGGCGGTGCGGCGCTTTCGGTAAAGGCTGTTACAGGCAGACCTATTAAATTTGCAGGTACAGGCGAAAAGCTTGACGATATTGAAGTTTTCCACCCCGACAGAATGGCAAGCCGTATTCTCGGCATGGGTGATGTGCTTACTCTCATTGAGGACGCACAGAATAAAATGGATGCCGAAAAAGCCGAAGAAATGGCTCAGAAGATGATGAGCAACAAATTCGACTTTAACGATTTGTATGATCAGTTTGAGCAGGTCAAGAAAATGGGACCGCTCAAGGGCATTCTCTCAAAAATTCCCGGTGTCGGAAAACAGCTTGAGGGTGTTGACATTGACGACAGACAGATTGACTGGGTTCAGGCAATTATCCTCTCAATGACTCCCGAAGAAAGAAGTCATCCGCACATTATGAACCCGTCAAGAAAGCGCAGAATTGCGGCAGGTTCGGGCAGAAGCATTGAAGAGGTCAACCGACTTATCAAGCAGATTGACCAGATGCAGAAAATGATGCGTCAGATGACAAAGGGCGGAAAAGGCTCTAAGAAAAGAAGAAAAATGAAAGGTCTTCCCGGACTCGGCGGTATGCCGATGAACGGCATGGGACCTGCAGGCGGAATGGGCGGTCCCGACGGAATGCCTCCGTTCAAATAATTAACATTAATCAAACATTAAACAAAGTTTTTCATCCAATTACGGTTGGTGAATATAAATTAACAATTTTTATGAGGTGAACATTATGGCAGTAAAGATCAGACTTAGAAGAATGGGTTCAAAGAAGGCTCCTTTCTACAGAGTAGTAGTAGCAGATTCAAGATATCCGAGAAACGGCCGTTTCATTGAAGAAATCGGCACATATGATATTCTCAAGAAGCCCTCTGAGTTCAATGTTGACGCTGAAGCAGTTAAGAAGTGGATTGCTAACGGTGCTCAGCCAACAGACACAGTAAAGGCTCTTCTCAAGAAGAACGGCGTAATTGAATAATTGCGCTTCGGAAAGGACAAACAATGAAAGATTTACTTGCAGTTATCGCAAAGGGTCTTGTTGACGATCCCGATTCCGTATCAGTTGAAGCAGACGCTCCCAACGAAGAGGGAACAGTTGTTTACCACATTCATGTTGCGGAAAACGACATGGGCAGAATCATCGGTAAGCAGGGCAGAATTGCCAAGGCTATCCGCACGATTGCCCGCAGTGCCGGTATCGGCGGTGAAGATAAAATCATGGTTGAAATCGACTGATTAACGGTTCATAACCGAACAAAAGCCTCCCACCACGGGAGGCTTTTTTTACACCCTATTAAATATCAAAAGGTAAAACTTCCTGTTTTGCCCACATCATTTTTGAAGAACAACATAATATAGTAAATCGGGATATAGTTAATCTTCCCGTCGGAAGTTACTGTTCTCTCGTTTGAAAGAACAAAGGCTTTCTTAATGTGATAATCCTTATTGCTTACAAATGTGTTCAATGCGCTGTGAACCGTGTAATCCTTGCCCGATTTTACCTCAATCGGAACAGCAGAAAGGCTGTCGTAATCATCAATAAGATAGTCAACCTCTCCCTTACTTCGATTATCATAATAGTAAAGTTTATAGCCGTGAGCCGCAAGTTCGCTTGCCACAACGCTTTCGTAAGCCGAACCGAGATTCACACTCGTTTCATCATCAAGCACGGCACGGATATTGTTGCCGTACAAAATTCCCGTCAGAATACCGACATCGTTCAGATAAAGCTTAAGCAGATTTTTGCCCGTTGATTCAATAAGCGGAAAAACGGGATTTGAAATTGCCTGAACATTAAGGGCGATCCCTGCACTTATCAAATACTCGAATTCATCCTGATAGTCGCTGAAACGCTTACCGCTTTTATTCTCAATATTTTTGCAACAATCCTTTTCTTTTTGTTTTCCATATTTGACGGAATGAGGTCATAAACTCTGCGGATTTTAAGTTTGTTTTCATCATCGTATTTTTGAAGCGTCTGCAGCATAATATTCGTGAATTTCGCTTTGTATCTCTCTGCCGGACTGAATATTTCTCTCGGAAATATAGCTGTTAACCGCATCGGGCAATCCGCCGACAAGCAGATACTTTCTGAATAAATCCATCATCCTATTGTGCATGTATTCATCAAGAGATTCAAGATTTTCAAATTTTTTCTGCATAGCCGAAATAACAATTTCATTCATTCCGTTTGCATAGAGAAATTCCTCAAAATCAAGCGGAAACATACGCACTTTGCGAATACTGCCCATTGGAATTGAGGTAGTCTGTGACAGCGTTACACCCAAAAGCGAACCGCTTGCAATGAATGTAAATTTGCCGTCCTGTGACAAAAATTTGAGCAAAGTCAGCAGATGAGGATATGCCTGAATTTCGTCAATAAAAATCAAGGTATCGCTTTTCTTCCCCATTTTATTTCCTGCGAGCATACTCACCTGCAAGTAAAAATCTTCGACTGTTTTTGTGTTTTCAAAAAGTCGGTTGCCGAGGGAATCTTCAACCATATTTATTTCAATAAAATTTTTAAAAATCTTGCCGACATAACGGATAATGTATGTTTTTCCGACCTGTCTTGCACCGTCTATGAGAAGAATTTTCTTTGAATCCGACTTTATATGTTCTTCGATTACGGTTTCAATCTTTCTGTAAAGCATATCAATCCCACTTTTCAATAGATTTTCAGTATAGTTTTTTACACTTTTCAATAAGATTATACCATTTAAAAACACACTTTTCAATAGAATTTAGGGGTTAAAAACTACACTTTTCAATGAAAATTGAGGGGCAAAAGCTACACTTTTCAAATTACGAACAGAAATTTGATGTAAAAAACACGGTGCAACCTTATGCATTTGGGTTACACCGTGTTTTGTAAAATTGTTTAAATGTAGGCAGCTCTATGCTGTGATTATTTTATCAGTTCGTCAAGCTGCGATTTATTGTATTTGCTCTTATAGATGTCATAGCCTGCCGTGTCAAGGTTTATGTTTGCGTGTCTTTTGTCAGCCTGAACATAGACATCGTCACCCTTGACATATATCAAAACCCAAATATCTCGACTGGTATCTTTCAGGTATGATAAAAGAAGTACATAACTCGGTTCAACATCTATCGAATCCACCTTATTATCAGATGTCATATATATCAAATCGTCAGATGCCTTCAACTTTTCATTAAGGTTGTTTTTGTTTGATTTTGAAATGAGTTCATTAGTTTTGTAGTCATAAAATTCAACTGAAAATTGGTTTGGATCTGCGGTCGGAGTAGTATCTGATAAAGCAGTTGTATCGGCTTCATCAGAAGTTTGAGCGTTATTTGACGCAACTTCACCACAACCTGTAAATAAAACAGAAGTTGAAATAATAACTGCCAACAAGATAATCGAGATAATTTTTTCATAATTAATATCCTCTTGTGTTTTTGTCGGCTTAATTATACACCTTAAATTTATTTTGTCAAGATATTCAAAATAAAAAAAAATCAACCGCAAAGTTTTTCACTCTGCGGTTGATTTTATTTTTATCAAGAATTACGCTTAATTGGCGTTTGCTGTTGTAAAGGTAAACTGACCGTCTGCGAAATCGCAGGTAACTACTGCGCCGTCCTTGACCTTGCCCTCGAGCATCTGCTCTGAAAGCGGATCTTCAATCTCGTTCTGTATTGCACGGCGGAGAGGTCTTGCACCGTAGTTTTCGTCAAAGCCCTTGTCGGCAATCTCGCTGACTGCGTTGTCTGTAAAGCTGATTTTAATATTCATCTTATCAAGACGGTTTTCAAGAGTTTTGAGCATCTTAACGGCAATCTGCTTGATTTCGTCCTTGTTGAGCTTGTTGAACACGATAATATCATCAACACGGTTCAAAAATTCAGGACGGAATACCTTGCGGAGTTCGCCTGTTACAAGCTCCTTGATGTCCTTTTTCTCGCTCTCTTCGGCATTCTCATTTTCGGAATTAAAGCCGAGTGAGCTCTGCTTTTCGGTGATAAGTCTTGCGCCGACATTAGAGGTCATTATGATAATGGTGTTCTTAAAGTCAACCGTTCTGCCCTGTGAGTCGGTAAGTCTGCCGTCCTCAAGAATCTGGAGGAGCATATTGAATACATCTGGGTGAGCCTTTTCAATCTCATCAAAAAGTACAACCGAATACGGTTTTCTTCTTACCTTTTCGGTGAGCTGACCGCCCTCTTCAAAGCCTACATATCCGGGCGGTGAGCCGATAAGCTTTGACACGGTGTGTTTTCTCCATATATTCACTCATATCAAGACGGAGCATTGCATTTTCATCGCCGAACATTGCTTCTGCAAGAGCCTTGCAAAGTTCTGTTTTACCGACACCCGTCGGACCGAGGAAGATAAACGAACCTACAGGTCTTTTCGGGTCTTTAAGACCTACTCTGCCTCGTCTGATAGCTTTTTGCGATTGCAGTTACAGCCTCGCTCTGGCCGATAACTCTTTCGTGGAGAACATTCTCCATGTTAAGAAGTCTTTCGCTTTCTTCCTTAGTAAGCTGAACAACAGGGATACCTGTCCATTCGAAACAATCTTTGCGATATCCTCGGCAGTTACCTCGCCGCTGTTACCCTTCTGCTGTTCCTGCCACTTCTTCTTTGCATCGTCAAGCTTTGTCTGAAGTCCCTTCTGCTCATCACGAAGTCGTGCAGCCCTTTCAAAGTCCTGCTCGTTAATTGCGCTTGCCTTTTCTTTTTCATAGTCTGCAATTTCATCTTCAAGCTCCTTTACATTATCAGGAGAAGTAAGAGATGCAAGTCTTACCTTTGACGCACCCTCATCAATAAGGTCAATTGCCTTATCGGGGAGGTAACGGTCTGCGATATATCTTGATGACAATGTTACTGCGGCATTGATTGCCTCATCGGTAATCTTAACCTTATGGTGTGCCTCGTAGCTGTCACGCAAGCCTTTAAGAATCTGTACAGCCTGTTCGGGAGTAGGCTCGCCAACCTTTACGGGCTGGAAACGACGCTCCAAAGCGGCATCTTTTTCAATATATTTTCTGTACTCGTTAAGAGTTGTTGCACCGATAACCTGAAAATCGCCTCTTGCAAGTGACGGTTTAAGGATATTTGCGGCGTCTGCACTGCCCTCTGCGGCACCTGCACCAACGATAGTATGAAGTTCATCAATGAAGAGGATAGTGTTCTTTGACTTTTTAACCTCGTCAATAGCCGCCTTGATTCTCTCCTCAAAGTCACCTCTGTACTTCGCACCTGCTACCATACCTGTGAGGTCAAGGCTGACAACTCGCTTGTCTTTAAGAATTTCAGGCACATTGCCCTTTGCAATTTCAAGTGCAAGTCCCTCTGCAACCGCAGTTTTACCTACACCGGGTTCACCGATAAGAACAGGATTGTTCTTTGTACGGCGGGAAAGAATCTGGATAACCCTCTGGATTTCCTTTTCTCTGCCGATTACAGGATCAATTTCGCCGTTCTTTGCGGCTTGAGTAAGATCTCTGCCGAATTTATCAAGAGCCGAACCGCCTTTCTGTGAACCGTTCGGAGCGGATTCGTTTTCAAAACCGCCGAAACCGTCATCTGCACCGCCCTGCATACCTTTTGACACAGCCTGTGCAAGTCTTTCAACAGATACACCGAGTTCTTCAAGAAAAAAGCAACTGCGTAGCTGTCGCTCTCCGAAAAGGATTGCAAGGAGCAAATGCTCTGTGCCTACATAGGTGTAGCCTGTTTTTGAAGAAATGATAACTGCGGCTCTCAAAACTCTCTTTGTACGGGGAGTAAAATCATCGGGAGTAAGCTCAACGAGCGACATTGTTCCGTTAATGGATTCAAGCTTTTCACGGAGAGCATCTTCCGTTACTCCGCACTCATTAAGAGCTGTTGCGGCAACACCGCTGCCCTCTTTTACGAGTCCGTAGAGAATATGTTCTGTACCGACATAGTTGTGGCGCATCTCCTCTGCGCTTTCAATCGCAAGATTAAGCGCCTTGTTTGCTTTTTTCTGTAAAACCTTTGAACTGATACATAAAATCATCACCCTTCCTTGTGGATAATGTATTAACTGCTTATTTTCTATGAAAGAGCCTCTCTTAAAATTTTTGCCCTTTTTCAATATCTCTTTCCTGTGCGGAAAGATTTTTTCCTGAGTTTACCATAAGCGTTGCAGGCTCAATTTTTTCCATAAGAGAGTCAACAACCTCTGCGGTAACATCTTTTATCTGTCCCGACAAAATGCCGAAACGAACATTTGACAACAGCTTTAAAGCCTCGTCATGAGTCATAACCATTGCCGATTTCAACAAGCCTAAGCTTCTGCTTACGCTGTCCTGAATATCAATACTCTTTGCAAGTCTTTCTCTTGCCTGTTGTTCCTGAGAAACAAGCTGTTTTGTGATGTTCTCAAGATTTTCAATTGCGGCTTTTTTTCGGAGATACCGAGCGTTACCTGATTTGAAAGCTGATAAAGCGAACCGCTGGGTTCTGAGCCTTCACCGTAAGCACCACGGATTGTAAGTCCGAGCTTTGAAAGGTTGCCTGCAATTCTGCCGATTGTACGGCTCTTTTCAAGTGCCGGCAGATGGAGCATAACAGAGGCTCTCATGCCTGTGCCGAGGTTTGTAGGGCATTGTGTAAGATAACCGAGCTTGTCATCAAAAGCAAATTCAAGGTTTTCATCAAGCAGGGTGTCAAGCTTATCGGCTGTGTCATATGCCTGTTCAAGCGACAAGCCGTCTGTGATAACCTGAAGTCTTATGTGATCTTCCTCGTTAATCATAATGCTCATGCTTTCATCCTTGCTCAACAGCAATGCTCTGCCCTCTGTTTCGCTGATGAATTCGGGACTTACAAGATGTCTTTCAACAAGCGACACACCCTGTGCCTCTGTCAAATCATCAAGCTTAATCAGATTGAAATCCGAGGCAATTGAGCTGTTGCTGTCCCTGATTGCACTTGTAACCTTTTCAATAACCTTTTTTCTGCCCTGTTCGGACAGTCGGCACGGAAACGGGTAATCTTTCAGGTTTCTTGCAAGTCTTACTCTGGTGGAAATTACTTCGTTACTCATAATTAAGCCTCCATTTCCTTAATCTGGTCTCTTAACTCTGCGGCATGTTCAAAATTCTGTTCCGAAATTGCCTTGTCGAGTTCCTTTTTAAGTGCCTTGATTTTATCTTTCTTTGTCATCTCGGCACTCTTTTCGGCTTTCTTTGTACCGAAACGGCTGTTCTTACCGCAATGGGTTGTGTTGCCGTGGATTCTTCTGATTGAAGGAAGAAGCTGGTCGCCGAAGATTTCGTAACATTTTGCACAGCCTACATGACCCGACTTTGCAATATCGGAATATGAGCTTCCGCAGAAGTCACAGCGTGTTGCCTGAGTTCTTGCGGGAAGGCTGTTGCCGAAGAAACTTCCGAGGAGTCCCGAAAATTCGTCCTCAAAGTTACCGAAGATGTTTGTGTATCCCATTTTCTTTGCACATTCACTGCACAAATCATATTCCTTAATTTCACCGTTGATAACGGTCTTTACATGAGTATTTGCATTGTTAGCACCGCATTTTTGACATTTCATAATAACTGCCTCCGTTCAAAATCAACTTAATGTGAGCAACATATTCTTGAACAAGTCCGCTCGCACGGCATCTCGTTTACTCTGTTCAACATTTGTAAGCGTTCTGTCGGACAACGCCGAGGCTATCAGCTTTGCCGATGTAAGCTCAATCATATCTCTTTGCAACATATTTTTTGAGCATTGCCTCTGCACTTGCCTTGTCAAGTGTTGTTCCAATCGAATTTATTATATGCATAAGCGCCGTACCTCTATCCATCTTCACACGGCTTATTCGGATAAATCCGCCGCCGCCCCTACGGCTCTCTCTACAATGTAGCCTTTTTCGGGAGTGAATCGGGAGGTTATAACATAATTGATTTGGCTCGGTACACATCCGAGGTTGCCGGCGAGTTCGTTTCGCTGAATCTCCGCACTGCCGTTTTCACGGTCAAGCATCTCTATAATGTACTGTGCCACCAAATCGCTCATTCTCATTTTGGTCGCCTCTTTTCATTTGTTTGACTACATTATAATATCAAGGTCAGAGAAAGTCAAAGTCAATTAAAGTCAAAAATTAAAGCATAAGCTTTGAAATTCTCACGAATTCTCGCTTATGCTCTCGTTTCCTAATATTTTAAAATATTTTTGACTTTTTCTGACTTTCAATTTTTATCCGATAAAGTCTGACTTTTCAAGCAATTTGACCTTACAAAATCACATTAACCGTGTAATCAACATCGTAAATTTCACCGTCAAACCAATTTATAAAACCTATGTAGATGCAGATTTTGTCATCATGTTTATTCATATCACGAACAACCTTAAAGCACTCCGACCAACCCGAAAAGCGTTCAAGTCTTTTGACTGTATCAACATCGGCATTGCCGTTTACAAACACACACATTGCAAGGTGACGGGTTGACGATAACATTCTTACAAAATCGAGGAACATCATATTAACCTCATCGCCCGAACATTCAATTTTAAGAGCGTCTTCCTCGATTTTGTTTCCGAAAAAATCAAGCACATTGTCAAACGCTGAATCAAAGTCATCGGTTTCAGCGTTCTTTAGTCCCTGCGAAAACTTGTAAATTGCGGTAGATGCATAAATTCTCTTAATTTTTTCAATCGTCACGGCAATCACCTTCTCGGTATCGTTACTTTTATTATTATACATTATATAAGCAAATTTGACAACAAGTATGTTATTCGGGCGGTTCAATACAATTTTTGTAATAAAAACATTTGAAATTAAACAAAAATTTTGTGTTTTCCGATTGACAATTGTACAGAGATATTGTATTATATAATTGTACTAATGAATTAGTTCAATTGCTTGATAAGGAGCGTGATTTTATGTTGAAATTTATCTTATATATGTTGCTTGCTGTTGTAATTCTCAGCGGAGGTATTTTTAAAACCTTCGCTATAAACTATGGTATTTCAAAATATCTCTCAAAAAGCCATATAAAGGTGATTTTGAATTCAAAAAGTTGCGTTACATACTTTGAAACGAACTATATTTTGTTGGCATTAGTTGTTCTGATCGTTTTAGGTATAACGCTTTGCAGTGCATCGAGTTACATTAATATAGTAGAAAATTTAGTAGAATTGATTTTAGGATTTTTTATTGCACTTACAATGTCTCTTTTAGGTCCATGGTACAATACAATCGGTAATGAGTACGGTGCGTATGTTATACCTTTCTTTATTTTAGTTATTCTAAGCATTCCGGTTCTGTTTTTTCGTCAATTACAAATTCGTTTACAAAGATTTTGAAGTTTCTAAAAATAAGAAAATGAAACTTTCATTTTTCACAGCACTTGCAAACGCACCTTATGAATTGTTAATACCATACGGTCAGTTTGGAACGATGATTTTCAAAAAGTATGATTTAATGTTAAGGAGGCTTGGTTATGAAATACACATACATATATGTTATACTCGGCATTTGTGCCGTTGCAGTAAGCATAGGAAAAGCTTTAGCAGTAAATTTCGGTATTTCAAAATACCTTTCTAAAAAAATCTTACAACGGTAAATTCAAGGTCATAAAAACAGCTTCTATTTCATTCGGAGTCGGATACATATTATTGGCTTTAGCTTCTTTATTTATTGTGACGATGATGATGGATGCAATTTACTCACACATAAGATTTGACGAGTTATTGCAGGACTTCTTATCTATATTTTACATGGCTATTATCGGAGCAAATTATGAATTTTTGGATAGTCCATACGGTCTTGGTTTGATATATGTTTTTCCGTTTATTTTCGTTATTATCGTAAGCATAGTGGTATTGATTTTTGTGAACTACACATTTGTTTATCGCAAATTTGGAATACCAAACAATAAAAAATGGAAACTCTCATTTTTCACCGCACTTGCAAACGCACCGTATGAATTGTTGATCCCTTACGGACAGATTGCAAGTATGATTATCGACCGTATGATGTTTTGATTTTGTGTTTACGGAGAGATGATTTATGTTTAACTCGGCAACTCTCGCTGTTATGTTATTGTTTATACTTTCAGCCATACTTTTTACATCTACTACCGTTTCGATTGCTATATATTATGCAAGAAAAAAAGCTGATACAGAAGAAAAAACACTTATAACAAAAAATGATTACAAAAAAATAATTTTGATTTTTTCAATTATAAACTTCATTGCATCATTTGCCGCAACGGCTGTTGCACATATTGCAGACTCAGGTGATTACAACCACCTTTCAATAGGACAATTTTCTTATTTATCTTTAATATTTGTGGCAGGCGTAGTTGAATTTTTTATTGCAAAGTCAACTATATTCCAAAGATTTTCCTGTTCAAAGGCAGACAAAACGGAAAGAGCCGCAGTCTTTGCCGCAATATGCGCACCGTATTACATATTTATTGTAAGCTCACCGATAGTTCCGTATATAATCGCAGTAACTCTTTACCCCTGCTGATTTTAACGAAGTGATATTATGAATGAAAACTCAAATCCCGAAATCTTAATCACTATAATTATTTTATCTGTACTTCTTGCCATACTTTCTGTTACAACAGCATTTTGCCATACGGAAGGAAGTGCGGGTTACAAAAACAAAGTAAACATCGGCAAAAAGAATCACATAATAATTTACCCGATATTTTTTGTTTTGCATATGACAGCAATACTGCTTTTTAATCTTCCGTTTCCTGACTTAACTTGCTATCTTTCATTCAGCATAGGAAGTATTGTTTTTATATTTTTGATTCAAGCTGTTATTGCTTATTTTACAATGTTTAAAAGGTTTGAATGCGATACGGGTACAAAGGTCGGAAAATCAATTGTTTTTTCGCTGATTTCAACACCATTCTACAGTATCCTTTTCGGTGTGGCTTTTGCATTCTTAACCGCCGTTATAAATGCACCGTGGCACCTGTTTATTCCATATGCACTTTTCATAAAGATGATTTTCTTTTTAAGGAGAGATGATTTATACTTAACTCGGCAACTCTTACCGCTATTTTAGTAAACATTCTTGCGGCTTTATTTTTTTTACTTGTATCACAATCTGCATTGCTACACATTTTGCCAAGAAAAAAGCTAATGAAACAGATAAAAAACTTATAAACAACAAATGTTACGGAATAATAGCTGTTATTTTTACAATTATAAACTTTATTGCGTCATTCACCGCAATAGCTGTTGCATATGTTGCAGACTCGACTGATTACTACCACATCTCAATTCCAAAATTTTCTTATTTATCTTTAATATTGGTGGCAGGCATAATTGAATTTCTTGTTGTCAAAGCAATAGTATTCAAGAAAATTTCCTGTTCAAAAAAAGAAAGAGCCAAACAGGCTGCAATTTTTGCGGCAATATGTACTCCATACTATATTATTGCCGCCAACTTACCGATAATTATGTATATGGTCGCAGTAGCTCTCGACCCCTGCTGATTTTAACGAAGTGATATTATGAAAAACATAAAAAAAACGGTGAGCAGATGCCCACCGTTTTTGTGTTTAGCTTTTTAAATTTGAAATTAGTCTGAAGATAATCAAGCTTTTAAAATTAAAATATTTAACCTCAGTTACGAGAAATTAAACTAAAACAATAAAAATTCAATTAATTATTCAGCTGCTTTTCTTTTTTGCAAAGCATTCGCTGCAATAGTAGCTTTTGCCTTCAACAGGCTTGAAAGGAATCTTTGCAATTCCGCCGCATTCAGCGCAAACGGTTTCAAAGAATTCTCTCTCTGTCTTGGCAGCATTTTTTTTACGAGCCTGTCTGCAAGCCTTGCAACGCTGCGGTTCGTTTGTGAAACCCTTTTCAGCGTAAAATTCCTGCTCTCCTGCAGTAAAAACAAATTCGTTTCCGCATTCTTTGCAGACAAGTGTCTTATCTTCGTACATTGGTATTTACCTCTCTTTTTCTACCTCTCGGAGGTTAGTTTGTTGCCCCGTGTGGAGTTGCACCGCAATACTGTTAAGGACAAATATTAAATTTCGATTCACCGCTCAGCCGACATTCAGACCGCCGTGAACCTTTTTCTTGCTTTGCTTTGGCATTGTCAACCGCCTTTTCGGTTACGGAAAGCTTTTCTGCAATTTCCTTATAGCTCAAGCCGTTGCCATAAAGCATAAGAACATCGTATTCGGACTTTGACAGCACACTTTGAAGTCGCAACAGCAACTGGTCAAGCTGTTCTCTGCACATCAAAAAGTTCTTCGGGAGTTTTGGCGGAATCTTCAATCGACTCGCCCACATCGTCCATCGGAACAATGCTTGATGAGGGAATGGCTTTTTTTCTGTTCTCCCCCGTCTGATTATCGAAATAAATCTTCTTTCAACAACAACCGACATATAGCTTTTTTAAAGCTTGCACCGCCGTTTTGATCAAAGGCTTTGCAGGAACAAAGCAGTCCCACAAGTCCTTCCTGAACAAAGTCATTGTGTTCATAACCCTCTGCCGAAAACTTTCGTGCAATTATGCTGATTGTGTCCAGATATCTTACGACAAGCTCATCAAAAGCACGGTCATCACCAAGACTCACAAAATTTGCAAGCTGTGCGTCGGATAAAGTACCGTAGGATTTTTGCAATTCGGTCATAACCTGCCCCTAATACTTATTCTTATACGCTTAATAGTATAACAAAAACGCACAAATGTCAACAACCCGAAAGCAATTTCTGTAATATTGCATTATGATATGGAAATTATTTGTGCAAAATAGCTGAAATAAAGTCGAAATTACATACATTATGAAACTTGTTAAGAGAAGCAGAAAATGTTATACTCTATATTAATAATTTATTACGATTTTTATTTATCGGTTCGGGGGAATTTTTATGGTTGTTACCTGCAACAGTTTTGGCGTGAGCGGTATGGACGGCTACAAGGTTGAGCTTGAGGCGTCAATGTACAACGGCACACGGGAATTTGATATGGTCGGTCTGCCCGACGCCGCCGTGCGTGAGAGCAAGGACAGGGTTCTCAGTGCATTAAAAAAACTGCGGATTCAGATATCCTGCCGCACATATGACCGTGAACCTTGCCCCTGCCGATATCAAAAAAGAAGGACCTATTTACGATTTGCCGATTGCGGTTGCAATTCTTATACTGCTCAATCAGATTAAGAGCAACATCTCCGACTGCGCATTCATCGGCGAGCTTTCGCTTTCGGGAGAAGTCAGAGGAATCAACGGAGTTCTGCCCATGGTAATCAAAGCGAAGGAATGCGGTATAAAGAAAATCTATGTTCCGAAAGCCAACGCAAGCGAGGGTGCTGTTGTTGACGGAATTGAAGTGTATGGTATTGACAACATTCTTCAACTGAAAGATTATCTCAATCACATTCTCGAACCTACACCCGCAAAGCCGAATACACATTCTCCCACGGAAGAACGGGACTACATTCCGGATTTTTCCCAGGTAAAGGGTCAGCTTGAGGTGAAGCGTGCGCTTGAAATTGCCGCTGCCGGCGGTCATAATATTCTGCTCATAGGCCTCCGGGTTCGGGCAAAAGTATGCTTGCAAAACGAGTTCCGTCAATTCTGCCTGATATGAGCTTTGACGAAATGATTGAAACGACAAAAATCCACTCAATTGCAGGAACGCTAAAGCATGACGGACTTATCACAACACGGCCGTTCCGTTCGCCTCACCACACGGTAACGCCCGTAGGACTCGGCGGAGGAGGTACGGGAACTATCAGACCGGGTGAAGTTTCACTTGCAAACAACGGTGTGCTGTTCCTTGACGAGCTGCCCGAATTTTCAAGGACGGCGCTTGAGGTACTCCGTCAGCCGATTGAGGACGGCTCTATCACAATTTCAAGAGCAGGTCAGAAATGCACCTACCCGTGTTCGATTATGGTGGTTGCCGCAATGAACCCATGTCCGTGCGGATATTACGGTGATCCGACAAGAAAATGCACCTGTTCGGAACAGAAGATAAAACGCTACCTCAACCGCATTTCGGGACCGCTTCTCGACCGTTTTGATATCCATGTAGAAGTGCCTGCCGTGAAATTTGAAGAACTGCGTGACGCTTCATCTGCCGAATGTTCAGCCGACATCAAAAAAGAGAGCCGACAGAGCAAGAGAAATTCAGCGTGAAAGATTTAAGGGTAGTAAAACAACCTGCAACGCAAAAATTAACGCAGAGCAGTTTGAAAAGGTCTGCATAATTGATAAAGAGGCTGAAAAGACGCTCAAAGACGCTTTTGAAAGTCTTGGACTTACCGCAAGAGCGTATGACAGGGTTTTGAAAGTTGCAAGAACCATTGCCGATTTGGACGAGTCGGAAATAATCCGCTCCGAGCATGTTCTTGAGGCGGTTCAATACCGCAGTCTTGACCGCAAATATTGGGCAAAATAAGACCTATACCTTACACAAAAATTAAAAATATCACTTTTAAAAAGTACGTCTTTATGCTATACTACTATAGTGTGACATCAAAGCGATGTTGCAGTTTCATGACACAGGAGGTTTTTATAATGGAAATTACAAAGAATTCAATAATCGGTGATGTTCTTGATCAGTACCCCGACACAGCAGAGCTTTTCTTCAGCATCGGTATGCACTGCCTTGGCTGTCCTGCATCACGAGGCGAAACGATTGAAGAAGCTTGTATGGTACACGGTGCAGACGCAGACGCACTCGTTGCAGACCTTAACAAAGCAATTGCATAATGAACGGCGCATCTGATTTTTCGCTTGATAACCGTCTTGCGCTTTGTGCGGACTTTGTGCGTGACGGAGCAAAAGTTGCCGATATCGGCACAGACCATGCCTATCTTCCGGTGTGGCTGTGCCGTATTGGCAGATGCGACACAGCGATTGCCGCAGACATCAACCCCTGCCCCTTGAACGGGGAATTGAAACAATTAACAACAGCGGTCTTAACAATCGAATTGAAGCAAGACTTTCAAACGGTCTTGAAAAAATTTCGGGCGATGAGGCTGATGACATAGTAATTGCAGGAATGGGCGGAGAACTCATTTCGCAGATTATCGAAAACTGGGAGTTTTCAAAGGACAGGTCAAAGCACTTTATTCTTCAGCCTATGACCAAAAGTGAAGAGCTTATGCGTTGGCTGTTTGCAAACGGTTTCAGCGTTATCAAGCGTGACTGCTGTACTGCCGCAAACAAGTGCTACACTGTAATTCTTGCCGAATACAGCGGTGAGGTTCGCACGGTATCCGAAAGCGACCTTTTTCTTTACGGGCTTGATCCGAAAAACAACTCCATGCACCGCAGATTTATTGAAGGCTGTGTGCGCAGACTTTTTAAAACAGGCTAAGGGCAACCCTGTCTGTGCCGAAACCGCACGCATTCTTGAGGAGAGCTTTAAGTGAAAACCATAAACGATATACTTAATTTTTTTGAAGAATTTGCGCCCTGTGCAACTCAGATGAGTTTTGACAACGCAGGGCTTATTGTGGGCGACAAATGCACAGCCGTAAGCCGTGTGCTTGTCGCTCTTGACATTACGGAAGATGTTGTGAATGAGGCGGAAAGTCTGGGATGTGAGCTGATTATCAGTCATCATCCCGTAATTTTTGCCCCTATAAAAAGGCTTTCGCCTTCTTCCGTTCCCTATCTGCTTGCACAAAAGGGCATTTCCGCCGTTTGTATGCACACCAACCTTGATCTCGGAGAAAAGTTCGAGTAAACATCTGCCTTGCAGACGCACTCGGAGTCAAAAACCCCGTGCTGTCGGGGCTTGGCGAGTGTATGTTCACGGGCGAGCTTGAAAGCGAAACCGATATTCACGATTTTGCAAAGCTTGCAAAGAAAAAATCTTGACTGCAAGGGACTTCGCTACACCGACATTAAAGACAGGGTTAAAAAGGTTGCCGTATCGTCGGGTGCAGGCGGTTCAAATGTGTTTGATGCGGCTTTGGCGGGTGTTGATGTGCTTGTCACGGGAGAAATCAAGCACCATGAGATTATCGCCGCAAATTCACTCGGAATTGACATTATTGACGCAGGTCACTTCAAAAGTGAAGATATTGTAATTTTACCGCTTGTAAACAAGCTTTCAAAAGAATTTTCCGAGATTATTTTTACAAAATCGCAATCCTGTGACGATATGATTAAATTTATTTAACCTGTAAGCATCATTATCAAAATATTTGTTGCATAATTTGTTACAATTTGATATAATGATACGGTAAATTACTATATGTGGTAGTGCGCCGTCTGTACGCACCGCAAAATGAGGTATTATGAGAATCAGAAAAAAGAAATGGGCAGAACCGGAGCTTTCCGTTTGCAATTTTTATGTAAAGAATCCGGAAGAAAACGCCGGAAAATGGATGCAGGCTTTCAAAAAGGAACAGCCTTTGTATCTTGAAATCGGATGCGGCAAGGGCGGTTTTGCGGGACAGCTTGCGCTTAAAAATCCCGACAAAAACATTATCGCACTTGACATCAAGGTTGATATGCTCGGCGTCGGCAGAAGAACAATTGTAAAGCTTTTTGAGGACGCCGGCAAAACGCAGGATGATATTACAAATCTTTTGCTTGTAAAGTACAATGTTGAAATGCTTGACAAAATTATTACGGCTGACGATAAGATTGACAGACTTTTCATCAACTTCTGCAATCCGTGGCCGAGAGCAAAGCACAAAAAACGCAGACTTACATACTACAAAAAGCTTGAAATGTACAAAACATTCTTGAAGCCTGACAGCGAAATCCGTTTCAAAACCGATGATGACGAGCTGTTTGACGAAAGTCTTGAATACTTTGAACAGAGCGGATATGAAATTTTGTATCTCACCCGTGATTTGCACGCAAGCGATGTTACCGATAATATTGAAACAGAGCATGAAAAAATGTTCTCCGAAGAGGGCATAAAAATCAAGTATCTTATTGCAAGACAAAAGCCTTGACAGCCCCATAAATAAAGACGGGAGGGATTTTTTGTGAAGATTAAAAAGCTGATTTCGGCTTTGGTTCTCGGTTCAATGCTTGTAGGTTTGAGCGGTTGCAACATCACGGATTTCAGTGCAGAAAATCTTCTTCGTCCTCCTAAGGCAGTCGGAGATGAGGCTGAAATTGAACAGCTTATTGCCAAAACGGCTGACAGCGGTTATACGCTGAAATATCCTAAAAACGGAAAATTCCGCAGTGCAATCATCATGACCGACCTTGACGGAAACGACAGCAACGAGGCTGTTGCATTTTTTCGCAACAGTGCCGAAACTTCTTCGGTTCATATGCTTGTCATGTACTCAAAGGACAATTCGTGGGAGATTGCGTCAGACAATATCTTTGAAACCACCGATATTGACAGCGTTGACTTTGCGGATTTAACCGGCAACGGAAAGGCTGAAATCATCGTTAATTCAACAACCTACACTCCGAATGTCGGCAAGCTTTCCTGCTACTCCTACTCGGAAGGCAAGACAACCGAAGTGGGTTCGGGACAAAGCTGTTCAAGCTTTGTTACGGGGGATTTTGACAATGACGGAACAAGCGAGATTATGTCGCTTGTTCTCTACACAACCGAAAACGAGGCTCTTGCGTCAATGCTTGATTACAACGAGGACAGCAAAAGCCTGTATGCCAAAAGCAATGGCAAACATGGATCCGAATGTTGTAAAGTACAAGAATATTGCCGTTACAAAGCTTGATAACGATATTACGGGAATTGTCGTTGACGGAACTTCCGCAAATGAGGTTACGAACACACAGGTTATTTTTACAGCCGTGACCTTGCAATTCTGCGTAATCCTCTTTTTAAAGAAAAAGCAAAAAAATATAACCAGGCGTTCATCGCAGGTCATCTGTTCGGACATTGACAAGGACGGAAAGCTTGAAATTCCCGTTACGCTTGATCTGCCGAAACAGAGCGGTGACAGCAAAAATATTTATGCCGACAAAATCATTTGGAACAGCTTTGACTCACCCAAGGAGGCGCTTGTTGCAAAACAGGCGGTAATCATAAATTACGATTATATGTTTATGATGAACTATGCCGATAAGTGGAGCGAAAACAAGGTTACGGCAATTACCGACCTTGAAAGCGAAACCACCTCATTCTATGCATGGAACGGCACTAAGCTTGACACGGAGCTTTTTGAAATAAAGGTGTTCCCCATAAGCGAATGGGAATCGGGCAAATCGGATGATTTTACGCTGATTACAAAAGACGATAAATATGCATACACATTTAATAATATAAATCCCGACACACAGATTTCGCTAAGTGATGACGAAATCAAGACAGGTTTTTCCACACTTGATCAGTCGGGAATCTGATCATAGCAACGGAGGTTTTGATATGAAAAAAATTCTTGTTTGTGAGGATGAAGCGGCAATTCGTGACTTTGTCGTTATCAATCTTACAAGGGCAGGCTACGATGTAGTTGAGGCAGACTGCGGCGAGGCGGCTTTGCAGAAATATGAAGAAAACAACGGCGATTTTGATGTTGCGATTCTTGATGTTATGATGCCGGGTATTGACGGTTTTCAGGTTTGTAAGGAGCTGAGAAACCGCAACGGCGGAATCGGAATTATTATGCTTTCGGCAAAAACTCAGGAAATGGACAAGGTAACAGGACTTATGCTCGGTGCAGACGACTATGTTACAAAGCCTTTCTCACCGAGTGAGCTTCTTGCAAGAGTTGATTCACTCTACAGAAGAGTTGCGCTTGCACAGTCACATTCCGAAAACAACTTTAAAGAAGAGCTTAAATCGGGCGAGTTCACACTCAATCTTCGCAACCGTGCGCTTATGAAGAGCGGAAAGATGATTGAACTCACACAGGTTGAATTCCAGATTATGGAGTACTTCTTCTCGAATCCGGGTGTTGCTCTTGACAGAATCGACATTCTCAACCATGTATGGGGAGATGCTTATGTCGGCGAGGATAAAATTGTCGATGTTAATATCCGCAGACTCAGAATGAAGGTTGAGGACGAACCTTCAAATCCTAAACATATCATCACGGTTTGGGGACTCGGCTACAAGTGGGATTCAGGCGAATAACTTTGCAAAACAGCCTGTATAAAATTTATACAATCTAAAGAGGAGGGCGGCAACAATTTTTAAGGGTATTTCAAAAGATGGATGCTCAACACATTGAGTGTTATACTGACAATCATAATCCTTATTGTTGTCAGCCTTATTTTCATTGTTACATATATTTTTCAAAACAGCGTTGAACAGAACCTGAACACAACAAGCAGCGAACTTTCACTTGTCTTTTCGGGATTTCAGAGCGACAGTTCAACCTCGTTTACGGCGTCTGCCCGTGATTATGTTGAAAACTTTGACAAAAAAGAAGAAATGGAGGTTCTTGTAATCAATTCCTCCGGCAGAGTTGTCATGACTTCAACAGGATTCACCCGCGATGACAACGAGCAGATTCCCGATTTTAATGATGCACTCTCAAACGAAAACGGCTGTGCATATTGGAACGGCAAGCTTTCATCGAACGAAAGTGCAATGAGCCTGACAAGAATCATCACCAACGAAAACGGAACCTGCGTAGGTGCGGTAAGATACATTGTTTCAATGGAACAGGTCAACACGGCAATTGTGCTTGTTTCTGCGGCAGTTATTGCGTGCGGTCTTGTTATCATCGCCCTTGTAATATTGTCGGGACTTATGTTTATCCGTTCAATCGTTACCCCGATAAGAAAACTTTCGGAGATTTCAAGCAAGATTGCCCACGGCGATTTTTCACAGGCAAAAAAGATTGAGTACAAATACGATGATGAAATCGGCGACCTCTGCGATGCAATCAGCGATATGGCTCTTGATTTACAGACAGCCGATCAGATGAAAAACGATTTTATTTCACGAGTATCACACGAGTTGCGTACTCCGCTTACGGCGATTAAGGGCTGGGCTGAAACAATGCAGCTTTCCGAAAGAGGAAAGCTTGACCGCAAAACCTTTGACCGTGGTATGGGAGTTATTATCAGCGAAAGCTCACGCCTTACAAGCATTGTAGAAGAGCTTCTTGACTTCAGCCGTATTCAGAGCGGAAGAATGAAGCTCATCAAGGAAAAAGCTTGACATTCTTGCCGAATTTGACGATGCGGTTTACTTCTTAAAGGAAAGAGCCGTTACAGAGGGCAAGCATCTTCTTTATGATGAACCCGAGGTTGTTTATCCCGCCGTTTACGGCGATAAAAACAGGCTCAAGCAGGTTTTCCTCAATGTGCTTGACAATGCGTTGAAATACACACCAAAGGGCGGTGTTGTTGCCGCTCAGGTAATCTACAGCAAAGATGAACCCGATATTATCAAGATTGTAATAACCGACACGGGTTGCGGAATTTCTGCCGAGGATCTTCCAAAGGTTAAGGAAAAATTCTACAAAGCAAACCAGACTGTCGGCGGTTCGGGAATCGGACTTGCGGTTGCCGATGAGATTATGAACCTCCACAACGGTTCACTTGATATCGAAAGCGGAGAGGGTGTCGGCACAACCGTAACGCTCACCTTCCCTGTGTATAAAGAGGGCAGTGAAAACTCACTTCCCGAAAACATTAAGCTTTAATCTTATTTCTCTGTGCAGCCTAATACAGAAAGGAACAGCTAATGGCTAAAAATACTACTAAAAAAATCACCTCAATCGGCGGCAGCGCCCTGATTGAAGGCATTATGATGAGAGGTCCGAAACGCACAACCGTGTGTGTTCGTACCGCACCCGACAAGATTTACAGCGAGGATATAAGCATAAACACGATTCCCTCAAAATGTAAGCTTTTCAAGCTTCCGTTTTTAAGAGGAATCGCAGGTCTTATTGACTCAATGCGACTTTCCTACAAAGCGCTTATGCTCTCTGCCGATAAGGCAATTGAATCAACCGAAATCGAAGAAGAACCGTCAAAGTTTGAAAAATGGCTTGACGATAAATTCGGCGACAAGCTTGTTAAGGTTATGATGGTAATTGCGTCAATCCTCGGTGTTGCGCTTGCCGTGGGACTTTTTCTTCTTTGTCCCCTCTTTCCTGTTTGACCTCAGTGCAAATGTTGTGCCGGCTTTCAAGGGTGACGGCGGAAACGCTGTTTTCTGGAAGTCTGTTTTTGAGGGTGTTCTCAAGATTATTCTTTTCTTACTTTATATTATAGTATGTTCACAAATGACAGAAATGAAAAGGGTGTTTATGTACCACGGTGCCGAGCACAAGACGATTTTCTGTTACGAAAACGAAGAAGAACTCACAGTTGAAAATGTTAAAAAGCAGAGCCGTTTTCACCCGAGATGCGGAACAAGCTTTATGGTTCTTATGCTGATTGTCGGCATTCTTGTCGGTCTTTTCGTTCCTGTTGCACCTTTCGGCATCGGATTTTTAAGACCTGTATTCAAGATTCTTCTTCTCCCCGTTTCATGCGGAATCGGCTATGAGCTTATTAAAATCTGCGGTAAGCACGACAATGCCGCAACAAGAATCATTGCCGCTCCCGGACTTTGGGCGCAGAGAATCACAACAAAAGAGCCTGACGACACTATGATTGAAGTTGCAATTGAGGCTATCAAGGCTGTTATCCCCGAGGACGGCTCGGACATTGTAAGCAAGTAATGACTGTAAACGAAATTTATCAAAGCGGACTTAAACTGCTTGAAAATAATAATATTGAAAATTCAAAATTTGAGGCGCAAAGTCTTTTACAAAAGGCTTTTCGCTTGACAGAGTCGGCTTTATCATACACAAAACTGATAAAGCCGATGAAAACTGTTCACATAACTTTTTAAAATTTATAGAAAAACGAATTTCAGGCGAGCCGTTGCAGTATATTCTCGGTGAATGGAGCTTTATGGGATTCGATTTTAAGGTGGGCAGAGGTGTGCTCATTCCCCGTGATGACACGGAAGTGGTTGTCAATCTCTGCATTGATTTTCTCGAAAACAGAACTGACAAAAAGACGGTTGACCTCTGTTCGGGCAGCGGTGCAATTGCCGTTGCACTTGATAAAATTTCGGGTGCAAAAGTTACGGCAGTTGAAATTGACGAAACCGCTTTTTCATACCTTGAAACAAATGTAAAAGAAAACAATTCGTCAGTAAAGCCTGTTATGGCTGACGCTCTCGAAATCTGCAAAACATTTGCAGACGGTGAGCTTGACCTCATTGTTTCAAATCCGCCTTATATAAAATCAGCCGACATAGAAACACTTCAAAAAGAAGTTCGGCTTGAACCAAGACTTGCACTTGACGGCGGCGAGGACGGCTGCGATTTTTACCGTGAAATAGTGAGCCGTTGGAGCAGAAAACTCAAAAAAGGCGGTGCGCTTGCATTTGAACTCGGAGAAAATCAGGCTGACGCAGTAAAGGCACTTATGACTGACAAAGGCTTTTCGGATTTTAAAATTTCACTTGACTTTGGCGGTGTGCAGAGGGCGATTATTGGGACTTTGCTCTGATTTTAGAAATTTTGTTCGATAAAATTACCGCCAAATTATTGCATTTTCCACTCACATATTTTATAATCTTAGTGTGAACATAACCGCCGTTGAAGTGACGGTTATGTTACAGACCGAAAAACATCAGCTCCCTTTGCGGAGTACGGAGGTATATAAAATGGCAGTAGATAAAAACAAAGCGCTTGAAACTGCGCTCACACAAATCGAAAAACAGTTCGGCAAGGGTGCTGTAATGCGTCTTGGCGAAAATAAACATATGAACATTGAACACATCTCAACAGGTTCGCTTTCGCTTGATATTGCACTCGGAATCGGTGGACTTCCCCGCGGAAGAATTGTTGAAATTTACGGACCTGAATCTTCGGGTAAAACAACACTTTCTCTCCACTGCATTGCAGAGGGACAGAAAAAACGGCGGCAATGTTGCATTTATTGATGTTGAGCATGCACTCGATCCGACATATGCGGCAGCTCTCGGTGTTGATGTTGATTCACTCCTCGTTTCACAACCCGACACGGGTGAAGACGCTCTTGAAATTGCAGAGGCGCTTATCCGAAGCGGTGCGATTGATGTTATCGTAATCGACTCTGTTGCAGCTCTTGTTCCAAAGGCTGAAATTGAGGGTGAAATGGGTGACAGCCATGTAGGTCTGCACGCAAGACTTATGTCACAGGCACTGCGTAAACTCGCAGGCGCAATTTCAAAGTCAAACTGCGTTGCAATCTTCATCAACCAGTTGCGTGAAAAAAGTCGGTGTTGTTTACGGCAACCCCGAAGTAACAACCGGCGGTCGTGCGCTCAAGTTCTACAGCTCCGTTCGTATTGATATAAGAAGAGTTGAAACCCTTAAATCAGGCGGTGAAATGGTCGGTTCACACAAAGAGCAAAGGTTGTAAAAAACAAGATTGCTCCTCCGTTCCGTGAGGCTGAATTTGATATTATGTACGGTGAAGGCATTTCCCGTGAGGGCGAGCTTCTTGACCTTGCCGTAAAGGCTGAGGTTGTTCAAAAAGCAGGAGCATGGTTCAGCTATGACGGCAGACGACTCGGACAGGGACGCGACAAGGTCAAGGAACTTCTCAAAACCGACAAAGAGCTTGCTGCTGAAATTGAGAAGAAACTCTGGGAAAATATTGACAAGCTTTATGAACGCAAAAGCCTGCTCCAAAGGTAAAATTACCGAAGTTCCGTCTGCAAACCAAGAAATCAAACCTGATTCTGCGGATAAGGCAGAGAAAAAGAGCGGTGCAAAAATTGATGTTCTGGTTGACGACTGATGCTTATAACCGCAGTTGAACCACGAAGAAAGGCGATGTGTGCGCTCTACATTGACGGCGAATATGTTATGAATCTTGACGCACGCACAGTTATTGAAAACCGATTTGATGTCGGCAGAGATTGATGACGAGGAGCTGCACGAGATTATCAGGCTAAGCAATGAGCGCCGTGCAAAGGAAAAGGCTTTGTGGCTTATTTCCTATCGTGACCACTCAAAAAAAGAACTCACCGACAAAATCAAACGCACCTGTGACGAGGAATCGGCGGAAAAGGCTGTTGAGCGAATGGAAGAACTCGGTCTTATAAATGACGAAAACTTTGCAAGACGGTATGCCGAACAGCTTTTGTTTTCAAAACATAATGCTCCGAGAGATGCGGTAAGACAGCTTGTTCAAAAGGGAATTGACCGTGAACTTGCAGAAGAGATTATCGAAGAAATCGACTTTGATCCGTGTGACGGAATAAGGGCGGTTATCGACAGAAAATATAAAAACATAAATGATGAAAAAATAAGGCGAAGAGCCGTTGCCGCTCTGCAAAGGCTCGGATACGGATGGGATGACATTAAGACCGTCCTCAGAGAATACACAGAGGAAGACTGATTATGAATTATAAAGTAGGCATTGTATCACTCGGTTGTGCAAAAAATCAGGTTGACGCCGAGATGCTTTTGTACACACTCAAGAACAGAGGATTTATTATTGTGAACGATCCGGCAGATGCGGACGCAGTAATTGTAAACACCTGCGGATTTATCGAAAGTGCAAAGCAGGAAAGCATTAACGAAATTATCGAACTCGGCAAGCTCAAGGACGAGGGCAAAATCAAGGCAATCATTGTAACAGGCTGTCTTGCTCAAAGATATAAGTCGGAAATTTCCGAACAGCTTTACGAGGTTGACTCGGTTATCGGAATCGGTGCTAACGAAACTATCGCAGACATCGTTTTGGAAACACTTAACGGACAGAAGTGCGAAAGCTTCCCCGACAAGGTTTGTCTGCCGCTTGAGGGCGGAAGAATTCTTTCAACTCCCCCCTACACCGCTTATCTCAAAATTGCCGAGGGTTGCGACAACCGTTGTTCCTACTGTGCAATCCCGATGATACGCGGAAGATTCCGCAGCAGAGATATTGAAGATGTTGTAAAAGAGGCGGAAGGTCTTGCTGAGCGTGGAGTCAAGGAACTCAATGTCATTGCTCAGGACACAACCCGTTTCGGTGAGGATAAATACGGCAAACCAATGCTTGCAGAGCTTCTCAGAAGACTTTGTAGGATTGACGGCTTTAAATGGATAAGGCTTCTCTACTGCTATCCCGACCGAATTACAGACGAGCTTATTGACACAATTGCAAGTGAAGATAAGATTGTAAAATATATGGATATTCCACTCCAGCATTGTAACAAGGATATTCTTCGCAGAATGAATCGTCACGGTGACAGAGAAAGCCTTACTGCACTCATGAACAAGATTAAGGATAAAATTCCGAATGTAATCTTCCGCTCAACCTTTATTACAGGTTTCCCCGGTGAAACCGAGGAGCAGTTCAATGAGCTTGCAGAGTTTGCCGCCGATATGAAGTTTCAGCGACTCGGCTGTTTTGCCTACTCTCCCGAAGAGGACACAAAGGCAGCTGAAATGCCCGACCAAATTGACGAAGAAATCAAGCAGAAGCGTGCCGATATTATTATGGAGCATCAACAGCAGGTTATGGCTGAATACTGCGAAAGCCTTGTTGGCAAAGAGATTGAAGTCCTTGTTGAAGGCTTTGACAAGCTTGCCGAATGTTTCTTCGGCAGAAGCTATGCCGACGCCCCCGAGGTTGACGGCTGTGTATTCTTCACCTGTGACGGTGAAAAGCCAAAGGCAGGAGATTTTGTCAAGGTGCATGTAACCGATTACACAGGTTGCGATCCTGTAGGTGAATTTGTCGGCAAAATCGACTAAGTGGCTAAAAAGACTCAGCAATTTCATAATATTTAACTTTGAAAGGCACATAAAATGAACTTACCAAATAAACTGACAGTAGGACGAATAATTCTTGTTCCGTTCTTTGTGGCGGCATTGCTTGCAAACTTTCCGCTCAACAATGCCGTTGCCCTGATTATTTTTATTGCGGCGTCACTCACAGATATGTTTGACGGAAAAATTGCAAGAAAAAAACGGTCTTGTTACAGACTTCGGAAAATTTGCAGATCCGCTTGCAGACAAAATTCTTGTGCTTGCCGCATTTCTGTGCTTTGTACAGCTTGGAATATGTGACTGCGTTGCGGTCATAATCGTGCTTTTCCGTGAATTTTCCGTCACCTCAATACGGCTGATTGCCGCCTCAAAAGGCAAGGTTGTCGCCGCTAATATGTGGGGCAAAGCAAAGACGGTTTCACAGATGATTGCTATAATTGCAGTAATTGCAATGCAAATCGTGCTTGAACTGCCCGAAGTCGGACTTAATTTTATAAACATGGCAACATTTGAACCGATTTTCTTTGTGGTGGGAGAAATTCTCATCTGGATTTCGGTTGTATTCACAATCATTTCGGGCGTTGTATATATAATTCAAAACAGACAGTTTATTTCTCAGACCTGAGAACAGACTCTCACGGTCTTGACAGGAGGGTGATTGCGTGTTTAAAACCCTGAAAGCGGATATTGATGCGGTTATGGAGCGTGATCCTGCCGCAAGGAGCAGAGCAGAGGTGTTTTTTCTCTACTCGGGTTTCAAGGCGGTGCGTTCTCACCGAAAAGCCAACTGGTGTTTGCGACACAACCTCAAGTTTCTTGCAAGGTGGATTTCTCAACGCAGTCGTCACAAGACGGGAATTGAGATTCACCCGGGTGCAACTATCGGCAAGGGACTGTTTATAGATCACGGAATGGGCGTTGTCATAGGCGAAACTACAATAATAGGAGACAACTGCACCATTTATCAGAATGTTACTCTCGGAGGAACAGGCAAAGAAACAGGAAAAAGGCACCCCACACTCGGCAACAATGTGCTTGTAGGCTCGGGTGCAAAGGTTCTCGTCCGTTCAAGGTTGGTGACAACGCAAGAATTGCCGCAGGTGCGGTTGTTTTAAGCGAAGTTCCGCCGAATGCAACGGCTGTCGGCGTTCCGGCAAGAGTAGTAAAAGTCAACGGTGTTCGCAGTGAAACCCTTGACCAGATTCATGTATCGGATCCGGTTGCACTTGCATTGTGCAATCTTGAGCATAAAATTTTTGAACTTCAAAAACAGCTTGATGAGCTGAAAAAGGAAAATGTAAAAAGTGAGGAATAGCAAATGATTTTATATAATTCTCTCGGACAGACAAAGCAGGAATTTGTACCGCACACACCCGGCAAGGTTAATATGTACACCTGCGGTCCCTACTGTTTATCACTATGCCCACATCGGCAATCTTCGCACCTATATTATGGAAGATGTTCTTGAAAAGTATCTTCGTTTTTCGGGTTATGATGTAAACCGTGTAATGAACATCACAGATGTAGGTCATCTTTCAAGCGATGCCGACACAGGCGAGGATAAGATGCTTTCAGGCGCAAAGCGTGAGCATAAAACTGTTATGGAGATTGCAAAGTTCTACACAGACGCATTTTTTGCCGACTGCGAAAAGCTTAACATCAAGCGTCCCGATGTTGTAGAGCCTGCAACAAACTGCATTGACGATTTTATTAATATGATTTCCGTTCTGCTTGAAAAAGGGCTATGCCTACATTGCAGGCGGCAATGTTTACTTTGACACTTCAAAGCTCGACAACTACTATGTTTTCGGCAATATGAATGAGGATGACCTTGCTGTCGGTGTTCGTGACAGCGTTGAGGAGGACGAAAACAAGCGTAACAAGGCTGACTTTGTTCTCTGGTTCACAAAGTCAAAGTTTGATTCACAGGAGCTCAAGTGGGACAGTCCGTGGGGCGTAGGTTATCCGGGCTGGCACATCGAATGTTCATGCATCAGCTATAAGCATTGCGGTGAATATCTTGATATTCACTGTGGCGGCATTGACAATGCTTTCCCCACCACACAAACGAAATTGCACAGAGCGAGGCTTTTCTCGGTCACAAGTGGTGTCCGTACTGGTTCCATGTACTTCACCTCAACGATGCAAGGGGCAAAATGAGCAAGTCAAAGGGCGGTTTCCTTACAGTTTCACTTCTTGAAGAAAAGGGCTACAATCCCCTTGTTTACAGAATGTTCTGCCTACAGAGCCACTACCGCAAGCCGCTCACATTCTCATATGACAACCTTGACAACACAGCCACAGCCTACAACAAGCTTGTAAAGAGAATTTCCGCTCTTTCAAGGGACGGCGAGCCTGATATGGCAAAGGCCGAGGAGCTTACAAAGGGATTTAGCGAGGCGCTTGACAATGACCTCAACACTTCTCTTGCTCTCACCTGCGTTTATGATGTTCTCAAGGCTGACGCAGACGATGCAACAAAGCTTTATGTAATCGGCGAATTTGACAAGGTGCTTTCACTCGACCTTACAAAAGTTCCCGAAAGCAACAAAGCGGACGCTGACGATGACTTTGCCAAGGAAGTTGAGGAGCTTATTGCACAGCGTACAAAAGCCCGTGCCGAAAAGGATTGGGCGACAGCCGACGCTATCCGTGACAAGCTTAAAGAGATGAAAGTTGTTGTCAAGGACACAAAAGACGGCATTGAATGGCATGTTGAGGGTTAACTTGACCGCTATCGCCCAATGAACGCACCTAATTAAAACAAAATATGAATAAATAAAAATCCCCTTCATATAAATTTGGTATGGAGGGGATTTTATGCGTTTGTATATCATAACAAAACGAAATCTAATATCAATCGGATTCTGTCTTTTAATCGGAGTGCTTGCAGGGGCAATTGCAGTCACATCAACAGTTCGAGCCGTTCAGAGTGCGGCTGCTCAGCGTGAAATTCCCATTTACTATGTTGACACGGACAAAAAGCAGGTTGCCCTGTCGTTTGATGCGGCATGGGGCAATGAACAGACCGAGCATCTGCTTGAAATTCTCGACAAATACAAGGTGAAATCAACATTTTTCCTTGTGGGCGACTGGGTTAAGAATTATCCCGACAGCGTAAAAGATATTGCAAAGCACGGTCACGATGTGGGCAATCACAGCAACACCCATCCGCATATGACGCAGATGTCATCGTCCGATATGGTCGGTCAGATTCAGTCCTGCAACGAAAAAATCAAGGAGCTTACGGGCAAAACTCCCACCCTGTTCCGTGCCCCCTACGGCGACTACAACAACGATGTTGTAAAGTCGGTCAACGGCTGTAATATGTATTGCGTGCAATGGGATGTCGATTCGCTCGACTGGAAAGATCCGACTCCCGAGCAGATAAAGCAAAATATTATGAAAAAAATCAAGAACGGTAGTATTATATTGATGCATAACGGTGCAAAAAATACCCCCGAAGCATTGCCGACGGTAATCGAGGCAATCAAGTCCGAGGGCTACGAAATCGTTCCGATTTCGCAAATTCTGCTCAAAGGCGAATACTACACAGATGTTGACGGCAAAATGTGCAGTAAAACCGCCACACAACCGAGTTCGTGAGGGAACATTTTTATTAATGCCGCAAAACTACCGTCATACTGTAGGGGCGGTCATCGGCCGCCCGCCAAGTAAAGGCATAAATTATATGTTAAAACAAATTTTATAAATGAAATGCAGTTACCGAAATAATGTAGCGGCGATCAGTGATCGCCAATCGTTTTGGTTTTGCAACCAAAACGAAGATAAGCATAATCTTTGCCATCTTAAAATTATATATTAATAAACAAAATATTTTCTGCGATTACTTATTCATTTCGTGTTGATTGGTAGCCTTGCGACCGCCGCCGGTGGCGGAAAAAGGGAGCAATGCGCTGTCTGAAATAACGAGCAAAAGGAAGCACATTTATGTGCAACGCATTGCGACTATATTTCAGACGGGAGAACGAGGTTCGCCGCTACATTGCATTGTAGAAAAGGTAACAATTTTACGCTCGGGCATAATTTGTGTTAAGTCGCACCGATTTTACAATCGGTACGATTGGCGGTCACTGACCGCCGCTACAGATTATACACAGTTTTCATCACATCAAAAATTATGTGAATAAACAAATCGTTTCATCAAGGCGGGCGTCCAATGAACGCCCCTACTGATTAACAATAACATTCATACAAAAACAGACTGACAGATTATCAGTCTGTTTTTTAATGCAATCATCATTTTCTTGCAATGTTAAGAATATTTTCCCACCATTCATTAGATGATATTATTGAATAGGTTGTGAGAAAACTTTCCGCTATTAGCAAACGAATGAGTATGACAAATAGTATTGTTAAAAATAAATCCAATGCCATTACTAAACATATATTTAAAATATTACCGTATTCTGCATATTTTAACCTTAAAATAAATGTCGGTACTACACATATACAACTAATGAACATTAAGTCAAGAGGTATCACAAGCAACGATATAATTGAATTCAGCACATCATTATGACAAACAAAATCTATTGACCAAGTAACAAGTAACAAATAAAAAATTAATACCTTTGCAAAATCAAGTATTGTAAACCCAATCGTAGATGTAACTTTTACTGATTTGAATGAATTTTTCCGAACTAAATAGAATGATATAAGAAAAGTAATAATTAATAAAACCGCAAATATTAAATAGCAATTGTTAACAATGAAATCAGCAAATACTTCGGCTACTCTATTACTTCCACACAGATAAAATAAAAATGCAATAATTGCAAAACCACAATTACTAAATAAAATAATCATTGCGTACTCCTTAAATTATTTCTAATTAAAAAATCACTTAATGCAAAAGCAAGTTTTATAATTTTATATACTTTATTTACTTGAATTATACCTATATTGTATAAAATTGTCAACAAAAAGTTATAATATTATACTCACAAGGTATAATTTATGGAGTGGGTACTGTAAATGCGAAGAATAAAGGAATTACGAAAAGAAAAATCTATGAACCAAATTGCGTTGGGTATGGAGCTGAACTTTTCGCAAAAGATAATCAGCGAATATGAAAACGGAAAGGTTGAACCGAGCATTACAACGCTCAAAAAGCTTGCGTCAATCTTTAATACATCTGTTGATTATATAATTGAATATACGGACATCAGACAGCCGATTGACAAAATTGCACAGTCTAAACTTTCGGAAACTGAATGTGAACTTCTCAACGAATTTCGCTGTCTGCCAAAAGAAAAACAAAACATTGCCCTTGGTATTATTATGGGGTTAAAACACAGTTAATTATAAGCAATATAATTTTATTCGTATCGTGTTTGCACACGAAATGATTGGTAGCCTTGCGATCGCCGCCGGTGGCGGAAAAAAGGGAGCAATGAGCTGTCTGAAATAATGAGCAATAGGAAGCACATTTATTTGCAACGCATTGCGACTATATTTCAGACGGGAGAACGAGGTTCGCCGCTACATTTGTTGTACAAACGGTTGCAATACTACGCTCGGGCATAATATGCTTTTAATATTACAAACTACCTACACGAATGGGGTACGGCGGCTCGCCGTGCGGGCGTCCGATGAACGCCCCTACTGATTAACAATAACTTTCATATAAAAACATATAAAAAAACAGGCTGACAGGTTATTAAAAATCTGTCAGTCTGTTTTTTTAATTATAACTTAGATTAAATCAATAATATGCCTTTTCAACATTTGATTTGTCGGCAAAATCAGCAAAATGCTCATCTGCGTATGAGCCCTTTTTAACATAGATTGTAAGTTTATCAGAATCGACACAAGTCAAGAAACTACTTTCTATTGAGGTAAGTGATTCCGGAAGATAGAGTGTTTCAAGTTTTGTCCATGCAAAAACAGAATCACCAACAGTTGTTACTGATTCGGGGAGTTTAATCTCCTTGATTCCTGAATACTGGAACGCAGATTCCTTGATTTCGGTTACCTTATCAGGAATTTCAATAGTTTCAAGCGACTCGCAATTGCTAAAACAGAATTCTGAAATTCTCTTTTTAGGTTTTCGGAAGCTGAACCGTTTTCAGGTTATTATCATATACAAACAAACCGTCAGGAAGATTTTTGATGTTTTCAGACTCAAACACAACACTTTCAAGGTTATCGTTTTCTGAAAAATAGTTATCCTCGCCGCTTGCCCAATCATCAATTCTTAAATCAATACAATTTTTTGGAATTACGATTTCGCTCTTCTTCGCTGCTTCTTTTGAAAGATTGACAATGCAACTGTTTTCATCCCACACGAAGTCACCGTCAACTGCATCTCCGACTTCAGCAGTACTTGAATCATCAGCTGATGAATCATTCACGGACTCAACCTTGCTTGAAGATTTGTCGGTTGAAGATGAATTGTTACCGCCCGAACAACCCGTTGCAACCGCACCAAGCGCAACCGTCAAAGCCAAAAGTGAAACTATAAATATTCTTTTCATTTTTACTCTCCTCATGTTTGCTTTATATCATTGCTTAATACAGCAAAGCTATTATATTATTAAAACAAGATTTTGTCAATAAGTCAAAATCTTGTTCTCTAATATCAACAAAGAATAACTTTTTTCGGTACAAAGATTATATTAATTTATATCAAAATCAAAATTTATTATTAAACCGCTACAGCATAAAATCAGGCTGACAGGTTATTAAAAATCTGTCAGCCTTAAATTATTTTATCAAGTTTTCGCTACGAATTAAAATCAATAAACAACAACACGGGTTCCCGAGGAAATGTTGTTATAGATTTTCTTAGCTGCGTTGTACGGTGTGTTTACACAGCCGTGTGAGCCGTGACCCTTGTACCTTGTTCCGCCGTATTCCCAGCTTGAACGCCATGATGCGTCATGGATTCCGCAACCGTCAGATGTGAACGGAAGCCAGAATGTTACATGGGAATTCTCCATAAGTGTTGCAGGAGATGCCTTGTAAATAATTGAATATGCACCCTTTGGCGTATCGCTTGTACCGTAGTTGCCGGTTACAACATCTGTTTCAACAACAAGCTTACCGTTCTTGTAGTACCACATATGCTGCTGATTGATACTGATTTCAACATATGTGCCGCCGACTGAAACACCGTAGGCACTCTTGCTGATCTTTACACTCTTTGTCTGGAATGTGCCGAGGCACTTGTACTTTTTCGGGTTACTGCTCGGTCCGAATACTTGTAAGCACGAATACGGAAGTAATAGGTCTTGCCGACTGTAAGCTTTTTGGTGTTGTAGAAAGTATTCTTTGTTTCACCAAGCTTTGTATATTTTCCGTTCTTTGAGGTTGAATAGAAAATCTCATATGCTGTCGGAGTGGTCATTGCCTTGCCCCATGTGAGATTTACTCTTGAAAGTCTTGTATCTGTCTTGAAATTAACGGCATTAAGACCTGCCACACATCTTATTGTTGACGGTGACGAATAGTAAGTGTTCTTTTTTGATTGCACGGTAAGCCCTAATCTGATAGTAATACGCTCTGCCGTTCTTAACTCCCTTATCTCTGAAAAAGAAGTTGTGGAATTTGAAGTGATTGTCTTGTAAAGAACATACCTGCCCTTTGTGTCACCGCTCATACGGTAGATTTTGTAGCCTGTTGCCTGTGAGTTCTTTGACCACGAAAGTGTAATTGCAGCACCCGACTCCTTGAGTGAAACGCTTACGGCATTCGGGAGAGTAGCTGTTCTGTAGGTCTGACTCTTACCCTCATACTTTACACCGTCATGCTCAACATAGGCGGCAACCTTTACATCATACCAGGTTGCTGTTCTAATCTTTTTGAGTGTACAGGCATTTGACTTTACATATGTAAATCTTGAAAAATTCTTGTGTGCGTCATTGTTGCGGTAGTAGATTACATAGCCTGTTGCACCGCTTACTTTATCCCACTTGAACGAAAGCGAATTTGTTGTATATTGCGTTCTTTTGAGATTCTTGATTGCGCCCACATTCGGCTTAACCGGCTGAGTCGGAGAAACCGTAGGAGTTACAGGCGGCTCCGTTACCGGCTGTGAAGGCTCGGTTGCCTGAGTTGGTTCAACGCTCGTATCTGTTACATCAGATGCAACAGTTGCCTCTGTTGCAGGCTGAGAGTCTGTTTCTGCGGCAGAAACAGCTAATGTTCCGACAACAGAACAAGCTACGGTAACTACTGCGAGAATTACAGCCAAGGTGTGTTTGAATTTGAATGTCATATATTCCATCCCCAATCGTATTTGATAATTAGATTATATATGTTTTTTGAAAAAAATAAGTATTTAGTAAAAAATTTCAAAAATCTTCCACTAATTACTCTTACTTTATCTTGTCATTTTTATTAAGTCTTGAAAGGCGTTCGCATTCGGCAATCAGCTTGCTCTGTTTTAGCCTTCTTTCGTCCTCAAGCACAGATTCACGAACCTGTTTTCGCAGTCTTTCAAATGGTGTGTCACGGTTGCCTGTTATCTCTTTCGGGCTTAAAATTTTTGGTGCAAGATTTGATGCACCCGGTCTTGTGAGCATCTGAATGGTGATATGCTCATGCTGAATGAGAGCGAAAATGCTGACTGAGAGAGGTACATTCGTCAATTGCCTTGACGAGTTCTTCCGTTGTTTTGTGACGGTATCCGTGCACCTTTGTTTCATTCAATTTCACTCACCGCCCTTTATTGCCTTTTGCGGAACATTGTTATCATTATATTTCCGAATAAATGCCTCCGCTGTTTGATGAAGGACACTTGTACCTTAGATTATACTTAATTTTCACAAGATTTTCAATATTTATTTTCGGTTTCTTTGTTTACATCAACACTTTTTTTATGATATGCTGACTAACAGATACGCAAAATGTCCGTATAATCGACATTTTTCAGCGTTAAAAAATTTTTGTCAGGAGTAGAATAATGAAAAAAACTATTTGTGCCGTAACGGCTGCCATGCTTGCGCTTACCTCGGTTTTGTGCGGTTGTTCAAGCAACGGTGAAAGCAGTTCGCAGTCGGGCAGTACAACCCCGGCAACTGTTGCCACAGACACAACCGTCAAGACAACAGGCGAAAAAATACATATAAACGACAGCACTCGGTGAAATCTGGATTACCGAGCTTGACGGTGTACCGAAAAACACACTCAACAACGATAACTTCACCTCTGACGACACTTTCAAATACTACAGTGAAAACGGCAAGGCCGCTTCAATGGAGGGAATCGACATTTCCTCCTACAGCGGAACGATTGACTGGGACAAGGTTAAAAAATCGGGTGTTGATTTTGTTATGGTTCGCATCGGCGGCAGAGGCTACGGTTCTGACGGAAAAATGTACTCGGACGATTCCGCCCTTTCATATATAAAGGGTGCTAAGGCGGCAGGACTTAAAGTCGGCGTGTATTTCTTCTCTCAGGCTGTCAATAACGATGAGGCAATTGAAGAGGCTGACTATATAAAGACACTTCTCGGCGATGAAACAATCGATTTTCCCGTTGCATATGACTGGGAAATCATCAAGGATGATGACGCAAGAACCGACAGCGTTTCCGCCGCTCAGGCAACAGCCTGTGCAAAGGCATTCTGCAACCGTGTAAAGGAGCTTGGCTACACACCGATTATCTATTCTCCGAGCAAGGAGCTTTACTTCAAATATGACCTCACCCAGCTTTCAGATTTTGACATCTGGTACTGCGAATACGCAAATGTTCCGACATTCTATTATCAGTTTTCTATGTGGCAATACTCTTCATCAGGCAAGGTTGACGGAATTGAGGGCGATGTTGATATGAACATCTGCTTTACAAATATAGCCGATTACGATTAAGAAAGGATAATATATATGAAAAAGATAGCAAGCTTTACAATCAACCACAACACACTTATGCCGGGTGTTTACATTTCAAGAATCGACGGAGATATTACAACATACGATATGCGTTTTGTAAAGCCAAACACACCGCCGTATCTTCCAAATCCCGTTATGCACACAATTGAACACCTTTTTGCAACATATGCCCGCAACAGCAAATTTGCCGACAATGTAATCTACTTTGGACCTATGGGATGCAGAACGGGTTTTTATTTTCTCGTTCGTGATATGTCAAATGAGGACGCATTACAGCTTATAAAAGACACAATAAAGCAGTGTGCGGAGCACAAGGGGGAAATCCCCGGAACAACTGCAATTGAGTGCGGAAACTACCTTGAACACGACCTTGACGGTGCTTTAAAAAGAGTTAAATAAATATTACTCTTTGTTAAAAGATTACACAGTTGATAACTTACAGTATAATTAATATAGGGAATTATTGTTTGATTTACCCTGTTTTTGTAACCTTATCCCCTGTCTTATTATTAATTATGACATTTTTTAATTCTCATATTGCAATTTCGTAACTATTTGGTATAATAAAGGTATCGCGTTTGTTACAAAAATGTAACGGTTAATGAGATAGGAGAAATTATTTTGGAGACAAAGTTCATTGGTTTGGAAGGTTTCAATGAAATCGAGAGTCTTCCGACAAAGAAACGCAGAGTTTGCAGGCGTGAGCTTACAACAGCACAGAAAACTGTTCGCTTTGTAAAGAGAGCAACAACATTTTGTGCAAAATCAGTTGTAAGAATGTCAAAAAACACAGCCGCAAAACTCGCACAGGCAATTGAGAACAGGAAGGGTTCTTTAAAGTCTGTTACAATCAAGACTGTTAATTCGTCAAAGAAAGCAAAAACACAGATATCAGCTATTGACAAAGCATTCAACGAATCAAGAAACGGCACAACAAAGAGTGCCGGAGAGATTGTATCGGAACTTTCGTTCAAAAGCGGAAAGCAGTATGCTCACCTTGCACCGTCAGCAATCCGTTCGCAGAAGCTGCTCAGAAAAAAGGCTGTGCTTGCAGTAGTAGCTTGTTTCAGTGCAATCACACTTTCATGTGTAACGGTTGCAAGCGCACTTGATATGAAAGATAACAACAGCGCACAGACACCTGCACTTGTTGCAACAAGTGACGAGGCTGTTCCTAATACTGAAATTGACGGCGAATCGGCATCGGCAAACCTCAAGGCAATTTCACCGTCATGTGCAAGTCTTTATATTGACGGCAAGTTCATCGGTGCGACAGAAGAAATTGATCAGCTCAATGCAGACCTCGATCAGGTTCTTGTTGATTACCGCAGAGATTACGATGACGAAACAACAACCGAGTTTGCAAATTCGGTGGAGGTTGTAACAGGTAACGCAAGCGGTACAGACCTTATTACCGCAGACGAGGTTATGGCACTTGCAGACGGCAAGTTCTCAATCTCACTTTCAACAGACATTGTTTACACAAGAGATGTGGCCTATGACACAAAGGTAAAAGTATGACGTAAAACAGAATTTTGAATTTTTGAGTGATAAGATTTGGCAAAGCTTAATATTGTGCTGGTAGAGCCTGAAATTCCGCAGAATACAGGCAATATTGCAAGAACCTGCGCCGCAACGGGAGCAAGTCTGCACCTTGTCCGTCCTCTCGGTTTTTATATTGATGACAAAAAGCTAAAGAGAGCGGGTCTTGATTATTGGCACTTGCTTGATATTACATATTACGATGATTTAAACGATTTTCTCGAAAAAACAAAGGGAGGCAGGTATTTTCTCTTTTCAACAAAGGGTACTCATATTCATTCAGATGCCGAGTATCCCGATAACTGCTATATTATTTTCGGAAAGGAAACCAAGGGACTGCCCGAAGAACTTTTTGATGCAGTATCCCGAAAGCACGGTCAGAATACCTATGATTGACGAGGCAAGAAGTCTGAATCTTTCAAATTCAGTTGCCATTGCAACATATGAAGTGCTAAGACAGTGGAATTATCCGCAGCTGCAGAGTATAGGCGAACTGCATAACCACAAATGGAGCGATGTTTTAAAGTAAATCTCATAAATATTTTGTGCATAAAAAATCCGTAAATTCAATTATTATACGAAAAATTTTTTGGAATTGCTCGAAATTTTTTAGATTTATATTGATAAAACCAATGTTTTGATATATAATATAATTGACTGTAAAAATGCTATATTTTTACATTATTCTTCTATTAGAAAGGATTGTTCAATAATGAATCTTAATAAGGTTACAGTTGATGACATCAATGTAAAAGGTAAAAGAGTTCTCGTTCGAGTTGACTTTAATGTTCCGCTCAAAGACGGCGTTATTACAAATGATAACAGAATTACAGCAGCTCTTCCTACAATTAAAAAGCTTATCGCAGACGGCGGTAAGGTTATTCTTTGCTCACACCTCGGCAAGCCGAAGAACGGCCCAGAGGCTAAATTCTCACTTGCTCCTGTTGCAGTAAGACTTTCCGAGCTCCTCGGCAAGGAAGTTATCTTTGCTGACGACGATGAGGTTGTAGGCGAGAACGCTAAAAAGGCAGTTGCAGAAATGAAGGACGGCGATGTTGTTCTTCTTCAGAATACAAGATTCAGAAAAGAAGAAACCAAGAACCTTGAGCCATTCTCATCAGAGCTTGCATCTCTTGCAGATGTATTTGTAATGGACGCTTTCGGTTCAGCTCACCGTGCACACTGCTCAACAGTAGGTGTTACAGACCACATCAAGGATACAGCAGTTGGTTACCTCATGCAGAAGGAAATCAACTACCTCGGTAATGCAGTTGAAACTCCTGTTCGTCCTTTCGTTGCTATTCTCGGCGGCGCAAAGGTTGCTGACAAGCTTAATGTTATTTCTAATCTCCTTGATAAGTGCGATACACTTATCATCGGCGGCGGTATGGCTTACACATTCTTAAAGGCTCAGGGTAAGGAAGTTGGTCTTTCACTCGTTGATGATACAAAGATTGACTACTGTAAGGAAATGATGGCTAAGGCTGAAAAGCTCGGCAAAAAGCTCCTTCTCCCTGTAGATACAACAGTTTCTAAGACATTCCCTGATCCAATCGACGCTCCAATCGAGGTTGAGGTTGTAGATTCTTCTGCTATCCCTGCTGATATGGAAGGTCTTGATATCGGTACAAAGACACAGGCTCTCTTTGCAGATGCAGTTAAGACAGCTAAGACAGTTGTTTGGAACGGACCGATGGGCGTATTCGAAAACCCAACACTTGCAAAAGGTACAATCGCAGTTGCTAAGGCACTTGCTGAAACAGACGCTACAACAATCATCGGCGGCGGCGACTCTGCTGCAGCTGTTATTCAGCTTGGTTTTGCTGACAAGATGAGCCACATCTCAACAGGCGGCGGCGCATCTCTTGAGTACCTCGAGGGCAAGGTTCTCCCAGGTATCGCAGTTATCGCTGACAAAAATTAATCTATAAAATCAATAGGGGCGGAGTTTTTCCGCCCTTAATGGTTTACACAATATTTAGGATATAATAAATATGTCGAGAACAATAATTAAATTTACTTCTCCTTTTAACTCTAATGCGGTTTTTGACGCATTTGGCAAGTTTATGTACAGAGAGAATTTTGAGTTTGTTCAGAAAAACGGGGAACAGTATTGGAAAAAAGGTGTAGGCCTTCTTACCGCTCCGCAGTTTTTAAAACTTTCTGTTAATAACGATGGCAGCTATGTGCTTGAGGCTTGGATAAAATTTGCCATTCTTCCGGGTGTATATGTCGGCGAAATGGGTACAAAGGGCTTTGTTGGGGCACTTCCTAAACAATTGCTTAAGGAGAGAGTTGATAAAACACTTATGGCCATGCAGGCTAATGTTATTTATCAACAATAACAGACAACAATTTTTAATTTCTTATAAATTATTTATCGGAAAGGAATATTACAATGGACAAGACAAAGAGAAAGGCAATTATTGCCGGTAACTGGAAAATGAATAAGACACCTTCAGAGGCTAAGACACTTCTTGAGGCTGTTGTTCCTGCTGTAAAGGATGCTGACTGCGAAGTAATCGCTTGCGTTCCTTTCGTAGATTTAAGCGTAGCTCTTGAAACAACAAAGGGCTCAAATGTAAAAATCGGTGCCGAAAACTGCCACTGGGCAGAGAGCGGTGCTTTCACAGGCGAAATCTCAACAGGTATGCTCAAGGAAATGGGCGTTGAATATGTAGTTCTCGGTCACAGCGAGAGAAGACAGTATTTCGGCGAAACAGACGAAACTGTAAACAAGAGAACAAAGGCTGCTCTTGCTGCAGGCTTAAAGCCAATCGTATGTGTCGGCGAACTTCTTTGGGAGCGTGAGTGCGACATTACAGAGGAAGTTATCGCAAGACAGATTAAACTTGACCTCTTCAATGTTACAGCTGACGAGCTTAAGAACATCGTTATCGCTTACGAGCCTGTATGGGCTATCGGTACAGGCAAGACTGCTACAGCTGACCAGGCTGAAGAAGTTTGCGCATTTATTCGTGCTACAATCGCTAAGCTTTACACACAGGCTGACGCTGACGCTGTTACAATTCAGTACGGCGGTTCAATGAACGACGGCAATGCTGACGAACTCCTCTCAAAGACAAATGTTGACGGCGGTCTTATCGGCGGTGCTTCACTCGTTGCTGAGAAATTTGCAGCTATTGTAAAGGCAGCAAGCAAGTAATTAAATTTTGGGGTACGGACGGCAAAAGGAAATAACTGTAATAAATTTGCAGTCAGTGTTCCCTGTGTCGTCCGTAATGTTTAGAAAGGATTTATGTTATGAAAAAACCATTAATTCTTATGATTCTCGACGGTTTTGGTATTGCACCGGAGAAAGGTAATGCTATTAAAGCAGCAAATAAGCCAAATATTGATAAACTTTTTGCAGAAAACCCTGTAACACAGATTGGTGCGTCGGGTATGGATGTAGGTCTTCCTGACGGTCAGATGGGTAACTCTGAGGTCGGTCACACAAATATGGGTGCAGGCAGAATCGTATATCAGGAACTCACAAGAATTACAAAGACTATTAATGAAGATAAGCTCAAAGAGAACGAGGCTATTGTAAATGCAATGGACAAGGCTCTCAAGAACGGCACGGCACTTCACCTTATGGGTCTTCTTTCAAGCGGCGGCGTTCACAGCCACAATACACACCTTTACGGTATTCTTGAGCTTGCTAAGAAGAAAGGCCTTGAGAATGTATATGTTCACGCATTCCTCGACGGCAGAGATGTTCCGCCATCAAGTGCCGCTGAATTTATGAACGAGCTCCTCGACAAGATGAAAGAAATCGGTGTAGGTAAGGTAGCTACTGTTTCAGGCAGATACTATGCTATGGACCGTGATAATAACTGGGACAGAGTTGAAAAGACATATGCCGCTATGGTTTACGGCGAAGGTGAAAAAGCCGATTGCCCATGCTGTGCTATTGAAAAGTCATATGAAAACGGCGTTACAGACGAGTTTGTAGTTCCTGTTGTAGTTGACGGCGGCGCACAGGTTAAGCCAAACGACAGCGTTATCTTCTTTAACTTCCGTCCTGACAGAGCAAGAGAGATTACAAGAACTTTTGTTGATCCTGAATTTAAGGGATTTGAGAGAAAGAACGGATTTTTCCCTGTAAACTTTGTATGTATGACACAGTATGACGCTACAATGCCAAATGTTGATGTTGCATTTAAGCCGCAGACACTTAAGAATACACTTGGCGAGTATGTTTCAAACAAGGGTATGACACAGCTTAGAATTGCCGAAACAGAGAAGTACGCTCATGTAACATTCTTCTTCAACGGCGGTGTTGAAAAGCAGTATGAGGGCGAGGACAGAATCCTTGTTAAGTCACCTGCTGTTGCAACATATGACCTACAGCCTGAAATGAGTGCTTATGAGGTTACAGATAAGCTTGTTCCTGCTATTGAGAGCGGTAAGTATGATATGATTATTCTTAACTACGCTAACTGCGATATGGTTGGTCACACAGGTGTATTTGAGGCTGCTGTAAAAAGCGTATAAATGTCACAAAGTAATTGTTCAACTGTAGCGGCGAACCGTGTTCGCCAATCGTATCGTGTGTAAACACGATGCGAATAAAACCATTATATGTGCTTGTTTTGGTTTTATAACCAAAATAAATGGCGAACACGGTTCGCCGCTACAGACAATACCTCACTTTCATAACATCAAATGATTTTATTTAAACATGAAATTTCATCTAAGCGGGAGAACGAGGTTCTCCCCTACATTAGAATACACTATTCTTATCACATCACAAGACATGTATAAACAAATAAATTCAGTAAGACAACACCGCCGCAAATTCCAGCAACGCAAAATTTAAGTTGTAAAATATCGTTAATCGGTGTAAAATAATATTACTTATGTATTGTTAATTTTATGGCAGAGAAGGGGAAAATTTGATTAAGCTACGAAGATATCTTGCATACTACAAAAAGGAATGTATCATCGGTCCGCTTTGCAAGCTGTTTGAGGCAATTTTGGAATTGCTCGTTCCGCTTGTTATGGCAGGAATCATCGACAACGGTGTGCGAAACGGCGACACGGCATACATCTGGAAAATGGGCGGTCTGCTCGTTATTCTTGCAACTGTAGGACTTTGCAGTGCACTTGTGTGTCAGTATCTTGCATCAAAGGCATCTCAGGGTGTAGGAACAAGACTTCGCCGAGATTTGTTTTTGCACATCAACAGATTATCACACGCAGAGTTGGACAAGCTCGGCACTCCGTCACTTATAACACGAATCACATATGACACCAATCAGGTTCAGCAATCTGTTGCAATGGCTATCCGCCTGCTCACCAGAGCACCGTTTATTGTTATCGGTTCAATGGTTATGGCAATGACAATCAACCTTGAAATGTCAATTATTTTCTTCATTGCTGCTATATTGATTGCCGTTACTCTTTACCTCATTATGACAAAGAGTATTCCTATTTTTTGAAAAAATGCAGAAAAAGCTCGACAAAATCAGCCTTATCTGCCGTGAAAATCTTTCGGGCAACAGGGTTATCAGAGCCTTTTCAAAGCAGAAAAATGAGAAAAAAGCGTATTGACGATTCAACCGAGGATTTGGCTAAAACTTCGATCAGAGTAAGCATTCTTTCGGCACTTTTTAAGCCCTGTCACCTACATCATCACCAATGCTGCAATTATTCTCATCATTTGGTTTGGCGCTCAGAATGTAAACGCAGGCAGCGGAATGCTTTCGGGTGACATCATCGCCCTTGTAAACTATATGACGCAGATTTTGCTTGCAATGATTGTTGTTGCAAACCTTGTTGTACTTCTCACGAAGGCAAGTGCAAGTGCGGCAAGACTTAACGAAGTGTTTGAAACTCAGCCGAGTGTGTGTGAAAGCACTACCGAGAACATTGAAATTTCAGAGAGCGAAGGCACTCCGAAAATCGAATTTGACAATGTAAACTTCACATATGGCACGGGTGATGATGAGCTTGAGGACATCAGCTTTAAAATCAAGCGTGGTCAGACGGTCGGTCTTATCGGCGGTACGGGTTGCGGTAAAAGTACGCTTGTCAACCTTATCCCCCGTTTTTACGATGCAACGCAGGGTACTGTAAGCGTTGACGGCAGAAATGTCAAGGACTATCCGTTCTTACAGCTCCGTTCACAGATTGGTATTGTTCCTCAGCAGTCAATTCTTTTCAAGGGAACAATCCGTGACAATATGAAATGGCAAAACGAAAATGCAACTGATGAGGATATTATAAAGGCTCTAAAAATTGCGCAGGCATACGAGTTTGTAAGCAAGCTGAACAAAGGGCTTGACAGCTTTGTTGAACAGGGCGGTAAGAACTTCAGCGGAGGGCAGCGTCAGCGACTTTGCATTGCCAGAGCACTCACAGGCTCACCGAAGCTTCTCATTCTTGATGACAGCTTTTCAGCTCTTGACTTTGCAACAGATGCGGCACTCAGAAAGGCTTTGCGTGAAAACACAAAGGATATGACCGTGATAATCGTTACACAGCGTTGCTCAACAATCAAGAACGCAGACCTTATTCTTGTGCTTGATGACGGCAGACTTGTAGGCAAAGGTCCGCACGATGAACTGTTTGAAAGTTGCGAAACCTACCGTGAAATCTGTCTTTCACAGCTTAATGAAGAGGAGGCAAAAAGATGAAAAATTCAGCAAAAAAACCCTCCTCTGTAAAAAGGTACTCAAAAAATAAAGCCGTATTCGTTTTATCTGATTTTAGCTCTTGTGAGCGCAATCATCAGCGTTTCGCTCACGCTCTATATTCCTGTTCTCACAGGTAACGCAATCGACAACATCATTGACAAGGGCAATGTTGACTTTGCAAGCGTTATTCAGATTCTTGTGTACATCGGTGTAGGCATCGGCGGTGTGGCACTTTTCCAGTGGATTATGACCTACTTTACCAACATTGTCAGCTACCGCACTGTTCGTGACCTCAGAAGAGAGGTTTTTGAAAAATTCAACACAGTTCCCCTCTCCTACATTGACACAACACCTCACGGCGACCTTATCAGCCGAGTAATCAACGATGTTGACGCAGTTGGTGACGGTCTTACACAGATGTTTCTACAGCTTTTTTCGGGCATTGTTACCATTGTCGGCACGCTTGTATTTATGCTGACAATCAACTGGAAAATCGCCCTTGTTGTTGTTGTTCTCACACCGCTTTCGCTCTTTGTTGCGGCATTTATCGGCAAGATGACGCACAACCGCTTTACCCGTCAACAGGCACTCAACGGTGACATCTCGTCATATGTTGAGGAGCATATCGGCAATCAGAGAATTGTAAAGGCTTTTTCATATGAGGACAGAGCCTTTGAAGAATTTGAAAAGTACAATGATGAACTTCTTGAAGTGGGATTCAAGGCGCAGTTTGCAGGCGCACTTGCCAACCCGTCAACAAGATTCGTAAACGCATTGGTTTATGCCGCAGTAGGCATTATGGGTGCTCTGTTTGCCGTTGCAGGCACACTTTCGGTCGGACAGTTATCATGCTTCCTTACCTACGCAAATCAGTACACAAAGCCGTTTAACGAGGTTACAGGCGTACTCACACAGTTGCAGACAGGCATTGCGGCGGCAGGACGGGTTTTTTGAAGTTCTTGAGGCAGATAACGAAATTCCCGACAACAGTACAAAAGAGCTTGAGCATTGCGAAGGCAATGTCAAGATTGAGAATGTAAACTTCTCCTACACAAAAAGAAAAACCGCTCATCACAAACTTTTCGCTTGATGTCAAGAGCGGCAGTCACATTGCCATTGTCGGTCCGACAGGCTGCGGCAAGACAACATTCATCAATCTTCTTATGAGATTTTATGACACGGACAGTGGCAAAATCAGCATTGACGGAGTTGACATTATGGATATCACCCGTGACAACCTCAGAAAATGCTACGGAATGGTTCTTCAGGACAGCTGGCTGTTCAACGGAACGATTATGGAAAATCTGCGTTACGGCAACGAAAACGCAACCGAAGAAGAAGTTATTGCCGCTGCAAAGGCAGCATATGCGCACTCATTCATCCGCCGTATGTCTGACGGCTACAACACCGTAATCAGCGAGGACGGCGGTAACCTCAGTCAGGGACAGAAACAGCTTTTGTGTATTGCAAGGGCGATGCTTACAAACCCGTCAATCCTTCTTCTTGACGAGGCGACTTCATCAATTGATACCCTTACCGAAATCCGTGTTCAAAAGGCTTTTTGCCAAGATGATGAAGGGTAGGACAAGCTTCGTGGTTGCCCACAGACTTTCTACCATTAAGGAGTCTGATGTTATCCTTGTTATGAAGGACGGCAACATCATTGAACAAGGCACACACGAGGAGTTGCTCGCCAAAGGCGGATTCTATAACAAACTTTACAACAGTCAGTTTGCAAAACAGTAATACGGCGACGGTCACTGACCGCCAATCGAAACAATTGTAAAATCGTTTCGACAATAAACCGAATAACTGACTACTACACTCGAACACACAATTTTTAACAAATCCGAAAATATATACAAAACGAGGTCATCAGCTAAAAACCGATGACCTCTGTTTTGTATTATGAACTTTTAATCAGAAAGGGATTTTTCAACATTTATTATCGGATAAAGCTTTTCGTCAATTGACTTGATTTTCTCGATTGCACTCTGTTTAATCTGTCTTTCTGTAAGGTCAAGTCCATACGGAATAACCATATCAAAGACAACATTTGTATGCGTACTGCCCTTTACAATTCTGAAATCGTGGATTGAATACTCCGGATTAAGCTCACACAAGCCCTCCTCCACCTTCATTTTAAGTTCATTTGTGAACGCATCGTTTGATGCAATCGGATCCATATGTATGGTTGCAAAACAGTTGTACCTGTTTTCAAGCTGTTTTTCCGTCAGGTCAATTGCGTCGTGAGCTTCAAGGATATCCTCGTCACACGGTACCTCTGCGTGGAGTGAAATAAAGCATCTGCCCGGACCGTAATCATGAATAATCAAATCGTGGATACCTACAATCATATCATTTTTTCAACACTGTTTCCTTGATTTCATCAACAAATTCGGCATCTGGAGCTTTGCCGAGGAGCGGAGAGAGGCTCTCTCTGAATGTGCTGACACCCGTAAAAAGTATGAACAGCGAAACACACACGCCGAGCCAACCGTCAATCTGAACTCCTGTTGAGGCAGAAATAAGCAATCCGATTATTACAACCGAGGTTGCAATGCAGTCGGTCAAAGAATCGAGTGCCGCCGCCTTGAGTGCGGTTGAATTTATCTTTCTCGACAATCCCGAATTAAAAAAGTACATCCATAATTTTACGAAAATTGACGCAATCATTATTGCGAATGAAAGCGTTGAAAATGCCGTTTTATCCTCGGGAGTAATTATCTTTTCTATCGAACTTTTCATAAGCTCAACACCCATTAAAAGGATTACAACGGAAATTCCCAAGCCTGCCACATACTCATAACGACCGTGACCGAACGGATGCTCTCTGTCGGCAGGACGGCTTGCAAGCTTAAATCCGAGAAATGTAACAACCGAACTGCCTGCGTCCGAAAGGTTGTTGAGGGCATCGGCAATGACGGAAACCGATGCCGAAACAATTCCGGCAAACAATTTTCCTCCGAACAGTAACAGGTTAAGAATTATTCCGCAAACACCCGAAAGGTTGCCATAGGCAGTTCTAACCTTTGGATTATCGCAATTGTCGCTGTCTTTAACGAACAGCTTTACAAGTAATTTTGTCAAATAAAACACCAACTAAAATTTATTTACAGCGAATCGTTTCGGCTGAAAACATCGGCAACCTCAGTAATTGAAATGTACGCTTTCTTGTCGATTTCACGCACAATTTCCTTCAGCTTGCCAATCTGGAAACGGTTGACAACAAAGTAAATCATCACCTTGTCCTTGCCTGAATATCCGCCCTGAGCCTGCATTACGGTAACGCCGCTTTGAAATTCCTCCGAAAGTGCGTTACAAATTTCATCGCAACGGCTTACAGACGCAATAATCGTTGCCGCCTTTGCCCTGTCAAAACCTTCAACAATAAAGTCAATCGTTTTAAGTGCGGCAAAATATGTAACAATCGAATAAAGCGGAAGAATCCAGCTTTGCAGAATGAACCCGCATACAACATAAAGTACGATATTGTATGCCATAACGAATGAACCAACCGATATACCGATTTTCTTCGCAAAGATTACTGCCATAACCTCGATGCCGTCCATTGCACCGCCAAATTTGATTGCAAGACCGCTGCCTATACCCGAAATCACACCGCCAAACACGGCACAAAGGAGCAAATCGGTTCCCGCAAGCGGAGACGCCATACTGACATCAACGGGCAGAACATCGGTTATCAGCCATGAAACGAACGAATAAACTGCAACCGTATAAATTGCGTAAAATGTAAACTTCTTTCCCTGCTTTTTAAGTCCGAACAAAAACAGCGGCAGGTTAAAAATTATAAGAAAAAGTGAAAGCGACAGGCTTTCGGGTGTAAGTGTGCGGCAAGCATAGCCGTACCTGAAATTCCGCTGTCGTAAAGGTTCACTGGATTAAGAAATATTGTAATTCCAAACGCATTGATAATTCCGGCAATTGTGAGAAAAAGCATATTTTTGATTTTGATTGTCTTTCTCGCTCTTTGTAAAAGATTTTTCATTGTCATCATCCTTTGCGATAAATTTCCATCCCCATAATCACATAAGTATAGCCTAATTGTATCACAATAATGATATTTAGGCAAGAAAAAGCAAAAGGCACCGAAAAATCGGTGCCTTAATCAGCTTATTGATTATTCCTGAGAGTCAGCCTTGGCTTTCTCAATAATTTTTTGAGCAACATTTGCAGGAGTATCCTCATAGCGGACAAACGCAAATTCAAATGATCCTCTGCCCTGTGTTACCTGGCGAATGTAGGTTGCAAAGTCATCCATTTCTGCCATAGGAACTTCCGCCTCAACAATCTGCGTTCCGTTCTCACCCGGCTGCATACCGAGCACACGACCTCTACGCTTGTTGACCTCGCCCATTACATCGCCCATATTTGCATCCGGAACATTGGCTTTAAGGCTTCCGATCGGCTCAAGAAGCGTGGGAGAAGCATTCGGAATACCGTTCTTATAAGCAAGAGATGCCGCTGTCTTGAATGACATCTCGGAGGAATCAACGGGATGATATGAACCGTCATAGAGAGTAGCCTTGATGCCTACCATCGGATAACCTGCAAGAACACCCTTCTTGATTGAATCCTGAAGTCCCTTTTCAACAGCAGGGAAGAAATTTTTCGGAACTGCACCGCCGACAACTCTTTCGGCAAATACAAGACCGTCCGAATCACACGGCTCAAATTCAATCCACATCACCGAACTGACCGTGACCGCCTGACTGCTTTTTTATATCTGCCCTGTGCGGAAACCTTTTTTGCGGATAGTTTCTCTGTATGCAATCTTTGGCTTTTTGAGGACTGCGTCAACATTATACTTTGTTTTAAGTCTTGAAATTACAACATCAAGATGCTGTTCACCGAGTCCCGAAATTAACATTTCGTGGGTTTCGTGGTTTGAAACGAGCTTGATTGTCGGATCTTCGTCTGCAAGCTTTGCAATGCCCTGAGCAACCTTATCCTCGTCACCCTTCTTTGCGGGATACACAGCCATTGTATATGATGATGACGGATAGTCAATTCCGTCAAGAACAACCTTTCTGAGAGGCGAACAGAGTGTGTCGCCTGTCTTTGTTGATGCAAGCTTCGGGATTGCACCGATGTCGCCCGCACCGATGTACGGAACATCCGACTGCTTTTTACCGCTTACGGAAAGCACCTTTGTAATTCTCTCCTGTGCGCCTGTACGCATATTGATGAGAGGAGCGTCCGAGCTTACCTTGCCCGAAACAACCTTTACATATGAAAGTCTGCCGATGAACGGGTCTGCAACCGTCTTGAATACGATTGCGGCAGCCGCACCGCCGTCATTAACCGAAACATCAACGGGTTCACCGTCAAGGTCAACACCGATTTCACCGCTCTTGTCAGCCGCTGACGGAGCAAGCCATGTAAGGCTGTTCAAAAGCTGATCAATTGCGAATGTATTATGAGCATCACCGCAGAATACGGGGCAGATTGTGCCGTCCTTAACGCCCTGACTTACACCGAGAATGATTTCTTCGGGAGTAAACTCCTCACCCATAATAAACTTGTCAAGAAGTTCCTCGCTTGTTTCGGCAACAGCCTCCTTGATAGCCTCACGCAAGCCCTCAAGCCTGTCGCCCATATCAGGAAGCGCAGTCTGTTTTACACTGCCGTCTGTGCCGTACTCATAAGCCTTGTAATCAAACAAATTAACATAAGTATTTGCCTGACCGTCAACAATGTACGGAACAACAACAGGACAAACAGACGGACCGAATGTAGCCTTCAAGCTCTCGAATACACGATAGAAACGGGCACTTTCGTCGCAAAGACCGTTTACAAAGAACACCTTTGTAAGCCCTGCCTTTGTTGCCGCCTCAACTGCTTTTTCGGTACCTACACAGACACCGTCCTTGCCCGAAACAACGACGAGCGCTGTGTCAGCCGCTCTCATGCCCTCTGCAACACCGCCTGCAAAATCAAAAAAAGACCGGGGGTGTCGATTAGGTTGATTTTTGTATTTTTCCATTCAATCGGTGCAACCGCCGTCATAATTGAAGTCTGTCTTTTGATCTCCTCGCTGTCAAAATCAAGGACTGTGTTGCCGTCTGCAACCTTACCGAGTCTTTCGCTCATCTTTGAGAGATAGAGTATTGACTCCGCAACCGAGGTTTTGCCGCTGCCGCTGTGTCCTGCGAGGGCAATATTAAGAATTTTTTAGCGTCGTATTGTTTCAAAAGTGAAATCCCCTTTCGTAAAATTTCTATTCTAATCAAGCTTATTTCGACAAAATTAAACAATAGTGTCAATTAATACGGAATTATTATAGCATATTTGTATAAAATAAACAACCGAATTATGGCAAAATAAAAAAATTCACCCTTTGCCCAAATGGACAAGGGATGAATTGTGCAACTTGCTTTTTTATTTTATGTTAAGCTGAAAAATATACAGATTTTTGCAAGGTCAATTGTGCATTTTAACGATTGGGCTTTCTGAAAAAACAATTTTTGACAAAAGGAAAGGCTCTCAAAACGAGAGCCTTGAAAACTTGATTATTCGAGAACCGCACCCTGTGCGCCTGATGTAACAAGCTTTGCATAACGAGCAAGGTAGCCTGTTGTAATCTTGGGCTGACGGGGCTTCCATTCTGCCTTACGCTTTGCAAGCTCTTCGTCAGAAACGAGGAGATTGATTGTGTTTGCAGGAATGTCGATTTCAATCATATCGCCCTCTTTAACAAGTGCAATCGGGCCTGCCGACTGCTGCCTCGGGAGATACATGACCGATAGCCGCACCTCTTGTTGCGCCTGAGAAACGACCGTCTGTGATAAGAGCAACACAGTTGCCGAGACCGCTGCCCATAATAGCGGAAGTCGGGTTGAGCATTTCTCTCATGCCGGGACCACCCTTAGGACCTTCGTATCTGATAACAACAACCTCACCGGGATTGATTTTGCCGTCATAAATTGCACTGAGAGCGTCCTCTTCGCAGTCAAACACTCTTGCCGCACCCTTGTGGTGCATCATTTCCTCTGCAACGGCACTTCTCTTAACAACAGAACCGTCAGGAGCAAGGTTACCCTTTGAGAACAGCAATACCGCCTGTCTTGCTGTATGGATTTGTAACAGGACGAATGATATCCGTATCCTTGATTTCACAACCCTTAATGTTCTCGCCTACAGTCTTGCCTGTTGCCGTGATAAGGTCTGTGTCAAGAAGTCCAACCTTTGTAAGCTCGTTCATTACGGCATAAACACCGCCTGCCTCGTTGAGATCCTCCATATATGTGTGACCTGCAGGAGCAAGGTGACAAAGGTTAGGAGTCTTTTTGCTGATTTCATTGGCAATGTCAAGGTTAAGCTTAACACCTGCCTCTTTTGCGATTGCAGGAAGGTGGAGCATTGTATTTGTTGAACAGCCGAGAGCCATATCAACAGTAAGAGCATTCATAAATGCTTTTTCCGTGAGAATGTCACGAGGACGGATATCCTTTTCAAGGAGTTCCATAACCTTCATGCCGGCGTGCTTTGCAAGCTTGATTCTGTCTGAGTAAACAGCGGGAATTGTGCCGTTACCCTGAAGTCCCATACCGATTGCCTCGGTAAGACAGTTCATACTGTTGGCGGTGTACATACCCGAACATGAACCGCATGACGGACAAGCCTTGTTTTCAAACTCGGCAAGCTCTTCGGCAGTAATCTTGTTTGCCGTGTAAGCGCCGACTGCCTCAAACATACTCGAAAGACTTGTCTTTTGCCCTTAACATGACCTGCAAGCATAGGACTCGCCGCTTACAAAAACTGTCGGAACATTAATTCTTGCGGCAGCCATAAGCATACCCGGAACATTCTTGTCGCAGTTAGAACCATTACAAGTGCGTCAAACGCATGAGCCTTTGCCATAGCCTCTGTTGAGTCTGCGATAAGCTCACGGGTTACGAGAGAATACTTCATTCCCTCATGTCCCATAGCAATACCGTCACAAACAGCGATTGCAGGGAATACAATCGGAACACCGCCTGCAAGAGCAACGCCCTGCTTAACGGCGTCAACAATCTTATCTATATTCATATGTCCCGGAACGATATCGTTCTTGGAACTTACAATACCGATAAAAGGTTTCTTAATTTCTTCTTCGGTAAGACCGAGAGCATTCAAAAGCGAACGCTGAGGTGCGGTACTTACGCCGTCCTTTATAACTGAACTTTTCATTGTAAACACCCTTTCCATAATTATCAAATCGGAACAAAATTCACATAAAAAGCCCTTCAATTGTTCCATAATAAAACACAGTGAAAATTTCTGTATTGTTAATCTTAATTTTAGCACATCGGCTGTTCAAAATCAAGTAGAGAACCTATATTGCCAAAATCATTTATTGCGGCTCAATCGTTGATTATTCTGCCCTTTTCAACATTGGGCATAATAAAGTTATCCCTTGAATATTCCCACAGCTTTTTTGAGCCGTCGGCAGTGTTTTTGTTGCGGTTAAGAATACTGTGCAGGTGAACAATATGCTCTACCCACGCCTTGCCGTCGGTTGCATCATTGAGCATGGCAGGCTGAATGTTGTCCATTGTGTGTGCAAACTTTGCTTCGGCTGTTTCGCCGCTTTCAAATTCAAGCCACAGATTCATCATCTTTTCGCCCTGATCTTCCGGAAGAAGTCCGAAAATTCTTTTTGCGGCTTTCATTTCACGCTCTGCCTGAGTTTTCTTAGCTTCCTCATCATAGGCATATGTATCGCCTGCGTCAATCTCGACAATATCGTGAATCAGGAGCATTGTCATTGTTTTAAGCACATCAATTTCCGAATTTGCATATTCGGAAAGCATAACGGTCATTATCGCCATATGCCATGCGTGCTCGGCATCGTTTTCCTTTTTCGAGCGTCGGAAAGGTAGGTTTGACGGATGATGAATTTTTCCTTATCAATTTCCTTTATAAAATCAAATTGCTTTTCAATTCTTGATTTCTCCATAATGTTCCCTCTTAAAATTTAGGCCTGCACATGGGCATAGTGCAGGCTTTATGTGATTATTTATTTACTACAGGAAGTTTGGTTTTATCGTATTCATCCAGTCTGTTGCCGTAAAGGTAATAGTTTGTTTCTTTTACAACAACAGGCGAAAGCACAACTACGGCAATAAGGTTGGGAATTGACATAAGTGCATTGAAGATGTCAGCCATTGTCCAAACAAGGTCGAGCTTGATAACAGGACCGATGAGAAGAATAAATACAAAAATCAGCTTGTAAGGAATCATACCGCCTCTGCCGAAAAGATATTCAACGCAGCGTTCACCGTAGTATGACCAGCCGAGAATTGTTGAATATGCAAAAGCGGCAATACCGATAACAAGAATCGGTGTGCCGATTACGGGAATCTGCTGGAAGGCTTTGTATGTAAGGTCACCGCCGTCAGAAACATCAATTGCAGGATTTTTGATAATTGAGCTTACAAGCACAAGACCTGTCATAAGACAAACAACAACCGTGTCCCAAAAAGTACCCGTTGAAGAAATCATAGCCTGACGAACAGGGTTTCTTGTTTGAGCGGCAGAGGCAACTATCGGAGCAGAACCCATACCGGATTCGTTACTGAAAAGGCCTCTTGCAATACCGTAACGAGCGGCAAGCATAAGGCTTGAACCGAGGAAACCGCCTGCAACGGACTTGAGAGAAAATGCGTCCTGAAAAATCATTTCAAATGTCTTACCGAGAACATCAAAGTTCATGCCGAGGATAATAAGACAGCCGAGAACATAGAAAACAGCCATAAACGGTACAAGGAGTTCGCAAACTCTTGAGATTGACTTGATACCTCCGAAAATTACAACGGCTGTAATTGCGGCAACAAGAACACCTACAATAATCGAAATAACCGAAGCGTCCTGACCGAAAAGATTCACCGTACCAAGGTCAAAGGTGTTGTTCATAATGTTTGAAATTGCATTAACCTGAACACCCGAACCGATGCCGAAGGATGCAAGCAATGCAAAAAGAGCAAAAAGAACGGCTAAAATTTTGCCGAGAGTTTTAAACTTAAATCCTCTTTCAAGGGCATACATAGCGCCGCCGAGCATTCTGCCGTCAGAGGTCTTTACACGATACTTTACACCGATGAGTGACTCGGAATACTTCGTTGCGATGCCGAAAACACCGGTGAGCCAGCACCAGAGAACCGCACCTGGGCCTCCGAGTGCAATTGCAGTACCTACGCCTATGATATTACCCGTGCCGATTGTTGAGGCAAGTGCTGTTGCAAGAGCCTGAAACGGGCTGATGTCGCCGTCTGAATCGGGATCCTTTGTCACCGAAAGTTTGATTGCCTTAAAAGTTTTTCTCTGTACAAATTTTGTGCGAATTGTGAGGAAAATGTGAGTTCCGAGAAGAAGGATAATCATAAACCAACCCCACAGGAAGTCATTGAAGCTATTCATCACAGCTGAAATCGCATCCCACATATTGTACGCCTCCTTGTTTTAGTATAATCCTACCCTGTTTAATATACAAAAGCAAAACCTGCTTTATGTCCGTTAATGTTTTTTACAAAAATCGTTTTACATCAATAAGGTTGTCTGCAACTCCGTAAATAAGGGGAATTGCCTCTGCACTCGGACGGTCAAGATCGGGAACCATAACCGTTTTACACCCTGCCGAGCTTGCCGACTTTATGCCGTTGAGCGAGTCCTCAAGTGCAATGCAGTTTTCGGGAGCAAGTCCGAGTTTTTCTGCGGCATAAAGATAAATGTCGGGTTCGGGCTTTCCTTTTGCAACCATTGACGCACAAACTATTTCGTCAAAATAATCGTAAAGACCGAGAGCCGAAAGATATTTTTCGTTCTCTCCGGAGCGGTTGCGGTTGCAAGGGCAACCCTGTAGCCGTTCTGCTTTAAAAAGCCGAGAAATTCAGCGGCACCGGGCTTTGATTCAATGCCGTTTTCCGAGATGAACTTATCCATAAGCTCAATTCTTTTATCGTGAACCTTGCAGTAGTCAAAATCCTCTCCGAAAAAGCCCTTTAATTTTGCAATTGCAAACGGGCGAGCCATTGAGCGAATACTGAGAGCGTGGTGCGTTTCCATAGGATAGCCGTAAAAATTGGCCGCCTCACACCAAAAGCGGACATACAGCTTTTCTGTGTCAAGAATGACACCGTCCATATCGGAAATAATACCTTTTATATCAGGATTCATATTTTACCTCCCGATTTTTTAGATTCATATTTACAAACGCAATTCCGAGTGAAATCAGAATAAGCGAGGTGAGCGTTTCGATTCTGAAAACATTTTCACCGAGCATAAGTCCCGACAAAACTGTTCCGAACACGGGAACAAGCAGATTGAAAACGGAAATTCTGCTTGCATCATGAAACTTGAGAAGTGCTGTCCACAGCGAAAATGCCGCCGCTGATACGAACGCAAGCCAGAGCAACACGGAAACACTTTCAACATTTATCAAACCAATACTGCCACCGCAGCATATGCCCGACACAAGCAATACAAAACCGCCTGTTAAAAGCTGAAAAGCGGTTACAGGGAACGGATCTCGTCCTGTTGTGACTTTTTTCGCAATGATGTTGCCTGCCGCCGCAGATATTGTTGAAAAGAGAATCATCATATCGCCGAACCAAGTGTCCGTGCTGACAGTTCCGCCGAAATTGATTGCGATAATTCCGCCGAATCCGAGAATACAACCGATAATTTTCATCAGCGTGAGCCTGTCGTTTTTGAAAAACAACGGCACGAAAAGTACGGTAAAGAACGACGCAAAGCCGTTATTATAGAGGTGTTCGTTCCGCTTGTAAAACCGATTCCGATGTATGTAAAAATATACTGCAATCCTGTCTGCACCACTCCGAGTGAACAGACGGGCAGTATATCTTTTTTGAAAGCGTCGGCGGTTTCCTTTTGATATCCACAAAAAGAGAAACACCATAAATCCCGCCAACATAAACCGCATTCCTGCAAAAATCAGCTTTGAGCCGATATCTGACTCCTCAATCTCAAAAAGCAGAGTAGCCGACCTTTATAAAAGGAAAAGCCGTTCCCCACAAAAGTGTGCAGAAAATTGCTGTTAAATATGCTATTTTTTTATTTTGTAACAGTTTCATTTTATTCATCCGGAAAAATTAACAATATCAAGTATAGTATACCATAAAAATCAGAAAAAGAAAACCTTACAATTTCAAAAATTTGTTTATTCCGTAAACAGAATTTGCACCGTCACAACAGGCGGTTATAATTTGTCGCAGATTTTTTGTGCGGATATCCCCTGCAACAAAAATTCCCGACACGGATGTCTGACAGGTTTCATCAGCAATCACATAGCCGTTGTCATCAGTTTTTACAAAACCCTTGACACATTCGGTTCTCGGTTCAAGACCTACCGCAACAAAAAACTCCGTCAGTTTTCAGAATTTTCTCATTATCAAGCGTAACCGATTTAACCTTTTCGTCACCGTCAATTTTCACAACATTGGTGTTGTAAAGAATTTTGACATTACCCGATTTTTCAAGCTTTTGCACAAGCACTCTGTCGGCTTTCAATGCGTCGCCCCTGTGAATAAGAAAAACCCGTTTGCATATATGAGAAAGATAGGTCGCCTCGGTAACGGCGGTGTTTCCTCCGCCGATTACCGCCACTGTTTTGTCTTTGAAAAAATAGCCGTCACACACGGCACAATAGCTTACCCCTCTGCCTTCAAACTTATTTTCACCGTCAATTCCCAATTTTTTATGGGTTGCGCCCATGCAGAGAATAACAGATTTTGTCTTGACCTCGCTGTCGGAACATTCAAGAATAAAACCGTCATAATTTTTTCTTATGCCGACAAGGGATTGTCTGACAAAATTTGCACCGAATGACTTTGCGTGTGAATAAAAGTGCTGGATGAGGTTAAAGCCTGCAATATCGCTGAAGCCCGTGTAGTTTTCAACCGCATCCGTGAGGGCAATTGAACTGCCCTCGGGTGATGACGGATCAAGCACAATGCAGTCAAGTCCGCTCCGTGAGGCATAGAGTGCCGCCGTAAGTCCTGCCGCACCTCCGCCGACAATTACAAGGTCATACAAAACTCTCACCCGTTTTTTCGGAGATTTCGGAGATTATCCGTTCTTCGGTCTGAACCCCCGACATACGCAAAATTTCGTTGCCGTCTTTAAAGAGCAAAAGTGCAGGAATTCCCGATACACCGTAGCGTTCTGTCAATTCGGGATTTTCGTCAACATTGACCTTGACGGTTTCAAAATATGCTTTGTATTTTTCACCGATTTCTTCTATTACAGGCGAAAGCATTCTGCACGGTGAACACCATTCGGCATAAAAATCGGCAAGCACCGGCTTTGATGATTTTATTAAGCTTTCAAATTCATTTTTCCGTATGTTTTGAATCACAATATCACTCCGTAAATCGTTTTTACTATTGTTCCCGATTTAAGGGTAATTATTATATCTTTGTCTGCGTATTCAAATTATGTGTAGCGGCAAACCGATTTTATTGTAAAAAGGCGAAAAAAGCCCCCTCGAAAAATCGAGAGGACTTTAAATTTTTTAATTTTGCAAATTGCAATAGCAACAAATATTTTTGACAATTTTTGTATTGATTTATTTTAAGGCAAATGTCATTCAAAATACAAATTTCTCAAAGCCGAAATTTCTTTGGCATAACCGTCAAGCTCGTTCGGGGTTTCAAGGAAAAACGGAAGATTTCGCAAATTTTCATTATTTATAATTTTCCCGAACGCGTCAATTCCGATGTAACCCTCGCCTATTTTCTGATGTCTGTCCTTGTGGTTGCCGATAGGATTCATACTATCATTGAGATGAATTGCCTTGAGTCTTTCAAGCCCGATTACACGGTCAAATTCTTCAAGAACTCCGTCAAGATTATTCACAATGTCATAACCGGCGTCAAAAACATGGCAGGTATCAAGGCAGACGCCGATTTTATCGTTTCGCTCCACACGGTCGATAATCATACGCAGTTCTTCAAAGGTTCTGCCGACCTCCGTGCCTTTGCCCGCCATTGTTTCAAGCAATACCGTGGTTGTCATATCATCGAACATTGCAGTATTCAACGCTGTGCCGATTTGCTCAACCGCAGCTTTAACGCCCTGTCCCGTGACTGCCGGGGTGAAAGTTGTAAAGATTATTTGGGAGATATTCCATTCGTTTCAAATCATCCGTAAGCGTGTTCAGAGCAAATTCACGGGTTTCGGGTTTTGCCGAACAGAGGTTCATTGTGTATGGTGCATGGGCGAGAATTTTTGCAAAATTATTTTCCGTCATAAGTTTTATAAGTGCATTGACATCTTCGATATCAATTTTTCTTGCAGATCCGCCACGAGGGTTGCGTGTAAAAAATTGAAATGTGTTTGCTCCGATTGAAAGTGCATCTCTGCCGATTGCGTAAAAACCTTTTGATATTGAAAGATGAGAGCCGATATTAAGCATATTTTCTCCTTTTGCGTTAATTTATTTGCAGTAAGCGGTTTATCGTAAAGAAAAAAAAGCCTTTCTGTCAAAAGACAAAAAAAGGCTTTTTAGTTGGTCGGGATGACAAGACTTGAACTTGCGACTCCACGCCCCCAGACGTGTGCGCTACCAAACTGCGCTACATCCCGTTGCAACATTAATATTTTAACAAACACTGCGAGCGTTGTCAAGATGTTTTAAAAAACTTTTTGAATATTTTTGCACCCTGAGTTAAAAAAGCAAAACGGACACTGCCGATTGACAGTGTCCGAAAAATGCTTAATCAAAGATTAATTCGTTAAAATCAGTCTTCTTTCTTCTTTCTTGCAAGGAACATAACGCCTGCTGCTGAAACCATAAGACCTGCCATTACGAAAACGATAGTTGTTTCAACACCTGACTTAACTGCACCTGTGCTTGAAGAACCTGAACCTGATGAGCTTGAGCCGCCGTTGCTTGAAGAAGAACTTGAACCGTTGCTTGAGCTGCCGCCTGCTGCCTTAGCACCTGTCTTCTTAGCGTTGTCGAGCTGAGTCTTGTCAACCTTTTTACCTGTTGTAGGATCTGTGCAACCTGCGAGAATCTTCTCAACTGCAGGAGCAATCGTATCCTTATCAGGGTTGTTTGTAGCGTTGAGCCTATCTGTTACAGCACCCATAACCTGTGTTGGGCTAACCTTGAGTTCGTCAAGAAGTTTCTGTGTAAGACTTGTCTTAGCCTCATCATTGTAGTAAGCAACGAGGTATGTAGCCATCAATGTTGCATCTGATTCGCCCTCAGGGAAAGCAGAACCGATGATGTTACCTGTTGATGTAATCTTCTTTTTCAGGACCGCAGTCTGAATTGTTTTCCCATTTAGCTTCGTTTGCCTTCTTTTCTGAATCCTCAGGGTTTTCAAGCTGATTACCTGTGCAATAAAGTGTGTCACCGATGCACTTGCCGCTCATGATAGCGTTGTATGACTGCATACCTGTGTTAGCACTAAAGACTACACAGTAAACTCTTCCGTCTGACTTAGAGATTGTGTTACCTGTCATTGAAAGATCATATGTAGCGATACCTGTTGAAGAATCGTACTTACATTTTTCTTTCTTTGACTGCCAAGCCGGCCAATCGCCTGAACCGTCAGCCTTCCAAATGTGACAGAATACTGTCTTAACATTATTCCAGCCTGACTTCTTAACATCAAACTTAATAACATTACCTGCTTCAACTTCTGAAGAAGCGTCAGCTGAAACCTCTGATGAACCGTCGGCTGAAACCTCGCCTGACTGATCTGCTGCAGCAACAGCAGCGTCATCCTCTGCTTCTGCAGCGCTAGCTGTGATGGCAGCTGAACTGCACATTACTGCTGCTGCAAGAAAAAGACCTGCAATTTTCTTGAACATTTTTAATCTCCTCCTAAAATTGTTCATAAATATCCAAGATAGATTTTCATATCTTAGTATTGCTTATTATACTATAAAAATAACAAAACTGCAATAGTTTTGGTTTAAAACCGTTTTTGTTAATTGCACAAGATTTTTATGTAACCGTTTGGCTATTTTCCACAATTCAACCGGCAAGCAAGCCATAAATACACATTAAACGATTATTTTAACATTGCATAAACAGTTTCTTTTACGCTGTCAAGAGCCTCTGAAATCTTCTCAGGCTGTTTAGCGCCTGCCATAGCCATATCGGGCTTTCCGCCTCCGTTGCCTCCGGCCTTCTGAGCAACAGCCTTTATGATTTTGCCTGCATTTGCACCGAGAGCAAGAGCCTCTTTACCACAGGCTGCGGCAAATGTCACCTTGCCGTCATTTTCAGTTGCAAGAACACATACGCACTTCGGGGCAAAATCTCTTGCCTTTTCGCACATTGTGCGAAGAATGTCGGCATTAGCCTTGTCAATTCTGCCTGTTACCACTCTTACACCGTTTTCCTCCGTTGTGCCTGCAAAAAGCTGACCAATCTGAGCAACAGCAAGCTTTGAATTAAGCTCGTTGATTTCTCTCTGCTGTTCCTTGATAAGCTGTTCAGCCTTCTGAACACCCTCAACAACTGCCTTTGGATTTGCAATTTTGAGTAATGAGCAAACATCCATAATAACAGCGCTCATACCGTTGATGTACTTGAGAACGCCCATACCTGTGAGAGCCTCAATTCTTCTTACACCTGCGGCAACCGAACCCTCCTGTCTGATTCTGAAAAGACCGAGGTTTGCAGTATTCTTTACATGTGTACCGCCACAGAATTCAACAGAGAAGTCGCCTGCGCTTACAACACGAACAACATCGCCGTACTTTTCGCCGAAGAGTGCCATTGCGCCGAGCTTTTTAGCCTCTTCAATAGGCATTTCCCGTGTCGTAACGGGGGATTGCCTCAAGAATCTTTATTCACAAGATTCTGAACCTCAATAAGTTCCTTTGCCGTGAGAGCCTCAAAGTGAGTAAAGTCAAAACGGAAGTAATCGTCTGAAACAAGCTGACCTGCCTGCTGAACATGGTTGCCGAGAACCTCACGGAGAGCCGACTGAAGAAGGTGAGCCGCTGTGTGGTTTCTTGTAATATCCGCACGGCGCTCTTCATCAACAGCAGTTGAAACCTCTGCACCTACATTGATGCTGCCGCTCTTTACTGTACAAGCGTGAAGGTAAATTGTGCCTGACGGATTCTTTGTTGTGTTGTCAACATCAGCTGAAAAACTGCCAGACTCCATAACACCTGTGTCGCCAACCTGACCGCCGCCTTCTCCGTAGAACGGAGTTTTGTCGAGAACGATGATAGCATTTTCGCCCTCGCCGATACTGTCAACCCTCACACCATCCTTAACGATTGCAAGAACCTTTGAAGTTGACTTGAGGTCTGTGTAACCTACGAATTCTGTATTTGCAACATCCGAAAGGTCTGTTGTATCAGAAATCCAAGCGTCTGCACCGGCGTTCTTTCTTGCGTCACGGGAACGCTTTTTCTGCTCTTTCATGAGCTCACGGAAACGATCAACATCAACCTTGATGCCTTTTTTCCGAAAGAATTTCTTTTGTCAGGTCAATCGGGAAGCCGTAGGTATCGTTAAGCTTAAATGCGTCCTCACCGCTGAGAACCTTAACATCTTCGCTGTCCATAATGCCGTTGAGCATCTTAAAGCCCTGATCAATTGTCTTGGCAAAGCTTTCTTCCTCAACCTTGATAACCTTTGTGATGAACTCCTGCTTTTCCTTGAGTTCGGGATAAGCTGTGAGATTTTCCTTGATAACCGTCTCGCACACCTTATAGAGGAAAGGCTCGTTGTAACCGAGAAGTCTGCCGTGACGAGCCGCCCTTCTGAGCAAACGGCGGAGCACATAGCCCTTGCCCTCGTTTGACGGAAGAACACCGTCACCGATCATAAATGTTGTACTGCGGATATGGTCTGTGATAACACGGAGTGAAACATCGCTCTTTTCATTTTTACCGTACTCAACACCTGTAATCTGTGAGATGTGTTTCATAATGTTCTGAATTGTGTCAACGAGGAAAAGGTTGTCAACACCCTGCATAACACAGGCAAGTCTTTCAAGTCCCATACCTGTATCAATGTTCGGATGTTCAAGAGGAGTGTAGTTACCTTTGCCGTCACTCTCAAACTGAGTAAATACAAGGTTCCAAACCTCAACAAAACGGTCACATTCACAGCCTACATGACAGTCGGGTCTGCCGCAGCCCTTTTCGTCGCCACGGTCAAAGTAGATTTCGGAACACGGACGCGGGGCCTGAACCGTGTTCCCAGAAGTTATCTTCCTTGCCGAGTCTTACCATATGTGACGGATCAACGCCGACTTCTTTTGTCCAAATGTCAAAAGCCTCGTCATCGTCCTCATAGATTGAAACATAGAGCTTTTCGGGCGGCATCTCAAGAACCTTTGTAAAGAATTCCCATGCCCATGCTGTAGCCTCGTGCTTAAAATAGTCGCCGAATGAGAAGTTACCGAGCATTTCAAAGAATGTACCGTGACGGGCTGTGATACCGACACGCTCAATGTCGGGAGTACGGATACATTTCTGACAGGTTGTAACACGCTTGCGAGGAGGTGTTACCTCACCTGTAAAATATTTTTTCATAGGAGCCATACCGCTGTTGATGAGCAGAAGGCTGTTGTCGTCCTTTGGAACAAGCGAAAAGCTGGGGAGTCTTAAACAACCCTTTGATTCAAAGAATTCAAGGAACTTTTCTCTTAATTCGTTAAGTCCTGTCCACTTCATAAAAAAAAATCTCTCCTTATACAAATTCACAGGGGAATACAATATTCGTTCAAATTTGTTTAAAGTATGCAACCGAGCAAAATAAAAAATCCCATTGTATAAAAAATACAATGGGACAGGAATATCCTGCGGTACCACCCAAATTGACAAGCGTCCGCTTTGAGTAATCGTCATAAGATTACATTTCCTTAACGCAGAAATACGCTGTGCTTAATCACACAGAGCTCAGGGGCAGCGCACCGAAACTTCACATAAAAAGCCTTGCACCAAAACGGCTTTCTCTCTGAAATGCTGACATCTCGGTTAATCCCGTCACAGCCGAATATTGTAATTCAATTTCAATACATAGATTATAAAACTGTTTCTTTGTGTTGTCAATAGCAAAATTCGGGATTAATCACGCTTTTTTCTGATAACCGAGCCTGACGGAACGGGAGCGTTGCATTTCATTGTAAGTCTTTGCATCGGGTGCGGCGCACTTTCAACGGGCATACCCTCGTCGGTTGTAAGTGATTCACACTTGATTTCAAACGGCACTCCGCTTGGCGGAAGTACATCAAGTGTGTCGCCCACATAGAATTTGTTGCGCTGAGTGATTACTGCGGTTGTGTCGTCAACAAGCTCTTCACACAATGCAACATTGTCATAATGACGGATATATCCTCCGTTGCCCGTAACCTGACCTGGTTCTCTGCCGAAATAGAAGCCTGTGTTGTACTCACGATGGCTGATTTTTTCAAGTTCTTCCCTTATCCACGGTTTGAGAACATAATCGTCACCCTCTGCAAAATAATCGTCAACAGCGTGACGGTAAGCGTTTGTTGTAACAGCGACATAGTAAGCCGACTTTGCTCTGCCCTCAATCTTAAAGCTTGAAACACCTGCCTTTACAAGCTCGGGGATATGCTCAATCATACAGAGATCTCTTGAATTGTAGAGATATGTGCCGTCACCTGTTTCTTCAACAGGAAAATACTGTCCCTGACGGTTTTCTTCGTAAAGATGATACTTCCAGCGACACGGCTGAGCACAGTCGCCGTGGTTCGCATCTCTGCCTGTCATATAGCTTGAAATAAGGCATCTGCCTGAAAATGAAACACACATTGCACCGTGTACAAAGCATTCAATTTCAAGCTCTTTCGGAACTTTTGCACACATTTCGGCAATTTCATCAAGCGGAATTTCTCTTGCAAGTACAACCCTTGACGCACCCATATTGTAAAGCACATTTGCCGCCGCATAGTTTGTTACTCCCGCCTGAGTCGAAATGTGGCGCTGAACCTTTGGCGCATACTTTTTAGCCGCCTCAAAAACACCGAGGTCGGCAATTATGAACGCATCAACTCCGCAAGCCTGAGCATTCTCCATAAATTCCTGAAGATGAGGAATTTCATTATTGCGTGGAAGTGTGTTGCAGGTCACATGGATTCTTGCACCCTTTGCGTGGGCAAGGTCACAAGCTTTTTTGAGCTGATCGTTATCAAAATTCTGCGGTGCGGAACGCATTCCGAACATTTTTCCTGCAAGAAAAACTGCATCTGCGCCAAAGTTTAAAGCGGATTTAAGGCAATCCATATCACCTGCCGGTGACAAAATTTCGGGTTTTTCAAAATTAGTTATCATAGCTTTCAATATACTCCAGATTTGCGTTTTGCTGTTCAAGTGTTGATGCGTAATAAGCCTGTCCCTTGCTGTCATGACAGAAGAAGTAATAATCCGAGCTGTTCGGATTGAGTGCGGCAATGATTGCATCCATACCGGGGTTGCAGATAGGACCGTAAGGAAGTCCCTTCCTGTCATATGTATCATATCTGCTCTTGTAGGTGCTTCTGTCATTTTCGGGAACATCCTCAAGGCTTCTGTACGGATAGAACTTTGTTGAATCAAGACCGAGGCTTGACACGCCGAGACTGCTGTCGGCTGTAAGACGGTTGTGGAGGATTGAGGAAATGTAGTACATATCCTCCTTGTCAGCCGCCTCTGCCTGAATGATAGATGCGATTGTCATAACCTGATCAAGCGAATACTTTGTGTCGCTCTCTTCAACCATTTTCAAAATTGTTGTTTTCTTTGAATATCCGTCAACAGTCTGCTTTTCGTTAATCTTTGTTTCGTAGTTGTTGAGAAATTTGTAGATTACGGATTCTGCATTTTCATTTCTGTAGAATTCGTAGGTATCCGGATAGAGATAGCCCTCAAGCTTGTAGTAACGCTTGTCCGCATTTGTTTCAGCCTTGATAAAGTCAAAGTCGCTGTCAAACTTTTCGGAATTGCAAAGCGAAAGAAACTCGTCCCTGTCGCCCAAAGCACCGTTCTTTTCAAGAGTGTTGGCAATTTCAAGAACGCTTTCACCCTCGGTAATTGTAACGGAAACCGTGTCGGTTCTGTTGTTGTTACTCGAAAGGAAGTTGATGATTGCCTCGTAGTCCATATTTCTGCGAATTTCATATGTACCCTGAGTAAAATCATCGGCAGACTTTGTGACATTTACAAAAAGCTTGAAATATGACGGCTCACCGATTACTTTATTGTCAACAAGTACCTTTGTAACATCGTCAACAGTCGGATTTTCGGGGATTTCAATTTTCACGGTTGAGGAGTCGGTTCTGTTCACGGCAAGCAAATCGTTCATGCCTGTTATCATATATACAGCCGCCATTGCTCCGACAATTAAAACCGAGATAATCCAGATAAAGCGGAAGGTTCTGCGATTATACTTGTTCTTTGCTTTAAGAGCCTTTTTTTTCTTCCTTTTTCTTCTGCTTTAAAACCTGCTTTGATTCACGGGCATTTGCTTTTTGACATCCTGACCGCTGTATGAATTAAGGTTTGACGGTTCATCCTCAGACTTGACGAAATTATCGTCCTCATACTCGCTTTCATCAATATTAAGTTTAAAGTTTTCGGCTCTTCTGCGACGCTGAGCGTTAAGCTCCTGTTCGCTCATATTATAATTATCAGGGTTCATAATGTATCATTCCTTTACAAACTCGTTATTTGTTCGGTTGGTATATTTTTCGGTAATCACGGCGTCAACGGGGCGGTCGAACACTCCCGAGGGCAGAGTATGCTCTATACATTTGGAGTAGCAAAGCCCAACGCTTGTTCCCGAAAAATTCTGTAAAAATCTGTCATAGTAACCCTTGCCGAATCCAAGGCGGAATCCCTGCATATCAAAGCAAAGTCCCGGAACAAGGCAGAGTCCGTGTGAGAAATCCTCGTACTTTTCGCAAACCTCGGGGTTTGGTTCCATGATTGAAAACGCACCCTTTTCAAGCTGAGAAAGTGAATTTACAAGGTAAAAATCCATTTCGCCGAAATTATTTTTTACACTTTGGCAAAGCAAGCCTTTTGCCGTCTTTCAGCGTTGTTTCAAGAATAAGCGAGGTGTCAACCTCAATCGGTGATGAAACAAAGGCAAAAAAGCACATCACAGCTTTTGTATTCCTCACTTGCCAGAAAAGCGTTCTGCAAGGCGAGGTCAAGCTGTTGCTTTTTTCGGGAGGACAGCTTTTTCGGATTTTTTTATATTTTGCACGGAGCTGACTTTTCAGCTCACGAACATTTTTCACAGGCATTGCATATCACCGATAACCTTGTCGGCGGCATCCTTTGATACTGCGAGAGAAACAATTGCGTGACCGAATTCAATTGCACAGCCTGCGCCCTTTGCGGTAATAATATTGCCGTCCGTTACGGTGTGAGTGCCTGTATAGTCTGCACCCTTGAGTTCCTTTTCAAAGCCCGGAAAACACGTTGCCTTTTTTGCCGTCAAGGATTCCGAGATGACCGAGAATTGACGGAGCGGCACAGATTGCGGCAACGATTTTGCCGTTTTCACAGCTATACTTAACAGCCTCAAGAACCTTTTCGTTTGCCTCAAGATTGAGAGTTCCGGGCATACCGCCGGGGAGTACAACACCCTGAACATCGTCAAGGTCGATATTGTCAATTGTGATATCGGCTTTTACAGGCACACCGTGTGAGCTTGTAACACATTCGCCTGTTACACCGACTGTTTTAACATCAAGCTTTGCCCTGCGCATTACATCAACGGGGGCAAGCGCCTCTGTTTCTTCAAAGCCTTCTGCAAGAAATACATAGAACATAGTAAACTTCCTTTCAGGAAAGAGTAATCCCGATATAGACATCGTCGGGAATTTTATGGTTTTTGTCGAGTGATTTAATCATTCCGCATTTTTGTGATTGGCAGTTTTCAAAAAAAGCGTTATCGGATTTACCCGTAAATACAAACCTTTCTGATTTTGTATTTTCAAGCAAAAGTGCGGAAAGTTCGTTTATATTTTTATAAGCCGAGTAAAAAACATCGGTAGTATTTTCGTTTTCATCAAATACGGCAAAGCAGTCATTCTTATTGATCACCTTTGAGCCGTAAATCTCATAATAGGACTTTGCAAATTCAAAAAAATTCTCATTATATATGAAAGAATTTTCTTTTTGAACAGCCGATATTCAAGCCCTTCTCTGCAAAACTTTCAAGCGTTTGCCTTGAAATTTCACGGCTTTTACGGTGCAGTTCAAAGCATATCCGAGTTTTGTGTAAAAAAGCCGTACAAGCCGTCATTTGCGGGGAAAAGCAGAGAATAGACATCACCGTTATTCTTTGCGTCATTAAGTGCAAAATCAATCAGCCTTGACATTATCCCGTTGCCACGGAAAGATTTATCGGTTGACGCACCGCAAAAGATAATGCGATTTTTCGCCGTTTAGCGTACCTTTTTACAAGGTAAAGAGCCGAAACGATTCTATCGTCAACAACGGCACAGCAACCGTCAAAAAGGTCGCTGTCAAAAATCAGATTGACGGCAGTCTGATCCTCGTCAAAACACGAGAGCCACAGCTTTTTTAGGCTTTCGGTATCGGATTTTTCGGTTTTGCGAAATATCGTTTTCATCGTTTTTTCGGTGTTGCATTCCAGCGGTCGAGGATAATAACGGGATTATATGAAAGTTTAGACTTTTTGAGTCCCTCAAGTCCCATATCTTCCTCACGGTTTATATACTCATACTGCGTAAGAGTTTTGGCAAATTCGTTGTTGATTACGGCATAAACACCGTCATATTCACGAAGTGCCTTTTCAAAGTTGATGTCATACACCTTGGGTGAAATTTCACTTCCGAGTGTCATGGCAACGGGCTTTGAGTCAACATACAGTACAGCGCCCTTGACATTATATTCGTCTTTGAGGTCGCACATTTCCCTGATTGCCGTAATTTCGCTTGAAGCTCCGGGATCGGTGTCATTTTCCGCACACCACAGTTTTGCAACCGTTAATGCATCGGGAATGTTTGAATCCGACAAAGTTTCAAAACGGGTATCGGTGTAGGTTCTGTAAAATTTTGAAATGTGGTTACGCTTTGCGTGAAACCTTTGCCCGCAAGGGTTGCAAGGTCACGGGAAGTGTAGATGTAATCCTGATTTTCGGGTGAACGGACATAATCAAATTTGTCGGGAAACATTGTTTCAAGCATTGCACGATTGCCGTTTGTCAGCATAACAATTTGCAAATTGCCGTTTCTCTCCTCGGCATCTTTGAAAACCTCTTCAAGCGCACCCTTTATATTTTTTTGCCTGTAGGCATACAGTAACCCCAGACGGACTCGTCGGGATTACAATACACCTTGACAATTGTATCATCATAAAAAGCAAATTTAATATTGTATTCGTTTCGCCAAAGATAAGCGTTCAAAAGGTTGGTATCGCAACCCATGCACTCATCATAATCGTAGTATTTTTTAAGTTCGTTTATGTCACTTTGCTCAATTTTTTTAAAGCTCAGCATAAATTTCAGCCGCTGCCCTCTCTATCTCTTCCGATATTTTTTCTATACTCTTAATCTCTCCGTTTTCACAGCAATTAATAACCTTCCAGCCGCATTTTTTAGCGGCATAAACTGCACTTTTTCGACAGTCAAGAAGGAAACGGAGATTTTTCTCATGCAAATCTTTCTTGCTGTTGTCACCGCCGTAGCGTTTTTCCATAAGCTTCTGCGAAACCTCGGGTTCAACATCGAGGTAGATTACAAGATCGGGTTTCGGAATCCCGAGCTTTTCGTATTCAAAATCGTTCAGCCAATCAATAAAGCTGTTCCACTCCTCTTTAGGGAGTTTGGACATCTGATAAATTATATTTGAAGTCACATAGCGGTCGCTTAAAATCACACCACCGTTGTCACATTCCTTTTTCCAAAACTGAAGATAGCTTGCAACACGGTCAACCGCATAAAACGCACTCGCCGCATAGGCATTGACATCATCGGGCTTGTCGCCGAATTCGCCGTCAAGATACATCTTCACGGGAGCGGCGGCAGGACTTTCATAATTCGGAAATTCAAGCTTTGTGACCTTTTTTCCGAGAGCGGAAAATTTTTCGCACAAAATCTTTGTCTGCGTAGCTTTTCCGCTGCCGTCAAGTCCCTCAATAACAATAATTTTGCTTTTCATATATATACCTTACTTTTCTCTGCCGTATTTCTGACGCATTTCCTTTTGCTTTCCGCAACACATATTGCCCTCGGGGCATGGTCCGAACAGGCATGACGGGCCGCAGTTTTTGAAAAGGTGCGGAGCAACCTCAAGACATTGCAAAAAAGCATCTGTTCGGCAACCTCACGAATTTCCCACTGCGCTCTGTTGCAGCAACGGTGTGCAAAAAAGTTTTGCAAGCTTCTTGCATTGAAAGTGCAGACAATTTTTGTTGTCGATGCATTCGGAAGAATAAATCTTGCGTCCTCGTTGGCTTTCTTGATGAAAGCATTGCAGGATTTTTGTCATCAGCCTTGTAGGCATTGATAATTTCTTCATCCGTTCCGCTGTACTTATCGGGACATTTCTCGTTGATGTAACCGACAGCAAGTGCATCTCTGATTTCCTTGTAAGCGTCAGCCTCAACCTTGAGAGCCTTTTCATAGGCGGCAAGAGCCTTTTCGTTCTTTGCAATCTCGGGCGGAGTTACAAAGTCAAACCTTGTGCCGTCAACATAGCGCTGTGACTGTTGACTGTAGGATGCAATTCTGTGGCGGACAAGCTGGTGTGAGCAGGCTCTTGAAATGCCCTCAATGCCGAATGTAAAATATGCGTGTTCAGTCGGACTTGCATGGCCGAGGCTTGCAAGCATATCAATAAATGAAGAAGTTTTTTTTTCCTCGTCAAGACCTTCTCTTATATCTTCAATCCCTGACGGTGAGTAGCAAAGCTTTGCCGCCATCGCAACCGTCTGTTCAGGGTTAGGTGTGTGTGTGGAGCGTTACCTTTATTGCCATTTTTAGTTTTCATCTCCCATTTTCGATAAAGTTATTCACAATTTCCGATATTCGGATTTATTATAACATTATTATTCAGTCTTTTCAATGGTAAAAACGAGCAAAAATCCCGACAGCACAAAACCTGTCGGGATTTTTTTCTTTACACTAATTATATCAAAAAGCACTGTACCATTATCCACCCTTTCCTTTACAAAACCATTTGTTATGATTATTTAATTTAGCCATGACCAAAAAAAAACGGTCGGATAGACGAACTACCCGACCGTAAATTTTACTTTTCAATTTTCAGATTTTTAATTAAAGATTAATCAAAAATCACTTTTCATAGATATTGAGCAAAAGAGCCTTGATGTCATAGAGTTTCTTTGAGAGGTCAACATAATAGTTATGCGGATTTTCAAAACGCTTAACCTCGTCCCAGAGAAGGTCAATCTGCTCACGGCAATAGGTTGCGATTTCCTCAATTGACGGTGACTCATACACGCACTTGCCGTTTTTGAAGATTGGCACAAGAAGTTCCTTTGCGGTATAGTTATCAAGCATTTTTGTTTTCCAAACTGCATTCGGATCGAAAATTGTTCTCGGTTTTGAATCGTCAACAACCTCATCATAAATGCAAAGCTCATCGGCAATAGCCTTACCGCTGTCCTTGTCAAAATAGCGGTAAACTTTTTGAAGTGAGGATTTGTGATTTTTGATGTGTTCTCGCTGACTTTGATTTTCGGCACAATTTCACCGCCGTCATTTTCAACGGCAACAAGCTTATATACACCGCCGAATACAGGCGAACTTGACGAAGTGATAAGTCTTTCACCGACACCGAATGTGTCAACCTGAGCGCCCTGCATCATAAGGTCACGGATAAGGTACTCGTCAAGAGCGTTTGACGCAGTAATTGTACATTCAGTAAGACCTGCGTCATCAAGCATTTTTCTCGCTTTCTTTAGAAAGGTAAGAAATATCGCCCGAATCAAGACGAATTGCAAATTTGGTCTTACCCTGCGGAAGAAGAACCTCCTTGAACACCTTAATGGCATTCGGGACACCGCTCTTTAATGTGTTGTATGTATCAACAAGGAGAGTAGGATTATCGGGATACATCTCGCAGTAGGTTTTAAAAGCGTCATACTCGCTGTTGAACATCTGAATCCAGGAATGTGCCATTGTGCCGCCTGCGGGTACGCCGTAAAGTCGTCTGTAAGTGTGCAGGCTGTACCGGCACAACCGCCTATGTATGCGGCTCTTGCACCGTCAACAGCACCATGTTGCACCCTGTGCACGGCGAGAACCAAATTCAAGAACGGCTCTGCCCTGTGCGGCACGAACAATTCTGTTTGCCTTTGTTGCAATGAGAGTCTGATGATTGATTGTGAGGAGAAGGAATGTTTCAACAAGCTGAGCTTCAATTGCAGGCGCTTTGATTGTCATAACAGGCTCGTTCGGGAAAATCGGAGTTCCCTCGGGGATTGCATAAACATCACCGCTGAATTTGAAGTTCCTCAAATACTCAAGAAACTGCTCGTCAAAAATGCCCTTGTCTCTTGAGATACTCAATATCCTCGTTTCAAAATGAAGTTCCCTGATGTACTCAATAGCCTGTTCAAGACCTGCCGCAATGGCAAAACCGCCGTTGTCGGGCACTTTGCGGAAGAAAAGGTCGAAGTAAACATTCTTTTTGGTAAAAGCCGTTTTTAAAATAGCCGTTTGACATTGTAAATTCGTAGAAGTCACACAGCATAGCCATATTTTCTTTTTTTCATAATAATCACCTTGAATGAGATTGTATATTCTGCAACGCAGAAGCATAGATATAGTTTAGTCTTTTTCGTCAATTTGTAAAGCGGAATTTGCAAAGCCGTTAAAATCCAACCCTCTTGCCTATACATTTTTTTAATATCTCGGTTGACATTTTACCGCTTAAAGGTATAATTAAGTTATATCGAAAACAATCCACTCGGAGGTAAAAATATGAACAGCGAAAATAATAAACTCTGCCCATTCTGCGAAAGCGAAATGATGATTATTCAGGACACCCTCAACAACGGCAAGCCGTACCTTGAATGCCCCACCTGCGGACTCCGTTTCCAAATTGAAGGCTTCCCCGAAAATCCGCAGGAAATCAGAGAAGCTGAGTGATTTGGTTAGCTTGATTTGTCTGATTTTAATGTAATTCAATTAAATAAGCATCACAAAAAAGCGAAAGCCGTGTATTCGACTGTCGCTTTTGTTTTTGTTACTGTGCTGTGTTGTAAATATCAATTGTTTTTTACCGATGAGGTATCTATGCTGTCAAAAACAACTTCTCCCTTTTCATCAAGCACAGCAAAATTATATTTTGTTGCATCTCCACTTATTTTAAGAGTGTCTTTATCAAGAGTTGCCTGTCCTTTGTTTCCGATAACCAACACATACTTATCCGAACTATTAACTACTATGTTGTACCCTTTTTCAGAAAATGAATATAACTTATTACCGTTTTTATCATATAAGGTATTGGAACCATTATATATGACAAATGTTCCGTTTTGATTGGCTATGTAATCGGTAGCCTTAGTTGGTTCAAGTTTACAATTTAATTCATAGTCAAATAATCCGCAATAATTTAATCCGTCAGCGCCCTTAAAGCTGAATAAAATTCCATCTTTATTATACGAAGGTGCAGGGTGCATCATATAACCGGGAGAAGTATCTACAACTTTCAAGTTTTCTGCATATTCACTTTCCATTTGAAAAACTGTTTCTTTTTGCAGGTCATATGTTTCTACCGACTTAGCACCGTCTAAGTCCGCATAAACCAAGCAATTATCATATACCCTACTATTTTTTCTGTCACCTTTCGCAGTTATCTTACTTTTTTCAAATTCAGTTATTTCGCCGTCAGATTTGATAATAGCCATAGTCTTTTCGCCTGTTTCGATAACAGCTATACCATTATTAAAGTACAAATCATTTAGGTCAGCGTCATTGCATTTCCATTCTTTTCCTGTTTTTGCAAAATACACTGTTTTTTTTCATCATTATCGTGTATACAAAACACTCCCTCTCCGCTATATCCAACAGAGGCTTTTTCGCTTGACACAGATTTGTAAGTATATACAATTTCGCCGTTTGGATTATACATATCATACTTATAATAAGCGTCATTAAAATCAGCCACACTGGTTTCAACAACCGTATATCCGTACCCATAGGCAGTTACATTGGAATATGTTCCATATACTTTACCGTTTTTACCAACAACCGTACAAGTGGTATTACTATCTGTATTTTTCAATCCGCTGTATCCGTTTTCAAAAATTGTAGCTTCTGAAAAACTCTCAGCAGGACACCTAAAAAGCATTTTTCCGTTATTATCAATGCAACCGTAATAATCCTGACCGTCAGTATATTTAACCCAAGCAAGGTCTTCATTGAAATTAAAGCCGGAATTATTTGTATTTATTGGCACATATGTTTTTGGTGAGCCGCAGGCGCATAACATAAAGGTCATAACCAAAGACAAAAATAACGCTGTTAATCCTTTTTTCATAAAAATCCACTCCTCATTAATTAAATTATGTAACAATCTGTTACATAAATATTGTAACAGATTGTTACAATAGTGTCAATAACCAAATGCAAACAGGGATTGATATTTTGATGAAAATGGTCGGACTTCATGCCATAAGAAAGAAAAAGGGATACAGCCAGCTTAAAGTTGCTATGGATTTGAGCATAAGCCGTGAGGCTATCTCTTATTACGAAAACGGTCTGCGTTGCCCAAACCTCGAAATGCTCGTAAAACTGTCCGATTATTTCAATGTTTCAATTGACTACCTTATTACAGGAAAAAATTTCGGCGAATAGTCAAACAAATTATTTTGCAGAATAAATCACCGCTCGGCTCAAAATGTCAAATTTCACAAAAATGTGTTGACAAATCGACTGAACGGTGATATAATCTATCTTGCGTTGAAAGTAATAATTAAGTTTGCAGAACCGACCTTCATAATTTCATCGGTTGAAATTAATATAGGGGTATAGCTCAGTTGGTAGAGCAGCGGTCTCCAAAACCGCGTGCCGAGGGTTCAAATCCTTCTGCCCCTGCCATTTAAAAGCACTTCAAAAAGGCGATACGCAAGCCGTTTTTGAGGTGTTTTTGTTATTTATCAAGGATTTTCAAATTTGCCCTGTAGCTATTGATTTCTACAATTTTGGCTGATTTTTCTACAACTTTTCGACTTTTTTTTCTCTAAAAATCTGTTCATAATCAGAAGCTATTGCAATTTTAGAAGTTTTATCAACATGAGCATAAAAGCGAAAAGTAGTTGACGGATTACTGTGTCCTAACCATTCAGCTGTTTGGACATAAGAAAAACCTTTATTAAGCAAATTACTTGCCACACTATGCCTTAAATCGTGCAAACGCAAACCGTAATAGCCCAAACTGTCAGCTATTTTACGAAAATTTTTCGTTAAATAATTCGGTGTCATAACTGAACCGTTTTCGTGCGTAAATACAAAATCACTATCAGAATACAATTCTTCAAATTCCTTCTTGTTTTCAAACTGCCATTGCTTTTGAACAAGAAGTTTTTCTTTATAACAGGAATTAACGGCATTGTTCTGTTACTGCTTGCATTTTTAGTATCATCGGTATAGTTCGATTCGCCAGTAAGTTCCTTTGTGCTTTGCTGTAAAGTTTCGCAAATGTGAATGGTGTTATTTTCAAAATCCACACAACTCCACTTAATGCCCAAAACTTCACTTCTTCGCAATCCATATATCGAACACAGTAAAACAGGTAAATAAATTATTTCGTTCTCAATAGCCGTCAGCATATTGTTAATCTGTTTTTGATTGAGAAACTTTGCATTAAAAGTTTTCAACTTTGGTCTTTTGGAACTAACATCAGGATTAAAATTTATGTAACCCTTTTCCACAGCGTCATTCAGTGCTTTTGAAATATTTTGATGATGGTGCTGTATTGTGCGAGGAGAAAGCGGTTCAGCTTTTTCAAGTTTGCTGTTTGTATTATTTTTAAATTTGTAGTAAGCCGTTAAATCGCAAGGTTTTAGTTCCTGTAATCGTATACCTTTTTCACGAAAATATGGGATAATATGCTTTTCCATATTTCCTTTGTAATTTCGGTAAGTATTGGGTCTTACTTCTGATTTAATATCGTTCAGCCACAATTCAAAATAATCTGCAACAGTAATTTCACTGTAGAAGGTTTTACACTCCTTGCTGTACTGTTCAATAAGATCTTGCAAAAACGCTTCTGCCTTTCTCTTATTATTTTTAACAGGCAGTTTTGTTGTACGCCAAATCTGCTTTCTTTTTCCGTTTTCATCAGTTACATATAATCGAGCATACCAAATTCCGTTTTTCTCAACTATGCTTCCATTGACTCTATTCTTATTCATTACTTTCCTTTCCGAAAGAGCCAACCATAACTGATATAATAATACCATTTACAGTTGGCTCTTTCAAGATTTTTTGCTAAAAACAGCTATTCAAATATGTTTGTATGCTCTTCTTTGGAATTATGTATTTAGTGCCGATTCTTTTGGATTTCAGCGTTCCGTTTTTAAGCATTGTATATACGGCATTTCTGCCTATACCTAAAATATTTTGAACATCTTTAACCGTCAGCACCTCTCCATAATCACATAATTTTTTCATATAATCACCATTCGCTATCATCAAAATAATAAGCCTTAAACAGCATACCTGTATTCGTAAGGAATATGCCCTGCTTGTCCTTTGGAATTTTCTCCGCTCCGTCAGGGTTATCAAGAATAATCTGAGAAAGCACCTTGTCAGCCCTACCGCAAATTCTAAAGTCGATATTATTTTTTATTTGACCTTTGAGAATATCGGCATCAGGTCTTTGAGTAGCTAAAATCAAGTGTATTCCAAAGGCTCTGCCTTGCCTTGCTATTGTTGATAACAAACTCTCAATTTTTGCAATCTGAACCTTGCTTTCCTTATCAAGCCCTGTTTTATCAAGTAATTCTGCAATTTCATCGCAAGCAAAAACTATTCTGTGAAAATTACAATCGGTCAGTTTATTGTATTGTTCAATGTTAGCACACTCACAATCAATAAATAATTGTTTACGGCTGTTGAGTTCTTCCACAATGTATTCAAGACGATTTATAAGTTGTTCTTGTTGAGTGATTATATTACATTTTCTTTTCCATATTCCATAAAAAATCCACTCCGCCTTTAAAATCAGCTATGTAAATTTCAAAACCTTTTTTCAACACATTGCATTAGAACCAGTTTTAGCAAAACAGATTTTCCCGAACCTGAACTACCGCCTATTAAAATATGCGGAGTTACCTTTAAATCTGTCATTACCTTATCAAGCTGGCTTTCTCCAAGTAACAAAACACTTTCCTTTTCAGATAAATATTTATTTTCCCACATAAGTATTTGCGGAAATTCTTTGTTCGCTGTCACTGTTTTTATAAACACATGCTGAAAGTCTTTTCCTGATTCAATGCTTACTATACGAACATTAAGGGCGGTTTCAATATCAGAACGTTTTTTCTCGTATTCGGTAATTGGTATTGTAGGAGAATAAAATTCAAATACTTCTGCTTTTGCTTCTTTATACCTTGACAATAAAATCGGTGTTTCCCCAGATTTATCTTTGAATCCAACGCCCAAAAGACATTTTTCAACTCTTTTTTGCCGATAAAGGAGTACCTAACATTGAGATAATCAGCAATGTGCCGATAATAGTAACAAATATCATTATTAAACTAAATATCCATAACAAAATATTTGATAAGTAAGAAAAGCCAATTTTATATATGCTCGTCTTTACAAAATTCCAAAGCATATATGCGGATAAAATAAAGGCAATAGGTAAAAAGCGCTTTCCTTTTCTTATGCCAAATGTTTCTAAAACCTGTTAATATTCGTATATAATTTATTTGATTAAGTATTTTTTTCATCTAAACTCACTTCCTTATGTAATGTTTTCTTCTTTTACATGACCCTTTTTATCATACTCAATCACATAATTTATACGGCGTAAAAAAGCATTGTAGGTTTTCTGTTTTTCGATTTGTTCATTTACATACTGCTTATTTAAAGGTAAATTGCTTGTAATTATCACTTTTGTGTAACAAGCCACCTTATCCGTATAACGTGCAGGTAACATCAGCGGATAAACATCTAAATAATTAAGCATTTCCTCTATAGGTATTTGTGAAGCAAATTCTTCAAAAACTAAAACTTCATGTCCGAAGTACGAATCAAATTTAACACCGTTTTTAGAATAAGATGTAATTCTGCATATGCTTTCCGCAGGAAAGTGTTTATAAATCCCTCTTGTTTTTCCGACACCGCTTGCACCGTGTATGTAGGTCACACAAACGCTACGCATACGTTCCCTATACTTATCAGCAAGAAAAGTTTGTCGTACAGTATCAATAGCATTTACCCTGAAAATATGTTGTGGATATTCGGTTATAATTTCACTTGTTGACATACCCGAAACAATATCATCAAGGATTTGAGATAATTCAGGGGAATGTTCTTCAAGAGCTGAGGGAGCTTCTCCGTATTCTTTAAAACTTCCTTCAACGCTTGTTTCGGCTTTGTCTGTGTTTTCCCATTTTCCTGTTTTTGTTATGTAAGCGATGTTGTCAACCACAGAACCATAGGCTTTATCAATATGAGCTGTAGGGAATCGTTTTTTAATTGTTGAAAAACGAATTCTGCTTTTAGCATAAATAAACAAGTGGATGTGCGGTGTGCCATTTTCACCAATCTCTCTTGACAGACAAGCATATCTAAATTTGAAAGTATTTAGAATATTTTCAATTTCACCTTCACTAAAATTATGCTCGTCAGGGTTGTTAATAGTTAAAAGCCATTTACGGCATTGAATATCTCTGCTAATTATTCTCACCTCGCTTGTGACATTTGTGCCTAAAGGGTAATACTTCCCTTTAGGCACAGCCATAGTCGGCTGAAACACGCTAATGCGTGTTCGCCGACTACCGCAACTAATAGAATTATTATTCGGTTTTTCCAACCGCTTTAATTCCTTTAGCTGTAGCTCTTACTATGTAACCGTTTGGCGTCCATACTGGCCATTTCTAAGCCAATAAGTTCTACTTCCAAAGGGTTATCTTCGCTTACATCCAATTGTTTGGCAGAAGCACCAACTTTCACCGCAAGTTTTTCATAACCAAGTGCTGGACAAAAGAATTTCATATTTAAATGAAACTACTTCATCAGAAACTCTTTTTCCATTTTCATATAAATAGACAGGCTTAACAGACAATGCCATTAAGTCAGACCCTATACAGTTAGGATCAAATTTAAGTCTGTTTATAACATCCATAATCTTATCTCCAATTCTTTTGTGATTTTGTAATCGATTACACCTTTATAATAATGCGAAACTTTGCATATGTCGATGACAACAATTTGTAATTTTTTCAATAAATTTTCATTGACTACACTAAAAATAGTGTTATACTAATGCATAATACTGTTTGAGGTGATTTTATGCCAAATGGCACAAGGAATAATTCTAAAAACAAATCGAATACCATTCAAAATGATAGGTTTAAAGAGATAATCAATTATATATGCACTCAATATAAAATAAACCAAAATGAATTAATGGAAAAAATCAACGAATATATGAAATATGATTTTCTCTCTGACAACACATTATTATCTAAATATAAAAAGAAATACAAAAATACCAAGCGAATTATTATGTTTTTCTTCATGATGAATATAACATTAATCCTGATTATATTAAAGGGAAGTCTAAATTCAAATTTGATGTATTACAAAATAAGTTAAATAATTTTGAACAAATAGCAGATGATTGGTTATCAATTTCTAGCAATCACGAAATTTTACGAACAAATAATATTGTTTTGCAGATAACAATGGATAGTAATTTCTATGATTTCTTAGTTGCAAATAGTATGTCAGAATTACTAAGAAAAGGGGAAGAACTTATAACATCAAGCGGTTTGATTAATGATATTGATCAATTAAAATATAAGGACCCTGTACCAAAGGAATATATACTTATACCAAAAGATAAGTTTCGAGAAATAACAGAATTTTTGGCGTCAAATAAATTTCAAGATTTTTAAGTAATTAAATTGATGTCAACAGATATTGAAAGAAACAACTAAACGATGAAACGATAAATAAAAAAGTTGCAAAATAATACAATACAAGCTATTTTTGCCACCAAGTGTATTTGATCCTTTTTAAAAGGTAATTACCGAAAATACTAATCTAATTATTAATAAAAACTCCAATTTTTTCAGCTGCTTACTCCTGACGCAGGAGCCATCAAAGGCAATGGATGTTTTGAGTTTCATTGAGAGAATAAATTTAATTTAAATTGTTTCTTGCAGTAATTTGCCAGTTATTAACGGAAAGTAAAATGGATATGTTCTGAATTAATGCCATTGTTCTAAAAAATAAACCGCTAACACAAATCTGTGTTAGCGGTTTTTTTTTGTAAGGTTCGCTATGGTTAAAACCATAGCGTTATTTTTTTGTCCGATTTTTGCCGATATTCACGCTCATTACACTTTACAACTGCTTTTAATATTCAAATCGTCACCATAGGCTTTACCTTCACATTTTGCTACGGTCGCTATTTTTAAGTAAAGAATTGCCCTGACGGCGTATCGTAAAACTTGCTTCTTGACTTTAAAATGCTTCCTACGCTTGCAATGCTAGTAAAGCCCATACGATGACGATTTATACGAACATACAAAATCAGAAAGGAGTGAAAAAACAGCGTGAATATCTAAATCGGACTTTTTAAAAAGCCCACCAATTCAGAGTGCGAAACCTACACGAATTGTTTTAGATTTTAGTATATTATTTTTATAAAACTCAAAATAATGATTGATTATATATGAAGAAGTGAGTGATGCTTTTAAATTGCAATATATTTTGATTTAATACTAATATGGAATTAAATAGTTGAGATAGCTAAATTTTTTTCATTAAAACTATAATTATTGTGTCGACTTTTATCTAAACTTATGATAGAATAGAACAATAGAAATGATCAACAAGTTAGCTAATAAATACTTATCATGACATGCTAAGTATTACGTTGATAAAATAAAGAAATATAAGAACAGATGTCACTCATTTTATATTTAGGAATCTCAGTCCTATACATAATATGAGGTAATATGGACTTTGAGAGAAGGGGTTGTAATGTCTTATACAGTAAAATCATCAGAAAAAAACCAGAAAATCTGGAGCTGAAACTGAAACAAAAGCATTATTGTATTTGATGAATTTAAGAAAAGATAGTGATGAAATCAATTATTTTATTGTTGACTTTTTTAATGATCTGACAGGAATGGATACATATGCTGATAAATTGTGGGATGTACAATCTAAGGGAGCAAAAGGAAACTCACCAAAGGCATTGGGAAAAGAGTTAGTGACACTATTTAAAAATTTTGTATGCGATTTTGAATTTGCTGACTACATATTATTTGTTGGTGGAGTTTCTAATACTGTTAGAATTAACAATAATCTCAATTCATTCGGTATCGAAAACATAACGCCTTCTGCTATACAAAAAATTAACGGATTAATAGAAGAAGCAAAAAATAAATCATACATCGAAGATACAGATATTACAGATACAAATATCAACCAATTTTTAGATAAAGTAAGAGTTGTAATAGACGATAAGAAACCTAGTGATTACGTAAGAACTATTATAAAAAAGGACATCCAAATTTAGTATCCGAAGAAAAAGTTTTGGATGCCATATTTAATGAAATACGTGATAAACAAGCTAGCAAAAAGAATATAAAAAGTTATAGAAGGCGTTGTAATTGAGACAAAAGACGAGGCGTTAAAATATTTTAGGCACCTTACAGCATCTGATGTGCGTCTATTAACACTGCAAAGGATAATAAACAGAAACCCAATAGCCCAAGGAGTTCCAATATCCTTTATGCCAATATTAAACAACTGTCCGCCAGAGCAATTCAATGATTTTATACAAGAATGTCAAACTTCTTTATCAAGAGCATTGTTTAATAAGAATTCATCAGAATCATTTTGGGCTTTATTAGAAAATGTATATAATCTCATTTTAAATAACCCTAAATTGGATGTAAATAAAGTGTTTGATATGGTTGACAGAGATATTAAAAAAGAATGCAAAAGATTTTGATGTGTTATCACTAAAGTATTTTATAGCACTAGTAAAGGATGGTATACAATGATGATTATAAAAAAAAAGTAGCAGTTGGTAATAGTACGGAAGCTTTCGTAGAAGAACAATTTGAGTCGGGATTAAATATTATTTCTAGCGATGATAATAACAAAGGTAAAAACAATAGTAATACAATCTATGATGTATGCTATCGGCAACGAACCCACATTTCCAACTACTTTTGAATATAAAAAATTATTACTATTATGTGGAATTTCAAGTTAAAGAAAAAATTTTTAAAGTATGTCGTTATGGGGATAATTTTGCAATTATTGATGATAAAAAGCTCATGCTTTTTTGATAGTGTATCAGAATTAAAACGATACTGGACAAAGTACATTTTTAAACTTCCTCAGATTGTAAAAAATCAAATATCTAAAATTGTTGATCCAGTTCTATTCTTCCAATTATTTTTTGTTGGGCAGGATAAAAAAAAGATACATCTAATATTTCACATTCTGGATTGTACAATAAAAAAGATTTTGAGGAAATGATATATAGTATTTTGGATTTAAGCGAATATAAATTAGATTTGGATGAAATAGAACAAATTAAAACTGAGTTAATTTCTCTAAAAAGATGAAAAGAAGGCATTAATTAAGCAATACAAGATACTTTCATCCCAAAAAGCACCCGTACAGTATTTAAGTACCGTAAGCGATCGTTCTGCTTTTGAAGCTAAAATATCCAAAATTAATAATATAAATTCTAAAATAACAGAGCTGCGAAAAGCTCGAAACTTGTCTGCAAACAGAAAATCAAAATGGACAAATACCATAAAAGAGTTGAAGTCTCTTAACAGAAGTATTGAAGTTGGAGAACTAAAATGCATGGATTGTAACTCTAAGAATATTGCCTATTCAACCTCAACAAAAAGACAAGCATATGAGTTTGATGTATCTACAATTGAGATGAGAACAGAAATTATTAACTCTATCCACGAAAAATAAAAAGCATATACGGAAGAAATTGAAAAATACGATGACTTAATAGCAAAGGAACAAGAAAAGTTACATATCTTAATGAGCGACGAGGAGGTAACTTTAGAGGCACTCCTTGAATTAAAGGAACAAATTTTTTTTCTGCTTCAGATGCTGAAAAAGAATTTTAGAAATAGAGCGAAAGATTGGTATACTTCAAAGTAAACTGAGTATATCTGAATCTTCAACAGAAAAAAATAAAATTAAAAGACAAACAGAATTGACAAATATTCTACATGAGATGAACTGTTTTTATAAAGAGATTGATCCGAATGGTAATCTAGTATTTGAAAGTTTATTTACAAAAAAGGATGAAGTTTTTTTCGGGCAGTGAAGCTACAATTTTTCATATTGTGAAAATGTATGCTCTACAAAAAAGTATTAGCTCACGATTGGCCAATTATAATAGACTCATTTAGAGCAGAAGATTTGTCTACAGGAAAAGAGAAGATAGTTATTGAAAAATATAAACAATTGAATAACCAGGTTATTTTCACAACCACACTTAAAGATCAGGAAATGGGTAAATATGATAATCGCGATGATATTAATCATATCGACTATAAAGATCATGCTCCCAGCAAAATGTTGTCATCAGATTACTGTGAACATTTTAAACAACTTATATCTGAATTCTCATTTGATATAGATTGATAAACAAAACAAACATATATACATAAGCCGTTAATCCAATTATTATTGAATTAACGGCTTTTAGCTGTTATTTTATCATTCAATTGTATTGATTTCCAGTTTAAGATTAACTTTTTCATAATCCTGTCAATAATTTTCACAAAGATTATCTTTTAAATTATTAATCTTTTCTGATTGATTTTAAGATAATTATATTATATCAAAAATAGATAACTGAAAAGTTTGCTTAATGAATTTGCTCCGTCACCGTATTTTTTTGACTTAATTCACTTACAAGTGAATTTTGAAAAAGTATCAGCAATTTGATGAACCGTAGTATTTAACAAAATTAGACTTATTAAAAAGAACAATCGTCACAATAATCGCCATTTCTATTATGGGTTTATACTCGCTGTCAGTAAATGAATTTATCATTTCATAAACTAAAAATGCTGACATCAAAACACCTATCGCAAAAATCAATATTGTTGACTGTGGAAATATTAAGCCCAAAATTATATTTAATATCAATGCTGTTGTAATCGGTAAACTTGCAGCACCTAACATATTTAAACTACATTTGAATGATGGGGCGGATATTTTTCTTATCTTTAGTGTGGCATAAAATATCCCCAGAACAACTGCTGAAATAACTACTGCAAAAATTAAATACGGAATAACCAAACCAATTATAGGCGATATTTCTAAGTCAGGTAAATAATCATTTACTTTATCTCCGAAACTGCCTAAAACATTAGATACCATAGAATTTATTACACCATTGATTGAACCCAAACCCACATTTATATTTTGTGTAATATTAAAGCAGGATACAAAGGCAAATAAAAGTAATGAAATTCCTAAAAAATATACCACCAACATATGAATTTACATTCCTAGATTTATCTATAACTTCTGCCGGATTTTTAGAGAAAAACATTTTAACAATTCTTTCCCGTCATTAAAAATCGTTTCTGCTTTGTTTGTATTTGTACTTGGTGTTCCTTGTAAACTTGCACCGCATACATTGCAAAATTTATCTGATTCACTAATTTTATTACCACATTTTTCGCAAAACATATTTGTTAATCCTCCTTAAAAATTAATTTAATGACATTTCTATATCGTTATATTTCGTTTTCTGATCTGCAAAATAAATTAATTCATTTGGATTGTAGTTCAAGTCTACATCAGCTAACGTACTTCCGTCAGATTTAATATACATTACAAATTTTATTTTCTCGTCTTTATCATATAGAACAAGCGTTACCAAATTATTTGAAGTATCACTTATCGTTCCTGTTAAATCATGTTTTTCATCGTTGTAAGTTAAAACACCTTGAATAGAGCCCTCGCCTTTATCAGATTTTCCTTCACACTTTGTAGTTTCAAATTTAAAAGTAACTTCTTCATCTGTATCTTTTTCCGATAAATATGGTTTACTACTTCCAGTCCATGTTTTCATCAAATCGTATTTTTTGTTATAGGAATCGGCATATGAAAATTTCTTATACACCCATTCTCCTTTTTCGTCATTAAACTCATAATAAAAGTTTATTTCACCTGATATTTTCGAATATCCGTCTTGCTTTCTACACTGTAAACAAATGTAGCTGTTTTAGCTTCTAAATCTACAGTTGTTTTACTGTCAACAGGTTCAAATTTGTCATATTTAATTGTTTTTAAAAGCTGTGACTTACAATTTTCCGTGTAGTCAGAAGCAGAAGGTGCGGTTGTCGGTTTTACCTCCCAAGTATCCTCGTTGTAATCACTTGAATCAGCAAAAACCCATTCCTTGTATTTTTTTTATAGAAAAGCTCATATTGTCTGTGATATTCGACATTATCATAATCATATGTGACATCAATAATAGCATTATAATTGTCATTTTTTACCGTCGGTTTCATTTATAACATCAAATTTACTTATTGAGTATTTTTCATCTTTAAGAACTTCGCTGATAAAATCACTTTTAAGTTGTTCTATATTCGGTGTCGTTGTTCTAAACATAAAAACAAACCACCTCCAACTAACAAAGCTAAAATTACAATTACACTGATAATCAATATCTTTGGTTTCTTGGATTTTTTAGTGTTTACCACAGGTTTAACAGAATTTTCAGTAACGCTGCTCGTCAAATTCTGCCCACAAAATTTGCACACTTGACTTCCGTCGCTATTTTCTTTCCCACAATTTTTACAGAACATTCTTTTTTCCTCTTTCCTTATTTAATGTATTTATAGAGCAATAATGTCTTTTCATTACAAATCTCTACGATAAACATTATAATTCATTTATTTTAAAATTGCAATATGTTTTGCAATGCAATTTTACTTGCATTGTTCAATGCTTATTATTTGATCAAAAATGCAATATAATAAGGATATAGGAGGTGTTCTAATGGCTTTTCAATTAAAACAAAACAGAAAAGAATCTGAAAACAAAACAATCAGATTTCCCCTGCCCCTTATACAAGAAATAGAATCTGTCATAGCAAACCAAGATGTTACTTTCTCCCAGCTTTGTTTTACAAGCTTGCGAATACGCTCTAAAAAATATGGATAAAGATGAAAATAAATCAGAATGATTGTATCTATTATAAGCGAAATCGTATTTTTTAAGGTGCTTGGTTTTGTGTTTCTACACTCATTATTACAAATGTAGAGCATGCACAACTATAATATGATTATAATTAGTTAAACATTAAATTAAACAAAGTCCTCGTAGCAGTAATAATATAATTAATGGTGATGATCATGATCAAACAAATTACTATAGAAAATTTCAAATCGATAAAATATGCAAATTTTAAATTTAAAGATAATCACGACATTGTTTGTTTAATAGGAAAAAAACGGTTCAGGAAAATCAAATGTTTTTAAAGCTATCAAATATTTCTTTGACAATATAAGCAGACCTTATTCAGAAGCAAAAATAATTGATAATAGCAATCCATATATACAAAAATGTAAAATTTCAATTATATTTGATCTAAAGCTACTATACGAAAAATCTAAACACAATACAGAACTTCGGAAGAAATTCGATAAAATTGATTACTATATAGAAAATCATTTCGAGAATAGTAATCCCAATTGGGAAATTTCCTTAAAAAGGAATTAGAATTGTCAATGACACAATTTAAAGATGGGGAAATATCATGGAATATTGATAATAATAACATACGCGAAACTATCAAGTTGTTATTTCCGATATATTATATTGATACTAGGAAACTTGATATTTTTTACTTGGGAACAATTATGGCAAATAATTAGTGACTTATCAGCCACAATGCCTCAAATAAGTCAAGAGGAATGTCGTGATCTTATAGATTTCACCTTTACCGAGATCTACGGAAATAAATATACACTTAGCAAAGAAAAAATAGAAGTGGCATTTAAAAAAAAAATAATATTTCGCTTGATCCATATCATTTTGACTCAAAATATAAGAATGCTTTTGCAATGCGATTTGGCGGCGAACAATTTTTAGTTGATAAACATCCTCTTTCTTATTTTTCAGATGGAACTAACTCTTATAACTATCTTATTTTACTTACAACTTTAATTCCTCAAATATCTGATATAAGTTGCAAACACCCTTTAATTCTATTAGACGAACCTGAAACTGGCCTCCACTCGGAATATATCTCTAAGTTTGTTAACACTATTTTTAATAATTTAAAAAACAACTCTCTAATGTTAATTAGCACCCATTCATCTAAACTTATATCTGAATTTACAAATCATCTTATTAACTTCCAATTGTATAAAATTAATAGAATTGGTGCCAATTCAGAAATATTTAAAGTGAATACATCCTGGCTAACTGATAACAGCCATCGAATTACAATTAAAGAAACTGAGTGTTATTTCTATGATTATCTTGTATACATAGAAGGTGAAACAGAAGTTGAATTATTTGAAAATAAATATATAAGAAGTATATTTAAAAAAATTGAGCAAATACATTTTTATTCTTTTGATAGTAATGATGAGCGTTTAAAGGCTGTTAATTCTAAAAATATTAATTTGGGTGTAAAATATAAACTAATAGTTGACTCAGATAAAATAATTAGTTATAACAATAAAACTTTAAAATTCAAACTATATCATGGAATTAACCCTTTATACAATAAAGAAAATAAACAAAAAAAATGCATTTAGATTTTTCAACAGTAGTAGTGATGATTTAATATCTGCATATAACAACATAATTTCAATGCTAAAATCCACATATTCTTATTTTTCCAAACTCACATTATATAAAAAGCCAGAATTTTAATATTTTAATGCAGAATATTAAGAAAATTTGTAATTATTATAATGTTATAGTCAATTGGTCAACTATTGAAGGAGAATTAATTACTTATGAGAATATAGATAAGTTTTTGGAATTTGTAGAAACTCAATCTATTCCCCAAAATGTCAAAAATCAACATAGTAACATAAAAAATATAACAGACAGTAAAGAAAAGGCTATTCTTGTATTATGCGAATATTTAGGCAAAACTGAAACTCAACAACAAAAGGATGGGGTAAAATTTAACAACAAATCACTTAAACCTTTAACCACAAAAAAGACTAACGGTTGGGTACAACTTTGGATTAAATATTATTTTAAAAACTATATTGACACTTTTTCCACAGAAACCGAAAAGAGAGCACAATTTAGAAAAGATTTTCCCAGTTTATATAATACTTTACAAGAACTTGAAAATATGGTAGAATAACATTGTGAGTAGAAATTTGTATAAAATGTGCATATTTTATACAGCCTTGTTGATATTGATACATAATGCGAAAGTAAAATGCAATCTTAATAATCCAAGGTTATTTTATTTGCTATTCGATAGAGAGTCGCACAATTATTCTTTAAATAATAACCGTGCGTACTCGCGGTGCGGTAATCTGGGTGGTACTCACAATAAAAAAAGAGCCTTAATAGGCTCTTTTGTTTTAGGAGAGTTTTATGAATAGTTTTAGAATTGAAACTAAAGAGGAATTTTTTAAAATTTTAGATTGTGATGAAGATACTTTTACTAGTGCTATAAAAGATAAAGAAAAAAAGCCTATTTTAAATATAAATTACAAAAAAAGATTGGCAGTAGATATATTTACGGTTTAGTAAAAGACAATCTAATTTATACTCTACAAAAGAAAATAAACAGAGAAATATTTAAAAACATACTTTTCCCAGATTGTGTTTATGGATTCTGCAAACGCAGATCTTATTTTGATTTTTTAGTCTCACATATTTCCAACAATCAAAGAAAACATTACTTAAGATTAGATATTTCTGATTTTTTTGATTCTATTGAAATTGACGATATATATCAATGCTTATCATATTATATTAGCAATGATATTTCTGGCGATGATAGGGATTATATTCTACAACTTATAGTTGATATTACAACATTAAATAATCACGCAATTCAAGGGGCAATTACTTCTCCTGCTATATCTAACATTATTTTCCGTAGTTTAGATATACGCATAGAAAAATATTGTGAAAAAATTGGAGTCCATTACACCAGATATGCAGATGATATGTTATTTTCATCAGAAAGCAGTTACATCCATAGTTACAAATTCACAAACGCTATTCAAGCAATTATTTCAGATAAAGGTTTTTATTTAAATCGAAAAAAAACTTTAAAATGCGAAAATGAAATATCTTTAAATGGTTATGTAGTTGGTACAAATATACGTTTATCAAGGAAAAAATATAAATCAATAAACAAAATCATTTATACCTTGACTACATCTTCTTTTACCGGTTTTAAAAACAACTACCATCAATATATAACACGAAACAAATTGGCAGGATATCGCTCTTTTTTAATACAATATAGCAGATATATACAGGATGAAAATCAAAATAAAAAAAATTCAAAAAGAAAATTGAAACAATTCAAAATTTAATCTTAAAGTATTGTGTTTCATCGATTTAAATGCACTTTCATCTCTATCTATTTACATAAAGTTATGGTTGACCTCTTTCTACAATAATTCTACAAATTATTTGTTTTAAAACTATTTTTACTCATTTTTTATAACACTGTCAGGGATAGATTTCTACAGTTTAACTACCTATAAAACGGCTTAAACTGTAACTTTCGTCGCTCCAAAACCGCGTGCCGAGGGTTCAAGTCCTTCTGCCCCTGCCAAGGTATGATGTCTCAAAAATGGCTTAGATAAGCCGTTTTTGGGACTTTTTCTTTTTGCAGAAATTTTCTCTGTCGGCAACTTTTTTCGGATTTTCTAAAAATTTAAATTGTGATTTTCGGCTTGAAAATTAACGGCACAAGATATCAGTAATCATCAGAATTTTCGCACCTTTTTTACCGCAAAATCCGTTCTAAAAATACAGTAAATTTTCCGGAAAATGAAAATTTATTCACGGCATTACAAATCAATTTTCAGCTTTGTATCAAGAGTGCGTGAAATATTCAGTTTGCTTGTTTTGTCAACATGAGCATAAAAGTTCAAGAACTGTTTGCCTGAGTGTGTCAATCTCTTTTATCCTAAAGGCATATTTTGGATGGAGCTTGATAATTTCGCAGGTATCGAGTCCGTTTTCGATTTCTTCAATCAGAGCAGACATATCGGGAGAATTTTCATCAACAGGCTTTGGAACATCACCAACCTCTTCAAAAGTATCAATAAGATTCGTCTGTTCCTTATCAGAACCCTGCCACTTGCCCTCCTTGCGGAGATAGTCACGATTTTCCATTACACTGCCGTTAGCTTTATCAATATGTGCAACAGTGAATCTGTTCTTCAATGTTGAAAAGCGAATCGGCGATTTTGAGTAAATGAAAATGTGCATATGCTTTGTGCCTGTAGTTGCAATTTCATCCATAAAAAACTGTTTTAACTTGCTATTGCAATTTGCAAAAAGAATTTTATTTTCGTCCGATGTTCCAAACTGTCCACTATATTATACCAAAGAACGCTGTCCCTCTATCTCCCCTTTGGTTATAAAAAAAAGCAACTTGCAGAACAGAATTCCACAAGCTGTTTCTTTTAATTTAATATTCATCAGAGAGCCAAAACCACGATTACTTATTACATTGCTGATAATTTGTATAAGTTTATCAATATTCATCAGAGAGCCAAAACATCCACAATTAACAATTATGCCGCATCTCTGTATAAGTTTATCAATATTCATCAGAGAGCCAAAAACTCTACCAAGACGGAAACTATGCTGACCTTGTATAAGTTTATCAATATTCATCGGAGAGCCAAAACTAAAAACTATATACACAAAAGACAGCATCTGTATAAGTTTATCAATATTCATCAGAGAGCCAAAACCAGGTCAGGGCGGTTTTATTTTCGCTTAATGTATAAGTTTATCAATATTCATCAAAGAGCCAAAACAGCAGTTAACGATTGAAGAATGCCGCTTTTGTATAAGTTTATCAATATTCATCAAAGAGCCAAAACAAGCATCAGGCACATAGCCCGCAAAATAATGTATAAGTTTATCAATATTCATCAGAGAGCCAAAACTACAAGCTGGGCGGGGGATAACAACGAATAGTATAAGTTTATCAATATTCATCAGAGAGCCAAAACTGAAGTCATTTATCCACATTTCGTCTTTGGTATAAGTTTATCAATATTCATCAGAGAGCCAAAACCGAGGACTGCGGACGAAAAGAAGTTCTTGAGTATAAGTTTATCAATATTCATCAGAGAGCCAAAACTTACAAGTGAGTGCAATCGGCACAAACTCAGTATAAGTTTATCAATATTCATCAGAGAGCCAAAACGACCGACGCCCGTCTGCGAGTTCATTTTTGGTATAAGTTTATCAATATTCATCAGAGAGCCAAAACCACTACATCTTGTAGAATGTAGGCGGTTCTGACAATTCAAACACAAGTATATTATAATTCAATGATATCTCTTTTGTCAAGATAGTTTTCCTCTGCATACTTTTCTCCTATCAAAATTTCCATAGAATCATACTGACGATCGGTTATTATCAGCAATCGTACCGAACCCGATGGGGGCAAAATACTTTTAACTATTTTTGAATACTTTTTTGCATCATCATTATTTCTGATAGTTCTCGCATATACAGAAAACTGCACCATGATAAAACCTGATTTAATCAGATTTTTTCTAAATTGCGAATATTGCTTTCTTTTTATCTGATTGCAAAATAATTTGGTTTGGCAAATCAATTAAATTCTTACGATTGCTATATGTAAGTGTTTCAAAAAGTGTATCACAATTTTCAAATGCAACAAAATATTTTCGTGCCGCAACCGCCTCTCGGTTTGTTGTATCCCCGGGCTTCACGCTTTTGGATAACGCATCAATTTCATCACATTTTTCTTTGTTAATTTCACGGTATTTCAAGCATAAATACTGGTTGTGTATTTTTTCTTTCAATAATTTTCTGCCACAATCTGCCACAATAAATTTTTAAATTCATATGTCATATCAATTTGCTTCTTTATTACATTAAATGGTCTGTAATGAGTGTTAATTGGTAATGTTGCAGACACCGGAAGATGTTTTTCATCGCAAAGTATTATATGTGCACCTGCCTGCGTAAGTGTGGTCAACACACTTACGCTAAGCATTGCTGCACAATTTTCTATTACAAGTGAGTATATGTCTGAAACTGGAACCCTACTTTCGCCTTCTGCACTTGATACTATAAGCCAGTTGTCCTTTATGTTCAATTTTTTCTCCGGAAGCAACGATAACGGTTCGCCATATTTCTTTACCTCCCCAAGCTTTTTACCAAGTATGTCTATTTCAAATTTCTTTACTGTATCCTTTTTAGTTATTGAACACACCTCGTTTTCCTTCACATTGTTAAGTTTTCGTCTCGTATTTCCTTTTTTGACATATACAGTTCATTTCTTGAACTGTTCTTTAATGAAAAGTAGTATCCACAACAAATTTTATTTTTCTTTTGTAATCTCGATGTAGTCGCCATAAAAAAGTACATTTCGTGCATAGCATAATCATCAGGATATCTATAATCCGAACGAAGATACAAATGATTATTTCTTTTTAATAAGTCGGTATATTTAATGAAATTTAGGTTTGTTTCATCATTACAAGTTCTATATACATCTACACAATAAAAGCGTGAATCATTTAACACCGTACTATTATTCTCACCAATAGTTTTGACACTGTTTTTTTCCTGAAATTGCATCTTTCTTTTTTATGAAACCATCCTTAACCATCTGACCTGAATATTTTCTTTCAGGCTTAATTGATACAATCGGCATCTCAATTGAGTCTGCAAATTGGTGATCATATATTTTGTACAAATCATTTCTAAATATTTGATCAAGAGTATCTTCACCTACTTTAGTATCATAGTTAAAGAAATATTTCATTAACTCGTAATCACGGACACGGTATTCAACTTCAAAACGAATATTCTTCAGTAATGACGGTGTTTCCTTAACCTTTTCAAGTAATTTTCTTGAAACAGCGGGAGACATTCCATAATATTTCATTAAGGTATCAACACAATTGTCAAGACTTTTTCTATACTCCTCTGTTTTAATTTTACCTGCAGAATAGTATATATCTCTAAGCTTGTGGTTTTCGGCAGCTATAATAACATAGGCCGGTAAACAGTTTGCTATTACTATTGCGTCAACTGCATGATCAAAATATGTTATCTTCTTTAGTTCGCCTTTATCATATCTTCCCCATGTTTCTTTGTTGAGCCACTGTCTGCGAAGAGATGATGTTATTGCACCCTTAACTGCATAAACTACCGGTCTCTTATCGTCACCCTTTTCCCTTGCAAAGTAGAGATTATCATTAAAATACTTAACCAAAAATTTTGCAATATATCGTGTATCGTTAAGATTTCTTGTTTTCCAATCGCCGAGAATTTTTTCAGCATCTTCGCCTACAAGCGATTCAAGCATAAAATACCTATACTTTTTCTCGGTGATTTTATTGCCTTTAAACAACTTATTGACACGCTGTTTGAACTCTTTTTTCCTTTTCAGCAGATAGATACATCAACGGAGTTCTTGCTCCTTTTTTTTCTGATTTTCTCTTGCAAGAACAAGAGCTTTATTGTTTAGTGTATCATCAAGAATTCTCGAAAATGGGACAATATGATCGATTTCATATTGTTTTCCTTTATTCAATATTGCTTCTTTCTTATTTGTTATTTCTTCATTTGAATACATACATCTCCAACCCTGGAGTTCTCCAAGAAGATATCTTTCAATGTACTGTGGCCTAATTTCTCTTTCATCAAGACCTGTAATCAATGATATTTGTTTTATTGCATTTTTTCGTTCCTTTTCATTTTTATTTTGTTGAGTGGATATTTTTTTTGACGAGTGTCAAAACTCTTATTGAGTTCACTTGCGATTTCAATATTCATTGCATTTGGTGCGCCATATTTTTGAACAATTGCATTAACCACTTTTCTTGTTTCATTGATAGCTCTAAACACCACAGGATTTTGTGCATACTCACTATTATTATCAAAAGGTTTTAATTTTAACAATTTTTCTGTTTTTATACTTACTGAAAACTCATCTTGTTGTACATTCGCCTGAAATTCACCTACTAATGTTCCATCAAAAAGGCATTGATTGCATCAATCATATATTTATCTGAAACTTTTGCTGTTCCTGAAAAATTTTGTTTAGAGAGCTTTTTTATCAGTTCATCTTTTCCTTTTAGTTCATCAATTTTGTTTAAAGCATCAATTCTTCTTTTGGGAGTTATATGAAAGATATTGTATCACCTACCCTGTTAAGCAAAGAATTTTGATCTGTATATTCCTCCGATATCAATTTATCCCAATCGAAACCGTATGATTCAAAAAATTGGCTTCACAGCTTTGAGGTATTTAATACAATCTGCAATATTTTCATTTTTAGCAGTCTTAGTATTAAGAATTACAATGTTAAGTTCTTTTGCGAGTTCATTGATTTTGTTTTTTCGTAATGCTACCGCTTTGTAAGGACTGATTTACGATATTTCTCATCAAATCCCGAGGTAGTTTTACTACTTCGCCTGTGTTTTTCTCAACATATTTATATTGAGAAAGTTTGTTTGCCAAAGCAAATAAATCTCCTATTACCGTATAACGGTGTCCTCTTTTCTCATTCTTATAGTAGGGGCAATTGCCTATCGAATCAACAAAGCCCTTATATGGTCTGTTTTCATCATCAGTATTTCCTGGTCCATCTTCGAAATCTCGCCTTGAAAATATTATATCAAATATTTTATCTATACTTTCATCTGTAAGTTGAGGGTAGAATTCTTTCTGTTTGCCTAAAATTTTTCTTACCTCATCTTCAAACATTTCGGTAGGAAACAGTATGTCATTTTCACTTATTTTGCCATCTGATTTTTTTTCTTTCCCTTTTCATCTTTTTCTTTTTATATTTCTATACTTGTATCTTCCGGAAATTTTATCAGAAAAATGTTCAGAATCCTTCATTATAGCTTCTGCAATTGAGCGATAACCACCATTTTTTATAACATCTGCAGTATTCGTTAATGCCTTGTAGATATCTTTTTCTTCTTCTTCTTTGGCTTTTTTATCTTTTGCGTTATTATTTTCATCACTCAACTCGTAAAAAGCTTTATATCCGCGACGCTTTGCTATATGCAACAATGCCGCAGTAAGTTCAACAGGAGTCACCATTTCATCGAGGGCACGAACCCGTATATCTATAATATCGTGATTGTTTTTAGCAAAGAACTCGGAAAGTTCCGCCCTACTTACAAATTCAATATTTTCAAGATAGTTTTTCAATCGTTCCTTTCGATGATTCCTTCTCCTAATTCTTCTTCGCATACCTCTGTATTTTCTTCTTCTTTGACTGTTTCGTATATTTTTATTACTTTCAATGATCTCTCCGGATTCAAATATGCGGACACCAAAATCCTCCAATCGTTTGCAATCATCGTCATTTCTTACAACAGCCCAGCCCACTGAACCGATTCCGATATCAAGTCCAATTATATATTTCATAATTCTCTCCTTTCTATTGACAAATATATTTTTCAATATTATAATTAAATTAGAACTTAGAAATTTGATGTATAGGTTTATCAATATTCATCAAAACAAACACAATAAACCATTTTTTATAAGTTTATCAATATTCATCAGAGTTCTAAGATAAGGCAATATGCCGTAGGGTAGTGGAAACCCCTTCGCACCACATATTAAAGACAACCTTAGGGTTGTCTTTTTTATTGTCTTCTCGTCTCTTTATTTTATCATATATCACATTTTATTACAACATATTCAGCAATTTATAGTAAATTTATTATAACGCAAAGCATTGTCCCATTGTCAGTACTATGGAATGGGATTAAAACAACAAAAAGCTGAGGATATGAAAATTATCCTCAGCTTTTGTTGTTTTAGGGGTTATTTTTTCTGTGATTTTTTGGGGTAATTTTGAATACAGCATAAAATCATTACATTGAATACAGCATAAAATGATTACATTTCCACCGCATCCTGCAAGGCGTCTTCGATATATTCGTAATTCGGATAACATTCGGCATAGTTATCAGAACGGAAATCATGATACTGTAAACCCATTGCATCAACGGTTATGTCTGTAATTATGCCGTTTTCTTTGAAAGTAATGTCAACACGATAAGTTTCGTATTTTTCATTGTCATACTCAAGAAAAAATTGACTGCAAGCTCGTACAATTCATCGGCAAAATCGCAATCCGCCAACGGGATATTGTTCTCAACTGCCTCATTTATTTTTGCATACAAATCATCCGAAATCTCGAACTCAACAATCTCATACCAACATCTTTCAGAACTGTTGATACGCACATATGCTTTCTGTTTTGCTATGATAAAATCCTCCTGAATTTTTAAATTTATAATTCTTTCAACCTGTTATCAACATTATACCAAAGGTCACTGTACCATTATCTACCCTTTGCTTGCAAAAAAACAGCCCTGCAAATGGGTACAGGGCTGTAAATTTAAAGATTTATTCATTGCTTATCAGATTTAATCGTCTGTAGCTTTGAAATTTATTTTATTTTCGGTCGCAAAGGTGTGTGCATAGGAATCTGTCGGGGCGTGGATTGTTAGGTCTTTTGAGTCTTTGAAGGCAGATTTTCCTATGTAGGACACATTTTTTGGTCAGGTAGATATCCTCAAGGGGTAGGATTCTTTGAACGCATTATCGGCAATGAATCTTACCGTGTCGGGAACGACTGTTTCCTTTGCACCGCCGTAATTTATTGCGTCATCTGCAATTGAAATCACATCCAAGCCGTCAATATGTGCAGGAATTTCAAGCTTTTCCTCTGACGACATTGGGTTATATTTAGTTATTACGCACACGGGCTTGCCGTCATCATAGATAACATCATAATTATAATATTCGCCGTAATACGCACCGTTTCTGATTTTTGAATAATCGGTATTTTTAGCCTCCGGATTTTCAGGCTCGGTCGTATAGTTTTTTTATAATTGATTTTATTTTCAACCGCAAATTTTTCAGCATAAGAACCCTTTTCGGCATATATCGTAAGGTTGTCAATGCCGTCAAAAGCGTTTTTTGCAATCTTATTTACGGAGGGCGCAATATAAATTTCCGTTATATTTTTGAATCCTTAAATGCGTCATTCTTGATTTCACAAATGCCGTTGGGGATAACAACTTTTTTCAGACAATCAAATTCGCTGAAAGCTTCCTTTTCAATAGCGGTTATTTTTGTATTTTCATCATATGAAGTAGGAATATACGCATCGTCCAAGCCGTAATATCCGCCCTGAAACAAGCCGACAGTGGCATAAAAATTTCCGTTTTTATCATCTTGAAATTGAATTAAAAACTGACCGTCGGCAGAAGGTTTTAGACCATATTTTTCATCAACAGCCATTTGTTCAAATCTGTTATTTACGATTGTCGCTCTGGCAAGGAAAGACAAGCCGAGCAAAGCGGCAACCGAGATGCAAAGAACAACGAAAAAATTTATGAGTAAACAGTTTACTTTTCATGCAGCTCACCTTCTGTCATTTTCAAAACAACATCACAAATTTCTTCCAAATCCTCTTTGTGATGAGTTGTGATAACTACGAGCGCACCTCTTTCTTTTTCTTTCTTTAAGAAGCTTGTAAATCAGCTGTACACCGTCATTATCAAGTGCATTTGTCGGTTCATCAAGCAGGATGATTTTCTGCTTTTCAAACACAGCCTGAGCAATATTCAGCCTCTGTTTCATACCAAGCGAAAACTTTTTCACCTTTAAATCAGACTTTAATCCCACACGCTCAAGCGCTGTTTTTATATCCTCATCGGTGGCGGTTTTCTTGATTTTGCCGAGGATTTTCAGATTGTCAAAAGCATTGTACTGGGGCAACAGGTTCATATTTTCAATCACGATGCCTATGCTCGGAGGGAACGACATATCCTTGTGCAAAACCTTTCCGTCAATCACAACAGAGCCGCTGTCGGGAACAAGCAAGCCTGCAATTGCTCTCAAAAGCATAGTTTTGCCCGAACCGTTGTGTCCGTAAAGTCCGTAGATTTTGCCGTACTCAAAATTGTAACTTACATTATTTAAAATCGGTCTTGATTTGATACTTTTACAATAATTTTTTATTTCTACCATAATATCACCTCAAAAAAAATATCGGTTTTCTTAAATCTCAAATTCAGAATAAAAATGCACAAAGCATTTAACGCAACTATGAATAACAGGTATCCGTAGTAAATGCTCTCACCCGACACAGCACCGTTCTGCATTCCGAACATCAAACTCGGGAAGAGAATCATTTTCCAAATCGGTGCGTCAACGAAATTCTGAACCAAATAGTACGCAATAAAGCAATAGGTGAAAATTCCTATGTTCACAATGTGTGCAGGAATACTGATTTCAAGCAAAGACTGAATAACTATCAGCGAAAAAATTGTCAGAAAGTACATAATCAAAGATTTAAGAGTTCCGCTTTCAACGGGAGTCATACTTTCTCTTGCAACAAAAAAGATTATGAACTGGAACAAAACAATGCAAATCAATGCTATAAAATTGTTAAGACAACGCTTTAAAATCAGCACTGTTTTTGAATAATTGCGTACAATCAACATCTTGCCGTAGCCTTGTTTAAGGTTCTCAATTGAGCCGCTTGTAAAGAAGAGAATAAAACACACGGGCAGCAAAAGCGGCAGAAATTTTGTAATTTCAAGGCCGTAATCGCTTGAGCTAAACCAATCATAAAGGCATTTTGAAAGTTTCCTGAAATACACAACTGAACAATTGAGCAAGGCACGCAACAATCAGTATTATCGACAAAACAAGCTTACTTTTTTAACATTACTCAAAACATCCTTTTTCTGATACAAAAAGTAGGAAGAGAAGATAAGCATAAACATCATAAGCAATGCTCTTAATATAATGCCCCACATATCCGACAGAACCATTTCGCCGTTCATAAGTTTTGACACCACTATGGCATCTCTGAACGGAAGCCATACCCTACTTATCATAAAGGCTACATCTGCAAAAAACTCTGTAAAAATCAGAGCTATGGTGATAATTGGAGCAACTTTTGGAGAAATGATTATTCCGAATGAGAGCATAACGAGTCCTGCTCTGAAATAAAACAAAAACAAAGTCAAAAGTTCAAGTGCCGAATATTGCAGAAAATTCGATTCTAAAATCAGGTTAATGTCAAAGCAGATGAGTGCCGCAACTACGCTGACTGCTTCTATCAAAAATGAAAACAGAAAAGCAAATACCGCACAATCAGCAATTCTTCTTGTAACAAAAGAGGCTCTCGATTTCAGTCTTACAATGTAACTTACATTATCATCGGTAAATATGTAAAACAAAAACAGAATAAACACTACTATGAAAATGCAAGCAACATTACCTGATGCAGTAAAATCTCCGTTACCTGCAACTCTGCAAAAAAACACCTTTTGGGCTTAACTTCTCAGCATAATCCGAATTAAAATAATTATAAAATCGCAAATATGTGTATGTGCAAAGCATAGTGAAAAACACTGCACAAAGCGGAAGTATGATTGCATACTTTTTTAATTTACACCTGATCATACTTAGTCACCTTAAAGAACGAAAACAGAACAGCAACTATATTTATTGCTACTACAAAAATAATTGTAAAAGTATAATGTGATAAAGGATACACAGTAAACGGGGTTAATGCTCCTATGATAGACGGTTTGATGGCAGTCGATATATACCATAATATGAAAGCTAACGGATAAAGGATAAATCTGTTTGGAAATGCCATTGCAAGTGCCGTTGCACCGCTTCCCACAATACCGCCAATGAATGAAAAAACAAGAATATAAAGTATGTTATAAAACATCGGATTGCTGTAAGACTGAAGTAGATTGGGTTCAGATTTCAGCATTTCCACATCATCAGGAATATATGTACCTCCCGCAAAAAACAATATGCACCATAAGAAGATTGAGTAAGAGAGGAATTATAAGCACAAAAAATGAAACAGTAAAGCTTTTAAGTATATTTAATACAAAATATTTATTCTTACCTCTTTTGGTGACAAGAATATTTTTTTGTACCCTATTTTGTAATCTTCAATGCAATCGTCCGCAACAATAATTGCCAAGAACAACGGTAAATACCCTGTCAACACGCCTTGAAGTCCTGCCGTCATGAAAGATCCCAAAAAGTAACTAATCCGGGAACAGGAACAGATGCTCCTTTGAACACATCCACAAGAGCCATCAATATATCTAAAATCGGGAAGTTCTCCGCTGACAAGTCCGATAAGACCGAGTTTTCCGTCAACTTTAAAACTGTCCGGCATAACTTCGTTTAGGCAGAATGTGTTATGACATTTTTCGATAAGCCTGTCATCTGCGGCAGGGATTTCAAACTCCTTTACCTCACCGTCAAAAATCACTTTACCACGCTTGAAAACAGTTTCCACATTAAAATCCGTCAAATTATCTACAACAACCATATCGGCAAGATAACCGGGTGCAATTGCTCCCTTATTGTTAAGCGCAAAATATCTTGCGGCATGGTGAGTTGCTGCTTTTAATGTGATTATCGGGTCTGCTCCGTTTTTAAGCGCCTGTTTTACTATGTAATCAATATGTCCTCCATACAGCAAATCACTCGGATGTTTGTCATCAGTGGCAAACATACAACGTGCATAATATTGCTGATTCAGCAACGGCATAAGTGCCTTGAGATTATGAGCGGCAGTACCCTCTCTTATCATAATAAACTGACCTTTTCTCAGCTTTTCAAGGGCATTTTCAAAGGTGGAACACTCGTGGTCGGAGTAAACACCTGCGGCTATGTAAGCGTTAAGGTCATTTCCCGAAAGTTCGGGAGCGTGTCCGTCTATCTTTTTATGGTGAGCCTGCGAGGCAACTATTTTTGAAACCACATCATCGTCACCGTTTATCACTCCGACATAGTTCATCATTTCGGCAAGACCGAGGACTTTTTTATGCTCAAAATACGAATCAATATCCTTCGGCAAATTCAGCAGGAGTCAATTGAACTTTCAGTCCGTTTTTCCGCACATCAATCTCTGTTTTGCCGTCATGTCACCGTTTGCAACAAAACCGCACAAAATTCATTTGAAAACACATTAAGATACTTTGCGTTTTTTTAAAACAAGGTCTGCCTTTTCCCTGCCTGCCGCAACCGCAATTATTCTCTGCTTTGCTACAAGCTGTCTGTCTGTTTTCTGTCCGTATATTTCCAGCATAAAAGCACCGCCCTTCTTATATATATTTACAAGATTATAGCACTTTGCAAAAAGCCATTTCCATAAGTATTTTTCACGAATATTCTTCGCAATTTTTTGCTAAATTGCATAAGATGTGTGCATATTTTTTCATCTGTCAGGCAATAATAATTTTAACAATTTATTGTGCTAATGTATTGAAATGTACAAACTGCGGTGATATAATTTATTTATAAGTATTGTTTTTCGGAGGGATAAATTATGTCACACACATACAGCGAATTTTTACCGAGTTACAGCGTGGGAGTTGATTGCTACAAGGCGATTCCCGAAATTGTGAAGCCGTACGGCAAAAAAGGCGGTTGCAGTCGGCGGTAAAACAGCTATGGAAAAAATCAAAAAAGGCTTTGCTTGAAGGCATCAAAAGGCTCTGACATTGAAATCATTGATTTTGTATGGTACGGCGGTGACTCCAGCTATGAAAATGTTGAAAAAATAAAGAACAATCCGTCTGTGCAAAAGGCTGATATGGTGTTCGGTATCGGAGGCGGACGAGCTGTTGACACGGCAAAAACCTATTGTGCTTTATATAACAAACCGTTGTTCTCATTCCCGACAATTGCATCAAACTGTGCGTCATGCACCTCACTTTCGGTAATGTACAATCCCGACGGTACTTTCAAAGGAATATTCGTACCACAAAGCCCCTGCAATTCACACATTTATCAACACAAAATTATTGCCGAATCACCCGAAAAACTTATGTGGGCAGGAATCGGTGACGCACTTTCAAAGGAATATGAAGTAATTTTTGCGTGTCGTGAAAAAATATGATTCACACACCGTTGCTTGGCAAGGCAATTGCCTCCGCAAGTACCGAACCACTTATAAGCTTTGGCAAAAAAGCTCTTGAGGACTGCAAAAACAATGTGCCGACAGAGGCAATTGAGCAGGTTGCGCTTGACATTATTATCACGGCGGGACTTGTTTCAAATTTTACCGTACACGAAAACAATCCGAATCCCGAGGAGGATTATTACTACAATTCATCGCTCGCACATTGTGTTTATTACGGTGCGTCACTCTTTCCCGCAATGTGAACGGCAGCATCTGCACGGCGAAATTGTTTCATTCGGTGTGCTGTGTCTGCTGACATATGACGGACAATTTGAGGAGCGAAACAGAATTTTTGAATTTAACCACAGTATCGGACTTCCTTGCACTCTCGGCGAAATTGCACTTACTCCGGATGATGTGCCTGCAATTGCGCACAAAGCCGCAAGCGTTGTTGAGTGGAAGTATGTCCCCGGTAATCCGACCGAGGACGCATTCATCAATGCAATTCTTGCAACCGATAAAGCCGGCAAGGAATTTTTTAGCTGATAAATAATGAAGTTTAATTGTAACTGACTGCTACATTATTTCGGTAAATGTATCCCATTTATACAGTTTATTTTCATCATAAATTTTCTGCAATTACCTGCGGGCGGATGATATCCGCCCATACGGAATTGTGCGAACGGTTGCAATGTTAGGCTCGGGCATAATATGTTTTTTTGACATTACAAGCTATCTACACGAACTGGGCAAGGCGGCTCACCGTAATTTTCCATTTTCAATTTTCCATTTTCAATTTTCAATTTTACATTTAATTAAACCTTTCGCTCGGGCATAATATGTCCTTTTTATACCATACTATCTTCACGAACTGGGAACGGTGGCTCACCGTAAAACTAAGCCGCCCTCGGCAGTGCATGCGCTGTCGAGGGCGGTTCGGTTTTTACAAGGGGTTTCCTGGAGTTATCTTACTGAAATCAGTTGTTTTTAGGGGTTTTGCTGTTATAGATTTCTTTGTTGAGGCAATGTTCTTTTGCACAAACTATAACATTGGTAGCGGCGTCACCGATAACATTAAGTGTGATAACAGCCATACCGGGAGGTAGTTCATGGCAAGAATAAGCGAGTAGCCAATCATACAAAGATCTGAGTTCAAGCCAAGTCCCATCATTACAACATAAACCATTGTTGTGCCTGCAACAGGGATTGCCGGAGTACCGACTGCCGTGCAGATTGAGAGGAATGCTGTAAGACAAAGGGTTGCAGGAGTAATGTTGACGCCTGCGGCTGTGGCGATAAATGTAATGGCAATCATATGCATTGCGGTTGTACCGTTCATATTGATTGTCATACCTGTTGGAAGAACAAAGCTGCTGATTTCTTCGGAACAGCCGAGTTCGTTAATACAGGTTTCCTTATTAAGCGGAAGCGTTGCAGCAGACGAGTTTGTTGCTGCTGCAAACATACCGATTTTTGCCGCCTTTTTAAGGAAGATAAACGGATTAAGTCCTGTTGTAATGAAAATACCGATTGGGTAAATTGTGCAAACAAGAACGAGGCTTACAACAATTGTTACAACAATCCACATCATTGTCGGTGAAATGTACTCAATTCCGTAAACGGCGAGTGCTCTTACGATCATACAGAAAATTGCGATAGGAGCAATCTTGTTGATAAGGAAGTTGAGGAACATCTGAACGATATCGTTGATGTTTTCAAAAACTTTCTTGAGCGGATCTGCTTTTTTCACCCATCTTTGTCATACAAAGGCCAAAGATAATTGCGATAACAACAACGCAAAGAATTGTGTTGTTAGATGACATTGCGTTAATCATATTGCTCGGAACAGCGTTTACAATTGTAACGAGCGGGTTGTAACCCTCCATTGTAACGATGTCCTGAGCCTGTTGTGCCGGAAGATTGACTGTGAACCAACCAAGACTCTTTGCAAGATAAGCTGCTGCGCCTGCAAGAGCTGCTGCTACGATATAGAAGCAAAGGTATGACACAAATGTTTTACCTGCGATTCGACCGAGCTTTTTGGGTTTGCAAGGCTGCAAAGTGCAAGTGTCAGTGAACAAAGAACGAGAGGAACAATCATCATCTGAAGTCCCTTCATAAACAGCTGACCTACGATGTAGAACAAGCCGAGTCCTTCGATATCTTTTGTTGCGGTGATGTCCTGGAACAAAATTGCCTCAACAACTTTCCAGGCTCCTTCGCCGTCTGTTCCCATTACCGCACTTTTAATCAGCAGACATATAAAGCCAACTACAAAACCTGCGACAACGGCAATCATCATTTTCTTGACAATTGAAGCTTTCTTCTTCTCCTTTTGTTTTGTCATTTTTACATCTCCTTATCTGTGAATTTGGGTAACCCATTTATTGCGGAACTGCCGAATAAACTGTCTCAAGGAATATTTGCACATCCTATCCTCATATTTAATCGGTGTGTCCTTAATGTGACGGGAACCGTCTCCGATTGGTCTCCCGTCTGCAAAAATAACCGTAATTAATAGAATTTCCATAGTGATATATAAAATAATTACTATGTTTAAAATTCAACTCAGATTTAACAATACTATCCAATAATAATAAAAATAATTTCTTTGCGTTCTCAAAACTGTTAAATCTGCTAAAGTTTTGACAGCGCAAAAGCTCCTGCCGTTTTTGATTAAAAAGAACAGGAGCTTTAATGGGTAAAATTATAAAAAGCACTGGCTCAAACTATGTACCGGACAAGGTAAATCAGTACATGAGTTTTATTTTCATCTGCTCACAAAACTCAAGCCATTCCTGTGACGGCTTTTCGTCGGTAATCAGATAATCGATCCTATCCCAATCCAAAAAATTGACAAACGCAGTATGGTTGAATTTTGAATGGTCTGCAAGTAATACCACACATTCGGCACGGCTTGCCATCTCAGACTTCAAATCAGCCTCACCTTCGGAAGAATCAGTTATGCCTCTTTCCATATCAAGCCCTTTGCATCCGAGGAGAACAAGGTCAACATTGTACTTTTTCATAGCCTCTTTTGCAGGTTTTCCGTAGAAAGAACGGGTTTTTTCATCATAAAGTCCGCCGGTTGAAACCAGCTTCATTTTACAAGTGTCGAGTTCCTGAAAAATTGTGCAGAAAAGGTAATTGCGGTAAGATTTTCATTGTCCTTAAAAAGCTTAACAGCCTCAAGAACAGTTGTGCTGTTATCAATCATCATCGTATTCACACCGATAAATTTATCAACAAGCAGCTTAGCAATTTTCTTTTTTGCTCTCAAGGTTGATTCCCTTGCGTTTAAAGAAATGCACTCTGTCATTCTGAGGAGTTGTGTTAAGAACAGCTCCTCCGAAAGTTCTGGTAATGATACCGTCATTCTTCAGCTTTTCAAGATCACGCCTGATAGTCTCTTCGGTTACATTATATATTCTGCTTAAATCCGAGACGAAAACCTCGCCTTCGGTTTCAACCTTTGTCTGATTTCGTCAATTCTCTTTGCCATAAACATTTCCCTCAACTTTTATTACATACTAACATAATTATCAACAAAAGTAAAGGGAATTCGACTGTTTTTACAATAATTTTAACAATCGGGAGCGGATTTCTTCACCCTATACACAAAGGTGTATTAAGCAACCCTTAATTATTTGTCGATAGCCTCAACCATATCACGCATCATTGCAACATCAGCGGAATCAAGTTCAAGTTCGGCTGACTTAACATTCTCGGCAATCTGATCTACAGTAGTAGAACCGCTGAGAAGGTTGATAAAGTCACCCCTGAGCAAGAATCCATGCAAGAGCAAGGTTAGCAATTGTGCAGTTATATTTTTCACAAAGAGGCTTCCACTGATCCATAACATCCATAGCCTTCTGCATATTTTCGGGCTGGAACCATTTCTTTGGAATCTGTGCGCCTACAGGCTTGTAATCTCTTGGGAATGTACCCGAGAGAAGTCCCATTTCGAGCGGTGAATAAGCCTGAATTGTAACACCGTTTTCACGACAGCAAGGAATGATTTCATCCTCAATGCCACGGTCAAGAATTGAATACTTAGCCTGAACGATATCAAGCTCGCCCCACTTGAGGTACTCCTGAATCTGCTTGATATCTACATTTGCAGCACCGATAGCCTTGATTTTGCCCTGAGCCTTGAGATCGTTGAGAACCTCCATAGTCTTCTGAATCGGAACATAATACTCGCTGCCCTCGATTGACTGCCAGTGTGTCATATATACATCAACATAGTCTGTGCCCATTCTCTTGAGTGATTCTTCAATTTCTCTTTTGATTGAAGCACTGTTGAGGTTCTTATAAAGCTGAATGCCGTTTACCTTGTTGAAAAGGTCGCCCTTCATCTCCTGATCCCATGTAACACCGCACTTTGTGATAATTACAACATCTTCACGGTTCATGCCCTCAAGAGCCTTGCCGAGGATTTTCTCGCTGTTGCCGAAGTTGTAACCCGGAGCTGTGTCGATAAGGTTTACACCGAGCTTTGGAGCTTCACGGATTGTATCTACAACAACCTGAAGGTCGTGGTCGCCGCCCCATGCCGAGCCGCCGCCGATTGACCAGGTGCCGAGTCCCATTCTTGAAATATCAATGCCTGTTTTGCCAAGCTTCATCGTCTTCATTTTGCATCTGCCCTTTCTTTAATAATATATTGGTGGGGGTTGCCCTGCATTCTTACGAACACAGGGCGTAATGTCACAGATTTATTACTATTACAGGATATAATCTTTTTTATACTTTTCAAGCATTTCTTCAACCATTTCTTTGTTCCGAACGCCTGTTGTTGCACCGACATACTGAACCGAAATAGCCGCTGTGCAGTTAGCATAGATACCGCAGTCACGGATATCCTTGCCCTGAAGAAGTGCCGAAATAAAGCCTGATGCAAAGTTGTCGCCTGCACCGATTGTGTCGATTGCGGTTACACCCTTGCAGGCAGGAACAATCATTGCTCCTGCGGCATTGCGGATGTAACATCCACGCTTGCCTATCTTCATGATTACATTCTTAACGCCGCATTCAAAGAGCTTGTCCGCAACCTTTGATTCTTCGGTTTCGCCTGTCATAAGGCAAGCCTCGTCAAAGTTCGGGAAGAAGTAATCCACATAGCTTAATGCTTCTCTGATATCGTCAAGCGTTTCACCGAGTCTTGGCTTTATCATATCGGCGGTAATTGTCATACCTGCCGCCTTTGCCTCTTTAAAAATCTTTACAAGCGTCTTGCCGTCAAGAAGAGGACAGTTAAAGATACTTGCGAGGGAAAGGATTTTTGCCTGCTTCATTTTTTCAAAGTCAACATGCTCAATGTTTTCTTTCCACAAGCTGCCATTGCGGTTTGTAACAAAGGTTCTTTCACCGTCATCGGTTACAAGACCAATGTTCATTGAGGTGTCGATTGTCGGATCAATCTTGATGCCTTCAACATCTATGTTGTCCTTCTCGCAGGAGCGAAGGATAAACTGACCTGCAGCGTCATCACCGATACAAGCGATAATGCCTGTTTTAAAGCCTAAACGGCTGATGATTGTTGCCTCGTTCATTGCGTCACCGCCGACAGACATTGCAATTCTGTCAACCGGATATGACTCGATATCAAAAATATCTCTTGATACCGGACGGAGAGGAATATCAACTACCGCTGCTCCAAGACAGATAACATCAAGTTTTTTCTCTGTATTACTCATCTGCTCTGCCGTCATCGCCAAAGAGCTTAATCTTGTACATTGCACGCTCTTTAACAGCCTTTCTTACTTCACGCTCAACAGCAAGGAACGGCTCGTCCTTGTGAGCATTAATAGCTTCCATAGCAGCCTGGCAAAGCTCTGTGTGAATGTTGATTTTAGCAATACCGAGTGAGATAGCCTTTTAATGTCCTCGTCACCGATACCCGATGCACCGTGGAGTACGAGCGGAACATCTACTTCTTTGGCAACTGCCTCGAGTACATCGAAAGCAAGCTTTGGCTCTGAAGAATATACGCCGTGAACATTAGCGATCGCAACTGCGAGTGAGTCACAGCCTGTTCTCTCAACAAATTCCTTAGCCTTTGAAGGATCTGTGTACTGGTATTCTGAAAGTGCCTCTTCATATACTGTTTCGTTACCTACATGACCAAGCTCAGCCTCAACAGGAATGTTGTAAGCGTGGAAGTAGTCAACGCATCTCTTGATTTCAGCAACATTTTCTTCATAAGGAAGAGCTGATGCGTCACGCATTACCGAATTCATGCAGTGATTAACAGCGTTCTGAAGAATTGTCATGTTTCTGCCGTGATCCCAATGCTCAATTACAGGGACAGTAGCCTTCTTTGCCATTGAATCCATCATGTAGCAGAAGTCTTCAAAAGAAGTGTTGCCTGTGAAACCTGTACCGAATGAAATAATGATTGGAGCACGGAGCTCTTCGGCTGCGTCAATAACACCCATGAGCATTTCTGCATTCCATACATTGAAGTGAGGAATAGCGTAGTGTCCCTCTGTTGCCTTCTTTTTCCCAATATCTGATATCTGATAACATTTTAATCACCTTTCCTTATGAAAATTTTTAATAAATCTGTGTATATCAGTCGGCTACCTTGATAACACCCTTAACCATATTGGCTTTCTTTTCGGGGTCGATAGCGTCCATAAATGCCTGCTGAACATCTTTGTAATCATAGATGTTTGTAACCATATCCTTAACATTGAACTTACCGCTTGCGATTGCCTCGATTGTCTGCGGGAAGTTGTTGCAGTAACGGAATGATGTTTGAATCATAACCTCACGGTTAATCTTGAGGAAGTCAATCGGAACAGGCTTTGACTGTGTGCCGACCATCATAATCTTACCGCTTCTTGCAACGATCTGAACAGCCTGATGAGCTGTGAATACAGAACCCGCTGCCTCGAATACGAGTTCACAACCGTGATCGCCGAAATATTCGGGTGAACGGAGAAGTGCAACCGTATCCTGCTCCTTGCCGTTGATAACTCTGCTTGCACCAAGCTTTAATGCAAGGTCAAGACGATTCTGCATAATATCAACAACGGTGATGTCTGTTGCACCGAGGCTCTTACAAGCCTGAAGTACCATAAGACCGATTGTACCGCCGCCGAGGATAACAATGCTCTTACCAAGCTGTGCGCCGCCGAGGATTGCTGCGTGCATACCGACTGCTGCCGGCTCAACGAGAGCTGCTTCCATTGTTGTCATACCCTCGGGAATGTGATATGTCCACTCCTCCGGATGTGTCATATACTGTGTGAGTGCGCCCTTGTAGTTAGGCTGTGTAGCCATAAAGTCAACATCAGGACAGATGTTGTATCTGCCTGTACGGCAGTATTCGCATTTGTCATCCGGAACACCTGGTTCGATGAGAACCTTGTCGCCTGCTTTGAATCTTGTAACCTTTGAGCCAACCTTTACAACCTCGCCTGCAACCTCATGACCAAGACCGATTTTCTGGTTAGGATCCTTAGGTGGGATGAAAGGACCGAATTCAAAGCCGTGGATATCGGAACCGCACATTCCGACATATTCAACCTTCATAAGAATCTCGTGATCCTTTGGCTCGGGAACGGGACATTCCTGAATTTCAAACTGCTTTGGAGTAACTAAGATAGCTTCTGAATTTTTCATAATAATCTCCTGCACTTTCTTTATAATAATTATTTAAGCATTTGCACCCGATGTGCTTTCTGCGTATATTCAAATTTATTTGCCTGTGATTAAAAAAATTGATGGTTTAGCTGTTAAAAATTTAAAGATAAGTTTTGAATGTTTTAAAATTGCTGTATTTCGTTTTCCATTACTAATGATTTTAGTTTGCGGTGCCAGATGCACTCAGGCACCGCATCTAAAATTTTTGGTTGTATGTATTAGAGGGTTTTGCAGAATTACTCTACATCACCGATGTTCTCAACGGATTCGCCTCTGGTTTCAACACCGAGGAAGATAACTGCAACAGCGATGATTGCTGCAACAATTGCGATAAGAATGAATACACCGCCTGAGCCCATGCTGCTTGCAGCAACATTTGTAACGAGGAATGGGAAGAAGATGTTACTTACACGACCCATTGCGTTACTGAAGCCCGAACCTGAAAGTTTTGCCGATGTAGGCCACATCTCAGGAACATAAACTGCTGATGCGTAGCAAACATACATATAGATGATTGTGTTAAGAAGGAATGTCATAACAATGAGTCCTGTCATTCCGAGTGTCGGAGCAAGAAGACCTGTTGCAACACCAAGACCTGCCATGCCTGCAAGGAGGATAACGCCCATTACACGGCGAGGAATCTTATCCATAATAAGAGATGCGATAAAGATACCAAACGGAGCACCGAAGAGTCCGAACATTGTCATAAACTGTGACTTTGATGTATCATAGCCAAGACCTGAAAGATTGACGGCATCCAGTTCATAAGTGTGTACTGGATTGTGTTCATACCGATGAGTACGAGAGAACCAACGATAGTTCTTCTGAGGAGTTTGCCTTTGAAGAGAGCTGTGAATGGGAGCTTCTTAACAGGCTTTGGATTTGTAACTTCAACGGGTGGGAGTGGTTTGCCTGTTGATTTTTCAATTTCTTTCTCAATGCTTGTCATAATTTTATCAGCTTCATCAAGTCTGCCCTGTGATTCGAGCCATCTCGGTGATTCAGGGAACTTAACATAGATGAAGATACAAGCGATGATTGAAAGGATTGAAGGAATCATAAACTGGATTCTCCAGTTCATATTCATGCTTACGCCTGTTGAAACGATAAGAAGAGCAATACCGTTGCAGATTGGGTGAGCCCAGTTGCCGATGAATGATGTACGGCTTGACCATGTACCACGGTTCTTACCGGGAACATACTCTGTGAAGCCTGCGAAAAGAACTACAAGGAGAGCGCCGAGTGCAAGACCCTGGAGGAGTCTGAACACATAAAGAACTGCGATGTTCGGTGAAAGAGCGCCGCCGATCATAGCGATGATATGGATAATTTCGTAAAGAAGGATACTTTTTACGGCCGATTTTATCGCCGATAGGACCGCCGATGAGTGCGCCGAAGAGCTGTCCTGCTGTGTAAGTTGTACCCCACATTGCGAGAAGTGTTGAACCGGGTTCGAGCCAATGAAGTTCGTTCAAAAGAATGTTCTGAACGGAACCGCCGATACCGTTTGACCAGCATACCAAGAGTGCAAAAAGCTGTAACCAGCCAGATCTTAACATGCCATTTTGATTGAGGCAAGCGGTCAAGTCTTGCGCCAATGTTGACAGAAGTTTTGTTAGCCATTTTTCTTCTCCTTTTAATTTCCTCTTTGACTTTTTATTTAAATCAGATTTTTCTCTCAGCACCGTCAAGCTCTCGCTCAAGCTCACTTTCCATTATGTCCCAAGCCTTATTGAAATCCGTGTCCTTGTTCCATAATGCCGGAGGTCCCAGAATTACGAGATCTGCACCTGCCTCGTAAAGCGGACGGTAAAGACTGCTGTTCATTGAACCGTCGGCTTCAATTAAGAAGTTAAGACCTCTTTCCTTTCTGATCTTAGCGAGTTGGTTGATTTTTACGAACATTTGCGGATCAACCGGCTGACCTGCGATGCCCGGATCAACAATCATGATTGTAACCTTATCAAGCAACGGGAGGTAATATTCAATAGTAGAAAGCGGAACCGAGGGACTTAATGCAACGCCTGCCTTACAGCCAAGCTCTTTGATCTTGTGAATCGTTACAAATGCGTCACCTTCGATGCAGCCTGTGTGAGGTGTTATGTAAGCAGCTCCTGCCTTTGCAAAGGTTTCAAGATACTGCTGAGGATGTTTTACCATAAGGTGAGCATCCATTGGTTTGAGATTCTCAACATGCTTGTTAAGGTAGTCGAGATAATCAGGATGGATTCCGTAACTCGGAACATAAACACCGTCTTTAATGTCCATGTGGAGGTAATCTGATTTTTCGTTAATCAGCTTAACCTGTTCTTCAACATGGAACAAATCACAGCAACCCACTGACGGGGCAATCATAAGCTTTCTCATTAGAAAATCCTCCCTGATGCATATTTTCTTTAATTAATCTTCGTAATCGTAGTGGAAGATAACCTTGATAGCCTCTTTTCTTAGCCATCTTGTCGAAACCTTCCTGCCACTGTGAAAGACCGAGGCGATGAGTAATCATCGGCTGAACCTTAATCTGACCTGACTGGAGAAGTCTGATGCAGTTTCTCCATGATGTTGAGTCATAAGCCATGTGACCGATAATGCTCTTGTTCCAAGCTGTAATGTCGTTGATTGAGAATTCAAGAGGTTTGAAGCCCATACCTACACGAACGATTTCAGCGTTTGGTCTTGTCATTTCGATTGCCTGCTTGAGAGCTATGTTAGCACCTGAACATTCAATTACGAGTCCGAGGTTATCTCTTCCGCAGATTTCTGTACATCTTGCAACTACATCTTCCTTAGAACCGTTTACACAATGTGTAGCGCCAAGCTCTTTTGCAACGCCGAATCTTACTTTTACATCATCGTCAAGACCAACCATTACGATGTTTACGGCACCCATAAGCTTTGCAACCTGTACTGAGAAGAGTCCGAGAGAGGACCTGTACCGAATACTACAACATCCTGTCCGGGGATAAGATGTGACTGCTGAGCAACTGCCTTGTATGCGTTACAGATAGGATCGAGTACACAAGCTTCTTCGTACTTGATGCCCTCAGGAATTTCCCAGATTGCGTGTTTGTGAATTGCGAGGATTTCGCCCGGTACTTTACAATACTTTGAGAAGCCGCCGCCCCATGTGTTGTTGTCAAGTCCAAGGTTTACTTTATGTTCGCAACAGAGGAAGTCGCCCTGCTCACAAGCCGGACATACGCCGCAAACATGTGCGCTGTTGTCTGAAACAACTCTCTGACCGATATGCCAGTCTTTTTACATTTTCACCGACCTTAACGATTTCGCCTGCGAACTCGTGACCACGAACCGACTGCTGCTGATCGGGAGTGATGTTTGTGTCATCGTAACCGTTGTCAACACCCCAGTGTTTCATGTCGGCACCGCAGATAGCGGCTGCCTTGATTTCAAGAATAATGTCGTCCGGACCGCATTCGGGAACAGGGGTAGTTTTCCATCATTTTGTATCCGCCGAAAGCTGTACCAAATCTTTTTAAAGCATGCATAATATTTTCTCCTTTTCTTTATTAAATAAGATTTAATGTTTCCGATTCGTTTGTTTGATTTCCGTTTTCCGAATCGGTTATTTCCTTTGACACCTATATAATACAACACAAAAATGTGGATTTCAAGCATTATTTTCTGTTTTTCGCAGATTTGTAGCAATGCCTAAAAAACAACACCGTTCTTTGTGCAATTAGCACATATACATATTTTTATTTCACATATCTGTTATTTTTATCAAGATTGAACAGTTGAATAGCAATAATCAGCCCATATTCCGACCTATAACCGCTAAACGGGCGTGCTTCTGTACAAATTTTGCTACATATCGTACGAAACGGATAATTTGGATTTCGGAAGAAATGTTCTTTATTTCACAGATTTTACTTTTAAAGCGGACAATTCTGCGTTTTGACTTTTCCTGACCGTTTCGGATGTTATTTTTGTTCATGGAGGTAGGTTGTAATATCAAAAACATATTATGCTCGAGCGAAAGTTTTAATTAAATGTAAAATTGAAAATTCAAAATGCTTCCTTTCGGGCAACCCTGCTCTCTCACTATTAAGACTATCTGCACAAACATAAAAAAAGGCTGAAAGAACAACTATGCTCTTTCAGCCTTTTTATTATAATTTTATTCTGTTTTATCGGATTGCCGAATTATTTGAGTGCGGCAATTGCGGCCTCGATAAGAGCAATCTGCTCTCTTTCCTTTGCGGCCTGTCCCTTAACCTTTTCAATTACAGCCTCGGGAGCTTTTGCAACAAAGCCCTGATTGTTAAGCTTGCCTTCGCTCTGTGCAAGACGCTTTTTAACCTGTTCAAGCTCTTTGTTGAGTCTTGCAAGCTCCTTTTCCCTGTCAACAAGCTCGTCCATAGGAATGTAAATCTTTGCGTCTGCCGTTACAATGTTTACAGCACCCTCAATTTCAAAGCTTTCTGCAACTTCAACCTCACTTGCTGATGCAAGCTTCTGAATGAACTGTGTGCCGTCTCTGAATGTGTCGGCAAACTTTGTTGCAACATAAACCTTTGCTTTTCTTGACGGTGGAACATTCATCTCTGCACGGCGGTTACGGATTGCACGGATTGCATCCATAATTTTTTTTCATTTCATCCGATGCCTCGGGATAATCAAGCTCTGCGTTGTATTCAGGGTACTTTGCGAGCATTACTGTTTCGCCCTCGTGAGGAATTGTCTGCCAGATTTCTTCTGTGATGTACGGCATAAACGGATGGAGAAGTCTGAGAATTTGATCAAGCACATAAAGAAGTACCTGTCTTGCATTCTGAGCGTCCTCACCGTCACTTGAAAGTCTTGTCTTAACAAGCTCAATGTACCAGTCGCAGTAGCAGTCCCAGATGAATTCATAAATCTTCTGAACTGCAATGCCGAGTTCAAACTTCTCAAGATTTTCGTTTACTTCTTTTGCAACTGTGTTGAGAGTTGAAACAATCCACTTGTCCTCTGTTGTGAGAGTTTTCGGAAGTTCATTCTTAACATCGTGGTCGTCAATGTTCATGTGAACATAACGAGATGCGTTCCAGAGCTTGTTTGCAAAGTTAGCGCAAGCCTCAACACGCTTGTCGGAATAACGCATATCGTTACCGGGTGTGTTGCCTGTTGCAAGGAAGAAACGGAGTGCGTCTGCACCGTATTTGTCAATAACTTCAAGCGGATCAATACCGTTGCCGAGAGATTTTGACATCTTGATGCCGTTTTCATCTCTTACAATACCGTGCATAAATACGGTCTTGAACGGAGCAGAACCCATATTTTCACAAGCCGAGAAAATCATTCTTGCAACCCAGAAGAAGATGATATCATAACCTGTTACAAGAGTGCTTGTGGGATAGAAATACTCAAGTTCGGGAGTTTTGTCGGCCAGCCGAGTGTTGAGAACGGCCAAAGTGCCGAACTGAACCATGTGTCGAGAGTGTCCTCGTCCTGATGAATGTGTACTGCCGCACTTACAGCACTTTTCGGGTGCGTCTTTTGCAACCATAACTTCGCCGCAGTCATCGCAGTACTACGCAGGGATTCTGTGTCCCCACCAAAGCTGCCGGAAATATACCATTCCTTGATGTTCTCCATCCAATGGAAGTAAACCTTTTCAAATCTTTCGGGGATGAACTTTGTGTCGCCCTTTGCGGACAACATCAATTGCAGGCTTTGCAAGCGGAGCCATTTTTACAAACCACTGCTTTGAAACCATAGGCTCAATTGTTGTGTGACAACGGTAGCAAGTGCCGACATCGTGAGTAAGCTCTTCAACCTCTTTGAGAGCGCCGATTTCTTTAAGGTCGGCAACAATAGCCTCTCTTGCCTCCATTGTTGTCATGCCTGCGTATTTTCCGCAGTCGAGAACCTCGGGTTCGTTTTCGGCAAGCTGTCCCTTTGCCTTTAATTCGTTGTATTCTTCAACATCCTTTGCACCTGTAAGGTGACCGTCATATGTAAAGCAACGGACAATCGGAAGATTGCAACGCTGGCCGACTTCAAAGTCGTTAGGATCGTGTGCAGGAGTGATTTTAACAACACCTGTACCCTTTTCCATATCTGCGTGTTCATCACAAACAATCGGGATTTCCTTGTTAAGGAGCGGAAGGATTACATGACAGCCGCGGAGGTGCTTGTAACGCTCATCGTCCTTGTTGACGGCAACAGCAGTATCACCGAGCATTGTTTCGGGACGGGTTGTTGCGATTTCAAGGTACTCGCCTGTTTCCTTAACCTGATAGAGCAAGTGCCAGAAATGACCGTTCTGCTCCTTGTATTCAACCTCGGCATCCGAAATTGATGTACAGCAATGAGGACACCAGTTTACCATACGGTTGCCGCGGTAGATTTTTCCGTCATTATAAAGGCGAACAAAAAACTTCTTTAACAGCCTTTGAACAGCCCTCGTCCATTGTAAAGCGCTCACGCTCCCAGTCACAGCTTGAACCGAGCTTTTTAAGCTGACTTGTGATTCTTCCGCCGTACACCTTTTTCCATTCCCATGCACGCTTTAAGAATTCTTCTCTGCCGATATCCTCTTTAGTGATACCCTCTTTACGCATTGCCTCAACGATTTTAGCCTCTGTAGCGATTGACGCATGGTCTGTACCGGGGAGCCAAAGTGCGCTGTAGCCCTGCATTCTTCTCCAACGGATAAGAATGTCCTGAAGTGTTTCGTCAAGTGCGTGTCCCATATGCAGCTGACCTGTGATGTTTGGCGGCGGCATTACGATTGTATAAGGTTTTTTATCTTTGTCAACCTCTGCATGAAAGTAGTTACCTTTCAGCCAGAAGTCGTAAATTCTGTCCTCAAACTCTGACGGGTTGTAGGATTTAGCAAGTTCCTTTGCCATAGTCATTACTCCTCTTGATTTATTGTTCGGATAAACCGAGTTCATATACCTTTTTATTATCTCATTTATGTGTCGATTTGTCAATTATCAGCAAATAAAATGTGGCATATAATTTCAATTTTATAACATTTAAAGTTTGACGAATAAAGCGTAAAATGGTAAAATATACTGCATAAGAGGAACAAACAAATTCAAGGGTGTGTATTATATGAAAGTCAGGGTTATGTGCCTTGTGCTGTGCGTGTTTGTTTTCGCATCAATTTTCTGCGGATGCGGAAGCAACGGAAATACCGAAATAATCGGCAAATGGGTACCGACAACAGCAAAGACAGACGGCGAAACAATTTCATACAGTGAGCTTGGAATTGACGAGGATCAGTTTGGTCTTGATTTCAAGGACAGCAGTAACTGCACGGTTACACTCGCAGGAATTTCGTGTGATTCAGCCTACACATTCAACGGAACCTCCGTTGACCTGACGGTAAACGGTACGGCATACAAGCTGAGCTATGACAGCGGTGTGCTGACAATGGTGCTTAATTATGACAACAACAGAATTGAGTTTTCATTCACAAAACAAAGATAGTTTTACAAATTAAAAATTGAAAATGTAAAATAAAAATTTTCGGTCGGGCAGTTGCTTTGCAAAACGCATAGCTATGTTGCCCGACCGTTTTTTATATATGAAATTTTCGGTTCGTTTGCAACATTACTTATTTGCCAAAGCATAAGCCTTAATCGGCACATTTTTTCTTTTGCAATTCTCGATAACAAACCGTGTTCCGTGTGACATACCGTCCCAAAATGCAATAACTTCATCGGCATAATCAATTATTTGCAAATTTCTTTTCAAAGGTGCTGACCGCCCGTATCGTTCGTATTCGGGTAAAAATTCTTTTAGTTTTATATTATGTGTCTTAGCGTAATTTCTCGCACTTCTGTCAACTCCAATAGCACCACCGCTTACTATTTCAGTTGTATTCTCAGGTAAATAATCGCCTAAATTATTCACTGTAATACTTCTTGAGCCTACTATCGCAATTTTCATTTTTTCACACTCCTAAAATTATGACACCATTATGACATCATAATAGCACCATTTTCGTTTTGACGCAATAATTACATTAAAATAGTGTCATAATAACATTTAGGAGTACCGATTATGGATGATAATATTTTACGATACACTCTGAGAGTTAACCGCACGCTTTTTTCAGAAATTCAGATATGTTGCCGACTATGAAGGTCGTTCCGCAAATCGTGAAATTGAGCAGTATATAAAGCAAAGAGTTAAGTCCTTTGAAGAAGAACACGGCGAAATTGAAGTAAAAAAGATTAAACATACGCATAGATTAACACCCTTTCGGAGTATTTCCGAAAGGGTGTTTTTTAATCAAACAAAACAATTTTCCATTTTCAATTTACACAAGAAACTTTCCTATCACCGCAACTGCATCTGCATGACACAACAGGTTTGCGTTTTCACGCACTTTGCCGCTGCGTTGCGGGATTTTTGCCTTTCACCGTATTCCGACAACACCCGTATCATATGCTTCGGCAATGAAAAATAATCAAACACAAGGTAATAATTTCCCGACATTTCGTATGCGGAGCTTTTTCTGCAACATATGTTACTGCGGTACAAAGCCTCTACCGCATTCAGAAAATCCGACGCATTCGCCATTTTCCAGCACAGACCGCTGTCGGACTTTTTCAGCCTGTATTTTCGTTTTTTCGGATTTGCCGTAACAAGGATACAACATTCATCGCCGAGCAAAAAGCCTCTATTTTCACATTTTTACCGTTCGTGTCAAGTCCCGCCCTGCAACAGGCAAGTCGCATAAGTCCGATAATCACCTTTTGATTATCCTCGTTTTTAAAGCTCATCTTTCCGAAATCAAGCTCAAAATTCTCCATATCCGATTCATCAAGCTTAATCAGCAGTTTATTATCGCCGAGTTTGTCAACAGTCAAAATACTCCCTCCCTAAATTCCGATACACATACATCTGTTTACATATTATGATGAACGAAGCATTTTTGCAAGTAAATATTAATGGAATAAAATTTGGCTGTTTTTTCACACATAATTGTCAGGTCTTGCGTATGCAATACAAAAAGGTTGCCAACATAACAATTTAATGCTACAATGATGCCGTAAGATACAGCCACAGAAAATAAAAAGCAAAAGGAATGATTTTTATGCCAAACTGGCTTAATGACGCTGTTTTCTATGAAATTTATCCGCAGAGTTTTTGTGACACCAACGGTGACGGAATCGGTGACATCGAGGGTATCATCAGCAAGCTTGACTATGTAAAAAGCCTCGGTTGCAACGCAATCTGGCTCAACCCGATTTACGATTCACCTTTTATGGATGCAGGCTATGATGTTCGCAACTACAAAAAGGTTGCAGAGCGTTACGGCACAAATGATGACCTTGTTCGTCTTTTTGACGAGGCTCACAAAAAGGGTATTAAGATTCTTCTTGACCTTATTCCCGGTCACACATCAGACCAGCACGAATGGTTCTTGGAGGCTAAAAAAGCCGCAAAGAGCGAATATTCAAACCGTTACATCTTTACAAAAGAGCGTATGGGACGCACCGCCGCAGTACCGTATGATGTGCGGACTTTGCGAGCGTGACGGCAACTATATGGTAAACTACTTCAGCTCACAGCCTGCTCTTAACTACGGTTTCCACGAAATCACACATCCCGAATGGCAGTTGCCGTGTGATCATCCCGACTGTCTTGCAACGGCAGAGGCTATGAAGGATGTTATGCGTTTTTGGCTTGACAAGGGTGCTGACGGTTTCAGAGTTGACATGGCTGACTCACTTGTTAAGAACGATGACGATAAAATTGCAACGGCAAAAATCTGGCGTGGGGTGCGTGATATGCTCGACACGGAATATCCGAATGCCGCAATGGTTGCAGAGTGGTGCAATCCCGAAAGAGCAATCAACAATGCAGGTTTCCACATGGACTTCTATCTTGACCACTACGGAAACGGCTACAGCAGACTTTTCCGCTACGGTGAATTCGGCGATCAGGCTGTTTTCAATCCTAACGGCAAGGGTGATATCAAAGCATTTGCAGACGAATATCTTCCTAACTACGAAAAGACAAAGGATAACGGCTACATCAGCTTTATGACAAACAACCACGATATGCCGAGAGTTACGGCATATCTTGACAAAGAGGCTATCAAGCTTGTGAATGCATTCATTTTCACAATGCCGGGTGTTCCGTTCCTCTACTACGGTGATGAAATCGGCATGAGATATCAGAAAGGCATCGTAAGCAAGGAGGGCGGTTATTCAAGAACAGGCTCCCGTACTCCTATGCAGTGGAACAGCGGTAAAAACCTCGGTTTCTCAACAAGCGACGAGCCGTATCTTGCAGTTGATAAGAGTGCTGACGCTCCGACTGTTGAGAATCAGAAGGACGACCCCGACAGCATCTACAAGGTTGTAACAGACATTATTGCACTTCGTCACAAGTATGATGACCTTAAAGGCAACGGTGAGCTTGAATTTATGTATGAAGAAGGCAAAATTCCGTTTGCATACAAGAGAGGCAACCTCGTTATGTACTTCAACCCCTCGGTGAAAGTGCAGTAATGAACGCAAAATATACAGGCAAAACAGTATATGCCCTCGGCAACGCTGAATTTGCAGACGGCAAAGTAACAATGTCACCGCAAAGCTTCGCCCTCGTAGAAATTGACGGCTGATTAAATATAATTTTATAGTTTAAGCATAAAAACACCCTTTCGGAATTTAACGAAAGGGTGTAATTTTTGAAATTGAACAAAACAATTGTAACATTGTGCGAGCGGTTGCAATGTTACGCTCGACCATAATTTTCCATTTTCAATTTTCAATTTTAATTTAATTAAGCAACTATTACTCCATATTATGCGAAATTATCAAGACCGACAATATATTTCTGAATAAGAGTTGCATCGACAACAGAAATTTCGTTGTTATCGTTTACATCTGCCGATTTTTTCTGAAAATCTTTGAGATTTTCCAGACCAACGATATATTTCTGAACAAGAGTTGCATCGACAACCGAAATATCACCGTCACTGTTTACATCGCCAATCGCAAAAATTTTAGCATTCCGTATTACATTGGAATTTGCAACTATGACCGTGTATTCTCTGTCTGCATGGGCATTTTTTGAAACCTTCATCGTGTATGTTCCGCTTGCAACACCCGAAATTGAATATTTGGCGTTGTTGCCTTTTACGGTTGTTTCATATGCTACCTCGCCCGATTTTATAAGCTGAATTGTAACCGTATCACTTTCGGACAGATAGCTTTTTACAGTACCTTTTACAGTTTTCAGCTTTGCCGTAGTGGGTTCTACAGTTGTGGGCTCCTCTGTAGTAGGTGCTACAGTAGTAGGCTCAGTAGTTGTTGGAGCTACTGTTGTAGGCTCAGTAGGCTTTTCACCCTTTGATGTGATTTTTACATCATAAGAAAAGTATGACAAATCCCCACTATAGTCAACCAGATTATTATCACCGAGCTGAAGCTCTATAAGTGAAAAAAAATCAAGATCACTTACCTTTGTTTCTTTTTATTACATCAAATACAAGCGAAATAATTTTTTTTTCGCCTGCTTTTACCTCTGGACATAAGCTGTAAAGGCTGAAACAGATACATTTTTATGTTCCTCAGTAGTATTTGTAACAACCATAGGCTGTAGAACCCAATGATTTTCAAAAGAACTGTATTTTACCATTTCAAGCGGATAATTCGTTCTAAACAGATAGCAAGGACAACCCGCCGGGATATCTTTTTGCAAAGCTGTAAGTAATGGTTATTTGATCCCCAGGATAAACCGTATCGTCTTCTGTGTCAAGTGCCTGACAAACCGTTGTCAAACCCGACAGGCTTGCTATAATAAGCAAAGCCGATAATAAAATGCTTGTGATTTTTTTTCATTTGAATTTCCCCTTTTGTTTTATTTTTTTGATATATAAACAAATAATTTTTCTGAAATTTTAGAAAACTTTTTATAAATTTAGTTTTTGTTTTGTGAACACTTGTATTAGAAAACACGCAAGTTTTTATAATAATTTCAGTAAATGAATTTTTATAATGTTTTTTCGAATATAATGTTCGATTTCGGATTAAGAATACGAGAACTTAGAGAGTCAAGACATATGTCGCAGGAAAGCTTGGGCAGGAGAATCGGCAGAAGCAAGCCTGTCATAAGCAATTATGAAAACAACATCAAATATCCTCCGCTCGAAGTGTATGAACAGATTGCCGCAACATTGAGGCGCTTTTCCTTTGCAACATCACGGGCGGCAATTGCCGTGTTGGAGAATGGAACAGAATCAAAGCCGTGGTCGGCAATATACTGCGCACATTGTGAAAGTGACTGCGGATGCGACCACACGATTTCAATGTCCTCAAAAGCAGATTGTTTAAGACCTGCAAGGCAGTAGTCAATCGGCAAATCAAGTGCCTTTACAATGTAAAAACGGTGCTTGAGAATAAGGTCATAAACTGCCGAAACAGAGCCTGCACTTGAGTTTTCAACAGGAAGAACACCGAATGCAACCTCGCCGTTGTCAACGGCAGAAAATACATCTGCAAAGCTTTTGTAGTTGACAGCCTCGCCGTTCGGGAAAAGTCTTAAAGTCGCCTCATGACCGTTAGCACCCTTGATTCCCTGATACGCAACCTTGATTCCGCTTGACGGAATATCCGTGCTTGCATTGTTGATAACGCTTTTAAGCTCTTTGCCGCTGCCGACAATGTTATGCTGGAGCGCCCTTGAAAGCTCCATAATGTTTGAGTAGAGAAGTCTTGCGGATGCGCCGTATTCGCCTCCCTTTTTCTTCAACGGCATCAAGAATTTCATTCTCTCTGCCCTCGTTAAGAACGGGAATGTTGTTTGCCTGCTTGTAGATGCCGACATCCCTTGCACAATCCATTCTCTGCTTAAAAAGCTCAATAAGCTGATTGTCTATTTTGTCAATATCTTTTCTGATTTCTTTTAAATCTCTCATAAAGACCTCACATAAGGTTAATAATTGCAACAGCCGTAACAGCCTCAATAACGGGGACTGCTCTCGGCACAATACACGGATCGTGTCTGCCGTGAATAACAAGCTCTGCATTTTCTTTTGTCTGAAGATTTACAGTCCTTTGCGGTTGTGAAATTGACGGTGTAGGCTTTACGGCGGCACGGAAAATAATCGGCATTCCGTTTGTAATTCCGCCCAAAATACCACCGCAGTTGTTTGTTGTTGTAACAACCTTGCCGTCTTTGTATTCAAACGGATCGTTCGACTGCGAACCTCTCATTGTTGAAAGCTCAAAGCCTTTGCCGAACTCAATGCCCTTAATTGCGGGAACACCGAAAACAGCCTTGGCAATAACGCCCTCAACACCTTCAAACATCGGCTCGCCGTAGCCTGCGTCAATGCCCGTTACGCAACATTCAATCGTTCCGCCAATGCTGTCCTGTGCCATTCTGGCATCTTCAACAGCATCTCTCATAGGTTTTTCGGCAGTTTCGTCAATGAGTGCAAACGATGAGCTGTTCAGCTTTTCAATGAGTGTGTCATCAATTTCGGTAGGACAGAAAGGCTTGTCGGGAACATTGCCTATACTGCTGATATGGGCGGCAATTTTAACGCCCTTTGATTCAAGAATCTGACGGCAGACAGCACCTGCAAAAACAATCGGTGCAGTAAGTCTGCCCGAAAAATGACCGCCGCCGCGAATATCGTTTGACGCATTATATTTTACAAAGGCTGTGTAGTCGCTGTGACCGGGGCGGGGGGCAGTCGAGAAGATTGCCGTAGTCACCGCTTTTTGTGTTGGTGTTTTCAATTACGGCACAAATCGGAGCACCTGTCAGCTTGTTGCCGAGCATACCCGAAAGAACCTTCGGAAGGTCTTTTTCTTTTCGGGGAGTTGCCGTTTTATCCTTGCCCGGAGCACGGCGTGCCATTTGAGTGAGAACTCTGTCAAAGTCAACCTCAAATCCTGCCGGAAGTCCGTCAATTACAACTCCGATTCCGTTGCCGTGGCTTTCGCCGAAAACGGAAATTTTTATCTTATCACCGTAGGTCGAGGACATTCGCCTTACCTCCAATATTATTATAATCTATGTAAAAATCAGGGTAACTTTTGTTGATTGAAAGCGCATAGCTTGACTCAATTTCACCGTTGAGTCTTACTGCGCAGACACCTGCCGACATTACAATTCTGTGGTCATTAAAGCCCTCACAGAATCCGCCCTTGAGGGTGTCAATTCCCTCTATGACAAGTCCGTCAGGCAACTCAGTCACCTTACCGCCGAGATCATTTATCAGCTTAGCGGTTGCCGTAAGACGGTCACATTCCTTTATGCGAAGTCTTTCGGCATTGTAAATCCCGGTTGTTCCCTTTGCAAATGCGGCACAAACCGTCAGCACGGGTACAAGGTCGGGAATCTGCGAAGCATCAATGTCAATTGCATTAAGCTCTCCCTTTTCAACGGTTACGGAAGTATCCGTCTGCGTTACCTTTGCACCAAACCGTGCAAGCAACTCGGCAATCTTCCTGTCACCCTGTGCGGAATTTCTGTTGACGCCGTTCACAGTCACCTTTCCGCCGAGTGCGCCTGCAACCATAAAGAAAGCCGCCTGTGACCAGTCGCCGTCTGTTGTGTAATCATGCGGAATGTATGACTGACCGCCCTTGATGTGCCAGCCGTTGTCGGTTGTTTCAATTTCAACACCAAATTGTGCCATAGTGTGAATTGTCATATTTATGTAGCCGACACTCTCAATCGGAGATGTCAGCACAATGTCGCTGTCACCCTCAACAAGCGGAAGAGCAAGCAGAAGTCCCGTAATGAACTGCGAACTTACATTACCGGGAATTTCAAAAGTTCCGCTTTCAAGCCGACCGCTGATTTTGAGCGGCAGACCGCCCTCGGTTTCACACTTTACTCCTGCTTTTGGCAGAGCCTCCGTAAAAATTCCGATAGGTCTTTCGGGAAGCTTTCCGTGACCGACAAAGGTGGCATTAATACCGCCGGCTGCGGCTACGGGTATGAAAAATCGCAAAGCACTGCCGCTTTCGCCGCAGTCGAGCGTTACATTATCTGTTTTAAAAATATTTGTACCGTCAACAGTCAGCACTCCGTCCTTTATTGAGGCAGTGCATCCCATATCCTCAATCACGCCGATTGTCGCCTTAATGTCATTTGACAGAGCAACGGGTGCAATTGTGCATTTGCCCCTTGTGAGGGCGGCGCAGATGATTGCACGGTGAACATCGCTCTTTGACGGGGAATGTTCACCTCGCCGTTTGGTACAAACGGAAGATACCGTACATACGGCTTACTGCTTTTGTCGGTTGACAAAGCCATACTTCCACAGCCTTTCATTAAAATATGTTTACCGTGTTACGGTGTGATGAAGTCGAGCAAATCGGAGATTGCAACTTTCTTGGTAAAGCTTGTGCCGATTTTCTCAAGCAAAACAACATTGATTGACGAGCCCGAAGTTTTCTTGTCTGTCTGAGCCGCCTCGGCAATTTTTTCAAGGCTTGCGTCATCGGTAGTCGGCAAGCCGTAGGTTGCACAAACTTCTTCAATCTTGTATGCAGTTCCCGGCTCCGTAAATCCGTGCTTTTCGCTTGCCTTTGTCATCATTACCATACCGACGGCAACTGCCATACCGTGTGTGATGCCTGTATAGTTGTAGATTTTTTCGATTGCGTGACCGAGTGTGTGACCGAAGTTTAAAAGCATTCTTTCCCCTGCTTCCTTTTTTCGTCACGGTTTACTACATCACGCTTAATTTTTACACAGGTTTCAATTACATCGTCAATGTGTTCAAGAGCGTCACCGTTTGCAAGCATTTCAAAAAATTCGCTGTCCTTGATACAGCCGTACTTGATAATCTCAGCCATACCGTCTGTGATGAACTGGTCGGGAAGAGTTGAAAGAGTGTCAGGATCAATCAAAACAGCCTTTGGCTGATAGAATGCACCGACAAGGTTCTTGCCCTGTGCAATGTCAACGCCTGTTTTTCCTCCTACGGATGAGTCAACCTGTGCAAGCAGAGATGTCGGAATCTGAACAAAGTCGATTCCTCTCAGATATGTTGCGGCGGCAAAGCCTGCCATATCGCCCGTAACACCGCCGCCGAGTGCAACGATAAGGTCCTTTCTTGTCATCTTAAAATCTGCAAGTGTGTCATAGATATCTGCGATTGTGTTAAGATTCTTTGACTGCTCGCCGGCCTGAAAAACATGGGCGGTAGTCTGATAACCCTGCTGTGAAAGAGAGTTGAGAACTCTCCATTTGTACAGCGGAGCAACATTTGTATCTGTTACAATAGTGATTTTTTCTGCATTTGAAAGCTTTTTGATAATCTCGCCGCAATTATCAAGGATACCTCTTTCAATCATAATGTCATAGGGACTTCCCGTGGAAACATGAATAGTTTTCATAAAAGTTCTCCTTCCTCTTTATTCTCCGAGTGCCTGTTTGACCTCTCTGCCCTTTTCAAGAAGTGCCTTGAGAGCGTCGGCATCTTCGGCACTTATTGCATCTTTAATTTTTGTAATATTATCTATAAGTATATCAAGCTCGGAAATGAGCGGATCTTTGTTTTCAAGGAAAAGCTCACTCCAAAGCGTTGAATTTATGTTTGCAACTCTCGAAACATCTCGGTAACTTCCTGCCGAAAAGCCTTTGTGGTTCGGACAGCACGGACTTAAAACATATGAACACGCAAGCACATGCGGAAGCTGTGATGTGAAAGCAATCATTCTGTCGTGTTCTTCGGGAGTTGTGATTTTTACTGTGCCAAAACCGATTGATTTTGCAAAGTCGGACAACATATTTACAACGCTGTTATCAGCCTTGCACGGAACGATAATGTAGCTTGCATTTTTGTAAAGGTCGGCGTCTGAAACATCAAAACCGTTTGTTTCCTTGCCTGCCATCGGATGACTGCCGGCAAAAACAAAGCCGAATTTTTTTTCGAAAGCTTTGTCATCTGCGGACAAATTGCCCTCTTGATGCCTGAAACATCGGTTACAACCGCACCTTTTTTTATGTGTTCTCCGTACCTTGAAACATAGTCAACAACCGCCTGCGGATACATTGAAAGGATAATTAGGTCTGCGTTTTCAAGGCTTTCATGTGTGCCGATTTCATCAATCGCACCTTCTTTTAAAGCCTTTTCGGCAGTAGATTTTGTTCTGTTGATACCGATTACACGGTGGTCGGTGTACTTTTTTATCGCCTTGCAAAAACTGCCGCCGATAATTCCGAGTCCTACAACTGCAATATTCACTGCATTAGCCTCCGTTTGTGTATTCTTTAGTAAAGTTAATTAAAGTCCAAATCGGTACGGCTGAAAAACCGTACCGAAAGTAAAAATCTTAATTTAATTTGTCAACAGCCTTTTTAAGCCGAAAACCTTCTTTGCAACTCCGTCAAACTGCTTTGGAGTAAGTGACTGCGCACCGTCCGAAAGTGCGTGCGGCGGATCGTTGTGAACCTCTATGATAAGACCGTCTGCACCTGCGGCAACTGCTGCCATTGCAAGCGGTTCAACAAGCCATGACTTGCCCGATGCATGGCTCGGATCAACAATAACAGGAAGGTGAGAAAGCTTTTTGATAATCGGGATAGCCGAAATATCAAGAGTGTTTCTTGTAAATGTTTCGTATGTGCGGATACCTCTTTCGCAGAGCATAACCTTATCGTTACCGCCTGCCATAATATATTCGGCACTCATGAGCCATTCTTCGATTGTTGCGGAAAGACCTCTCTTGAGAAGGATAGGCTTGTCAATTTTGCCGAGCTCCTTGAGAAGCTCAAAGTTCTGCATATTTCTTGCACCAACCTGAATAATATCCACATTCTCGAACATATCAATGTGTGATGCTCTCATAATTTCTGTTACAATCGGCAGACCTGTTTCTCTTCTTGCTGTTTTTTGAGAAGGTCAAGTCCTTCTGCCTTGAGTCCCTGAAAAGCGTATGGTGAAGTACGGGGCTTGAATGCGCCGCCTCTGAGAAGTGTTGCGCCCGATGCCTTAACATCCTTTGCAATCTGAACAATCTGTTCCTCGCTTTCAACAGAGCAGGGACCTGCCATAATGTGCAGACTGCCGTCACCGATTGTTACATTGTCATTGATTTTAATGACTGTATTGTCGGGGTGGAACTTTCTGTTAGCCTTTTTGTACGGCTCCTGAACTCTCTTTACATTTTCAACAATGTCCTGAGCGTCAATATACTCAATGTCAATCTTTGTTGTATCGCCGATAAGACCGAGTACGGTTGAATGAACACCGTCCCACTTATTAACCTTTACATCATAGCTCTCTTTGAGCATATTTGTGAATTTTATAATCTGCTCCTCTGTTGCAGACGGTTTTAATACTATAATCATTGCTTTAATTTCCTTTCAGTTCACTTTTGACGAAACGAATCGAAGTTCGTCATATTTCTTTAGTCATTTTAGCACTTTAAAGCGTGATAGTCAATAGAATAAATGCAGAATCAAGCGTTTTTTTATGCGGTTTTTCAGCCACATCTGTTCCGCTTACTGCGTCGATTATCGCAAAAGCGGTTTTTAACGGCGTATTTTTTGCCCTTTACCACAATGTCGGCAGCGGCATGATAAATCGGATATCTGCTGTCATAAAGGTCTTTCATAACCCTGTCCCTGTCCGGACGCTTAAGCAGGGGTCTTGTTGTGTCGTTTTTAAGACGGCTTTTGATGATTCCCAGCGGAACATCAAGAAAAACAATCTTGTCCTTGCCCTTGAAGGCCTCAACATTTCTCTTGAATGTAAACGCACCGCCGCCTGATGCAATTACAAGACCTTCAAGCCCTGCAAGCTCAACACAGGCATCATGTTCCATATCACGAAACTTTTCTTCGCCGTATTTTTCAAATATTTTGGAAACTGTCATTCCTGCTTTTTCTTCAATGTATGAGTCCATATCAAGGAATTTTCTTCCCGATTTTCTTGCAATATTTTTGCCTACGGTTGATTTTCCGCAACCCATAAATCCGCATAAAACTATGTTGTTCACTTTAAATTTCTCCGTTCATCAGAAATTCTTTTCAAGCTCTTTTGCAGAGTCGATACAAAGCTGAGCAATGTCGTCCTTGTCATAAACAGAGCCGTCCCAATGTTCGTGAGAAACAACTGCCTGCCATACGAGCATTGCCATTCCGCTTTCGGCTGTTGCACCGTTTGCCCTTGCCTTTTTAACAAGCATTGTTTCAAGCGGATTGTAAACAGCGTCAAATACATTTGCACAACGGTTTATTACACTGTCGCTTACAGGCTGATTTTCAATCTTAGGAAACATTCCGATAGGAGTTGCGTTGATAAGCACATCAATGTCACCCGAAAGTTCGTCAATAAGGCAGAAGCTTACATCGCAGCCTGCAACTGTTTTTCTGATTTCATCGCATAAAGCCTCGGCAATTTTCAAATCCTCTTTTCTTACGGCAAAGAGAAGGGGCTGTTTTTTGAGAACAACCTCATACGCCATTGTTCTTGCAACGCCGCCGCAACCGATGATTACGATTCTGCCGTTAAGCATAATTCCTGCCGCATCAAGAGCCTTTAAAAATCCGTCCGGATCTGTTGTGTAACCCTTTGAAATGCCGTTTTTGTTTGAAACCGTGTTCACACTGCCGTACATCTCGGCCTTTGCGTCAATTTCGTCAAGAAACGGAATGACTGCCTGCTTATGCGGAATTGTAATGTTAAATCCGTCAAGTTTTGAAAGGGTATTTTTAAATTCATATTCAAGATTTTCGGGAGCAATGTCAAGCTTTGTATATTCGGCTTTGACGCCCTGAAGTTCAAAAAAGTCTTGTGTGTATAAACGGTGACATTGTGTGACCGATTGGGTGACCGATTACGGCAAATTTCTTGGTTTCCATAATAAAAAAATACCTCCGAGGTTCATATTTTTTAGCTATGCAGAAATAAACTTAAAAGAAATTATTTATGCAAAAATCAGAAATTTTTTCAAAAAATTTCAAATATATATTGACAAAGGGGTAAATAATCAATAATATAAGGGAAGTGAAGCAATCCGTTTGCTTTCATACCATTGTAGCATAAACTAAGTGCTTTTGTCTATAATTTACTTTGGACAATCAATATTTTTACCGGGAGGAATTATTAATGGTATTAGAAAAAGTTAAGGCAATTCTTGCTGAACAGTTCGATGTTGAAGAGGATAAGATTACTGCCGACACAGATCTTCAGGAAGATCTCGGCGCAGATTCACTCGATGTTGTTGACCTTCTTATGTCAATCGAAGACGAGTTTGAGGTTGAAGTTCCCGATGAGGAAATCGAAAACATCAAGACAGTTGGTTCACTCGTTTCTTACATTGAGGCTAACTCATAATTTGCTCTTGTTTTTTCGCACTTAATTTTTGAGAGGTCGTTTTTACGGCCTCTTTTTGTTTTGCTCAAAAATGTTGAAAATTTGCAGATTTAGTGTATATTGAAAAGGATGAAAATTTAAAAATTCAGGCTGTATCAAAAAGGTTGAAAAATAAAAGAATTAGTGTATAATAGTAATGTTATAGATGTTATGACAGCCGTGTATTCGGCATTTTGAAAATGCAAAAAAATATGTTAAAAAATAAGTAAAATTTTATTTTACGGAGGGAATATAATGGCAAACAACAAAAAAATGGTTGAAGCTATCACAAGCAGAGATGAGGACTTTGCAAAATGGTACACCGACATCGTTAAAAAGCTGAGCTCGTTGACTATTCGGGCGTAAAGGGTTGTATGGTTATCCGCCCCTACGGCTATGCTATCTGGGAAAATATTCAGGCTGACCTTGACCGTCGTTTCAAAGAAACAGGTCACGAGAATGTTTATATGCCTATGTTTATTCCCGAAAGTCTTTTACAGAAAGAAAAAGACCATGTTGAGGGCTTTGCCCCCGAATGTGCATGGGTTACTGTAGGCGGTCAGGAAAAAAAAAAGCTTCAGGAGCGTCTTTGCGTTCGTCCTACATCGGAAACTCTTTTCTGTGAACATTATAAAAAGATTATCAACACATACCGTGATCTTCCGAAGCTCTACAACCAGTGGTGCAGCGTTGTAAGATGGGAAAAGACAACCCGTCCGTTCCTTCGTACATCGGAATTCCTCTGGCAGGAAGGTCATACAATGCATGAAACCGAAGAAGAAGCAAGAGAAGAAACGCTCAGAATGTTACATGTTTATTCTGATTTCTATAAGGAAACTCTTGCTATTCCTGCTGTTGTTGGCAGAAAGACTGAAAAAGAAAAGTTCGCAGGTGCCGAAGAAACCTACACAATCGAGCCTATGATGCACAATGGTGTTGCTTTGCAGGGTGGTACATCACACTACTTCGGCGATGGCTTTGCAAAGAGCTTTGGCATCACATACACAGGCAAGGACAACAAACTTCATTATCCGCATCAGACATCATGGGGTGTTTCCACAAGAATGATCGGTGCGCTCATTATGGTTCACTCTGATGATGACGGTCTTGTTCTTCCGCCGAAGATTTCCCCTATTCAGGTTGCACTCATTCCTGTTGCACAGCACAAAGAGGGTGTTCTTGAAAAGGCAGAGGAGCTTAGAAAGGCACTTGCCGAAAAGTTCAGAGTAAAACTCGATTCTTCAGACCACGCTCCCGGATGGAAGTTTGCCGAGTATGAAATGAAGGGCGTGCCTGTAAGAGTTGAAATCGGTCCTAAGGATATTGAAAAGAACCAGTGCGTGGTTGTCCGCCGTGATACCCGTGAAAAGGCATTTGTTTCAATTGACGAGCTTGTACCGTTTGTTGAAAACCTTATGGTTACAATCCACAACGATATGTATGACCGTGCTCTTAAAAACACACAGGAAAAGACATTCACGGCAACAACATTTGATGAGTTCGTTGACACAGCCAAGAACAAGCCCGGCTTTATCAAGGCTATGTGGTGCGGTGATACAGCCTGTGAAGAAAAAAATCAAAAGAAGTTACAGGCGGTGTAAAAAGCAGATGTATCCCATTCAACGAGGAGCATCTTTCAGATGTTTGCGTATGCTGTGGCAAGCCTGCAAAGCATATGGTATTCTGGGGCAAGCAGTATTAATTTGTAAATAAAGTCAATAATATTTTCGGAGATGACGGGAATGCAGTCGGTTGATTTGAAAAAGCGTAGGCGTGCAGTAAAATTGCAAATGCCGTAAACAGTATCGAGGGTGTTCCTGCCTCTGAAAGTTCAAAATTGTTGTCAGACCGTTGATCAAACGGCGAAATAACAACCGAACAGATGAAGACAAAGTTGCTTGTAAAATATAAGACATCAATAGTACAATGACAGGTTCGGGACACTAAGGTATGATATAAGCCTTACTGTCTGCTCGTAAGAAAAAATAAAAGGTGGTGAGAAAATGCCAATCAAGGTACAAAGTAATCTTCCGGCAATCAAGGTGCTGGAATCGGAAAATATTTTTGTAATGCCGAACGAGGTCGCTCTCAGGCAGGATATCCGTCCGCTGAAAATTCTTATTCTGAATCTGATGCCGACAAAAATTGAAACTGAAACCCAGCTTTTAAGGCTGCTCGGCAACAGTCCTCTGCAGGTTGATATCGAGCTTTTGCAGATGGCATCACACACCTCTAAAAAACACCTCTCCGCATCATCTGACAACCTTTTACAAGACCTTTAATCAGGTGAAGAACGAGAGCTTTGACGGAATGATTATCACGGGTGCCTGTTGAACAGCTCGACTTTGAAGAGGTCGATTACTGGGGCGAGCTTTGTGAAATTATGGAGTGGTCAAAGCATAATGTGTTTCAACATTCCACATCTGCTGGGGCGCTCAGGCAGGTCTTTATTATCACTACGGCATAAAAAAGCACCTTTTGCCCGAAAAATTAAGCGGAATTTACACCCACAAGGTGCTTGTTCCGCATCACAAGCTTATGAGAGGCTTTGACGATACATTCACAATCCCTCATTCAAGGCATACGGGAATTGATGAAGAGGCGTTGAAAAGATGCAGAGGGCTTGAAGTACTTGCTGTTTCCGAGATTGCAGGTTCATGCGTAATTTGCAGTCGAAACGGCAGACAGGTGTTTGTTACAGGTCACGCAGAGTATGACCGTGACACCCTTGCCAAGGAATATTTCAGAGATAAAAACAAGGGAATCAATCCGAAAGTTCCGTACAATTACTTTCCGAATGACGATGCGTCAAAAACTCCGCCGATGACAAACTTTTCGGTGAATACAACCACTCGGTTGCGCAGATACTTTTAACACGCTATGCCGTAGAAACCGAGCAGAAAAGGCAGAATGTAATCAATACTCTTGATGAACTGCTTGATATGAATATTATCCCTGTAATCAACGAAAACGATACGGTCGCCATTGATGAACTTGAGGGCAACAACTTTGGCGATAACGATATGCTTTCCGCCATTGTTGCGGGTCTTGTCGGTGCGGATAAACTTGTTATTCTTACAGACATAGACGGTCTGTATGACGATAATCCACGCACCAATCCAAACGCTAACAAAATTGATGTTGTGGGCAGAATTTCTCCCGAAATTTTTGAAATGGCGGCAGGCACAGGCTCAAACAGAGGTACGGGCGGAATGATTACAAAACTGCACGCAGCGGATTATGCAACTCAGCGTGGGGTAGAGTGCCACATTGTAAACGGTGCAAATCCGAATGTACTTTACTATGTATTTGACGGAATGAATGTGGGAACAAAGTTCCTTGCCAGAAAGGAGAATTGATATGACACAGCTTGAAATTATGGGTGCAAACGCAAAGAATGCCTCGGTGTTTTTGCGTACGGCGGGCAGTAAAAAAGACGATGCGCTTTTGGCTATTGCAAAGGCTCTGCGTGAGCACAGCGATGAAATTATAAAGGCGAACGAAATTGACATAGAAAACGGAAAAAACGCCGGTCTTACAGAGTCTTTACTCGACAGATTAAGACTTACTCCCGAGCGTATAAACGGTATGGCGGAGGGCGTTGAACAGGTAGCCGCTCTTGCCGACCCAATCGGTAATGTTCTTGAGGGCAGAACTCTCAAAAACGGACTTAATATTGAGAAAGTAAGAGTACCGATGGGCGTTATCGGCATCATATTTGAGGCTCGTCCGAATGTTACTTCGGATGCGGCGGCACTTTGCCTTAAGGCAGGCAGTGCGGTAATTCTGCGTGGCGGTAAAGAGGCTATCAATTCAAACCTTGCCGTTTCGGAGATTATGAGAAACGCTGTTGAAAGCGTTGGTTTTCCAAAGGATTGTATCGCACTTGTTAAGGATACATCAAATTTCTCGATTACATCATTGCCGTAAAGGTTGTTGACAGCCTTGATGATGCAATTGCTCACATTCAGAAGTACAGTACAGGTCACAGCGAATGCATTGTGACAAGCGACTACAACAGTGCAAACGAGTTCACGGCACGAATTGATTCTGCGGCGGTTTATGTAAACGCATCAACTCGCTTTACCGACGGCGGAGAATTCGGACTCGGTGCAGAAATCGGAATTTCAACCCAAAAGCTCCACGCAAGAGGACCTATGGGACTTAACGAGCTTACAAGCTCAAAATATATCATCAGAGGAAACGGACAAATCCGATAATCACATCAAAAGATACATCAGCGCAAGCAGAACTGACGGATCGGTGTTTTCCTCCATAAGCAGTATCACAAGCAAAAGAATTAGGCTCTGTTCCTTGTTTTTGAACATCAGATTCAAAAGGCCGTCATCCTTTTTCGGAACGGGCGGTTCGGGAATTTCGGACTTTGATTCTTCCTGCTTTTCGGGTTGTTTCGGAACTTCCCTTCTTGGTGCTTCACGATTGAATTGCGGCTTTCGGTGCATCTGCTGTGCTCGGTTAAAAGCCTCCTCTTCAAAACTCGGCAAAAAATCACCTCCTGTCAGAACAATCCGTTTTCACGCAGTAACGGCATAAGGCGGAATAATTTCAGCATCTTTTCGGCTTTGTCAAGCTTTTCCTGCCGTTCATGTGAAAGAAACGGTCTGAGCGAATCAAGCAGTCGGGTGGTGTCATCGCTGTTGTTCAGCGAGCTTAAAAGCGGTGCAAATTTAGCAATTGTGCCGATTGTGTCGTCACCGCCAAGCACTGACATAAGGTTATTTTCGGGCGGTTTCGGCTTTGGCGGTTGTTTTTGCTCACCCGTCAGACCAAGCTGTGCCCCAAGACTTTGCACCTGTTTCATTGCCTCGGGGTTCTGCAAAATCTGATTGAGCTTATCCTGTAAATCAGACATATCATTCACCGCCGAGCAGTTTCATCAGCGCCTGAGCCTGCGGACTTTGCAAAAGTTTCTTTGCTTTTTCGGGATCCGACAGAACGCTCTCAATCTGCTTTGATTGATTCGGATTTGTATTTTTCAAAAGATTTTCTATGTTACCGCTTTGTGCGGCACTTTCAAGCTGTTCCTTAGAGATACCGTACTTTTTCGATACCTCACCGAGCAGTTTATTAACTTTTTTATTATCAGACATACCAACACCTCAACATATACTATGCGGAAATTTTATTTTTAGAACGGAGAATTTTCAATGCGTATTTTGGTAGTTTCGGACACTCACGGAGATCTTCGCAGTCTTATCAAAGCCGTTGATGCACAGCGCAAGGCGGAAATAATTGTTCATTGCGGTGACGGTGAAGAACAACAGCGGTTTTTAAAAGACAATTACAAAGACAAAATGATTGTTGCCGTAAGGGGCAACTGCGATTGGAACAGCTTTTTCCCGTCAAAGGAGATTTTTAAAGCCTGCGGTAAAACTATCTTTGTGACACACGGACATCTCTATGACGCAAAATCGGGACTTTACCGCATCACCTCCGCCGCAAGAGAAGCAGGAGCGGATATTCTCCTCTTTGGTCATACACATATGCCTCTCACACTCTATGAGGACGGTCTGTATATTATGAACCCCGGTTCATGCCACGGATACTACGCGTCCTACGGCATTATCGACATCACCGACAAGGGCGAAATTGTTACCAATACCGTAGCCTTAAAATAATTGTGGAAATTGCAAAAATAAAATGATATAATAAATGTGATAAATAAGCGGAGGTGGGATTTTGAATTTTGACGGCTTTGATTTTGACGACAATATAAAACAAACCTTCAACACCCTTGATATTCAGGGCAGAGTTCCCCACGCTGTTGTAATAGAAAGCAGGGACAGCGAAAAGGCGATGAACCTTGCCGTGTTTCTGTCAATGTATGCGGTGTGTACCGAACCCGTAAAGCCTTGCGGTCATTGTGAGCAATGTCACAAGGCATTAAATAAAACCGTTTCTGATGAAGAGCTTGCGTATCCGCTCAAGCCGCTTATCAGAATTGCAACCGAAAATGACCTTCGTCACCTTGAGGAAAACAAACTTAAGGAGAAGGAGGCATACAGAATTTGTGAGCAGAAAATTGCAAACCACAAACTTGAAATGAAACTCGTAAGCGTTGAATGTACTTTTGACAACAGTAAAATTTTGTTTTACTTTACAGCAGACGGCAGAGTGGATTTCAGAGCGCTTGTAAAGGATTTGGCGTCTGTATTCAGAACAAGAATCGAGTTAAGACAGATAGGTGTGCGTGACGAGGCAAAAATGCTCGGCGGACTCGGTGTATGCGGAAAACCGTTTTGCTGTGCAAGTTTTATGGGCGAGTTTCAGCCTGTTTCAATAAGCTACCGTTTTTCAACGGACACAATTTTACTTGCCGATTTTTCAAAGCAAATCGGTGCGAAAAAATGTGTTGACCTCGGCACGGGCTGCGGAACTATTCCGCTTTTGTGGTACAAAACAACAACCGCCTTGATATCACAGCGGTAGAAATACAGGAGAATGCCTGCAAGCTGTTTTCACAAAGTCTTGAATATAATAATCTTCAGGACAAAATCAGAATTGTAAACTCGGACTTAAACAAGCTTGACGGTGCATTACCGCTCGGCTCGTTTGACCTTGTTGCCTGCAATCCGCCCTACAAAATCAGCGGAGGCGGAATTACAAATCCCGAGAACGCAAAACTTGTTGCAAGGCACGAATCCGAATGTACGCTTGACGATGTGTGCCTTTGCGGTTCGTCGCTTTTGCAGTTTGGAGGACGGCTCTGCATTTGTCAGCGCCCCGAAAGACTTGCCGATGCAATGGAGGCAATGCGTAAATATTCGGTTGAGCCGAAAAAATTAAGGCTTGTTCAACAGCGAAAGTCAAAAGCCCCGAAGCTCTTTTTGCTTGAAGGCAGAAGGGGCGGCAAAGGGGATTTCTTGAGGTTATGCCAACCCTGTTTATTGAGGACGAAAACGGAAACTTTTCCGAAGAAATGCTGAACATCTACGGCAGTTACAAGGAGGACTATATAAATTGAGCGGAATTTTATATGTAACGGGAACGCCGATCGGCAACCTCGGAGATTTTTCACCGAGAGCCGCAGAAACACTCGAATCGGTTGATTTCATTGCGGCAGAGGACACAAGGGTAACGCTTAAGCTCTTGAATCATTTCGGCATAAAAAAGCCTATGGTGAGCTATTTTGAACACAACAAGCGTGAGCGTGGCGAAATCATCTGCAACAGAATTGAACAGGGCGAAAATTGTGCAATTGTAACGGACGCCGGAATGCCGTGCATTTCCGATCCGGGTGAAGATTTGATAAAGCTCTGCGAGGAGCGTGGAATAAAAACCGTGGTAATTCCCGGTCCGAGTGCCGTGATTTCCGCACTTGCGGTTTCGGGACTTGAAACAGGCAGATTCACATTTGAAGGCTTTTTGAGCGTGAACAAAAAGAGCCGCAACGAGCATCTTGACAGTCTGAAAAACGAACACAGAACAATGATTTTCTACGAAGCGCCACACAAGCTTCCGCAAACTCTCCGAGATTTGTACAGCTTTTTCGGTGACAGAAAGCTTTCGATCGTTCTTGAACTCACCAAAGTTCACGAAGAAGTAATCCGCACCACAACAAAATATGCTGCGGAAAATTATGCGGACGGCAGTATGAAGGGCGAATTTGTGCTTGTGCTTGAGGGCAAAAAAAGCAAGAGGAAAAATCCGAAGAATACACCCTTGAATTTGCGGTTGAAACCGCCCGCAAGCTGATTGAAAACGGTGCAAAGCCCACCGAGGCGGCAAAAGAGGCGGCAAGTATAACAGGCTTTAAGAAAAATGAGATTTACAGGGAGCTGTTGTAAATGACATACGAAAATGCTGTTGAAAAAATTCATTCACTTTTGACATTCGGTTCTCGTCCGGGACTTGACCGAATGAGAATTTTGCTTGACAGGCTCGGAAATCCGCAGGACAGGCTGAAATTTATACACATTGCAGGTACGAACGGCAAAGGCTCGGTTTGTGCTATGCTTTCATCCGCACTTGTTGCGGCAGGCTACAAAACAGGCTTGTTCATTTCACCGTATATCACGGATTTTCGTGAGAGGATACAAATAAACAATTGTATGGTGAGCGAGTCCGTTCTCACGGATGCGGTGGAAAAAACTTTCCCTATTATCGAGCAACTGCGTGAAGAGGGCACAATCATCACAGAATTTGAGTATGTCAACGCTCTTCAATTTTATATACACGCAAATGCAGATTGTGACATTGTTGTTCTTGAAACAGGAATGGGCGGTCTGCTCGACTGCACCAATACTATAAAATCACCGCTTTGTGCCGTTATCACCACAATCGGACTTGACCACACGGCAATTCTCGGTGATACAATTGAAAAAATTGCACAGCAAAAATGCGGAATCTTCAAGCCCGACTCAATGGCGGTCACTTCAAAGCAGGATATCCGTGCAATGAAGGTTATTGAATCAACTGCAAGAGAAAAGAAAATTCCGCTTGCAACGAGCGAGAGCGTTAACATTGATGTCATCGAAACCACCTTAAAGGGCAGTCGCTTTATGTTTAACGGTGTTGAAATTGATCTTCCGCTTTCGGGTGATCATCAGCTTGAAAATGCAAAAACCGCACTTGCGACACTTGATATGCTCCGTTGCAATTCTCTGATTTCAATAACAGATGAGCAGATTGCAAACGGTTTTGCAAAGGCTGTCAACCCTGCAAGACTTGAGCTGTTGAGTGAAAAGCCGATTGTTCTGCTTGACGGTGCTCACAATCCTAACGGAATTGAGGCACTTAAATCGGCAATCCAAAAATTCCTTCCGAATAAGTATATAATTGCAATCACGGGTATGCTTGCCGACAAGGATGTCAGCACTTCGGTAAAACTGCTTGACGGAGTTTTTGACAGAGTTTACACAGTTCCCGTTCACAATCCAAGGGCAATGCACCCTGCAAAGCTTATGCAACAGTATGCAAGATTTGTTGACGATACGGTAACCTTTGAAAGTGCCGAACACGCATTTGATATGGCTTTTGAACAGGCTGAAAAGACCGATTGTGCAGTTGTAATCTGCGGTTCGCTCTACCTTGCAGGCGAAATCCGTCCGTATATCATCAATAAAATTAAGGCTGAAAACGAATCAGCCGAAAAGTAAATTTTTCGTTACAACAGAATAAAACAAATTTTTTGCTCCGCACTTATTATCATTAAGATAACAGGTGCGGAGCTCTTATTTTTTAGAAGGACTGATAAAATTGCTGAAAACGGAATTTAAAAATAATATTCTCACGGCATACATTGACGGCGAAATTGACCACGATTCGGCGGCAGGAATACGCAAAAATTGACGCCGCCGTTCAGACAAACAAACCGAAACTTTTGTGCCTTGATTTTTCAAAAGTATCGTTTATGGACTCATCGGGCATAGGTCTTGTAATGGGGCGATACCGCCAGATGAAGCTTATCGGCGGAGCATTGCGTGTGATTAATATTCCCGACAGATTGTACAGGCTTTTTTCAATGTCGGGACTTGAAAGTCTGGGGGTGTTGAGATGAAAACAGTAAATGAAATGAAACTTTGCGTGCCGTCAAAAAGCTGTAATGAGGCTTTTGCACGGTGCGTCGTGTCGGCATTTGTAATGAGCCTTGATCCTACCGTGAACGAACTCAGCGACCTAAAAACTGCTGTGTCCGAGGCTGTGACAAACTGCATTGTTCACGGCTACCGCCACCAAAGCGGAACGATTTACATAAACGGAAAAATCACCTCCGAAAACAAGGTGATAATCACAATCCGTGACAAAGGCTGCGGAATTTCCGATATTAAAAAGGCAATGGAACCGTTGTTTACAACTGCTCCCGAGGAGGACAGGGCAGGACTCGGCTTTGCAGTTATGCAGAGCTTTTGCGACAAGGTGCGTGTCCGTTCAAAGCCCGACAGCGGAACAACCGTAACTCTTGAAAAAATTATAGGTTCGGAAAATGGCCGATAAAAATAAACTTGCCGACAAAAATATGGGGCTTGTCCATGCCTGTTGCAAACGATTTTCAGGCAAAGGAATAGAGTACGAAGAACTTTTTGCATCGGGTTGTCTCGGACTCGCAAAGGCGATTAATAACTTTGACGAAAGCCGTAACCTGCAGTTTTCAACCTATGCCTTTCCTGTAATTATGGGCGAAATTAAGCGACTTTTCCGTGACGGCGGTGCAATCAGGGTCAGCCGTACATTAAAGGAGCTTTCACTTGCGATATCGAGGCTTAACAATGAAAGCAAACTAAAAACGGCAGAGAACTCACCGTGAGCGAGCTTGCCGAAAGGCTTGATACAAGCGAGGAAAAAATCATTGACGCACTCAACAGCACAAGAGTTCCTCTCTCCCTGACTGCCGAATATGACAGCGAGGGCAACCCACAGCTTGATGTCCCTACAGATGATATTCAAGACGAAATCTCGGAACGATTGTCGCTTGAACAGGCAGTAAAATCCCTATGCGAAACCGACCGAAAAATAATTCAGCTGCGGTACTACCGAAGCAAAACACAAACTCAAACCGCCAAAATTCTTTCCATGACGCAGGTTCAAATCAGTCGGCGGGAAAAGAAAATTCTCACCGCCATTCGGGACAAAATGTCGGTTTAGCACCACGATTTTCCGAATGTGGCGTTCAATGAATCCCCTGCATATTTTTATTTGTAAAAAATTTTTCATATTTAACGACAAAAGCGCCCGAATAACGGACGCTTTTACTTTTTCTTTAATTCTGTTTTTCAAGCTTCAGCTTTTCAACAATTGCATCAACCGTGGTTTCGATACTGCTCAGCTCCATTGACACCGTGATATCGGCATACTTTTTATAGAGCGGATAACGCACTCTGTACACATCATCAAGAGTTTCACCTTTACCGAATGCAATGCCTCTTGTTTTGATATTTGTAACTCTGCGCTTGATTTCATCGAGGTCAACATCAATGAAAACAACCTTGCCGTTTTTTCTGAGGTTTTCCATGGCATTTTCACTGAGAACCATTGAACCGCCTGTTGCGATAACGGTCTTGTCGTAGTCAAGCTCTGCACCGATTTTTCCCTCAAGATGAAGAAAAAAAGTCAAGACCTTCATTATCAAGAATCTCCTGCAACGGCTTTCCTGCCTCTTTGCAGATTATCAAATCTACATCAACGAAGGAATAACCCAGCGCCTTGGCAAGCAACACACCGACTGTGCTTTTGCCCGATCCGGGCATTCCGATTAAAACTATATTTTTCATATTAAAGAATCCTTACATTAAGTGAATCTGTGCTTGAAGTCGGGCAAGTTTTGTTTGACGAAAGCACAACAACCGTGTCGCCTTTTTTGACAACGCCTGTGCTGAGTGCCTTTTCCATAGCCTGTTTCGTGATTGAATCAGATGTGCGTTTTTCTTCGCCCATGACAGCCATAACACCCCAGTTAAGACAGAGCTTTCTGCACACAAGCTGTGATGTTGCAACTGCAATAACTGGACAGTCAGGTCTGTAATGAACCATCGCTCTTGCAACTCGACCTGTTGCACTTTCAACAATAATAGCCTTTGCGCCTACTGCCTGCGCAATATTCTTTGCAGCTTTACAGATACTTGATCTGATTGGGTTAGTGTCCTTCATTCCGTGTTCTTCCACATACTCATGAAGTGCGGTAAATTCACCGTTTTCCTCAGCCTCCGAACAAATTGCGTCAAGTGCCTTTACGCTTTCAATCGGGTACTTACCTGCGGCGGATTCTGCCGAAAGCATTACTGCGCTTGTGCCGTCATAAACTGCATTGGCAACATCGCTGATTTCGGCTCTTGTAGGACGGGAGCCGTTGTCATACTCTCAAGCATCTGGGTTGCAGTGATTACATACTTACCTCTTGAAACAACCTTTCTGATGATTGTTTTCTGTATTTCAGGCAGCTTGATAAATGGAATTTCAACACCCATATCTCCTCGGGCAACCATAATACCGTCTGCGTAATCAATGATTGCGTCCATATCGTCAACACCGCTCTGATTTTCAATCTTTGCGATAATTTCAACATACTCATAGCCGAGGCTGTCAATAAAGTCACGAAGAGTTCTAACATCATCGTGATTGCGGACAAATGATGCGGCAACAACTGTTGCACCGTGGTTAAGACCGAACTCAATGTCCTTTCTGTCCTGAGCGCTTACATACGGCATATTGATAAAGTAGCCCGGAATGTTGATACTCTTGCGGTTTTTAAGCACACCGCCCTTGTTTACGGTACAAACGATTGACTCGGGATTTACTGACTTAACGACAAGCGAGATAATACCGTCATCAAGCAAAAGCTCTCTGCCGATTGCCTCCTGACCTTCGGATTCAAAAATATCAACAAGCTTCGGAAACGAAAGGCTTACACCTGTTTCGTCGCCCTCTTCTTTGTTTTTAAAAAGACTGAACTCTGCACCCTCGACAAGTTTAACAGAACCGTCCTTGAATGTGCCGACTCTGACCTCAGGACCCTTTGTATCGAGCAGAATTGCAACATTTTGACCACTCTCTGCAATTGCCTCTTTAAGGTTTTTGATTGTAACCTCAAGTCGGTCATAAACACCGTGTGACATATTGATTCTGGCAACATTCATACCTGCGTCAATCATTTTACGCATCATTTCTTTTGAATCGCAGGCAGGTCCGATGGTACAAACTATCTTAGTTTTTCTCATGTTTTCTCCGTCCTTTTAAAATGCTTATGTTCTGTTATTGTGCATATGTATAAATCTGTGTAAAAATTTTGATTACACTCATTATATATTATTCACAACACAATTTCAATCTTTGATTTGTAAAATTTTACATTCTGTGGCTTGTACAAAAATTTTCAAAACAATAACAAAAAATCGGGCAGTTTCCTGCCCGATTCTGTGCTTGAATTATACAAGATTTACGACAATCTTCTGAATTTGTGTTGCGTCAATAACGCTGATTTCACCGTCACCGTTTACATCGGCAACATTGAGCTGACTGTCTGTGAGTGTTTCAAGACTTACAATGTACTTCTGAACAAGAGTTGCGTCCATTACAGTAACTTCGCCGTCGCCGTCAACATCACCGATTTTAGCGGAAGGAGTGTACTCGCTAAACCACTTACTGCTGATCCATGCCGCACGGCTTGTCATCCAATCAGCTGCATAATTATACATATCCGTAAAACTGCCCTGATTGTAGCTTGTCTTAGTGTTACTTACGGTATATGTACCTGTTGTCATATCAAAGTCAGCCTTGTTCATTGATGTGTGGTCACAAATCCAACTGCTCGTTCTTATATGCCAGCCGCTTTTGTAATTCATCGCACCGCTGTCCTTGAGAAGGTCAAAATACTGTGTTTTTTGTATAGAATTCGTCAGAGCCCTTGTAAGATGCGGTCTTGCCTGCAAAATAGTTGATTGCAGGAACAAACTGCTCAAACCAGATATTTACGGCAGCCTTATTAACCTGAGTGTTTCTTGAAATATTGTTAATGATATTACTGCTATTCTGAGTGCGTTTTTGTCTGTCCTTGAATCTGCACCACCAGCCTGAATACTGTGTGTAATCCTTAACACCGAAGTTCTGAAGATCCCAAGCACTGCCTGTAGCATTACCGAGCGCATTATCGTAGTCCCATACAGGTGAGCCGAAGAACTTATAGTTACCGTCAGAATCCTGCTTGTAAACAAAGTAAACGCTTGAAACACCGGAATCCCAGTTTTTACATAGTTCATTTATAAGCCACAGCTTTGCACATGAATCAACATCAGCGTACTGTGAAAGGTCGGAGTCTGCTTTTTAGCGGCTCTGTGGAAAGCATTGTACTTTTCACGGACATAGTTCTTAACTTCATTATAGCCCTTGTCGCCTTCCGAAAGCTCAGGAGCTTTAATTGTAACCTTGATACCGTCATCACATTTTACATAGTAATCTTCACCGTCTACAGCACCGGAATCAACTTCACAAAGGAACGGGAAATTCTTGTTTACATTGCCGTCAGCGTCATGATATGCAGTATCGTCAATATCGTTGATAAGGGCATTTTTTCCGACCTCAATCTTTTCGGTCATCTGATATGAACCCCAGTAATAACCGTCTGAGTAGAAATCAACATATCTTGAATCCGAAGCATATGGAGTTCCTACTGCATCTGCAAGGTCATAAAGAAAACGGTTTCTTGTGAGTGAATCATCCTGATAGTTTGCAAGGAGAGAGAACTTTTTGCCCTTTGACATACCGCCGATTGAAACCTTATCGGAATATGTGATGTTGTAAGGCTTCTTAGCCTTGCCCCATGTTGAGTTGCCTCTGCCCTTGATTTTTTGATTGAAGTATTGTCAATCTTGCCGTTCTTATCAACAATAGCGCCTGTTGCAGAGGAATAGTTGCTCTTATCCTCATTAAGATAAGAGATAAGTTCCTTGCCGTTGCCGTCAGCATTGCTGTTGTTCACATAGATTGCAGACTCGGCAGAGGACTTTAAGAATGTGAGGGAATAGGTTTTTCCGTCGGCAGTAACATTGCCTGCCTTATCAATTGTGTACGAAACCTCCCTTGACTCGCCTGACGGTATAGTTACATTATTAACCGTAACGCTTTTTGAATATGCGTTATAAAGCTCAACGCTTGTTGACGAAACACTGCTTGGAAGGAAGAAATACTTCCTATTAGTATTCAATTCCTCCATATCCTCGTTGTGTTTACATTGCCATGCAACCCATGCGTCAGAATCGTCAGAACCGCTTACTGCGTGTGCATAAAGTGCATTCTGAGTTTTAAATGAAAGAGTCGGTGTTGATGTTTGAGCGGCAGAAACAGAAAATACCGACATACCGCCAACGGTCATCAAACCAGCAAGTACAATTGAAAGCGCCTTTTTTGTTGTCCTCACTATAATCACTCCTAAAAAATCATATCAACAAGGAACTTTTAGATATATTCACAAAAAGTTCACTTGTTAATCACATCCGTCAAAATTATTGTACCATTTGCATAAAATTAATACAAGTAATTTTTCAATATATAACGGTACAATTTTGCGAAATTTCTTTATTTTCGTTGATTAATTTGATATAATATTATGGTAAAGATACGGTAACACTTACCGAAATTTTAAATCACATTAAGGAAGTGGCATAATGCGTAATTACGGCAAAAAGAAAAACTATTGTCTTATTGCGGCACTTGCATCACTTGTAGCTTTTTCAACTATGGCTGCAAGCGTTATGAGTGGTTGCGGAGAAAATTCGGATGAGCAAAAAACAACAAAGATTGTTCACGAAACACGCATAGATACTCAGATTGAAACAAAAATTGAAACATACACCGAGGTTGTAACAGATGCTCAGGGCAACACTGAATATGTTGAAGAAACAAAAGCTGTGCCTGTAAACAACAACGCCGGCGGCAACAGCAAGTCAGGCGATTCAGGCAATAACTCCGAGAACTCAGGCGGCAGTTCTTTCGGCAAAAATTCAAACAGTCAGCAGAGTTCCGTTATTGAAAAAGAGTGAAACGAGCAAAACTACTAACAACAGTTCTTCAAAAACAGACTCAGGCAAAACTAATAACAACAGTAATAAGAATAATAACAACAGCAATAAAAATAACAACAGCAACAAAAATAATAACAGTTCATCTTCAAAGTCGGATTCATCAAAATCTGATGACAGCAACAGCAAGTCACTTAAAATCGGCGGCAAAACATTCAATGTCGGTGACACAATTGTATGCACATACAATCTGACAACACCGGCAGTTCTCGAAAACTATCAGGCAACAATCAAATATGATTCATCAAAGCTTACCTGCAAAAGTTTGGCACGAGTAAGAGTTGTTTCGATTTTGCCGTTTTCGAGAAGGAATGTAACCATTGCACGGAGCATAGCTGTTCTCTGAGCAGTTGTTCTTCCTAATTTTCTTGTACCTGGCATTGTGTTCACTCCTTTACCGTTGGGTTTTTAAAGTGTTTATTCGTCTTCCTTCTGAAGACTAAATCCGAGAGAATTGAGTTTCTGGATTACTTCCTCGAGAGATTTTCTGCCGAGGTTTCTTACCTTCATCATATCCTCTTCTGACTTGTTGATCAAATCTTCTACCGTATTAATACCGGCACGCTTTAAGCAGTTGAAAGAACGAACTGACAAATCGAGATCTTCAATTGTCATTTCAAGGATTTTCTCCTTGCCCTTATCGTCTTTTTCAACCATAACCTCTGCGCTTGAAGCCTTATCCGAAAGGTTTACAAAGAGGTTTAAGTGCTCGGTAAGCACCTTAGCTGCAAGTGAAACAGCCTCCTGTGCATTGATAACACCGTTTGTCCAAACATCAAGTGTGAGTTTGTCATAGTCAGTAATCTGACCTACACGAGTGTTGTCAACTGTGTAATTTACCTTTAATACGGGAGTATAAATAGAATCAATAGGTAAAACGCCAATAACATTATTGCCGCTAATAAGCTTGTTGCGTTCAGCAGGGATGTATCCTCTGCCCTTGTCAATGGTGATTTCCATATTGAGCTTTGCATCCTCACCGAGAGTTGCAATGTGCTGCTCAGGATTGAGAATCTCAACCTCGCTGTCACATTTAATATCTCCGGCAGTTACTACGCAAGGACCCTGTGCTGAGATTTCAACAACCTTTGGGCTTGTTTCGTAAAGCTTTGCAACAACGCTTTTCATATTAAGAACAATTTCCGTAACGTCTTCCTTTACGCCGGGAATAGTTGAAAATTCGTGAAGAACTCCGTCAATCTTGATAGATGTAACGGCACAGCCTTCAAGAGAAGAAAGCAAAACTCTGCGTAGGCTGTTGCCGAGTGTGTTGCCAAAGCCACGCTCGAGCGGTTCAACAACAAATCTGCCGTGCTTTCCATCCTCGGTTAATTCCTCGGTTTCAATTCTTGGCTTTTCAATTTCGATCATTCGCGAATCCTCCTAAACATTATGCGGCTGCATAAGCAGCCAATGCGTGTGTAACCTGCCTGTGAAAAAAGGGATTACTTGGAGTACAACTCAACAATAAGGTGAGGAGCTACTTCGTAGTCAATGTCCTCAAGACTTGGCAAAGCAACAACCTTTGCTGTGTATTCATCCTTATTTACCTCGAGCCACTTTGGTGAGAGTCTGCCGCTTGTCTTGTCAAGAATTTCTTTAAACTTAACGCTGTTCTTGCTCTTATCTCTGATTGTGATAACATCGCCAACCTTAACTCTGTAAGATGGGATATCAACTCTCTGACCATTTACGAGGAAATGACCGTGAGTAACAACCTGTCTTGCATCTCTTCTTGTCTGAGCCATACCCATTCTGAAGATGATGTTGTCAAGTCTTGTTTCAAGACAAACGATGAGGTTAGTACCTGCCTGACCTTCCATTTTTGTAGCAATTTCATAGTAGTGATAGAACTGCTTCTCAAGAACGCCGTAGATAAACTTTAACTTCTGCTTCTCTTTAAGCTGTAAGCCGTATTCTGAAACATTCCTTCTACCATTTGCATTTGGCTTTCTGAAAGATTCCTTGTTTATGCCTACAACAGTAGGGCTAATGCCCAGGTATCTGCATCTTTTTAAGATAGGATCTCTGTTTACTGCCATTTTATTTTCACTCCAATAGAATATTTTAAATACTATACACGTCTTCTCTTAGGAGGACGGCATCCGTTGTGAGGAATTGGAGTTACATCCTTAATCATAGTAACCTCAAGACCTGCTGACTGTAAAGCTCTGATTGCAGCTTCACGGCCCTGTCCCGGACCTTTAACATATACTTCAACGGACTTCATACCGTGTTCCATTGCAGCCTTTGCAGCTGTCTCTGCTGCTGACTGTGCGGCAAACGGAGTTGACTTCTTTGAGCCTCTGAAGCCGAGTTCGCCGGCACTTGCCCAAGATACAGCGTTGCCCTGTGTATCGGAAATAGTAACGATTGTGTTATTAAAAGTTGACTGAATATGTGCTGCGCCTTTTTCAATATTTTTGCGTTCACGGCGACGGCGGATAACCTTCTTACCACCCTTTGGTGCTGCCATAATCCATTGCCCTCCTTACTTCTTCTTGTTAGCCATGGTTTTGCGTGGGCCCTTACGAGTACGAGCGTTAGTCTTAGAACGCTGACCTCTTACAGGAAGACCTTTTCTGTGGCGAACGCCACGGTAACAACCAATATCAATAAGTCTTTTAATATCATAAGCGATGTCACGGCGAAGGTCACCTTCAACACGACAATGATGCTCAATATATTCTCTGAGCTTTGATACATCCTCTTCTGTCAAATCTCTGACACGAGTGTCCGGATTAACACCTGTTGCAGCAATAATGTCGCCTGCAGTTTTACGGCCGATACCGTAGATATAAGTTAAACCGATTTCAACTCTTTTATCTCTTGGTAAGTCAACACCTGCTATACGAGCCATTCAGTTGCACCTCCATCAAAAATCAATAAATTAAATTAGTAGTCTGTGTTTTAATGTTTTTAAGGTAATTAACCCTGACGCTGTTTGTGCTTAGGGTTTTCGCAAATAACTAAAATCTTACCTTTTCTTTTGATTACTTTGCACTTATCGCACATTTTCTTTACTGAAGGTCTGACTTTCATTAGTTAATCATTCCTTTCTAAAAAGTCGTATTGCCCCGGCTTATTTAGAACGCCAGGTAATTCTTCCTCTTGTCAGGTCATACGGTGACATTTCCACCGTTACCTTGTCGCCCGGCAAAATGCGGATAAAATTCATACGCAATTTACCTGAAATAACAGCTAAGATCACGTGACCGTTAGGCAGCTCAACCTTAAACTGTGCGTTAGGGAGAGCCTCCCTTACAATACCCTCGATTTCAATTACATCCTGTTTGGACATATCATAAACCTCCGTTAGTCGTTTTTTAAATCACTTAAAATTCGTTTTATCTGCGGATTGGTTTCTGCTGAACCTGTATAAACTACAGTTGTAGCCGCAAGATGAAGTAAATTTTTCTTCTTCGGTTTTTCAAGCTTACGGGTTTTACCGTCTGCTATAAACGCAAAATGACCCTCAACCGAGAGTACAAGGAAAAATTTACCTTTGTCACGCCCTGACTTTGCTCTGACTATGCTACCCTTTTGAATGTTCATAAATCACCTTTAATCACAAAGAGTCATAATCTTAGGACCGTCAGGAGTAATTGCTACTGTATGTTCAAAATGTGCGGCAAGCTTACCGTCAACCGTAACGGTAGTCCACTCATCATCAAGAACACGCACCTCATAGGAGCCCTGAGTTACCATAGGTTCAATAGCGATTGTCATACCCGGCAACAGTCTTACGCCTCTGCCCGGTGTGCCGTAATTGGGGATACTTGGGTCTTCGTGTAATTTCGCACCTACGCCGTGGCCGACAAAATCTCGTACCACCGAGTAACTGCGAGCTTCGACATACTTCTGAACAGCGCTGCCTATATCGCCTACACGATTTCCGGCAACAGCCATTTTAATTCCCTCAAAAAGGCCTTCTTTAGTTGCGTCAAGCAAACGCTGAGCTTCGTCACTGATTTTACCGCAGGCAAACGTATAGGCATTATCGCCGTGAAAGCCTTCGTAAAATGCGCCGACATCAACGCTTACAATGTCGCCCTCTTTAAGAATCTGTTTTTTACTGGGTATGCCATGGATAACCACATTATTTACGGAAATGCAAGCACTTGCAGGAAAACCGCCATAACCGAGAAACGAGGGTGTAGCACCCTGTTTCTCGATATATTTGCGAACTATAGTATCAATTTCGTAAGTGGTGATACCCGGCTTTACAGCCTCACCTGCAACACGGAGTGCCTCCGCTGATATTCTGCATGCATCTTTCATTTTAGAAATTTCCCGTGCTGTTTTTACAATAACCATACTTAAGCCTCGATTGCTTCTAAGATAAGCTTTGTAGTAGAAACTACATCGTCTTTACCCTCTACATTAATGAGCTTGCCCTGCTTCTCGTAATAAGCTGCGAGAGGCTCAGTCTCTTTGTGATATACAGCAAGGCGAGCAAGTACAGTATCTGGGTGGTCGTCCTTGCGCTGAACAAGGGTGCCGTTACAATCATCGCAAACGCCCTCAACCTTTGGTGGAAGGTTAGTGAGGTGATAAGGCTTGCCACAATTTTCGCAAACACGGCGTCCGGACATACGCTTGATAATTCTTTCGTCGGCAACATCAATGTTGATAACATACTGAATTTCAACGCCCATTTTATCCAGAGCCTCAGCCTGAGGAATGGTTCTTGGGAAACCGTCAAGGATAAAACCCTTAGAGCAGTCATCCTGTGAAAGTCTTTCCTTTACGATGCCGATAACAACCTCGTCGGGAACAAGCTTGCCTTCATCCATAAAAGGACTTAGCTTTCAAACCCATCTCAGTGCCGTTTTTCAGCGCTTCACGGATCATATTTCCGGTTGAAATAGTGGGAATTCCAAAATGCTCACAAAGTACAGCAGCTTGTGTGCCTTTACCTGCACCCGGAGCACCTAACATGATAATGTTCATTTTATTATACTCCTTTTATCTCAATAAGTCAAGAAATTAGTCAAGAAAACCTTTATAATGTCTCATCATCATCTGTGACTCAAGCTGTTTTACTGTTTCAAGTGCAACACCAACGAGAATGATGATTGAAGTACCGCCGATAGCCATACGACCCATGCCTGTAGCAGAACCGTAAATACTTGGAACAAGTGCGATTACTGCGAGGAAGAGAGCGCCGATAAGAGTAATTCTTGAAAGAATATTTCTTATGTAGTCAGCTGTCGGTGCGCCCGGACGAATACCCGGAATTGTACCGTTGTTTGACTTAAGGTTGTTTGCCATTTCAATCGGATTGTATTGAATAGTAGTATAGAAATATGCGAACATTATAATTAAGATAAAGTACAATACATTATAAAGCCAACCGCTTGTATCAAATGCATTGAAGAAAGCACCCCAGAAACCGTCTTTAACCTTTGCGAAAAGATTAATAGTACCCGGGATAGAAAGAATTGAGCTTGCAAAGATGATTGGAAGTACGCCGCCGAGTGCAACCTTGATTGGAAGGTGACTTGACTGACCGCCATACATCTTTCTGCCAACAACTCTCTTTGCATACTGGATCGGAATTCTTCTTTCGCTGTCCTGCATAAATGTGATAACCCATACAATGGCAACAAAAATAACAATCCAAAGCGGAACGAGGAAATAGAACTGAGTTGAACCCTCGCCTGCAAGTTTCCAGAACTGACCGAGCATACTTAATGTGTAAGGAAGCTGAGCAACGATACCTGCGAAAAGGAGAATTGAAATACCGTTTCCGATACCGTTTGTGTTAATCTGCTCGCCAAGCCACATCATAAGTGCTGTGCCGGCTGTGAAAACAAGAATAATTACAATAGCAGAGAACCAGAGTGAGAAACCCTCTGTGTAAACTGTAACACCGGATCTGTGGAGATAGAACCAATAAGCAAAGCCCTGAACAAGACCAAGACCAACTGTTACATAACGGGTAATAGTACCGATTTTTCTTCTGCCTGCCTCTCCCTCTTTTGCCATTCTCTCAAGAGGAGGAATTGCAACAGTGAGGAGCTGCATAATAATTGAGCTGTTGATGTAAGGTGTAACGCCCATTGCAAAAAGTGTTGCATTTGCAAAAGCGCCGCCTGACAATGTGTTAAGATATGCAAGCATAGTATTGCCCTCGTTCATACCGTTCATGGCGGTAGCGAGTGCACTCATATCCAGAAACGGAACAGGAATAACTGAACCGATTCTGAATACGATGATAATCATAAGTGTAAATAAAAGTTTCTTACGAAGGTCAGGTATTGACCAGGCATTTCTAATTGTTTTTAACAATTATACCACCTCTGTCTTTCCGCCTGCCGCCTCAATGGCTGCTTTAGCAGATTCGGAGAAAGCAGATACCTTTACTGTAAGTTTTTTGTCGATTTTACCGTTGCCGAGAACCTTTACTGCGTCAAAACCGTTCTTAATAACGCCGGCATTTACTAAAGCTTCTACGTCAACTGTAGCACCGTTTTCAAACTTTCTGTTTAAAGTACTGAGGTTAATTGCAACAACATTCTTAGCGAAAATGTTATTGAAGCCTCTCTTTGGAACTCTACGCTGAAGTGGCATCTGACCGCCTTCAAAACCCGGACGAATACTGCCGCCTGAACGAGCCTTCTGGCCCTTGTGTCCCTTGCCTGCAGTCTTACCCCAGCCTGAGCCGTGACCTCTGCCAATTCTCTTTGAGTCCTTCTTTGAGCCCTCAACCGGTGAAAGTTCATGTAACTTCATAAGTACGCACCTCCTTGCTTATGCTTCGATAACCTCTACGAGGTGAGAAATTTTTGCTACCTTGCCTTTTGTCTGAGCGTTATCAGGCTGAGTTGTAACATCACCGATTTTCTTAAGACCTAAAGCCTGGGCGGTTGCAATCTGTGGTTTTGTACAGCCGATAAGACTCTTTACTAACTTAATTGTCATAATTTACAACCTCCCTGTTATACGATTTCCTTAACGGATTTACCACGTACAGCGGCAACTTCTTCAGCAGTTCTGAGAGCTGCAAGACCTGCAAGTGTTGCTCTTACAACATTGCAAGGATTGTTGGAACGAAGAGCCTTTGTTCTGATGTCCTTGATACCTACTGCTTCAACAACGGCACGAACAGGACCGCCGGCAATAACACCGGTACCGGGAGCTGCGGGCTTCATAAGAACTCTGCCTGCACCGAACTCACCGATTACTTCGTGAGGGATTGTTGTACCTCTAAGTGAAACCTTCATGAGGTTTTTCTTTGCATCCTCAATGCCCTTACGGATAGCATCAGGAACCTCACCAGCCTTGCCGATACCAAAGCCTACTACGCCGTTGCCGTCGCCTACAACTACGAGAGCTGCAAACTTAAAAATACGACCGCCTTTAACCGTTTTTGATACACGGTTGATAGTAACTACTCTTTCTTTTAATTCGCCTGTTACTTCTACTGTTTTAGCCAAAGTTATTCCTCCAATCCTTAGAAATTGAGGCCGCCCTCACGGGCGCCTTCGGCCAATTCCTTAACACGGCCGTGATATATGTTACCGCCTCTGTCGAATACAACATCAACGATATTCTTTTCTTTTGCACGCTCAGCAACGAGCTTGCCAACAGCCTTAGCTGCCTCTTTGTTTCCGCCATTGCCTGTGATTTCCTTATCAAGGCTTGAAGCCTGAGCAAGTGTAACACCGGCTACGTCATCAATAAGCTGAGCATAGATGTTGTTTGTGGAGCGGAATACGCATAAACGTGGACACTGAGCAGTACCGCTGATCTTGCTGCGGATTCTCTTATGACGCTTAACGCGTGCTTTTTTTGTATCAGGTCTGCTTACCATAGTCATTCACTCCTTAATTATTTACCCTTACCTGCTTTACCTTCCTTGCGGCGGATAACTTCATAATCGTACTTAATACCCTTGCCCTTATATGGCTCCGGAGGACGCTTTTCTCTTACTTCGGCAGCAAACTGACCAACCTTTTGCTTATCAATGCCGGAGATGATGATTTTGTTAGGATCGGGAACTTCAATCTTGATGTCCTCTGTATCCTCAACGATAACCTGGTGTGAATAACCAAGGTTCATAACGCACTTGTTACCCTGCTTCTGAACACGGTAACCAACGCCGTTTACCTCAAGAGTCTTCTTGTAGCCCTCTGTAACACCGATAACCATATTGTGGATAAGTGTTCTTGTAAGGCCGTGAAGTGAGCGGTTTTCTTTTGTGTCGTCAGGGCGGGTAACTTCGATTACATCGCCCTTAACTTCTACTGTCATAGCCGGGTTGTACTTGAAATCAAGTGAGCCCTTCGGTCCCTTAACAGTGATAACGCCGTCAGCGATTGAAGCTGTAACTCCGGCGGGAATATTTATAGGTTTTCTTCCAATTCGAGACATTTATCGTACCTCCTTACCAAATGTAAGCAAGAACTTCGCCGCCAATATGTTCAGCACGAGCCTGACGATCTGTCATTACGCCCTTTGATGTTGAAATAATGGCAATACCGAGGCCCTTCATAACCTTTGGCATATCTTCTACATTGCTGTAAATACGTAAACCGGGCTTAGATACACGGCGAAGACCTGTAATAACAGGAGTCTTGCCGTCAACGTACTTAAGAGTAACCTTAATAACGCCCTGCTTGCCGTCTTCAATAACTGTGAAATTCTTTACATAACCTTCGTCAACAAGAATCTGACAGATTGACTTCTTAAGGTTTGAAGAAGGAATTTCTACAGTATCGTGCTTAGCTGAGTTAGCATTACGGATTCTTGTAAGTAAATCAGCAATTGTATCTGTAATCTGCATTAGATGTTACCTCCCTTGTCCTTACCAGCTTGCTTTCTTTACACCCGGAATTTCGCCCTTGTAAGCGAGTTCACGGAAGCAAATACGACAAATGCCATACTTACGGAGGTAGGCGTGTGGTCTACCACAGATGTTACATCTTGTGTACTCTCTTGTAGAGAATTTCTGCTTTCTCTGCTGCTTAACTTTCATTGAAGTCTTAGCCACAACAATCCCTCCTTACTTTGAAAACGGTGCGCCCATAAGCTTTAAGAGCTCGCGAGCTTCTTCGTCTGTTGTTGCAGTGGTTACGAAACAAATGTCCATACCACGAACCTTGTCGATCTTGTCATAGTCAATCTCAGGGAAAATGAGCTGCTCTTTAAGACCCATATTGTAGTTGCCTCTGCCGTCAAAAGAGTTAGGGTTAATACCTCTGAAGTCTCTTACTCTCGGAAGTGCTACATTAAAGAATCTGTCGAGGAACTCATACATTCTCTCGCCTCTAAGTGTTACCTTACAGCCGATTGCCATACCCTCTCTGAGCTTAAAGTTAGCAACTGACTTTCTTGCACGGCAAACAAGTGCCTTCTGACCTGTGATAATACCAAGGTCCTTAGAAATAGCGTCGATAACCTTTGAATTTTCTCTTGCTTCGCCTGCACCAACATTGATAACAATCTTGTCAAGCTTAGGAATCTGCATTGTGCTCTTGTAGGAGAACTTTGACATAAGAGCAGGTGCAACTTCTTTTGAATAATATTCTTTAAGTCTTGCCATATCTTATATCCTCCTTAAAGTGCTTCGCCACATTTAGCGCAAACACGGCCCTTAGAACCGTCTTCGTAAATCTTGTGAGCAACTCTTGTCTGCTTCTTGCAACGAGGGCAAACGATCTGAACCTTAGATGCATACATAGCGCCTTCAGCCTTAACGATGCCACCCTGCTCGCCCATTTTTCTTGGCTTAACATGCTTAGAAACCATGTTTACCTTCTCAACAATAACTTTGCCTTCTTTTGGGCTGACAGCAAGAACCTGACCCTGCTTGCCCTTATCCTTACCGCTGATAACGATAACGGTGTCGCCTGTTTTAACATGAACTTTACTCATTGTGACACCTCCAATTAAAGTACTTCGGGAGCGAGAGAAAGAATCTTCATATAATCTTTATCACGAAGCTCTCTTGCTACTGGTCCGAAGATACGAGTACCCTTAGGGTTCTTATCTTCCTTAATAATAACAGCTGCATTCTCGTCAAAACGGATATAAGTACCGTCCTCACGTCTTACGCCCTTTGCAGAACGAACAACTACAGCCTTAACAACGTCGCCTTTTTTAACAACACCGCCGGGTGCTGCTTTTTTAACTGAAGCAACGATTACATCGCCAATGTTGGCATATCTTCTTCTGGTACCGCCGAGTACACGAATGCACATAAGTTCTTTTGCACCTGTATTATCGGCAACCTTGAGAAGTGTCTGCTGCTGAATCACAGTGTAATTCCTCCTTTTCTCAAAAGCCGCAAACTTATTTAGCTTTCTCAATAATCTCGACGAGTCTCCATCTTTTATCCTTAGAAAGAGGACGGGTCTCCATAATCTTTACACGGTCGCCAATGCCACACTCGTTATTCTCGTCATGTGCCTTAAAACGAACTGTACGCTTAACAATTTTGTTATAAAGCTTATGCTTTACGCTGTCCTCGACTGCTACAACAATAGTCTTGTCCATCTTGTTGCTTACAACATTACCGACAACAACTTTTCTCATATTTCTCTCACTCACTGTTAAGTCCTCCTCTCTTAAGCCTCAGCGCCATTGAGTTCACGCATACGAAGAATTGTAGAAACTCTTGCGATGTCTTTCTTTACGGCGCCAATTCTGGATGAGTTTTCAAGCTGATTAACAGCAAGCTGGAAACGAAGATTGAATAATTCTTCTTTGAGTTCAGTGAGCTTTGTCTGAAGCTCTTCTACTGACATATCTCTGAGTTCTGATGCTTTCATTACTGCTCACCCTCCTCTTTCTTAACAAACTTGCACTTAATTGGAAGCTTATTTGCAGCAAGGCGAAGAGCCTCTCTTGCAGTAGCTTCATCTACGCCGCCGAGTTCAAACATAACTCTGCCGGGCTTTACTACGGCTACCCAGTACTCGGGTGAACCTTTACCTGAACCCATTCGTGTTTCTGCAGGCTTTGCAGTAACAGGCTTGTCAGGGAAAATTTTGATCCATACTTTACCGAATCTTTTGCAGTAACGAGTCATGGCAACACGGGCAGCTTCGATCTGGTTTGAAGTAATCCATGCAGGCTCTGTAGCCTGAAGACCGAAATCACCGTAAGTAACCTTGTTACCACGAAGAGCCTTACCTGTCATACGACCTCTGTGTACTCTTCTGTACTTAACTCTCTTTGGTAATAACATTACTTTCTGCCTCCTTCTCTGCGTGGCTTTCTTGACTTAACTTCGTTTAAAACCTCGCCTTTGTAAAGCCATACCTTAACGCCAATCTTACCGTAAGTAGTGTTAGCCTCGGCAAAGCCGTAGTCGATGTCAGCACGAAGTGTCTGAAGCGGAATAGTACCCTCGTGGTACTGCTCTGAACGAGCGATTTCAGCGCCGCCAAGACGACCTGAACACATAATTTTAATACCCTTAGCGCCACGACGCATTGCGTTACCGATTGACTGCTTCATAGCACGGCGGAAAGAAATTCTCTTTTCAAGCTGCTGAGCAACATTTTCAGCAACAAGCTGAGCGTCAAGCTCAGGAGCCTTAACTTCTACTATATTGATAGCAACAGGCTTCTTAAGCATAGCTTCGCACTGAGCCTTGAGCTTCTCAATCTCTGCGCCGCCCTTACCGATAACAAGGCCCGGCTTAGCACAGTGAATGCTAATCTTAACCTTTTTGCCGTCACGCTCAATTTCAATTTTTGAGATACCGAAGTTGTAAAGCTGAGCCTTCAGAGTTTTACGGAGGTTATAGTCCTCAACGAGTGTTGCACCAAAGTTCTTCTTGTCTGCAAACCAACGGGAATCCCAATCTTTAATTACACCGACACGCAGACCGTGCGGATTAACTTTCTGACCCATAATCTAACCTCCCCTTAGTCGTCTTCTCCCCTTGAGTACGAGGGAAATGTGAGAAGTTCTCTTGTTAATTCTGAACGCTCTGCCCTGTGCTCTCGGACGAATTCTTTTAAGGATGGGGCCTGCTGTTGCGTTGCATTCAGCAACATACAGTCTTGATACATCCATATCATGATTATTCTCAGCGTTAGCCATAGCTGAATTGAGCAACTTTAAAAGTGGCTCACTAGCGGCCTTAGGAGTGTGCTTGAGAACAGCTTCCGCATACTTAGCGTCTTTACCTCTGATAAGGTCAAGAACAACGCCTACCTTGCGGGGTGAGATACGAACAAATTTTGCAATTGCTTTAGCTTCCATCTGCAATACTCTCCTTCCGCTTACTTAGATGTCTTAGATCCTGCGTGTCCCTTAAATGTTCTGGTAGGAGCAAACTCACCGAGCTTGTGACCAACCATATCTTCTGTAACATATACAGGAACATGCTTACGACCGTCGTGAACTGCGAATGTGTGACCAACGAATTCAGGGAAAATTGTTGAGCTTCTTGACCAAGTCTTAAGAATTCTCTTTTCACCCTTTTCGTTCATCTCCTGAACCCTTTTGAGCAATACAGGCTGTACAAAAGGGCCTTTTTTAGTACTTCTACTCATAATTTAAGCTCCTTTCTCTGCCTTACTTACCGTTTCTTCTGCGAACGATAAGCTTGTCGCTGCTCTTGTTGTTCTTACGAGTCTTGTAACCGAGTGCAGGCTTACCCCAAGGAGTAACAGGTCCCGGACGACCAACAGGTGACTTACCCTCACCACCGCCGTGCGGATGGTCGTTAGGGTTCATTACAGAACCACGAACAGTAGGACGCCAACCCATGTTTCTCTTACGACCTGCTTTACCGATCTTAACATTTTCGTGATCGGTGTTACCTACCTGACCGATTGTAGCCATGCAGTTTTCAGGAACGTTTCTGAGCTCGCCTGAAGGAAGTCTTAAAAGTGCAAGACCGTTTTCCTTAGCCATGAGCTGAGCCATGTTACCGGCTGAACGAGCAAGCTGAGCGCCTCTGCCGGGATAAAGCTCTACATTGTGGATAAATGTACCAACAGGAATAGCAGTAAGAGGTAATGCATTACCCGGCTTAATATCTGCGTTCTCACCTGCTGTTACCTTGTCGCCTACCTTAAGTCCTTCCGGAGCAATAATGTAAGCTTTATCGCCGTCTGTGTACTCTACAAGAGCGATGAATGCAGAACGGTTTGGATCGTACTCTAATGTTTTAACTGTACCTTCAACATCAAATTTCTGACGCTTGAAGTCAATAATACGGTACTTTTTGCGGTTGCCGCCGCCTCTGTGACGAACGGTGATTCTGCCGTAGCTGTTACGACCTGCCTTTTTATTTAAAGGAGCAAGCAAGCTTTTTTCCGGCTCAACCTTTGAAAGACCCGAATAATCTGTAACCGACATATTTCTTCTGGAGTTAATGGTCGGCTTATATACTTTAATGGCCATTTGGTTTCACTCTCCTCATGATGGCTTTGCGGGAATATGGCATTTCCCATACATTCTGCCTGAATAATTTTTCAGGCTTACATCATGCCTTCAAAAAATTCGATAGGCTTGCTGTTTTCTTTAAGTGTTACGATTGCTTTCTTCCAGCTCTTTGAGTAACCGCCGTTGTTTCTGCCCTGACGGCGGAACTTACCACGAACACTTACTGTATTAACCTTAGCAACCTCAACCTTGAAAAGCTCTTCGCAAGCTTTTGCGATTTCAATTTTATTAGCCGATTTAGCAACTTCAAAGGTATATACCTTGTTTAAAACACCTGACATACTCTTCTCTGTAATAATCGGACGAATTACGATATCCTGAGCAATCATGCATATACCTCCTCAATCTTGCTTACAGCATCCTTTGCGATTACGAGTGTGCCTGCATTAAGAATATCGTAAACATTAAGTGTGTTTACCTGTGCAGTCTTAACACCCGGAATGTTAGATGCTGACTTAACGATCATGCTGTTATTCTCAGGAAGAACGATGAGAGCTTTCTTCTCTGCACCGATAGCCTCGAGCATAGCAGCGATTTTCTTTGTTTTGTACTCTGTCATTGCGATTGAATCAACAATGATGATTCCCTTATCCACAGCCTTAGCTGAGAAAGCTGACTTCATAGCAAGTCTTCTTACCTTCTTGTTTACCGAAAATCTGTAGCTTCTTGGCTTTGGTGCGAAAACAATACCGCCGTGTGTCCACTGTGGTGAACGAGTTGAACCCTGTCTTGCACGGCCTGTACCCTTCTGTCTCCATGGCTTTCTGCCGCCACCTGAAACTTCAGCTCTTGTAAGAGCAGACTGTGTGCCGTGACGCTGGTTAGCAAGATAGTTTACAACCATCTGATGCATAACTGCTGTGTTTGGCTCAATACCGAATACGGACTCGCTAAGGTCGATAGAACCAACCTGCTTGCCTTCCATATCTACTACTGCAAAATTAGGCATTTATAATCCCCCTTCCTTAAGCCTTTACGGAATCTTTGATTACAACGATTCCCTTATTTGGGCCTGGAACAGCACCCTTGATAGCGATAAGGTTGTTTTCAACATCAACCTTAACAACTGTTAGGTTCTGTACTGTTACCTGCTCAGCGCCGAGATGGCCTGCCATTCTCTTGCCCTTCCAAACTCTTGAAGGTGATGAGCAGGCACCGATTGAACCGCCGTGGCGTACGCAAGGACCTGTACCGTGTGATTCCTTAAGACGGTGGAAGTTCCATCTCTTAATAACACCTGCTGTACCCTTACCTTTGCTCTTGCCTGTTACGTCGATCTTGTCGCCAGGGGTGAATACGTCTGCCTTTACGAGATCGCCTACATTGTAAGCGTCTGTGTCAGCAAAACGGAATTCTTTAAGAGTTTTCTTTGGTGCTACACCGTTCTTGTCAAAAAAGCCCTTCATTGGCTTTGTAACCTTGTGTGGCTTTAAATCGCCATAGCCAAGCTGAACTGATGCGTAGCCGTCGTTTTCAACTGTCTTCTTAGCTGTAACCACACATGGGCCTGCTTCGATAACAGTTACGGGAACGAACACTCCCTTTTCATCGAAAATCTGTGTCATACCGATTTTCTTACCGATGATTGCTTTCTGCATAAAATGTATCCTCCTTGTTAGGTTATTGGTTGGTTTTCACCAACTTGACCCTGTCTGCTTGTAGGTTGGTACGGATTATAACTTAATCTCGATATCAACGCCGGCAGGGAGCTCTAAGCTCATAAGAGCTTCGACTGTCTTGTTTGACGGTCTTAAGATGTCGATAAGACGCTTGTGAGTTCTCATCTCAAACTGCTCACGGCTGTCCTTGTACTTATGAACAGCACGGAGAATTGTTACAACCTGCTTCTCAGTCGGGAGCGGAACGGGACCTGAAACTCTTGCGCCTGTGCGCTTAGCTGTTGCCACGATTCTCTCTGCAGACTGATCAACGAGCTGATGATCGTAACCCTTTAATCTTATTCTAATCTTTTCCTTGACTGCCATTATCGTCGCCTCCTTAAAAATTTTGCCGAACCGTTTTTGCGGTTCTTCGTTAGTTGGCGGGCGTTCGCTTTAGAACTTTTTTTAATAACACAGCCGGGTGTTTCACCACCCTGCATTAAAAAACCCGTTTAACTATTCAGTTAACCGGGACGTTCTGAAAGCTTCTTGAGCATAGCTATAGACACAGCAACCCCTATGTCAAAGTATGTTCAGTGTTTCATTGTAAATCGCCCGGTTTAAAATCGGACATACTCCACGGAATGTAATCTCCGTGAGAGCGTGATTGCCGTCAATAAACACGGGGTACTTGTCGTCCTCTTTGAGATGGTCGGTAAAGTACATTGAACCCGAAGTTTTAATATTTGCGCCCTCGGTAATTTTACGGAGATATTCCTGTCGGAATTTTTAGGGTTATTCAAATTTCGATATTATCGGGCGGAGTGAGCCAAAAACCGCTTGAAGAATATGTTGTGCCGTAAAAGTCGGGGTAGCTGTCTTTTTCAGGGTTGAATCATCAATCGGAGTAATGCCGAGTGCCTTGCAAAGCTCTTGGTAGCCCGTGTAAGCACCCTTTGTTGTCCAATGATGGTCGGTTTTGTAGTAAAGCTGACTGCCGTTTTTGTATTCGCTCTTAAAGCGTTCACGCAAATCGACAAATCCGATTTTATCCTTTGAAAGCGTTGAAGAAATCTTGCTTA